>MRWG01001444.1_pt1 | contig 15208 bp, 9 predicted proteins | sample 1013341 | NCBI WGS metagenome assembly MRWG01 (sample SAMN06117577, study PRJNA244670) | biofilm metagenome | biome: Water; feature: Cathode Biofilm; material: Biofilm; isolation source: microbial consortium enriched at the cathode of a solar microbial fuel cell | place: USA: District of Columbia ... | reverse complement strand
CCCCCCGACTCCTGCCCGAGCGGGCGATCGGCCGATGCACCGGGCATGGACCTGAGCGTGCTCATCCCGACCCACGCCCGCCCGGAGGCGATCGCCCGGTGCGTGGGCGCCCTGGCCAACCAGACGCCCCCGGAGGCCCGAATCGAGGTGCTCGTCGGGGTCGACGGCCCGGACCGGGGGGAGGGGCGGGCCCTGGAGCCGTTCCGCGCCGGGCTGGACCTGCGCGTGCTCGATGGCCCCCAGGCCGGGCCGGCCGCGACGCGCAACCGGCTGATCGAGGTGGCCCGGGGGGAGCTGCTCCTCCTGCTCAACGACGACGTGGTCCCCCAGCCCGGCCTGCTGCGGGCTCATCTGGAGGCGCACGCCGGGCGGGGCGAGCCGGCGATGGTGCTCGGCGGGGCGCCCTTCGCCCCGACGGCGCGCGACTCGCTCTTTGACCGCCTCATCCGTGAGACCTCGATGGTCTTCTTCTACGACCGGATGACCGGGGAGGACCCGGCGCGCGACTGGGGCTTCCGCCACGCCTGGACGCTCAACCTCTCCGTGCCCACCCGGTGCGTGCGCGCGGTTGGCGGGTTCTGCGAGGCGCTCCCGGGCGCGGCGTACGAGGACATCGAACTGGCCTGGCGCCTGCGCGAGCGGTTCGGCGCCCCGGTCCTCTACCGCCCGCGGGCGCGGGTGATCCACGAGCACGCCTACGAGCCGGGCGGGTACCTCCGGCGCGAGGAGACGCTCGGGCGCGACGCGGGCGCCCTGGCGATCGCCAACCCCGAGTGCGCCCTCGAACTGTTCGGACGCGACATCACGAGCGAGGAGGAGCTGGCGTACTGCGCGCAGTACGTCGAGCGCGAACGCGCCGGCGTGGAGCGCCTGCGCGAGACGTTCGAGTCGTGGGCGACCACCCCGGCCGACCTTGTCCCGGCGTCGGTCGTTCGGGCGCTCTACGAGCACCACCTGCCCCTGAAACGGTGGCACTGGCGCCGGGGTCGGCTCGCCGGCGCTCCTCAGCTCGTGTAGAGGCGATGCACGCGCAGGCCCTGACGCTCGTAGACCTCTCGGCGTGACCAGACGCGCTCCTCGTGCAGCCAGGTGCTGATGATGACGTCCGTCGCCCCGGTCATCGCGGCGTCCTTCGGTTCGACAATCCGCAGGTTGAGCACGCGCTGCCCGGCCCGCTCGGGGTCGTCATCGCTCAGCGCCACGACGCGTGGGCACGCGCCGATGGTGTCGCGCAGCGCCAGGGTGTGCGCCCCGGCGCCGTGGATGAGCACCCGCCCCTCGGGCAGGGTGTCGAGCAGGCGTTGGAGGCGCACCGGGGCGTCGTGCGGGACGGTTCCCGCGCCGGGGGCGCCGGTGGCGAAGGCGGGGTCCAGGTCCTCGGGCCAGCGTCGTGCGGGGCTCGTGCCCGCCTCGTCGATCAGCTCGCCCGCCAGCCGCCCCTGGGCGGCGAAGGAGAAATGCTGGCTCACGCGGTCCCAGGCGGAGCGCCCGATCTCATGGGCGCGGGGCGTGATGGCGTGCACGGCGCCCGCGATCGCCTCGCCCAGCTCGTCGTCGGTCGTCTGCGCGTCAAAGTCGATCAGGCGCCCGCACGCGGGGGAGTCGATCACCTGCGCGCTCCCCGAGTGGGTGCGGGTGATGACCGGGGCGCACCCGCGCGCCATCGCCTCAAGCAGTGAGACGCTCATCCCCTCCTGACGTGAGGCGAGGAGGAAGATGTCGGACCGGTCGAGCAGGGGGGTGACCCGGTCGGGGGTGACGCCGGGGACGATCTCCAGCGCGGGGCGCGAGCGGGCCAGGTTGTGCAGGCGATCGAGGGCCGGCCCGTCCCCGACGAGCGTGAGGCGGTGGCGCGTGCCGCGTTCGGTGAGCCGGTCTGAGGCCCGCACGAGCGCGAGGACGCGTTTCTGCTCGTGCTCCAGTCGCCCGGTGTAGATCAGTTCGAGCGGGCGACCCTCGAGGGGGGGGCGGCGGGGTGGCGCCGGGGGCGCCTCGACGGCGTTGGGGACGCTGCGGATCGCCCCGGCGCGCTGCGGGAAACGGGAGCGGAGCAACGAGGCGATGTGCTCGCTCACGCCCGTCAACCGGGCGAAGACCGGCTCGTAGCGGGCCATGACCGCGTTCTCGTAGGCCGAGTCGAGATGCTGCCAACCGATGACACGGACGCGGTCGGGATGCCAACGGGTGAGGGCGGCGCAGACGCCGAAGCAGTCGCCGTGGCGGGTGGGGATGAGGGCGACGGGGCGGTCGGGGCTGAGCCGGTCGATCGCGTCGCGGTAGAAGGGGATGAAGGGGGTGAGGTCGGCGCGGGTGGACCCGATCTCGGGGAGGTCATCGGTGCGGAAGAGGCGGACGCCCGTGGGGATGGACGCGGGCATCTCGCGGTGTCCGGGGGCCGAGCCGTGGACGATGAGGCCGACGGGGCGACCGGCCCGGGCCAGGGCGTCGCCCAGGCGCAACGCCCAGGTGGTGACGCCGGTGACGGTGAGGCCCTGGGGGAGGATGAGCAGCGCGGGGGTGGACACGCGTGGATCATCGGCCGGGTGGTGCGGATGTGCACAGATCATGGGGGAATCGTCGATACACGGGCGATTGTCGGCGGGGTTCGTCCCGCGGGAGAACGATCTGATGAAGGTGTTTGTCGGGATCCGGGCGGGGTACGAGCACGAGAGCTTCGTCTTCCCCTTCGCCAAGACCTTCATCGACGAGCTGGACCGGCGCGGGATCGCCTGGACCCACGACCCGGATGAGCCGTGCGACGTCGCCCTGCTGGTGCAGTGGGCGACGGATGAGCAGACGGTGGCGCGGATGAAGGCGCGGGGGACGGTCATCGTTCACCGCCTGGACGGACGCGCCCGCGCCCTGGTCAAGGTCTACGACAACGACGAGGTCAACCGGCGAATCAACCGACTCGCGGACTGGACGGTCTTCCAGGCCCGGTACGTGCGCGAGCACACGGTCAACGAGTGCGGCACGATCTTCGGCGTCGAGGCGCCCATCGTGCAGAACCCGCAGCGCGCCAGCCTGATCTACAACGGCGTGGACCGGAGCGTCTTCAGCGACACCGGCCCGATCGAGCCGCTCGCCGGGGAGGTCCGCGTGCTGCACGTGGCGTTCTCGATGGGCACGCGCAAGGGCGTGCCCGACCTGTACAAGGCCGCCAACCTGCTCAAGAACAACCCCGCCATTCGGTTCTACACCATCGGGCGTCAGAACCTGGACCTGACGCACGGCCCGCTGCTGGCCAACCTGCCGAACGTGACGCACCTGGGCGTGATCGTGGATCGCGAGCGTCTGGCCTCGATCATGCGGTCGTGCGACGTGCTCTTCTTCCCGTCCTACGGGGATTACTGCCCGAACACGGTCCTGGAGGGGATGTCGTGCGGGCTGCCCGTCTGGTACCACGACTCGGGGGGGACGCCGGAGCTGGTGCGCGACGAGGTGACCATCGCGGGGGTTCCGATGATGCCGGAGAACCCGGTCTACCCGCTGTATGTGCTGCTGGAGCACAAGCAGGAGATGTCGCGCCGCGCCGTGGAGATGGTTCGCCGACGCTTCACCGCCGAGCGGATGGTGGACGACTACCTCGCCCTCTTCGAGCGGTTGCTCGCCGAGCGGCGCGTGCCCGTGGGGTCGGTGTCGGCATGAGCGCGCCCGAGCCGGTCAGCCCGGAGAAGATCCTCCTGTTCTTCGGGAGCGGGCGCACGGGCTCGACGATGCTCGGACAGATCCTGAATCATCATCCCAACTGCCTGATCGCGACCGAGTCGCGTCTCGTGCACCGCCTGCTCGCGGGGGAGGGGAGCCTGGACGAGCTGGTCGCGAAGGCCGCGGGGGAGGCCCGGCGCCAGTTCGAGGAGGGGCTCGAGAACACCGAGCGGTTCGCGCCGACGGTCGGCGGGGGGCTCCAGCCCCGGTGGCGCTCGTTCCACGAGATCGCGCGCAACCCGGCGTACGCCAAGCGGGAGATCCGCGTCGTGGGGGACAAGAAGGCGGGCGCCAACGCGCAGGCCCTGATCGACCACCCCGCCTGGGTCGAGAACCTCTTCGCCCGCGACCCCCGGCTGGTCATGCTCCAGCTAGTCCGCGATCCGGCGCGAGCGGCGACGTCGGGCGTCAAGCATCTGGGCATCGAGTCATTCGACGCCGCGTGCGAGCAGGTCGTGACGCGCACAACCGCTTCCTGGGAACTCGGGCGCCGGCTTGGAAACCGAGCCATGTGCGTGTGGTACGAGGAGCTGTGCGATGATCCGAGGCCGATCATCGAACGCATTGTGGCGTGGCTCGGGCTTGAGGCGTCGGGAGACTGGCTCGACCAGGTCGCGAAGCGCGTGAGCCGGGGAGAGCAGCGGGGGCTGACCCCGACGCAGCGGTCGGTGTGTGATGAGCTGCTGTGCGCAGGCGCCGAGGATGGTCCGATGGAACGGTACCGGAGCGGTCCAAACAGCCGCGAGCGTGTCTCGAACGTCGGCGTGGGGCGTCTGGAGGCGGGTGAGGATTTGGGATGACGCGTCGAGAACGCCATCGCCCATGCCCACAACCGCGCGGTCGTGACCTCAGGCCGATTGCGCCAGTTCGCCGTCGATGCGGGCGGCCGCAAGGATCGCGCGGGCGCGCTCCGGATAGCTGAACTGCCGGGCCAAAGCTTCGGCCCGTTCGCGACGGGCGCCGCGCCGGATCGCGGTCTCCCCCAGCGCGCCCTCGATCGCGTCGATGAGCGATCGGGGGTTGTCGGGCGTGAACCACCGGACGACCGGCTCGTCCACCCAGTCGCGCAGCGCCGGGATGTCCGACGCGACGATCGGGGGCCCGGCGGCGAGGTACTCACCCAGCTTCACGGGGCTGGTCCAATCCTTGCTCGGTTCGCGCGCCGAGGGGGGCAGGAGGAGGGCCGACGCGTTCCAGAGCAGCGGGGGAACCTGCGCGTGGGGCAGACGCCCGCGCACCGTGACGTTGTCCAGGCGCATCTTGCGGATGCGCCGCGTGTTGCGCTCGATGTCCTCGGGCAACCCCCCGACCAGGTCGAACGGGATGTGCGGCGCCTCGCGGGCCGCGGCGAGGATCGTCGGCACGCCCTTGTAGTCGTACAGGTGCCCGGCGTACGTCACCGGTCCATCCCCCGCCGGCGTTCCATCGGGGGGCATGAACAGGTCCAGGTCCACCCCGTCGGGGACGATGTGCACCCGGTTCGGGCTGGCGCCGCAGGAGAGGTAGTAGTCTCGCAGGCGCGCCGAGATCGTGACCACGCGCAGCGTCGCGACGGGGGGGCCGACCGCGGCCTTCAGGCAGGCGAGCAGCAGGGGGTTGGTGTCCCCGGCGTACGCGTGCGTCTCCAGGATGGTCGGCAGGCCACGTTCGGCGCAGATCAGGGGCGCCCAGAACGTCCGCGCGTAGATCAGGTCCGGGCGGATCGAGCTGACCGCGCGCGAGGCCCAGATCCCGAACGCCTCGCCCGGGTCCTCCGCCCGCTCGAGCCCCTCGGGGGCGAAGACGAAACGCAGGTTCGCCTCGGCGTAGTCCGACGCGGCCTCCTCGGCGCTCCGCCCGTCCGCCGGGCGACGGCAGATCACGATCACCTCATGCCCGAGGCGCTGGAACCCGCCGGCGGTCTTGATGACGTTGATCGCGTGCGCGCGGGGGCTGCCCAGCTCGATCTCGGAGATGACGGTGATCAGCATGCCCCGTGCGCCTCGGCCCATCGGGCCAGAAAGGTCAACGCGTACGCCCGCGAGTGAGCGTACGGGGCGCCGCGCTCGCACGCGCTCGTCCACGACGGATCGAGCGCGTGCGTCATGAACGGGCGCCCGGCGAGGCGCTCGGCGTGGTCGTGCCAGCGCGTCGGGTCCGCGATGCGGAGGCTGAAGCCCTGTTTCGGGCGTGTGAGCGTGCGCTCGGGAACGCGCCCGGTGAGCATCGAGCGCAGGGGCGCCTTGGGGCCTTCGCCCGGAACGACCGGGCGGGAGATGGCCCACTCGAGGATCCGGCGGTCGAGCAGGGGGGCGCGCATCTCCAGACCGACCCTCATCGAGGCCCGATCGACTTTGGGCAGGATCGAGCCGGCGCAGAACCCGGCCAGGTCCAGGCGCTGCGCCCGCCGGGGCCAGGGCAACGCCGGGCGGTCGTGGGGGAGGAGCGTCTCGATCGCGGCCTCTTCGGTGTAGACCGGCTCGGCGCGCTGGCGCAGGGGCTCGAGCAGGCGGGCCGCGTCGGACGCGCTGAACCAGGGCATCACGCGCGTCGCGTGCTCGCTCAGGGCCAGGCGCTGGTTCTCGCCCCGCGGCGGGCGATCGTGCCAGGCGTACCCCGCGAAGGCCTCGTCCCCCCCGTCGCCCGTCAGAACGACCTTGGCGTGGGCGCGGGCGGCGGTCGCCACGCGCGTCTGCGTCAGCAGCGCCCCGTAGACCTGCGGCTCGTCGAACGCGCAGACCGCTTCTCCGAGCAGGTCGTCCAGCGGTGTGTCGGCGAACTCGACGCGCGTGTGCGACAGGCCCAGATGATCCGCCAGCGCTCGGGCGTCGCCGGACTCATCGTGCTCGCCGGCCATGGCGAGGGTGACACACTCGGGCGAGGCGCCCGCGTCGCGCAGGGCCAGCGCGATCGCCCCCGAGTCGATCCCCGCCGAGAGGAGCAACGCCACGGGGACATCGCTGAGCAGGTGCTCGCTCACCACGCGGGTGAACAGCTCGGCGAATGGCTCGCGGGCGCCGGCGTGGTCGATCGCCTCCGGGGCCTGCCAGTACCGACGCCTCGTCAGGCCGTCCTTCGCGGTCCAGCGCAGACGCGTTCCGGGCTCGAGCTTCTGTATCCCCGTCCACACCGTCATGGGCGCGGGGCAGTACCCGAGGCGCAGGACGTGGCAGAGCCCGGTGTACGAGAGGGCCGCCCCCGTGGCGAAGGCGCGCCGGAGCGCGATCGCGTCGGAGGCGAGCCCGATCGCGCCGTCGCGCTCGGCGAGGTACAGCGGCTTCTGCCCGGTCGGATCGACCGCGCCGTGCAGCTCCCCCGACCGTCCGTCCCAGATCAGCAGCGCGAACATCCCCTGTGCGCGGTCGAGCGTGCGCTCGATGCCCCACGCGAGGAACGCTCGGAGCAGGACCTCGGTGTCGCTCGTCCCGTGAAAGGGTGGGCCGCTGGACAGGAGTTCGCGGCGCAGGGCGGGGGCGTTGTAGATCTCGCCGTTGAAGACGATGGCGACGCGCCCGCTCGGATCGGTCATCGGCTGGGCGCCGGCGTCCGAGAGATCCTGGATGGCCAGGCGCGTGTGTCCGAACCGGAGGGGGGCGTCCGGGGCGGTCCAGGCGCCCGTCGCGTCCGGTCCCCGCGTGCCCAGGCGTTCCATCGCGCCGCGCCACGCGGGCGAGCGGTCAAGATCGGGGGGGAGGGGGGTGGAGGAGGCGATGGCGAGGATGCCGCACACGGGGCGTGAGTCTCCCGGGCCCGGTCAGGCGGCCCGCTCGTCCGCGTCCGCCCGTGCCCGGGCCTCGACCCAGTACTCCCCCCACCGGATGACGCGATCGGTGATGGTCAGCCCCGCGGCGTCGAGCTCCCGCTCGAGCTGCTCGAGCGTGTACTCCGTCTCGTGGGTCAGGTCGAGGCGCCATTCCACGCCCAGCTCGCGCTTCCAGGGCACCCGCCACTCGCGGTCGAAGGCGGGGACGCGGATGAGCACGCGCTTGGGCGCGTACCAGTCCATCCAGTCGCGCAGGCGCTGCTCACGCCGGTCGATGTGCTCAAGCACGTTGGAGAGGACGATCGTGTCGAACGTGCCCTCGGCGCGGTGCTCGGTGATGTCCCCCCGCTCGAAATGCGGGGCGATCTCGCCCAGCTCGCTGGCCCGCTTCTGCGCCTCGCTCACGCTCGCGTCGGAGAGATCCACCCCGACCACCCGGGCGCCCGCCTTGGCCAGCGAGCAGGCCAGGGCCCCGGAGCCCGAACCCAGGTCGATCACACGCTCACCGGCGGCGACACGCTCGGTGAAGAACCGGTGGTAGTCCATCAGGCGGTGCTTGGGGTGCAGCCCCCCCTCGGCCTCGACGGCCGCGAGTCCCTGCATCTCGTAGAGCGGCGCGTCGAGCCCCGCGAGGAACTGGGCACGCTGGCGAGCGCCCAGACGCGAGGCGAACGCCCGCAGCGAACGCTCCCATGCCTGGGCCTGCGTCTCCGCGCTGATGAGGAGCATGGGAGCTTCCCAGCGGACCTCGTGCCCGCGCGCCCGGTCATCGCCCCGACGTTCGCTCAGCTCCACCGCGTCCCGGTGGGCCTGGATCTCGAGCTGCGCGATCCGCTTGATGCCGAAGCGGTCGCGGGCCGTGTCGCGGGCGGCCGAACCGAGGGTGGTGCGCAGGAAGGGGTCCTCGAGCAGGCCGGAGATGGCGAAGGTGAAGGACTCAGGCTTGGGGGGAACGACCAGCCCCGTCATGCCGTTCTGGATCACCCCGCCCAGGCCGGGCGTGCTGGCGACGACGCAGGGGGCGCCGGTGGCCATGGCCTCGATCACGGTCTTGGGGTGTCCCTCGAAGGCGCTGGCCTGGCAGAAGACGCCGCAGGCGCTCATGCGCTGCAGCAGCCGCTCGTGGGGGAGGGCGCCCGGCAGTTCGAGGGTGACGCCGAGCGACTCGGCGAGCTTGGCGAGGTTGCGTCGTTCCGGGCCGTCGCCGACGATCTCCAGACACAGCCCGTCGCGCATCGAGGGGGGCAGGGCGGAGACGGCCTGGATGATGAGGTCGAACTGCTTGCGGGCGATCAGCCGCCCGGCGCACAGGACGCGCTTCTCGTCCCGGTCCTCGGCCTTGGTCGGGTTGGAAGGGGTCAGGACGTAGTTCGGGATCACCCGCGTGTGCTGCGAGGCGATCTCGCAACGCCACGCCAGCTCGTCGATCATGACGCCGGTGGTGCCGACGACCAGGTCCGCAGCGGCGCACAGGCGGCGTTCGTCGCGACCGGCGTCGATCGCCTCGCGCGAGGCCGACCCGTGGAGCTTGGCCTCGAAGCGGGAACGCAGGTATCCGCCGCGCGCAATCAGGGCGGCCTGAACCCCCACGCCGCGCAGCTCAAAGAGCAGGGCGTCGGCGATGCCCGCGTCGTCCATCTGATTGGTCTTGATGACGCACGAGGCCTGGTCGCCTCTCTCCGCTCGCACCATGTCGCTGACGCGCTTGACCGCGTCGCCGGCGTAGAGGACCGGGTCGAGCCCCCGATCGTTGCAGACGACGCGGGGCGCCCCCGGGAGGGTGGCGGCGATCTGGGCGTCCCGCTTGTCCCCGTGCGTCACGAGGATGAGACGCTCGTAGTGCGGGGCGAGCCGCTCGAGCATCGCCCACTCGCGCGAGAGCAACCCGGAGCGCTCCCAGTCGCCCAGGGAGACCCCCCGCGTGAGGATCAGGACCAGGGTGTCGGCGATTCGCTCGGACATGCGTCTCTCCCGTGTAGGGCAATTCCCCGGAGGGCTATCGGGCGTCGGTTGAGGCGGCGTGACCCGGGGTGGGGCTTTCGGACGCATTGGAAAGGCGCCGGGCAAGCAGGCACCACGTGGTGCTCGCGCTGAACGCGGGGTCGGCCAGCCGGTCGTGACCGTTTCCCCCCGTCCAGGTCAGGCTGGCGCCCGGGGCCACGTCGAGGCGTTCGATCTCGAATCCGTTCCGCTCGCCGCGCTCGCGCAAAAACTGCGCCGCCTGGCGGCTGGTGAAGAACCAGCGGTGCCGGTCCTCCGGGGGATCCACCGGCAGGCCGTAGTACTTGAACCGGTCGGCGCCGCCCTGGGCCACGCTGAGGAGGAACTCCCCGGCGGGGTTGGGGAGGCTCACGAGCAGGTAGCGCGAGGCGATCCGGCAGCAGGCGTCGAAGACGTGGTGGAGCCGGTCCAGGTGCTCGAGGACGTCGGTCGCGACGACGGTTTCAAACTGCTGTGACTCGAAGGGGAGTTCGTCCCGGTCGAGGTCGAGGCGGACGTCCGCCCGAGGGCCGAGGTCCACGCCGGTGTAGGGGACGCCGGGGAGGTGCTCGGCCAGCAGGCGGTCGCCGCACCCGACATCGAGGACGCTCCCGCGCAGGGCGGGGGCGTAGACGCGGGCGATGTACGCCGCCTTTGAGGGGCGGTCGGTGTAGGCGAAGTCGGCGGTGGGCCAGCACGGGGCAAGCGTCATGGGCGGGATATCGACCCGAGGGCCCGGATTCAGGCAGGATTTCCAGCCGGAGAGGGGCGCGGGCCGATCTGGGCGGGATGGACCCTGTGACGATTCTGCTGCCGGTGAGCCGGGCCGGGCCCGAGCTGGAAGAGGCGTTGACGAGCGTGACGCGCCAGACGCTCGCGCCCCGCGAGGTGCTCGTGGTGCTCAACGGGAGCGACGACGCGACCCGGGAGCGGGCCCATGCGCTCGCCGCTCGGGGTGAGGGCACGCGGGTGATCGAGCTGCCCGAGGCGAACCTGGCCGCGGCCCTCAACCGGGGTCTGGAGGAGGCGCGCACGGAGCTGGTGGCGCGGATGGACGCGGACGACCGGTCCTGGCCGGCCCGCCTTGAGCGACAGGCGGCGGCGATGGCGCAGCGCCCCGAGCTGAGCGCGATCGGGTGCGCCTACGAGGTGCAGACGCCCGAGGGGCGTCGCCTAGGGGTGGTGCGCCCCCCGACGGATGAGCGTGAGGCGCGATGGCGCCTGCTGCTGGGCAACGTCTTTGCGCACGGCTCGATGATGCTCCGGCGCTCGCGCGTGCTCGAGGCGGGGGGGTACAACCCCGACAAGCGGCGGGCGCAGGACTACGACCTCTGGCTCCGGCTGGGCGCGGGCTCGCCCTGCCTGGCGGCGCTGCCCGAGACGCTTTACACCCTCCGACGCGACGGGGAGGCCGACGCCTTCGCCTCGAGCCCGGAGCAGGGCGCGCACGCGAGCGATTCCCTGCTCGGGGCGTGGCGCGCTCTGGAGGGAGAGGACGAACGCGTGCCGGCGCTGCTCGCCCGCGTGCTGACCCGGTCCGGAGAGCGCGAGAGCGTGCGCGCCCTGGAGGCCGCCCTGCGCGAGCGTCCGACGCGCGAGGGGCTCACCGCCTGGCTGCTGGCGCAGCACACGAGCCCGTCGATGCCCCGGGCGGCGCACGAGGCCTGCCGGCGCGCGCGCCTGCGGGAGGTGGGGGCTGAGCTGCGCGAGCGCGGCGTGGGGTCGGTCCACCTCTGGGGCGCCGGCGAGCACAGCGCGTGGGTCCTGGCGCACGAGAACGACCTGGGCGTCGAGATCGAGGGGATCGTGGACGACGCGGGGGCGATCGGCGTGCGCTTCGGCTTCGAGGTCGCGCCCTCCGACGCGCTCCGCCCCGGGCAGAGCGTTCTCCTGAGCAGTGACTGGCACGAGGACGCGATGTGGGAAGCGAGCGCGCCGGCGCGGGAGCGCGGCGTGCTGGTTTGGCGCCTCTACCGCTCCAACGACCACCTCCGGGGCGCCCGCTCGCGGGCGGGGTGACCCGGTGCGCCCGCTGGTTGATGTGATCATCCCGATGTACGACTCGGCGCCGACGATCGGCGAGACGATCGAGTCCCTGCGCCGCCAGACGATGCGACGCTGGCGGGCGGTGGTCGTGGACGACGGGTCCACGGACGAGGGGGGGCGCGTGGCGAGCGAGTTCGCCGCGCGCGACGCGCGGATCCGCGTGGTCCACCAGGAGAACCGGGGGCTCGCCGGCGCCCGGAACCGTGGGCTCGACGAGACGGCCCGGCGCCCCGCGAGCCGCGTGCTCTTCCTCGACGCGGACGACTGGCTCACCCCGCGAGGGCTCGAGGCGCTGCTCAAGGTGGGGGGAGAGAACGCCTGCGGGGGGTTCGAGCTGACCGACGCCGATGGGCGGCTCATCGGGCGCGAGTGCCCGGCGCCGAGCGGGGGGGTCGGGCTGGAGACCCTGCTCTCGTACAACCCGTTCGCGGCCCACGCGGTGCTCACGCATCGCGAGCGCATCGGCGAGCTGCGCTTCGACGAGTCGCTCGAGGTGTGCGAGGACTACGACTTCTGGCTCCGCCTTGGTGAGCGCGGGGTTCGCTGGGAGGCGACGCCCGCGATCGTGGCGCGATACCGCATCCGGCCCTCGGGCCTGAGCAAGCGGAGCGAGCTGATGGCGCGCACGTTCGGGCGTGTGCTCGGCGCGTCGTACGAGCGGGTGCGAGCCCGGGGCCTGGACGCGGACGTTTCCGAGGCGCGCCTGTCGCGCTCGTGCGGCGCACTGGCGCTGCACTTCGCGAGCGTCGAGGCGCTGCGCGGCGCGGGGGAGGAGGCGGCCCTGCGCGTGCTCGAGGCGGGCGGGGGGCGCCCGGCGTGGAGCCCCGACGCGCTGGCGACGGGCGCGATCACCGCGCTGCAGCTCGGTCTGGGCGTCTCACCCGAGATCGACGGGCATTCGGAGCGGGCGTGGGGCGGAGCGCTGTGGAGCTGGTGGGAGGCGCTCGGCGCCCGGCACGCCATCGCGCCCGAGGTCATCGAGGCGGGCGTGGATCGCGTGGCGCAGCGCACCGCGCACCCGCGCGAGGTGGCGCGGGAGCTGCTCGCGGAGGGGGGCGATTGGCGGGCCCTGGGCGTGATCGGGGACCCGGCCCGGGCGCGCTGGATCGTGCGCGAGGCGCTGGCGCAGGGGAAGTCCGCCCGTGTGCTCGGGCCCGGAGCGGACGCCGAGCCGGGGGAGAGGCTGGTCAGCGCCGGGGGGTGCGAGGATGACCCGCGCGTCGCGGCGCACTGGGAGCGTGCGCGCGCGCGCCTGGGGGCGGTGCGCGCAAAGCGGCTCCGGCGCACCCGTCGGACGAGCGCGGCGGCGTAGCCCGGCTACGCGAGCCCGTCGCGGATGTGGTCGATGAGGCGCCGGGCGAGCGCGTCGTGGGTGGCGCGGGCGCGCACGCGGGCGGCGATCGCGTCCGACAAGCGCCGGCGTCGTTCGGGACGCTCGATCGCCAGTTCGATGAGGCGTTCGAGCTGTTCGGGGGTGGTGAACCCCGTCTCGCCCAGGTCACCCAGGAGCCAGCGCGGGGTCAGGCCCTCCTCGATGAGGGGGCCGAGGGTGGAGCGCATCTGCTCGGGCGAGCGGCGGGCGGCGATGGTCGGGCCGACCGGGAGGCCCAGGAGCTGACGCTCGCGGGTGTGGAGCATGGTGTCGGGGTGGTCGGCGACGCTGTAGAGCGGGTGATTCGAGCCGCTCTTGCGGGCGACGGGCTCGGCGGAGGTCTGGAGTTCGATCTGGGCGCGCCAGGTGTTCTGCAGCAGGGTGTCGTGCGTGAGGCGGCAGGCGGGCAGGCCCCCGGAGAGGGCGCACTCCATCACCCGCTGGTGGACGACCCCGTGCGCCGTGGCGTGGAGGTGGAGCGAGGCGGCCTGGTAGCAGGCGCGCAGGTCCTCCCCGTGCTCGAGTTCCCCCGCGGCGAGGTGCGCGTAGTCGGGATGGTCCTCCCAGGCGCGCCCGAAGAGCCTGAAGCGCCAGTTTCGGCGCGCGCAGATGTCGTGCGTCCACCGGATCGTCTGGTGCCGGATGTGGCGCTCGCGCAGGGGAGCGACGTACTGGGCGATGAGGCTGCCAGCGATCTTGTCGGAGGTGACCCGGGAGAGGATCTCGAGCGCGGAACGGTTGGTGACGCCGTTGAGGGAGGTGGTCTCCCGTCGCTCGAGGCAGGCCCGGATCTCGGCGTCGATGGCGCGCAGGGCGGGCTCGAGTGTCGGGTCGGCGACCTCGGCGATGAGGCGTTCACGCATCGCCTCGGGGGTCTCGCTGTGGTGGGAGACGAGGGCGACCTCGCAGGCGAAACGCTGACGCTGCGCATCGGTGATCGGGGCGGGGTGGAACTTGTGATCGTCGGCGACGACGGGGGCGGCGAGCAGGCGGGCGCGCGGGTACTCGTGCTCGGTGAAGAGGCGGGGGTAGAGGTGGCCGCAGAGGAAGTCCAAGGGGCCCTGCCCCCGCCCGACGCGGGCGTCGAAGAGGTGGGGCATCTCGTCCTGGATCCAGCAGACGAAGGGGACGTTCTGGGGGTACTCACCCGAGCGCGAGGGGCGCGGGTAGTTGATGAGCACGACCAGGTCCGGCTCGAAGCGTTCGAAGGCGTGGAGGTAGGCGATGTTGGAGAGGCGGGTGTGGTCGTCGGGCTCGGTGAGGAGGCATGTCCGGGCGCCGAGGCGTTCGAAGGCGCCGGCGAGATCGCGTGAGGCGTGCTGGACGTAGGTCGAGTGCCGGTGGGTCGGGATCAGCACGCGCAGGGGGTCGGTGGCGCCGGGCCGAAGGGCGCGGGCGTACCGGTCGCGCCACCATGCGCCGTCGCGCGGGGCGTAGCGCTCGGTCACGACGCGGTGCACGCGCGCCAGCTCGGCGCGCTGGTCGGCTCGGATGCGATCGGCGACGACGCGCGGATCGGGGCTCAGCGGGGTCTCGAGGGTGGGAAGGACGATGACCTCGCCCAGGGCCTCGCCCTCGAAACGGGCCCGGGCCCAGGCCTCGAACTCGTTCGTCGCGTGCTCGCCCAGGAAAGGGATGACCCGTTCATCGGGCGCGATCGGGGCGGCGGCGGGATGGGCCAGGGCGTCGAGCAGGCGGAGGGGGTCTGGCTCGATGAGCGGAATCCAGGGGGTGTGCTCGCGCCCCGTGCCGGGTGAGCGGCGTTGGAGCGCGAGGATCGCGTGGGGGGGGCAGGCGCCGACGAGGGTGATGGGGGGCGGCGCGATCGCGTTGTCGAGCGCGCCCGAGACAAGGTCCTCGGCGTGGGCGCGCCAATCGGTGAGCCAGCACCAGGCGAGGGGGTCGGGCTCTCCGACGGGGCGGGAGATCAGATCCTGGTCGTTCGTGAGGTGGTGCTCAAGGGCCCGGTCGCGCGTCGCCCATGCGTCGAGGTGGGCGCGCAGGTCGTGCCCCCGGGCGGCGAGGGCCTCGAGGGCGGTGGCGACGCGCTCTCTTCGGGCGGCGTGTTCGTCGAGGCGGACGTCCGACGCCTGGAGGCGCCCGCTCAGCTGCGCGACCTCGGGAAGGGCGGCGGCGGCGTCGGGGAGGCGGGCGAGCTGCTCCCGGGCGAGGGCGGTCAGGCCGAGGGCGCCCAGGGCGCGGGCAAAGAGGAACCGGACGCCCGCGTCGGCCGGGGCGATCGCCAGGGCCCGAGCGGCCGGTTCCAGGAAGGATCGGGGCTGGTCCCCCTGCCCGAGGGTGAGGAGATCCTCGCGTGAGAGTGGCGCAGAAGTTGCGCGTGGGCGAGGTGGGGCGGGGGG
>MRWG01001443.1_pt1 | contig 15210 bp, 14 predicted proteins | sample 1013341 | NCBI WGS metagenome assembly MRWG01 (sample SAMN06117577, study PRJNA244670) | biofilm metagenome | biome: Water; feature: Cathode Biofilm; material: Biofilm; isolation source: microbial consortium enriched at the cathode of a solar microbial fuel cell | place: USA: District of Columbia ... | reverse complement strand
CTTCCTTGCCCGACCCGGTTTCGCCATAGACGACGGTGTTGACGTCGGCCAGCGCAACGGCGGCGATGCGCTTGCGCAAGCGCTGAATGGCCTCGCTGTTGCCGATGAGCTGCTTTTCCAGCGCGTAGGGCGCGCCCGCACCGCTGAGCAGCTGGCGGTTCTGAAGGATGAGTTGGCGCATTCTGGCGCCGCGTTCCACCGCCGCCAGAAGCACCTCCGGCTCCGCCGGTTTCTCGATAAAATCATAGGCCCCGTTGCGAACCGCCGACACCGCCATGGGCACATCGCCATGACCGGTGATGATGATGACGGGGATATCGCGGTCGATCTCCTGAACGGCCTCCAGAAGGGCAATGCCATCCATGCCGGGCATTCTGAGATCCGAGACGACGACGCCCGGCCAGTTCCGGTCAAGCACGCGCAGCGCCTCGCGCCCATCGGCGAAGGTGAACGGTTCATAGACCTCCAGCGCCAGCGTCTCCGCCCAGGCGTCACGGATTTCCATGTCGTCATCCACCAGAATTACCGGTATCGCATTCATGTCTTGAACAGCTCCACGGTTGCGATCACGCCGCCCTCCTCCCTGCGTTTCAGTTCCAGACGGCCACCCAGATCGCGAATGACATTGTACGATATGGAGAGGCCGAGCCCGAGCCCTTCGCCCGGCGGCTTTGTCGTGAAGAACGGGTCGAACAGCTTTCCTTCAAGCCCCTCGGCAATGCCCTCGCCATTGTCCTCCACCTCGATGCGCGCCAGCATTTCGGTCTCGCTGATGCGGATGGTGAGCCGGGCCGGGTGAACCGGCTCGGTGGCGTCGAGCGCATTGGAAACGAGATTGACGAGCACCTGCTCCAGAAGTGCCGGCTCCGTCATCACGTGAACCGGGTGCGGCGGGTGCTCCATGACAAGCGCGACCCCCTGCCGCTCGATCCGCTCCTTGAACAGGGTCAGCGCGTTCGCGACCACCTCCGTCACATCGTTGCGCACCAGCACATCCTGCGGCCTGCGGGCGAAGGTCTTCAGATGATTGGAGGTTTTCGCCAGCCGCTTGATCAGCCGTTCGATGTCGCCCAGCTTCTCCCTGCCCTTGTCGATGTCGCCGCGCTCCAGATAGCGCAGCGCATTGTGCGTATAGGACCCCATCGCCGTCAGCGGCTGGTTGAACTCATGCGCAATGCCCGCCGAAAGCTGCCCAAGCGCGGCAAGCTTTGCCGCCTGCACAAGTTCTGCCTGCGTTTCGCGCAGTTCGGTCTCCACCTGTCTGCGCCGCTCGATCTCCGATGTCAGGCTGACATTGGCCTGCCGCAGCTCGCGCGCCCGCTGGTCGAGCGCTTCGGACTTGTCGCGGAAAAGGCGAACCGCATCCGCAAGCTGGCCGATTTCGTCGGAACCCGACACGCCCACCTGAATGCCTTTCTCACCACTCGCAATGCGCCCCATCGCCTCCAGCACCTTCATCAGACGCTGGAACAGATGCCCGCGCACGAAGAAGTAGGAGAAGGCGAGCAGAAGGAGCAGAAGAATGGCGGTGCTGAACGCGTTGAACACCCGCCAGCCCGACAGCACATCGTTGATTTCCACTGAGGCAAGGCTCGACCGAAGGCCGCTTTCGCGCACCGCGCCGGCAACCACATTGCCAAGCTCTTCAAGCAGCGAGGCGTTCATTTCCTGTAACTGCGCGCTTTCAGCCAGAAGCCCGCTTTCGTTCAACCGGCGATCCAGAAGGTTGTCGGGCTCGGTGGCGAACAGGGCGATGTCGTCCCAGATCTGGCGCAGCGTGATGGCGCTTGCATTGCTGGCGATCAGCGCCGCATTGGCGTCGCCCTCATCGACCGTTTCCGCAAGCCGCCCCTGCAACTGTTCGATCAGGCGGAAATCGGTCTCGCTCGCGCCGCGCAGGATCATCCCCACCGCCAGATTGGCGCTGGCGTGCAGACGGCCAAGCGCCTCCGTCAGACGCACTTCGCGCTCGACGAGACTGCGCCGCGCATTGTCGGCGAGGCCTTCGCCCGCCCGCGCCTCAAGCGCCGATTCCACATTGAACTTGGCGTCCACCAGAAGCGGATCGACCTCCAGCAGAAAATCGCCGTGCAGGCGGTTGAGACGCGCCGTCTCCTCCTCCCGCTGTTTGGCGAGAACGAAGCGCCGCGCCACATTGCGGTCGAGCGCCAGCACATTGGCCTCCACCTCGGCCAGAACGCCGCCCAGCCCGCTGAACGCCTCATCCTTTCCCATGCCCGTCGCCAGGAGCTGGCGAAGGTGCCCGAAATGGTCCTCGAGCCGCTCCAGCGCGGATTCCCGTTCGAACCGTGTGCGTGCACTGCCAAGCATGGGCACATCGACACGAATGGCCTGACCGATTTCGGCCAGCCGGGCGCTGGCCGCCGCCGTCTTGAGATTGTCCGACGCCAGATTGGAAATGGTGTTGCCGACATTGCCCAGCGTGAAATTCGCCACCAGCATCGCCACGATGGCGAAACCGGCAATCGTCGCCATGGCGACCAGAAGCTTGCTGCGCAGGGAGGTGGAATGACCGTTCACGGCGCGCGCCCGGATGTGAGTTCGGCCAGCCGGGCGTCTCCGCGCGCGATCAGTTCGCGGGCACGGCTGAAGCGGCCTGAAAAGTCGCGCGACCAGCTGTCCCGCAATGTGCCTTCGCCATCGGCGGAAAGATCGACCAGATCGCTTCCCTCGAGCTGCGAAATCAGCTCTGCGGCATCCGACATGAAGGAGGCGACCGGCACGGTCTCCACCCGGTCGCGCGCCTCGGCGATGAGATTGCGCAATTGCGGATCGTCAAAGGCTTCCGGGGCCGCCACGAGGCGGTCGATGCCGGCCCGGATCTCGGCGAGTTCCAGATAACGATAGGTGATCATCTCGTCGAACAGCGCATTGACGATGGGAAGGCGGCGCGCGGCAAGGGCCGCATCGAAGGCCGCGCCTGCGCTGTGTTCAGGCTCGAACCCCACCTGCCCCCAGAGGTCCGGATTGACGGGGATGCGCGCAATGGCGGGGCGCAAGAGCAGGTTCTGCCCCGTGTCGGAGCGCAGGAACTCAACGAAATCCACCGCCAGCGGGTTCTCCGCGCCGGTGCGGGCAATGCCGACACTGGCCGGGAAGACCGCACTGTCGCGCAGCGGCGCAAAAGCGATGGGCGGCTGCGTCTCATTGGCCGCCTTGGCCAGAAAGTCGATGCCAATGCCCAGCTCGAACCGGTTTCGGGCGATGCCCTCGCGCACGCCGAAACTGCGCGCCGTGACAGTGGCCAGATTGCTGCCGATACGCGAAAGGAGCGCCCACCCTTCATCCCAGCCCAGGTTCTGCAGAACGGTCTCGACGAACAGATGCGTGGTGCCGCTGCGCGCCGGCGATGTCATGCCGATGCGGTTGCGATAGCGGTCCTGCGCCAGAAGCTCCACCTCGGCGGTTGGTCCTATCGTCTCGCCATCGGGCTTCCACATCAGGCCGATCTGCGACAGCGCGAAGCCGAAACGCGCGCCGCTTGCATCATCCACCACCAGCCCGCCGAAATGCGAAGGATCGGAAGAAAGCTCCGGCCGGTGATCGAGCAGGCCGTCGGCGTCGAGCGCAGCAAAGGCAACGGGCGAGCTTGTCCAGACCACATCGGCGACCGGGCGGCGACCTTCACGCATGTGCCGCATCAGCGCGATCGTGTTCTTGTTGGTCACGCAGGCGCGGCCATAATCGCTGGAGAACCGCTCAACAAAAGGCCGGTAAAAGCTTTCGGGGTAGGAGGTGATGATCTGGAGCCGGCATCCCGTGTCGGCGGCCTGTGCAAACGCCGCCCCCGACAGCCAGACGCAGGCCGACACCCCCCAGCAATGTAACAATCTGCGCAAAGGCTCTCCTCCCAGGGAGGCCAGGCCGCACGGCATCGCCGCGCCTCCTCGGCGCATCAACCTCCCCCTGTCACGATAGCGCAGCCCTCAGAGCCCCGCCACTTCGCCAGTTCCGACGCGACATCCCAATTCGCGCCAGCGCCATTCCTGCCTTACCCGGGCAAAGCCCGTCAACATGCGAGGCCCGCCTGGTGGACTATTGCGTCAGGCCGCGTAGATTGCACCGGTCAATCGACCACCCGCAGACCAAGAGGCGCATCATGGCATCTTCCCGGCTCACAACCCTCGTCAGCGTGGCGCATCCATGGATGTGCGACACGATGGGGCACATGAATGTGCGCCACTATGCGGCGATGTTCGATGACGCCAGCTTTCAGCTGCTCGGCCATCTGGCCGGCCCCGAGGCCATCGACAACCACGACCTTGGCTGGGCCGATGTGCGCAGCGAGACGGAATACAAGCACGAGACCGAAGCCGGCGCGCTTTTGACGATCCACTCCCATGTGACGCGTCTGGGGCGCTCGTCGGTGAGTTTCGAGCAGGTCATGACCGGCAGCATCGATGGCGTCGTGCGCGCCGTGAACCGCACCACCACGGTGCGCTTCGATCTCAAAGCGCGCCGCTCCGCGGAACTCGAACCCGGCCTGCGCGCCCGCGGCGAAGCGCTGCTCGTCGCTTCGGACTGACGCCTCAACGGTCGTAGACGCGTTCCTCGAACGGGGTTTCGGCGATCAGTGTCTGGAGCCCGGAAATCAACGCCTTCTCCGCCCGGTTCAGAACCTTTTCCGGATTGGTCAGCATGAAGATGTCGATCTGTGGCGGCCGGTCATAGGGCGGCAGACGCCACAGCAGCCCGTCATTGACGTCGCGCCGCGCCACATGCAGCGGCAGCGGGCCGATGCCGAGCCCGGCAAGGATCATGCGCCGCACCTCCTCAAGGCTTGAGGAAACGCCAACCACGCTGCTGTCCAGCTTGGCCTCGCTGCGCAACAGCGCCACCGGACGCAGCGAATCCGAAATATGGTCCGTATGGAAGGAAACGGAGGTCTCGCCCTTCAGATCGGAAAGCTTCAAGCCGTGATGGCCGAACAGCCGGTGTTCAGGGCCGCAAAAGAAACCGAAGAACTCACGATAGACCATCGTGTAATCCAGCGCCGGGTCGCGCTGGCTGACAAGGCAGATGCCGAACGAGGCGCGCCGCTCGCGCACCTGCCTGGCCACATCGATGCTCGTTAACACGTTCAGCGTGATGCTGGCGCGCGGATAGTTTTTGTGAAATTCCGCAAGCGCGCGGTCGAACAGGGGCGATTCCACATGGCTTGCGAGCGCGATGGTCACATGCCCCGTCACCTCGTCGCTGATGCCGCGCATCAGGAGCGGCAGCTGCGAGATCGCGCCGAACGCCTCAATGCTCTGCTCGTAGAGGAGCTCGCCCACCTCGGTGAGCTCGAAGCGCGTTGCGTCGCGCTCGACCAGCCGCCGTCCGATGCGGTCTTCCAGCCGCTTCAGCGCGTTGCTCACTGAGGGCTGTTTGAGGTTCAGCTGGTCGGCCGCGCCGGTGATGCTCTTCACCTCGGCGATCACCACAAAGGTGCGCAGAAGGTTCCAGTCGAGGTCCCAGACGAGCCTGTCAGTGCGCTGATTCATCATTCACCAAATCTATGACTTCTATTCCCATTATCTATTTGCGTAATGCATTGGCAAACGCAATCATGAACACGAATGACCTGCAAAAAATCAGAACAGCATTCACCCAGAGGAACGGAGGAACCCAATCTCATGACCAAGATTCTGTCTCGCCTGATGGCCGTCTCGCTCGGCCTCGCCGCCTCGTTTGGCGCGTTTTCCGCCGGGGCCAACGAACTGGAAGCGATCAAGGAAGCCGGCGAGATGAAAATCGCCATGTCGGGCCAGTATCCGCCCTTCAACTTCGTCAACGACCAGAACCAGGTGGTTGGCTTCGATGCGTCCATCGGCATGGAAATCGCAAAGCGTCTGGGCGTCGAGGGCGAGATCGTCACCACCGCCTGGGACGGCATCATCGCCGGCCTTCTGGCCAGCAAATACGACACCATCGTCGGCTCCATGACCATCACGCCGGAGCGCGAGAAGGTCGTGGATTTCGTAGGCCCGTACTACCATGCCGGCCGCGCCGTGTTCGTGATGGAAGATTCCGAGGTTCAGGCGCTTGACGATCTGAAGGACAAGACCCTCGGCGTGACGCTCGGCGAGACCCATGAGAAGTGGGCGCGCGAAAAGGGCGGTTGGGACATCCGCACCTACAAGGGCCTGCCCGAGCTGCTGCTTGAGCTGAAGTCCGGCCGCATCGACGCCATCGTTGTCGACAACATCCCCGTGCGCGTGGCCGTGAAGGAAACCGGCGACAAGGTGCGCATGCTCGAGACCCCGGACATCGAGGGCGGCGCGGTGGCCATCGGCATCGCCATCCGCAAGAACAGCCCCGAGCTGAAAGCCGCCATGCAGGAAGCGCTCGACGCGATGATGGAAGACGGCACCTACGAGAAGATCTCGATGGAATGGGTCGGCAGCGACATCCGCTGATCCCGCAATGACCATCCGGCCGGCGCGTTCCAGCGCCGGTCGCCCCGCCTGCCCCTTTCCGGAGCTTCCGTATGGATTTCTCCCTGATGGTGCGCGTCTTCCCGTTCTTTCTGGAAGCCGCACTGGTCACCGTTCAGATTTCCGCGCTGGCGCTCGTTCTCGGCCTTGCCGCCGGTTCGCTTGCCGCCGCCGCCAAACTGTCGCGCTCGCGCATCATTCGCACGATCGGCACGGTCTATGTCAGCATCTTTCGCGGCACTCCCTGCCTGATCCAGCTCTTCATTCTCTATTTCGGCGGTCCGCAGATCGGCATTCATCTCGACGCCTTTGCCGCCGGCGTCATCGGTCTTGGCCTCAACATCGGCGCCTATATGGCTGAATCGATCCGTGGCGCGATCCTCTCCGTGGACAAGGGCCAGACGGAAGCCGCGCGCACCATCGGCTTCGGCCGGGCGCAGACCATGCGCAAGGTGGTGCTGCCGCAGGCCGCCCGTCTGATGATCCGCCCGCTCGGCGTCAACACGGTCGCGCTGGTGAAGGGTTCCGCCCTGGTCTCGACCATCTCCGTGGTGGAACTCACCTATACCGCACAGCGCTTCATCGGCTCCACCTACAAGCCGTTCGAGATCTTCGGCGTCGCCGCCCTTCTCTACATGATCATCGTCTATGCCGTTGCGCGTGTCGTCGACCTGCTCGACCGCCGCTACGCGCTGAGCTGAGGGAGCGACCCATGCAAGGTTTGGATTTCAGCGTCGTCACTCCCTATCTCGGCCTCCTGTGGATGGGTGTCTGGTGGACCATCGTTCTCACCGTCACATCGTCCATACTGAGCTTCTTCAGCGGCATTCTGTTTGCCGTTGCCGTGCTCTACGCCCCGGCGGTCATCGCCTATCCCGTGCGCTTCTTCATGTGGCTGTTCATGGGCACGCCGCTGCTCCTGCAGCTCTTCCTGATCTATTTCGGCCTCGTGCAGATCGGCATCGACATTCCCGCACTTGGCGCCGGCATCATCGGCCTTGGCCTGCACTTCGCCGTCTACAATGCGGACATTCTGCGCGCCGGCATCACCGCCGTCGATCCGGGGCAGTCCGAGGGCGCGCGCAGCATCGGCTTCGGCCGCTGGCAGACGCTGCGCTACGTCGTCATCCCGCAGGCCGTGCGCAACACCGCGCCGCCCATCGGCAACAACATGATCGCCCTCTTGAAGGAATCCTCGCTGGTCTCGGTCATCGGCATCGCCGAACTGGTCCACGCCGCCCAGCTCGCCATCAGCGAAACCTTCCGTCCGTTCGAATTCTACATCACGGCCGCCGCGCTCTACTACATCCTGAACCTCGTTCTGGAAGCGGGCCTGCGGCAGGTCGAAAAGAAAGTGGAGGTCTCTCGATGAGCACCCGCAACCCCATGGTCGAGGTCAAGGACGCCCGCAAGGCCTATGGCTCCTTCGAGGTTCTGAAAGGCATCGACCTTTCCGTCGAGCGCGGCCAGATCGTCGCCATCATCGGCCCCAGCGGCTCCGGCAAGAGCACGCTCCTGCGTTCCATCAACCATCTTGAAACGCTCAATGGCGGCGAGGTCTGGCTCGATGGCGTTCAGGTCAACCAGCCGCTCACCGGACGCGCCTTCGAGCGCCACATCAATGCGGTGCGCCAGCAGATGGGCATGGTGTTCCAGCACTTCAACCTGTTCCCGCACCTCACCGTGCACGACAACATCGCCATGGGTCCGATCATCCTCAAGGGGATGAGCAAGGCCGCAGCGCGCGAACTCACGCTGGAGCTTCTTTCCAAGGTCGGCCTCGCCGACAAGATCGACGCCTATCCTTCCCGCCTGTCGGGCGGCCAGAAGCAGCGCGTGGCCATCGCCCGCGCGCTGGCCATGCAGCCCAAGGTGATGCTCTTCGATGAAGCCACCTCCGCGCTCGATCCCGAGCTGGTCGACGAGGTGAACATGGTGATGAAGCAGCTCGCCGCCGAGCACATGACCATGCTGATCGTCACCCATGAAATGCGCTTTGCCGGCGAGGTCGCCGACCGCGTCCTGTTCATGGATGGCGGCGTCGTGGTGGAGGAAGGCCCGCCCGGCGAGATCTTCACCGCCCCCAAGCAGGAGCGCACCCGCTCCTTCCTCAAGAAGTATCTTGCCGCCTGAGACCATGCATATCATCGAAACCGAATTCCCCGATTTCGGGCTGACGCCGGAGCAACGCCGCGAGGCGGTTCTGGGCCACTATTACGAAATTCCCGGCATGGACGGCGCACGCGGCGAAATCTGGTGCTACACCGACGCCTATGCCTATCCGCCCGGCGCGACGGTCAATCTGCATGTCAGCGCGACCGCTTCCCGATACCGGCTGGAGATCGTGCGCGACGGCGCAACCGAGACACCGGTTCTGTCGCAGGACGGCCTTGCCGCCGCCTGGCAGGACACACCCCACCAGTGCTCCGTCATCGGTTGCGGCTGGTCCGTCTCCCACGCGTTCCGCATCGGCGAGGACTGGCCGTCGGGCGCTTATCGCATCACGCTGACGGCAGAGGGCCGCGACGGCAACCCCATCACCTGCCACCATGTGTTCATCGTGCGCCCGCTTGCCGGTCGCAAGCCCGGCCGCGTCCTGCAGGTCGCCGCCACCGGCACCTGGACCGCCTACAACACCTGGGGCGGCTCCAACCACTATCAGGGCATCACCGGCCCCGGACGCAACCAGTATGCGCCCATGGTCAGCACCGAGCGCCCGTTCTGCCGTGGCTTCGCAGTTCTGCCGGAGAGTGCGCCACGCGTGCCGCTGGAGATCTACACCCCGCCGGCTGCACCCCCGCGCTATCCGCACATGGAATGGGCCTATGCCAATGGCTATTCCAAGAAATACGCCTCCGCCGGCTGGGCGAGCTATGACAGCCACTTCTTCCGCTGGGCGGAACGCGCCGGCTACGCGGTCGATCTGGCGAGCCAGCACGAGCTGCACTTCACGCCGGAAATCCTCGACGGCTATGACTGCGTGGTCTTCGTCGGCCATGACGAATACTGGACATGGGAAATGCGCGACGCTGTCGACAACTATGTCGAGAATGGCGGCAGGGCTGCCCGTTTTGCCGGCAACTTCATGTGGCAGACGCGGTTTGAAGACGATGGCAAAAAGCAGGTCTGCTACAAATACCGAGCCCGCGCGGAAGACCCGGTCTACCAGTCGGAAGACAAACGCCGCACCTCCGGCTGCTGGGAAGCTGAAGAGACCGGACGGCCAGCCGCAGGGACATTCGGCCTCAACGCCCTGCGCGGCCTTTATGTGGGCTGGGGTGGCTGCGCGCCGCGCGGCGTGCGCGGGTTCCCCGTCTACCGGCCCGAGCACTGGGCCTTCGCCGGAACCGGCATCTATTACGGCGACCTGCTGGGCGCGGATGGTCACGCCTTCGGCTATGAAGTGGACGGGCTCGACTATGTGATCCGCGGCGGTCTGCCGGAACCAACGGAGGATTCCGGAGCGCCCGAAGGGCTCGAAATTCTGGCGCTCGGCATGTCCTCCCTCAAGGAGGAGAGCGCCGACATTCCCGCCGACGACCAGTTTCTCTCCGACGCCGACGCAAAATTCGTCGCCGAAACGCTGGTCGGCAACCAGTCCGACGAGGCCGTGAACCGCATCAAGCGCGGCTCGGGCATGATCGTCAATTTCCCGCGCGGCCGTGGCGAGGTGTTCCACGCCGGAAGCTGCGAATGGGTGGCCGCGCTGAAACGCGGTGACGCGATGGTCGAGCGCGTCACATCGAATGTCCTCGACCGTTACCTCTCCCGCTGAGCGAGACACGCCATGCAGAATGAAACTTCGACACAACGCCCCCCGTCTCACCTCTTCTACCAGTCGCGCCTGCGCCGGCCGCTGGTGGACCGCGCCGAGGGCATCTATCTGTGGGATCAGGAAGGCCGCCGGATGATCGACGGGTCGAGCGGCGCAATGGTCGTCAATATCGGCCACGGCAACCGCAACGTGCTCGACGCGATGAAGCGCCAGATGGACCGCGTGACCTTCGCCTATCGCCTTCATTTCGAGAACGAGCCGGCGGAAGACCTGGCCCGTATGGCGGCGGAGCGCCTGCCGGACGGCATGGACCGCATCTTCTTCGTTTCCGGTGGTTCCGAAGCGGTGGAATCCTGCATCAAGCTTGCCCGCCAGTGGGCGCTTGCCGTGGGCCAGAGCGAACGCTGGAAAGTGATCTCGCGCTTCCCCTCCTATCATGGCGGAACGCTGGGCGCGCTTGGCGTGACCGGCTATGCGGCGCTCAGCGACCCGTTCTCGCCGATGATGCGCGAGATGCCGAAAATCCCGGCTCCCACCGCCTATCTCGACCGTGACAATCTCACGATGGAGCAGCGCGGCATCAAATATGCCGACATGCTGGAGGAGAAGATTCTGGCCGAAGGCCCGGAGAGCGTGCTCGCCTTCATCATGGAGCCCATCGGCGGCGCTTCGACCGGCGCGCTGGTTGCGCCCGACAGCTATTTCCCGCGCATCCGCGAGATCTGCGACCGCTACGGCATTCTCCTCATCCATGACGAGGTGATGAGCGGCGTGGGGCGCACGGGCAAATTCCTCGGCGGCGACCACTGGAACTGCAAGCCGGACCTGATCGCGCTCTCCAAGGGCTTTGCCTCCGGCTATTGTCCACTTGGCGCGATGGCCGCTCCCTCCCGCCTCGTGAAGCCCGTTCTCGATGCCGGCGGTTTCCAGCACGGTTTCACCTATGCGGGCAATCCGCTCGCCTGCGCGGCCGGTGTCGCGGTGCTCAACGAGATCGACCGTCTCGGCCTGATCGACAATGCAGCCCGGATGGGCGAGGTGCTGAAGGGCGAGCTTGAACGCCTCTCCGAGCGCTTCCCCTTCATTGGCGATGTGCGCGGCAAGGGGCTTCTGCTCGCTGCCGAATTCGTCTCCGACCGGGAAACGATGAAGCCCCTGCCCAAGGAGCTCAACGCGCATCAGCGCATGGTCGACATGGCCTATGAGCGCGGGCTCATCATCTATTCCAGGCGCACCCGCGGCGGGGTCGAGGGCGATCACTTCCTCGTCTGCCCGCCCATGATCGTCACAAAAGAGGAGATCGGCTCCATCACGGCCATTCTGGGCGACACGCTCGAGGCACTGGCCGCCGAACTCGATCTTCCCGTCAACCGCTGAGCTGCACCATGACCAAAGACACAAAGACCGATGGCATGAAGAAAAAGCCGAACCGCAAGGTCGTCGTGACCTGCGCGGTCACCGGCTCCGTGCACACGCCCTCCATGTCGCCTCACCTGCCGATCACGCCTGACCAGATCGCCTCCGAGGCCATCGCGGCGGCAGAGGCCGGCGCGTCGATCCTGCATCTGCATGCCCGCGACCCCGAGGATGGCCGTCCCTCCGCCGATCCGGCGCTGTTCATGCAATTTCTCCCGCGCATCAAGCAGTCAACCGATGCGGTGGTGAACATCTCCACCGGCGGCTCCTCGCTGATGAAGCTGGAAGACCGCATCGCCGCAGCCCTGCGCGCCGAGCCCGAAATGTGCTCGCTCAACATGGGCTCGATGAATTTCGGCCTCTTTCCGGCGCTGGAAAAGAAGACCGACTGGCAGCACGAATGGGAGCCGCAGCTTCTTGAGGCAACGCGCAGCTCCATCTTCCAGAACACTTTCGCCGACATGGAGAACATCCTGACCCGGCTCGGACAGGGCTGCGGCACGCGGTTCGAGTTCGAGTGCTACGATGTCGGCCACCTCTATTCGCTGGCCTATTTCCGCGATCGCGGGCTGGTCTCCGGTCACCTCTTCATCCAGTTCGTGTTCGGCGTGCTGGGCGGCATCGGCCCGGACCCGGAGAACCTCACGCATATGAAGCGCATTGCCGACAAGCTTTTCGGCGACGATTACAGCTTCTCGGTTCTGGCCGCCGGCCGGCACCAAATGCCGATGATCACCATGTCGGCAGCCATGGGCGGCAATGTGCGTGTCGGGCTGGAAGACAGCCTGTACAATGGACGCGGCGAACTGGCGCGCTCCAATGCGGATCAGGTAAAACGCATCCGAACCGTTCTGGAGGCCCTCTCGCTGGAGATCGCCTCTCCTGCCGAGGCGCGCGATCTGCTGGGCCTCAAGGGAGGCGACCGGGTCGCATTCTAGAACAAGTGAGAACGCCCCGGGGAAGATCCCATGCCGAACCACGCCGTTGCCGATACCGGCTTCTCGATCCGCCCCGCGACGGCGGATGACGCGCAGACCATCCACCGCGCCATCATGGATCTTGCCGCCTATCTGGGCGAGCAGGACCGCGCGGTCTCGCAGGTGGAGGATTTCCGCCGCTTCGGCTTCGGGCCGGACGCCGCCTTCTCCTGCCTGATCGCAGAGACCGACGGGGCGTTTGCAGGCCTCAGCCTCTTCTTCCCCGTGTTCTCCACCTGGCTCGGCAAACCCGGCGTCTACGTGCAGGATCTCTACGTCTCGCCAGCGGCGCGCGGGCGCGGCGTAGGCGAGGCCCTGCTGGCCGCCACGGCGGCCTGGTCGCAGGCGCGCGGCGGAGCCTATCTGCGGCTTTCGGTCGATGCCGAAAACCGCAACGCAAAAGCATTTTACGCCCGGCTGGGCATTGGCTGGAACGAAAACGAGCACGCGCATGCCGCCTATGCGGCGACATTCGAGGCGCTGGCCAGCCGTCAGACAAGACAGGAGTGATGATGAAAGCCTTCTACGCCGTAGAGCAGAAACAGCACAATCCGAAAGCCTTCCTCTCAAGCGGTGCGCCGCAGCCGAACCCGGAACAGCCCGAGCGGACCGAGCGTCTTCTTCTGGGCGCGAAAGCCGCTGGCTGCGCCATCGAGCGTCCCCGCGAACACGGGCGCGGTCCCATCGCAGCCATCCATACGCCGGAATATCTGGACTTTCTGGAACACATCTACACGCGCTGGCAGCGCATCGAGGGCGCATCCGAAGAGGTGATCCCGAACATTCACCCGCTTGGCCGCAATGGCCGCTATCCGGCTTCCGCCGTGGGACAGGCCGGCTACCACATGGCCGACACCGCCTGTCCCATCTCGGCCGAGACCTGGGACAGCGCCTGCTGGAGCGCGTGGAGTGCTGTGGAAGCCGCCGAAGCCGTGATGAGCGGTGCGCCCGCCGCCTATGCGCTTTCGCGCCCGCCCGGCCACCACGCCTTTGCCGATGCCGCCGGCGGCTTCTGCTTCTTCAACAATTCGGCAATCGCCGCGCAGCATCTTCGGAAACAGGCTGCCCGCGTCGCCATTCTCGATGTCGACCTGCACCACGGCAATGGCACGCAGGGCATTTTCTATGCCCGGCCCGACGTGCTCACCGTCTCCATCCACGCCGACCCCGTGCGCTTCTACCCCTTCTTCTGGGGGCACGCCGACGAGCGTGGCGAAGGACCGGGCCTCGGCTACAATCTCAACCTGCCGCTGCCGCGCAAATCGGGTGATGAAGCCTTTCTGGAAGCGCTTCAGCCTGCCTTCCGCCGCATCCGCGCCTTTGCGCCGGACGCGCTGGTCGTGGCGCTCGGCCTTGATGCATTCGAGGGCGATCCCTTCGGCGGACTGTCCGTCAGCACGCCGGGCTTCGCCCGCATGGCGGAGGCGATCTCCAGCCTCGGCCTGCCGAGCGTGATCGTGCAGGAAGGCGGCTATCTGTGTGACGCGCTGTCAGACAATCTGACTTCGTTCCTCACGGGCTACGCCTCCTGATCGCCTGATCGGGCGAGGCGGCGTCTTTCCAGAAACACTGCCTCGCCTCTAAAGGCTTTCGAGCACCGCCTTCATCTGCCGGATTTTCTCCGCCGAGGTCCGGCGCGCGGTCTGCGGCGCAAAGCCGAATGCGGCCAGCCGCGCATCGGTGGGCACAGAGATTCCACAAGACGCATGAAACGCGCTTATGCCCGTCCGCTCGGAAATCGCGACGGCATTCTCGGGAGCGACACCGGACCCGACCATGATCTCGATGCGCTCGCCGGCATGCGCCTGCATGTCTTTGAGTGCCGAGAGCCCGTCAATGGCCGTCAATGCGCCGCCTGACGTGAGAATTCTCTCAAAACCAAGCGCAATGGCGGTGTCGATCGCCGCCAGCCGGTCTTCCACCGTGTCGATCACGCGGTGCAGGGTGCGCCCCATGCCCTCGCTGGCCGCGCAGAGCACCGAAAGCACGGCTTCGTCGAGAAGACCGTCATGGGTCGCCGCCCCCAGAACCACACCGGCAAGGCCCGCATCCCGCGCCGCCGCAATGTCATCCACCATCAGCGCAACCTCACGCGCGCCAAAGCAGAAATCGCCCTGGCGCGGCCGGATCATGGCATAGGCCGGCACGCCGCACCCTGCCGCCGCCCGCATCAGGCCAAGCGATGGCGTCAGCCCGCCAAGCGGCAGGGCCGAGCACAGTTCGATCCTGTCCGCCCCGCCTTCGACGCAGGCTTCCACGCCTTCAAGCGTGTCCACGCAAACCTCAAGCGTTGCCCGCATTGTGTGCCTCCCTTGCAAAGATTGCAGCGCCCACCAGCGCCTTTTCCGCACCGCCCTGAACCGGGACAAGCAGCCGTTCGCTGCGCTCGATCAGGCAGCGCTGACGCACCTCTCTATCAAGCGCTTCAATGAGTGTTTCATCCTGCGCCAGCCCGCCGCTGACCGGGATGATGGACGGATCGACCATGTTGACGATGTTGGCCAGCGCGCCGCCGACAATGTCGAGAAAGACATCGACGGTGCGTGTCGCCCATTCCTCACCGGCATGCCATTGCGCCAGGATCGTTACGCTGTCGCTCTCG
>MRWG01001442.1_pt1 | contig 15218 bp, 14 predicted proteins | sample 1013341 | NCBI WGS metagenome assembly MRWG01 (sample SAMN06117577, study PRJNA244670) | biofilm metagenome | biome: Water; feature: Cathode Biofilm; material: Biofilm; isolation source: microbial consortium enriched at the cathode of a solar microbial fuel cell | place: USA: District of Columbia ... | reverse complement strand
TGTCGTGCCATTCAAACCTCCTGACCAAAAGGAGTTTGAATCACATCAAACCGATCTTGAGAATCCCCTAATTGAGTACAGACCCTAGACGAAATGAAACAAGCAGAGCTACTTGTCTGATCGCTATCCGGAATAGCCCCCTCACCTGCCCTCTCCCCCACTTTCGTGGTGGAGAGGGACTCTCGTATCGAGGCACGTTCCACCCTTGTCCCTCTCCCCCTTTTTAGGGGGAGAGGTTAGGTGAGGGGGTGTGCTAACGTGCGCGCATGCAACTGACCGCCCTTCCCTACTACATCGCCGCCGCGGTTGCCGAGATCGCCGGCTGTTTCGCATTCTGGGCCTGGCTCCGGCTCGGCAAGCCGGCGCTGTGGATCGTCCCCGGCATCCTCTCGCTGGTGCTGTTCGCGTGGCTGCTGACCCGCATCGACGCGGCGTTCGCGGGCCGCGCCTATGCGGCCTACGGCGGCATCTACATCCTCGCCAGCATGGCCTGGATGTGGCTCGTCGAAGGCGCTCGGCCCGACCGCTGGGACAGCTTCGGCGTCATGCTGTGCGTGATCGGCGCGCTGGTGATCCTGTTCGGGCCGCGGGCGGGCTGACCCGCGCCGGTTGCAACCCAAGGTCGTCATTCAGCATTCATTAACCCGGATTTCCTAGGTTGGACGCGGACCGGCAGGTGCGATTCGTGCGCGCACGGATACCGCCATGGCCGCGAACGGCGAGAACGGCCGCGCATGACAGAAGGTTAAACGGAGTTTCGGGTATGACCAGCAACCGCAACCGGCTTACCGGCATTTGTATCGGTCTCGCCGTCGCCACCCTCGCCGCCTGCGCCGCGAGCGCACAGCAGCGCCCGATGTCGATCAACGAATGGCTGCAGGCGGAACGCGGCAATGCCAACATGGAACGCGCGATCAGGGAATACGAGCGCGCCCGCTTCGGCACCCCGTCCCGACAGCCGCAACAGCCGCCGGCGTATCAACAGCCGTACTATCCGCCGCAGCAGGCGCAGACGCCCCAGGCAGCGCCGGCACAGCCGGTGCAGCCGCAGCCGCTAACGCCGAACCAGCAGCAACCGCAGCCGTATCAGGGGCAGCAGCCGGTCTATCCGCAACAGCAGCAGCCGGTCTATCCGCAACAGCAGCAGCCGCAGTACCAGAACCAGCAGCCTTATCCGTACCAGGCCCAACCCGGCGGCCAGTTGCCGCAGCGGCCCAGCCAGCCGAACACTTACCAGGCGCCGCCGGACGCGCTGGAGAAGATCGATCGGGAGATACAAAAAGTCACGCCGGCCAAGTCGACGGAGCGCGGCTATTACGTCGCCGGGCATCTCGGCTGGACCGCCGCAGCGGAAACCAATTTCGAATCGTCAACGGCCACGACCTCGCCCTCGACGTCGCTGTTGGCGTTCCAGGCCGAAGGCGCCGGGGGCTACAAGTTCGCCAACGGCATCAGCTTCGAACTGGCGGGGAACTACAACTATGCCGAATTCGACGACACCGATGGCTATGCGTCGGTGTTTGCCGTCATGCCGAATGCGAAAATGGAGTTCGACATCGGCCAGCCGGTGCTACCGTATGTGATGGGGGGCGCCGGTTTCGGGTTCCTCAACGCCGAAGACCCCGCGACCGGCATCACCGGCAGTGACAGCGGTCTCACGTTCGCCTACCAACTCGGCTTCGGCGCCATGTATCCGATTAATCTGCAGACATCGCTCGATTTCGGGTACCGCTACTTCGGCACGTCGGAAGCCGACCTCGACCTTAACGGCACCGAGTACACCACGGATTACGGCAGCCACAGCCTGATGCTGGGCATCCGGCACCAGCTTTAACAAATCCTGCGATTCCCTCCGAGACGGCAACACAGTCTTTCGAAATTCTGAACCCCGGCCTTCGCCGGAGTGACCGGTAGCCGTTGCGAAAACGGGGCATTCCGGCGCAGGCCGGAATCCGGTGTGCCGGAACACGCCGGGGCGTTACGTACGTAAAAGCGGCGAATTTAAAGTGACGGAACGGGCTAAAGTCTCAGCGGACGATCCAGCCGCCGCCGAGCACCCGGTCGCCGTCGTAGACGACGCAGGCCTGACCCAGCGCGACGCCGGGTTGCGGCTGGTCGAAACGGACGCGGACCCGGTCGCCGTCGGTGACGATACCGGCGCCGACCGGATCGGTGGTCGAGCGCACCTTGACCTGGACCGGGCGCGGCTCGCCGCTGAGCGGTGTGCGGTCGAGCCAGTTGAGTTCCGTGATCCCGATCTCCGGGCAATTCAGCGCTTCCTTCGGCCCGACGACGACGCGCTTGGTGTCCGGATCGATGCGCACCACATAGAGCGGCTCACCCATGGCGACGCCGAGGCCGCGGCGCTGGCCGACGGTGAAGTTGATGATGCCGTCGTGCTGCCCCAGCACGTTGCCAGCCATGTCGACGATCTCGCCCGGATCCATCGCCCCCGGCCGCAGCCGTTCGACGACCCGCGCATAGGACCCGTTGGGCACGAAGCAGATGTCCATGCTTTCCGGCTTTTCCGCCACCGGCAGGTCGAAGCGCTGCGCGTGGCGGCGGGTTTCGCTCTTGTCCATGCCGCCCAGCGGGAACCGCAGGAAATCGAGCTGAGGGCCGGTGGTCGCGAACAGGAAATAGCTCTGGTCCTTGGAACGGTCGACGGCGCGGTGCAGTTCCGAACCGCCGGCGCCGGCGACGCGGCGCACGTAATGACCCGTCACCATGGCTTCGGCGCCGAGGTCTTTGGCCGTCGTCAGCAGATCCTTGAACTTCACGGTCTGATTACAGCGCACGCACGGGATCGGCGTTTCGCCGCGCAGGTAGGTGTCGGCGAAGTCCTCCATCACCTGCTCGCGGAAGCGGCTTTCGTAATCCAGCACGTAGTGCGGAATGCCGAGGGTATCGGCGACGCGCTTGGCGTCGTAGATATCCTGCCCGGCGCAGCACGCACCCTTCTTCTGTACCGCCTCGCCATGGTCGTAGAGCTGCAGCGTGACGCCGACCACGTCGTAGCCGGCCTCGGCCATCAGCGCCGCCGTGACCGAGCTGTCGACGCCGCCCGACATGGCGACGACGACGCGCGTGTCGGCGGGCGCCTTCGCGGAATCGACAAGGGTGGAAAAATCGGTGCTCATTTCTGACCTCATGGGCCGGGAATATACGCTTTCCTGTTGCGATCACAAGGGGGCGCGCATCAATGATGCTCGCGCAGGTCCTCGAGCACCCTGAGCGACAGCGAGCGGAAATCGCGCCGGTACAGCATGGCGATGACCACGACGGCGGAGACCATCAGCAGCACCGGGTGCAGGAACCACGGCAGCAGCCCGAGGCCGAACGCGTAGGCGCGGGTGCCGAGATTGAGGTTGTGCTGCGCGCGCTGCAGGAACCGGGCCATGTGCTGCGGATACTGGCTCATGATCGTCTCGTCGCAGTCCTTGGCCTGCGGCGCCGCGCCCAGCAGCACCAGCATGTTGTTGAACAGCCTGACCGCCCACACGAACTTGAAGAACGCGAACACGAAGATGGCGGCCAGGAAGATGAGCTGGACCTCCATCAGGCCGCGCGACGCGGCGCGCCCGAACGGCAGGCCGGCGATGATCTCGCGCACGTTCTCGATCTGCCCCAGCATCGCCAGCGAACCGGCCATCAGCAGGATCGTCGTCGAGGCGAACATCATGCCGGAGCGCACGAAAGAGACCGTGATGTTGACGTCGGGCATGCGGTTGTCGCGTTCCAGCATGCGCTCCATCCACCTGAGCCGGTAGTCGTTCATGACGACGGCGACGGGCCGCCGTTCGAGTGCCAGCCGGTCGGCGAAGAGCGAATAGCCGATCCAGCCCGCGATATAGATCGCAAGCGCGGTGACGTCGTATACGGGCACGTAGAATTCAGGCATGCGTCCTCGGCCGGTTCGGGCGGCAGATTGCCGCCTCCGCGATCATAGGGAGAGGCCGGGCGCGTTTCCAGTATCGCTTGCCCGGCCCGGGACTTCATGCTCTATACCCCGCATGAACGAGACCATCGATCCCCGGCTTCAGGCCCCGAGCCTCGCCACCCTGATGTGGCGCGGGTTCCGCCAGACCTGCCCGCGCTGCGGCCAATCGCGGCTGTTCGGCAAGTTCCTCAAGACCAACGATCAATGCGGCGCCTGCCGCCAGGAACTGGGCCACATCCGCGCCGACGATTTCCCGCCGTACCTGACCATGGTCGTGGTCGGCCATATCGTCGTGCCGCTGATCGTGCTGGCCGAGCGGGAATTCCAACCCTCGATCGCGATGCATCTGGCGATGTGGCTGCCGCTGACGGGCGTGCTGTCGTTCTGGTTCCTGCCGCGCCTGAAAGGTATGATTATCGGGCTTATGATCCACCTCGGGTTGCGCGGCGACGAAACGCAGTAAAGTTCCTAGAAAAATAGGAATGTGGATTACACCTATTTATCTTTAATGAGACGGGCACTACACTTAACTTTGTTGAGGTAGTGAATAGGTGGCGTCATGGGCGACGGACCCGACAACGGCCGGACAATCAACGACGTAAACGAACGCAAGCGGGTCGTCGACCATGTGCTGCGCTATGAGCTGTACCGGCACCGGGATATTACCGAGCGGCTCGGCACGCTGCTGGGCGTCGACCGGAACCCGGATGCGTTCAACCGCTCGACCTGGGACATCCTGTATTTTCTCATGCAATGCAACCTGCAGGCAGAAACGCCCAACGTCACCGACATTTATCTGGCGACGGGGCTTTCCAAGGGCACGGCGATCACCGGACTCGCCGAGCTGGAGCGGCGCGGCGCCATCAGCAAGGTGCAGGACCGCGAGGATGCCCGGCGCCGGCGCATCGATATCTCGGACAGCGTCAAGGCCGAGCTCGAAACCTTCGTCGCCGAATGCGGCGAGCGCCTGGGCCAGCCCTACGAAGCCCCGTTCGGCAATGTCGATCCGGTCACGCGCAACGGCACCCAGGTCAGTCAGGAGCCGCTGATCGACCTCCTCAACCAGCTCAGTCACGAGCTTCGCACGCCGCTGACGGCGATCGTCGGTTTCTCGGAGATGATCGCCGACGAGACGCTGGGCCCGGTACATCCGGTCGGTTATGCCGAATACGCCCGCGACATCCGCCACGCCGCCTCGCATCTTCTCGATGCCATGAACAACCTGGTCGACACCACGCTCGCAGAGTACGGCGTCAACATCCCGCTCGGGCCGCTGATGCAGATCGATATCGAGGAGATCGTCGACGTCTCGTGCCGTGCCGCGGCACAGCCGGCGGACCGGCGCGGCGTGTCGCTGAGACGCAAGTGGAGTTCTTCGAAAGGCCGCATCACCGGTGACCAGACCCGGCTCACGCAGTGCCTGAAACGCCTGATCGAGGCGACCGTCGCGGGCGCCGGGCGCGGCCAAACCATCGACGTCGAGACCGCGTTTCAGCCCGGCCGGGGCATAACGGTCAGTGTTATCTCGCCGGCCAAACCTATGCCCCAGACCAGACCGCAGTCGCAGCCGTCCATCGGCAGCAACGACCGCAACGGCCTGGCGCAGGGCTTGCCCCTGATCCGCGCCATCGTCGCCGCACACGGCGGCACGCTGGAAAGCTTCGACGACGGACCCCGGCGCTACATCACGCGGATTTCCCTGCCCGAAGGCGGACCGGCCAGACCGCTGTAAGGCAGTCCGGCCGGCGGTTCCGAACCGTCGGGACGATTAGTCCCGGTCGTGATGACGGCCGCGGTCGTGGTCGTCGCGGTCGAGCTTGCCGTCGCCGTTCCGGTCCATCCACGTCATCATGCGCTTGAAGCGCTTGTTGAAGTCGTCGACGGAAATTTTGCCGTCGCCGTCGTCGTCGTGCTTCTGGAAGCGGTCGACCATGCGTTCGCGCATGGCGTCCGTCCACAGCGCCTGGTACTCGTCGAGGGTCAGCGTGCCGTCGCCGTCGGCGTCGAACTGCTTGAACTTCTTGCCGCGCTCGGCGTTGATCTCGTCCAGCGTCAGCGTGCCGTCGCCGTCGGTGTCGTAGGCTTCCATCATGCGCATGCCGCGCTTCATGTGCTTGTAGCCGTCGTGATCGCCGCGGTGATAGCCGTCGCGCTCGCCGTGGCGTCCGTGGTCGCGGTCGTACATGCCCGAAGCGGCGGCGATGCCGCCGGCGCCGAGCACGGTAACGACACCGAGGGCGGCGAGGATCTTGGTACTGGTCTTCATGTCATTGAACCTTTGTTCCAGAATTGGGGATACCGCGAACCTAGTCTCCGTTTGTCGCAGAACTATGCCGTCCGGGGTCCGAAATTGTCGCAACCGGTCGCGAAAAGCCTTGCTGCGACAATTGGTTACAAAATTCCTGTAAAGACGCGGCGGGCCGCACCGATATAAGATGACGCCATGGAGACAACGCCGCACATCCTGGTCGTCGACGACCACGAGGACATCCGCACGCAGCTCGCGCGCTATCTCGCCAAGAACGGGATGCGCGCGACGACGGCCGCGGGCGGCGCCGAAATGCGCGACAAACTGAAGGCGGCGGCGCCGGACCTGGTGGTACTCGACGTCATGATGCCGGGCGAGGACGGACTCTCGCTCTGCCGCTATCTGCGCGACAACACCGACCTGCCGGTGATCCTGCTGACGGCGATGGCCGAGGATACGGACCGCATCGTCGGCCTCGAGGTCGGCGCCGACGACTACGTCACCAAGCCGTTCAATCCGCGCGAGTTGCTGGCGCGGATCAAGGCCGTGCTGAGACGCACCAACGCCATGCCCCGCACCGATCCCGCACCCGCCGGCGACAAGTTGATGTTCGCCGGATGGACGCTCGACGTGAAGCGCCGCGAACTGACCGGGGCCGACGGCGTCTCGGTGGCGCTGTCGACGGCGGAATACAAGCTCCTCAACGTGTTCCTGCAGCGCCCCGGCATGGTGCTGAGCCGCGACCAGCTCCTCGACCTTGCCGCCGGGCGCGAGGCCCAGCCCTTCGACCGCGCCATCGACAACCAGGTCAGCCGGCTGCGCAAGAAGATCGAGGCCGATCCCAGGAAACCGGCACTGATCCAGACTGTCTGGGGCGGCGGCTACAAGTTCACGGCCGACGTCACCCCGGCATGAACAGGCTCCGCGCCATGCTGGCCCGACTGTGGCCGAAGGGGTTGATGGGCCAGACCGTGCTTTTGGTGCTGATCGCGCTATTCTCGGCACAGGTCATCTCGGCGCTGATCGTCCGATCAGAGGCGCGCGACTTCTACCGCGGCGCCGAGCTGCGCTTCCTCGCCGACCGCGTGGCGCCGTTCGCGGCGCTGATGAAGGACACCGACCCGGCGCGCCGGGCGAAACTCGCCGACGCGCTCACCAACCGCCGCTTCAAGGTGTGGTTGAGCGAGAGCCCCGCCGTCACCCAGCCGGAGACCGGTGCCGGCCGACGTGACGACGATGACGATGACGACCACGGCCGCATGCGCGAGCTGGCGCGACGCATCGCCGAGGAAATCGACGAACGCGACGCCGCGCAGATCCGCGTCTACCGGCACCGCCACGATGAAGAAAAGGACGATGACAATCACCACCGGCAGGTCATGGCGCGCCTGATGCCGGGGGCGCTGCAACAGGCCGGCCTGCCCGATTACGCCCGCTATACCTCGACCGTGGTCTCGGTCCGGCTCGACGGCGGTCAGTGGATGAACGCCGCGCTGAATTCCAGGCCGCCACGCAGCCTGATCCGCGAGGACACCTGGATCACCTTTTTCGTCACCGCCGCGGTCATCAGCCTCATCGTCGTCGTCGCGCTCGGCCGCATCACCCGGCCGATGCGGAAACTGTCAGAAGCGGCGCAGCGCCTGGGCCGCGGCGAGGACGTGAAACCCCTGCCCGAGGACGGTCCCGCCGACATCCGCGACACCATCCGCGCCTTCAACGAGATGCAGGAGCGACTGAGCCGGTTCGTCACCGAACGCACCAAGATGCTGGCGGCGATCAGCCACGACCTGAGAACGCCGATCACATCCTTGCGCCTACGCGCGGAAATGCTCGACGACGCCGAGGCGCGGGAGAAGATGATCCAGACCCTCGCCGACATGCAGGACATGGTCGAAGCGGCGCTCGCCTTCGCCCGCGAGGAAGCGGCCGCCGAGCCCACCCGCCCGGCGGACCTCGCGGCCCTGATCGGCGCCGTCGCCGACGACGTGTCCGACCTCGGCCACACGGTCGAAGCCGACGCCGGCGCGACGCTCAGCTACCCGTGCCGGCCGCTGGCTCTGCGCCGGGCGCTGACCAACCTGGTGCTGAACGCCGCAACCTACGGCGACAGGGCACGCGTCACCCTAACAGTGAAGGACGGCGCCCCCGAGATCGCCATCGAGGACGACGGGCCCGGCATTCCAGCGGATCAGATGGAGCGCATCTTCGAACCGTTCGTGCGCCTCGAAGCGTCGCGCAGCCAGGACACCGGCGGCATCGGTCTCGGCATGTCGATCGCACGCGACATCGTGCGCCGCCACGGCGGCACCGTCACGCTCGAAAACATGGAGAAAGGCGGGCTCCGAGTGACGGTCAGACTGCCGCGAGCAGGGTAGCTTCGGCCTATTCCGGCCACGGCATCTGATGATAGGAGATCCCCTCCGTCGCCGCCTCGGCCGGCTGACTGAACAGAACCGCCGTCAGATGCCGGATGGCACCGTCCGCGTCGGCAAGCGGATAGACTAGGCGTTCATATGAAAAGCTGAGCGGATAGTCGACCAGCCCGCCGACCCTTTCGTGAACAACGACCTGCGCCAAAGACCAGTATGGGATGCCGGCCGCAGCCGTTTCATCGTAGATTTCGAGAAGCCGGTCCTTGTACTGGCCCAGATCGATCTCATCCATGTAGTATCCGGTCGTCTCGCCGAACAGTGCGACCACCGACGTGCCGACGAACCGGTTCCGGAGCCGGCGCTCGGCCCCTTCGACGTCAAGGATGATGACATGAGGCGAGATATCATGGATATCCATCAGATCGAAATCCGCGAACGCCGGTGCCCTTGCGCCGCGTCGCAACCAGCACCCGTAATCCCAGAATTTCAGAACCTCATCGGAAACGAACCGGAGCATCACAAGACGCGTTCCAACAGCAGATGATCGATGTCTGCATTCTCTCTGTTTTATGCCCGAACGCTGCAACTTTTTAGACCACCGCCCGACCGAATTCCGGGACTGGCGGCCGTGCCGCGGCAATAGTTAACCGCATCCGCCGATGCTTGACCGAATTTGTCATTTCCGGTTCAGGCGATTCTAATATAGGTTGTCGTTGCGTGATCCCCCTCGCGGGTCATGCGTTTGTCCGCAAACGGGGCCAGTCTGACACCGGGCACCTGACATGAACGAACCATTTGGCAGCGGGAACACCCCGCCTCGTGTGCGATGAGACTGCCGCTCCGGATTACGGTGACGACCGCGTTTGCCGTGTTCACCGCGGCGACGATCTTGGTGGTTGCGGCGCTGAACTATATCGGCAGCCGCGATGCGATCATCGAGACCGCGAAAACCGGAATCGTCAAATCCGCGGATGCCGCCGAGCACGGTATTGAACGCCTGCTCGGGCGTGCGTTCCTGGCCGCCGATACCATCGCCACCCTGCCCGCTGATATGTTCGATTGGGATAACCGGGAATCGCTGCTCGGTATCCTCACCGTCAGCCTCAAGGCGAGCCCGGAGATCTACGGCGTTTTCGTCGGGCTCCGGGATGGCTCGTTCATCCAGGCGATCAACCTGATGGGCCCGGACGGCAAGCAACGCAAGGTCGAAGGTATGCCCGACGATGCGGTGACCGCCTGGCGCGCCATCGGCCCGGCCGCCGGCGGACGCGGGCGCCCCGAACAATGGTGGCATTTCGACGAGGACAACAACCGCATTTCTCCCCTTCGTGCCGGGGCCAGCGACCTTTCTACCTACGATCCGCGCACCCGGCCCTGGTTCATCGACGCACAGAAAAAGGCCGGCGCGGTCGTCTCCGATGCGTATATCTTCTCGAGCCTGAAAAAACCGGGCATCACCGTTGCCGAACCGCTCGACAATGCGCCGGAGAACACGGTCGGCATCGATCTCTCGCTCGACGACCTTGCCGGTGTAACCGCACGGCTCAGCCCGGGCGAGAACGGCGTCGTCGCGATCCTCAACGAGAGCGCGAACGTGCTCGCCTATCCCGATCCGGCAAAGATCCTCAAGGATACCGGCCACGGCCTCGGCGTCGACCTGATCCCTGCCGCCGAACTCGACGACGATCGCGTGCGCGCCGCCGTCGCCGGCGGCGCCACCGCCGACGGCATGCACCACTCGTTCAAGGCAAAGGGCGAAAGCTACATCGGCTTCGTCCGGCCGGTCGAACACCAGAGTCTGACCGGCTGGAAGATCGTCAGTGTCGCCGCCGTCCGCGACTTCACCGGCGGCCTCAAGGAAACGCTGCACCGCTCGCTGATCATCGCCGGCTCGGTCCTGATCGTCGCCGTCGCCGGAGTCGCCATGATGGCCGGATGGATTACCGTGCCGGTGCTCAGACTTCGCAAGCTCGCCGATCAGGTGACGGCGCTCAACTTCGCCAGGATGCAGCAGTTCAATTCACCCTTCGACGAAATCAAGCAACTGCAGCAGTCGATGGACCGGATGCGCACTGCGCTCGATACCTTCCTGCGCTTCGTGCCGCGCGACGTGGTGCGTCAGCTCGTGCGCGAGAACCAGGCGGCAGTGGTCGGCGGCAGCCGGCGCGAGGTAACGCTGCTGTTCACGGATATCGAGGGATTCACGGCGATGTCCGAAAAGATGACGCCGGAACAGATCATGTCGCAGACGTCGGAATACTTCGAGCTGATGTCGCTCGGCATCCAGTCCAACATGGGCACGATCGACAAGTTCATCGGCGATGCCATCATGGCGATGTGGAATGCGCCGACCGAGGATGTGTTTCATGTCGACAACGCGTGCCGCGGCGCGCTCGCGGCCCTGCATATTTCCCGTGACCTGGACGCACAGTTCAGGGAAAAGGGCCAGGCGCCGATGCGCACCCGCTTCGGGCTGCACACCTGCGAGGTGCTGGTCGGCAACGTCGGCGCGCCGGACCGCATGCAGTACACGTGCCTGGGTTCGGGCGTCAATCTGGCATCCCGGATCGAGGGCCTGAACAAGTTCTACGGCACGCAACTTCTGGTCAGCGACGCGGTACGGCGCCGCGCCTCGCCGGAGTTCCTGTTCCGCCGCGTCGACATCGTCGAGGCCAAGGGCACCAGCGTGCCGGTGACGATCTACGAACTGATGGGGCAACGTGGTGAGGATTCGGCGTTCTATGTCGGCGACGAGGCGACCCGCCTGGCCTCGAAATACGAGCAGGCGTTCGATTTCTACATTCACCACGATTTCGACGACGCGCTCAGGGTGCTGGACGAACTGGCCGAAGCCGCCCCCGACGATCCGGTGATCGCGCAGCTTCGCGAGAAATGCCGGGGTTACGTGACGATTCCGCCGGGTAACGAATGGACCGGCGCGACAAAGCTGGACGCGAAGTAACCCCTAAGCCGCCGCGCCGCCGCCGGTGGCGTTCTTGTCCTCGCGGCGCAGCCGCTGTTCCCAGTCGGTGATGTAGTCGCGGGTCAGCGGCACCGCGTCGCGCTTGCGGGAAAGCTGCACCTGGAACACCACGTTGTCCATGTGCCGGAACGACACCTCGCTGGCGGCGAGGTAATACTCCCACATGCGGCAGAAACGTTCGTCGTAGATTGCCGCCGCCTTCTCGCGGTTTGCGTGAAAACGCCGGCGCCAGTGCCTGAGCGTCTCCGCGTAATGCAGGCGCAGCACCTCGATGTCGCAGGTGACCAGCTCGGTCTCTTCTATACTGTTCATCATCTCGGAAAGCGCCGGGATGTAACCGCCGGGGAAGATGTACTTGCGGATCCACGGGTTGGTCGCGCGCGGTATGTCGGAGCGGCCGATGGTATGGATCAGCGCCACGCCGTCTTCCTTGAGCAGTGCGTTGACGGCGCCGAAGTAGGCGTCGTAATGGGTCACGCCGACATGCTCGAACATGCCGACAGAGACGATGCGGTCGAAGGTGCCGGTCTGCTCGCGGTAGTCGCGGAGATGGAAGCTGACCCGGTCCTCAAGACCGCGCCGCCGCGCGCGTTCGCGGGCCACGGCGAGCTGTTCCTCGGAAAGCGTCAGGCCGGTCACCCTGACCCCGGTCGCTTCCGCGAGGTAGATCGCGAGCCCGCCCCAGCCGCAGCCGATATCGAGCACCTCCATGTCCTCCTCGAGCAGGAGCTTGGCGGCGATGTGACGCTTCTTGTCGAGTTGCGCGGTATCCAAGTCGGCCGACGGGTCGGCGAAGTAGGCACATGAATACTGCCGGTCGCGGTCCAGGAACAGGTCGTAGAGTTCGCCCGACAGATCGTAGTGATGCGCCACGTTGCGGCGCGCCCGCGATACCGGATTGTACTGCTGGAAGCGCCGGAACAGGCTGTCGGCGCGCGCCATCCAGTCCATGACGGGGTGGCTGCCGGCCCGTTCCATGTTGGCAGTGGCGAACTCCAGGAAATCGTAGATGTCGCCGTCCTCGACCGTCAGCGTGCCGTTCATGTAGGCCTCGCCGAGATAGAGTTCGGGTTTGAAGAACAGTTTCCAGTGCAGCGCCTTGTCGTGCAGGCGAATGGTCAGGGAAGACCCAGTGGTTCCGGCAAAGGTATGCGCCTTCCCGCCGGCATCGATGACCGTCAGACGGCCGACCTTGACGATATGCTCAAGCAAGCGTGCGAAAAGCATTGTCCCACACAAGCTGCGGCCTTGCGGTGCGGCCAGGCCGCGGAACTCTCCTCCTTCGTCTGCCCTACAATAGAATTATTCTAATATTAGGTAACCCTAAATCCACAAGTCAACAAGGTTGCATCCGGACAAGTATACACGATTTTTGTCCGGGGACAGCCCCCAGGATCCGGACCCTAGACCGCCGCGGAATGCCGCCCCTCGCCGGTTTTCAGGTACCGGTCGAACGCCGCCGCCACGTTACGCACCAGCGGCCGTCCGGTTTCGGTCACCCTGATGCTACGCCCGCAGATCTCGACCAGACCGTCCCGCTCGAGCGGTTCGAGCGCGCTGAACGCGTCGTCGAGGATATCCGGCGCCATGCCGTGCCGGACGCTGGCGTCGCTCAGGTCGACGCTCATATCGCACATGATCCGTTCGATCACGAAACGGCGCAGTCGGTCGTCGGCAGAAAGCGCGATCCCGCGATGGACCGGCAGCCGCCCCTCGGCGACGGCCTGGGCATAGCTCGGCAGCGAGGCGACGTTCTGCGCATACCCCTGTCGGAGCGAGCTGATCGCCGACGCGCCGAAGCCGATCAGGGTCTCCGCCGTGTCGGCGGTATACCCCTGGAAGTTGCGGCCGGGACTTCCCTGCCGGACGATCGCATCGCCGGGCGCCGCGAAGTGATCGAAGCCGACGCGCACGTAGCCGGCATCGACGAGAATCTCGGCGGCGCGGGTCGCCTGTTGCCAGCGTTCCTCGGTGCCCGGCAGTTCCTCGTCGCGGATCAGCCGCTGGTGCGTCTTCATCCACGGCACGTGGGCGTAACCGAACAGCGCGATCCGCGACGCCTTGAAGGTCAGCGCGCTCGCCGTCATGTCCTCGACGTGGCGCACGGTCTGTTTCGGCAGGCCGTACATGAGATCGAGGTTGAGGTTCCCGATGCCCGCCTCGTAAAGCCAGTTCACGACCCGCGCGGTGACGTGGAACGGCTGTACCCGGTTGATCCGTTTCTGGATCTCCTCGTCGAATTCCTGCACGCCGATACTGGCGCGGTTGACGCCTGCCAGCGCCAGCGCGCGGATATAGGCCTGGTCCATGGTGCGCGGATCGATCTCGACGGCGATCTCTGCCTCCGGCGCGATATCGAACCTTTCGCGCAACCGGTCCATCACCCGCATCCAGTCGTCGGGGGCAAGGATCGTCGGGCTGCCGCCACCGAAATGGACGCAGGTCGCCCGCGGCCTGCCGCCGAGCCGGGACGCCACCAGGTCGATCTCGTCCAGCAGCGTCTCCATGTAGCCGGCCACCGGTTTGTAGCGCCGCACGATCTTGGTGAAGCAGCCGCAGTACCAGCACATCTCGTGGCAGAACGGAATATGCAGATAGAGCGACACCTTGTCGCCATCGCCGACCGCCTGCAGCCAGTCCGCATACACCTCGCCGTTCACGCGGCCGTTGAAATGCGGCGCCGTCGGATAGCTGGTGTAGCGCGGCACCGCGCCGCCGTAACGTACGGCGAGCGTCGCATCCTTAGCGCCATCGGGGAACTCGAGAACCGTCAACGTAAACTCCTTCATCGTTGCCCGGGAGTTTAGCGATCCGGCGCCGGCGCACATTGATTTGGATCAAAAAAGGGCGCACCCGGCGGCGCGCCCTTTCATTTCGGATATCGGCGGAACTTACGAGCCGTACTTGACCGAGCAGCCGTAGGGCCGGGTCACCGCTTCCTTGACCTCGCCGCCGGCGGCGAGATCGTCGAGCGCGGCGCGGACGTAGTTCCTGGCGCCCTTGACCGTCTCCCAGTTGGCGGACGGCTTGTCGTCGATGCCGCCCATGAAGCGGAGCGTGCCCTGCTCGTCGATGACGTACATGTGCGGCGTCGTCACGGCGCCGTAGGCACGGCCGATGGTGCCCTCGGGATCAAGGATCACGTGATCTGGCCTGGCCTTGGCTTCATCGACATGGGCCAGGGCTTCCTGGGGCTCCAGGTAGCCCTGCGTGCCGGGCGCCGAAGAAATCACCGAAATCCACACCACGTCGTGATCGGATTTCGATTCCGCCTGCAGGCCCTGCATGTTCTCGGTGCCGTAGTGCTTGCGCACGTACGGGCAGTCCTTGTTGGTCCATTCGAGGACCACCTTCTTGCCCTTGAGCGCGCTCAGATCCACCGTCTCGCCGGCGGCGGTCTTGCCGGTGAACTCGGGGGCGGGCGCCGCGACCTTGGGCGCGGCGTGGAGGCCAAGCGGCAGCAGCGTCACGGCGGCCGCAAGTGCGAGGGTCTTCAACGTCCACGTATTCAGCATTTTCCTGGTCTTCCCTGTTTGCATGCGTTTTGCCTCAGGCGCTCTTGCCCGGGGCGGTCGATAAAAGGGCGTCCCGAAGGGCGCCGGGTTTGAGAATCTGCGGCAGGACGTGCGGCTCGCCGCCGCCCGCCGGGAACACGACGTAAAGCGGCACCCCGGC
>MRWG01001441.1_pt1 | contig 15228 bp, 19 predicted proteins | sample 1013341 | NCBI WGS metagenome assembly MRWG01 (sample SAMN06117577, study PRJNA244670) | biofilm metagenome | biome: Water; feature: Cathode Biofilm; material: Biofilm; isolation source: microbial consortium enriched at the cathode of a solar microbial fuel cell | place: USA: District of Columbia ... | reverse complement strand
CCGGATCCCGAACCCTCGGCTTAATTCATTTCAAGGGCGCGTTTGTAGACGTCGAGCAGTTCTTCCATCTCGGAGCGGTCGGAAGCATCCATCTTGCGGAGCCGGACCACCTGCCGCAGAACCTTGACATCGAAGCCGGTGCCCTTGGCTTCGGAATAGACCTCGCGGATATCCCCGGCGAGAGCCGCTTTTTCTTCTTCAAGCCGTTCGATCCGTTCGACGAATGACTTCAAACGTTCGCTTGCGACGCCACCGACATCGGCCATAACAGGGGTCTCCACTCAGTTGATTGACGTTCATTCAGCGCGGCAAATTACCCGTGCTGTCCGGGACGGGCAAGCATCGGGTCTGGGGATAACGGGGATTATTCGGCGGGGACCGCTTCCGGCCGCCGCGACGGGATCAGGATGAAGGTCGTCACAAGCACAATGGCGGCGGCGGCGGCCATGACGATGAACAGGGAATCGAAGCTGCCGCTCGCCTCATGCAGGCGGCCGGTCATCTGCACGGCAATGGCGCCGACACCCAGCACCAGAACAGACTTCACCGCATAGACCCGGGAGCGGAACTCGGTCGAGATGAAGTGTGCCACGATCCAGTCATTGACCGGGATAATCCCGAACGTCACCAGCATCAGCGGCAGCGTGATCGCCAGCGACATCCAGCCGGCCGCGGTGATGGCGAGCATGCACATGACGAGCTGCACGGCGACCAGGAACAGGTAGATGCGTTTGGTCTGGTAACGATCGAGCATCTCGCCGACCGCCAGTTGCGCGAACGCGGCGCAGCCGAACACGAGCGCGGTCACGAGCCCGATTTCGGATGTGCCCGGCAGCATCGAGGATAGCCGCTCGTCCATGATCTTAGGCAGCGATATGGTCGTCGCCTGGAAAATCAGGCCGCCGACCATGGGCGCGATGATGAGAAAGATGAACACGCGGCGCTGGATCGAGACGGGCACCTGCGGCGGCGTTTTCTTCTGTTTGCCTGCGCCGTCGACTTCCGCGCCCTTCAAGAGATGAAGGCCGTAAAGAACGCCGATCCCGATCGAGACGATGCCGGGCAGGATGAATGCCATGCGCCAGCCGTAGAGATCGGCGATGGCGCCGGTGGTCAGCGCGGCGAGCGCCACGCCCATGTTGCCCCAGACCCCGTTGACGGCCAGCGCGCGGCCGACGCGCTTCGCGTCCTCGACGACGAGGGCAAGGCCGATCGGATGATAGATCGCGCCGAAGATGCCGACGAGAGCGAGGCCGATTTCAACCTGCAACGGGTCGCTGGCGAAACCGGTCAGGATCGACGCTGCGCCGATGCCGATGAAGAATACGAACATCATGCCGGTTCTCGACCACTTGTCGCCAAGCCAGCCCGCCGGCAGCGATGCGCCGCCGAAGAAGAAGAAACTCCACGTCGTGAGCAGCAGGAGGCGACCGTAGGAATCGGCGAACTCGCTCTCCATGGTCAGCACCGCCGTGGTGAAAATCAGCATGAAAAAATGATCGAGCAGATGCCCGATATTGAGGAACAGGAAATTGCGTTTTGCCGTCGTCATGGCGGGAAAGTAACAGAGAACATGGCGGCTGTATCACGACGTCATGACAATAAACATCGCCAAACGGACAAACCTGTCAGGGTGCCGATATAGTAGCCGCTCAGGTCGAACGGGATCAAATCAGTGGATCAGCCGATCGCCTTTTCAGCCGCGCGGGCGTTGGCGTACGCGCGTTCCGCGTATCGCAGCATCCGGTAATCCAAGGTGTTGTCGGTATCCACGGCGAGTGCAAACAGGCGTTCCGCCCAATGCAACTGCTCACGTGCATAACCGTTCCAAACGATCTTAACCACGTCACGTCTCCCTTTCTGGAATTTCGTGGACCGTATCAAACGAGTGTTACAGTATTATATGTCTCCCGCGATTATTAGTGTGATCGGGATCACCATTGCACCTAATTTTATTAAACTTCCGAGAAATCCTGGGTTTCTGCGGCTAAATGGTCGACCAGTTTCTTTAGCGCTGCATCTTTTTCGAGCCCTTTGTCGACCAACTCCTCGTAAAGTCGCACCTGGCGGTGCGCACTCGTGCCCCGACCGGCGATCTTGCGGAGGTTCAGGATCTCCGTCATGCAACCCAGTGCTTCGGCGTCTTCGTTAACCAAATCGATGAGTTCCTCGATCAGGTCCGCGTACGGCACGATCTCGCCGCGCCCGAAGTCGACGAGCCCCTCGTCGAGGCCGTAGCGTTGTGCCCGCCAGCGGTTCTCGTTGATCAGCATCACCGCATACTGGCGCCAGCGCTGATTGAGGGTCTTGAGCCGCCACAGCATGCGGACGATGCAGCAATAAAGCGCCGCCACGGCGGCAGCATCGTGAATGTAGGTGCAGACGTCGCAGATCCGCATTTCCAGCGTTGGAAAGCGCGCACTCGGGCGGATGTCCCACCAGAGCTTGGTCGCATCCTCGATGATGCCGGCGTTGACCAGCGCGGCGACGTGGCGTTCGTATTCGGCGAAGCTATCGAACGCGTTCGGCACACCGGTCCGGGGCATTTCGTCCCAGACGCTCAAACGGTACGACTTGAGCCCCGTATTCTCGCCCTGCCAGAACGGCGACGACGTGGTCAGCGCCAGCAGGTGCGGCAGGAAGTAGCGCATCTGGTTCATCAGATCGATGCGTAGCTCGTCGTCCTCGATCCCGACATGGACGTGCATGCCGCAGATCAGCAGCCGCCGCACCACCGCCTGCAGGTCGTTGGCGATGGTGGTGTAGCGCTCCATTTCCGTGAAACCCTGCTCGGACCAGTGCGAAAACGGATGCGTCGAGGCGGCGATCGGTTTGAGGTCGAACTCGGCGGCGATGTCCGCCACCGTGGCACGGAGTTCGGCCAGCATGTGTGTTGCCTCGGGCACGGACTGGGCGACGGCCGTGTTGACTTCGATCTGCGATTTCAGGAACTCGTGCGCCACCTGATTGCCGAGCTTGGCGACGCATTTCTCGAACATCTCCTTTGGCGGGTCGGCGGCAAGTTCGCCCGTTTCCGCATCGACCAGCAGGTATTCCTCCTCGATGCCGACGGTCAGCGATGGCGCGCCTCCAACCATCAGAACCGTTCGACCCGATGCAAGCCCGGAATGTCGAAGATCGGCAGGACGCATTCGGATAGGATATCGACCCACCTGAGCACGCCACTCTTGTCACGGATCTGGTCCTGGTTGATCTCGACCGCGCAGTTGGCGATGCCGGCAGCGGCCCCGTGCATGTCGATGGTGTAAGCGAGTTGATGCCCCGAATAGGGTTCATTGTCTCCGACTTTAAGCTCGAAGCGATCGAGATGATCCATCAGCGGCACGGCGATGCGTGGGTCCCGGTTCCACAGTACGCCGATATCCCACGGCCGCGGTTTGCCGCCGAAATTGGGGCTGAAACTGTGGATCGACAGGATCGCCGGCGCCGGGCCGCGGTCCCATAGCCGGGCCAGCGCCCGGTTCACCGCGTCGTGATAGGGCTCGAAAATCTGGCGGACGCGCTGGCGCCGCGCGACCGATGACAGGTCCTGGTTGCCCGGAATCCCGATGCCGTCGTTTTCCGGCATGATGCTGTCGGGATGGCCCGGCGGCCGGTTCACGTCGATGACCAGCCTGGAATACCCGGCAAAAACCGCCTGTGCATCGAGCCGTTCGGCCAGCCCGCGGGTGACCGCGGCCGCCCCGATATCGTAGGCGATGTGCCTTTCGAAGGCCTCGTCGGGCAGGCCCAATCGATCGAGTTGGGCGGGAACCGCATTGCTGGCGTGATCGCATACCAGAAGCATGTGGGCGCCGCCCTCGCGATTGATGACCTCGAACGGGGGCGGATCTTCGGAACCCAGCAGATCGGGTCCGTCATTGGGAAGCGTCGACATCCGTAAACTATAGCGTGGCTGAGGCTTACACGCGATACGGAAAAGCCGTTCTTGCATTCGGTGGCAATGACGATTAATCCCGGACGTCAAGAGGAAGGAAATCGCATGTCCCGTCCGCAACACGTCGAAAGCCCATGCATCAGTGTCTGTCAGCTCGACGAGGAGACCGGGCTGTGCCGGGGCTGCTGGCGAACGCGCGATGAAATCGCGCTCTGGGGCCGCGCCGATACGGAAACCCGTCTGGCCATCCTTGAAAAGCTGCGCGAACGGCGCGCGGACGCCGGTGGCGGACGTCGGCGCGAAACGCGCCGGCGCAGGGGCCGCACTTAAAAGGAGCAGACAGATGAGCGACGTTCTGTCCCGGCTGCTGGCTGAACGGGAATGGCTGCTTTGTGACGGGGCGATGGGCACCAGCCTGTTTCAACGCGGTCTGGAAACCGGCGAAGCACCGGACCTGTGGAACGTTACCAACCCGGAAAAGGTCGCCGACGTTCACCAGGGTTTCGTCGACGCGGGGTCCGACATCTTCCTCACCAACTCGTTCGGTGCCAACGCGCTCAGGCTCAAGCTGCACGGCGACCAGGACCGGGTCCGCGAGATCAACGTCGCCGCCGCACGGGTCGCCCGGGGCGTCGCCGATGCGGCGGGGCGTCCCGTGGTCGTTGCGGGATCGATGGGACCGACCGGTGAATTGATGGCGCCGATGGGCGCACTGACACCCGAAGAAGCGGAACGCGTGTTCGAAGAGCAGGCAAAGGCGCTCAAGGACGGCGGCGTCGACGTGATCTGGGTCGAAACCATGTCGTCGAAAGAAGAATACGCCGCCGCGGTCGCAGGCGCGGCCAGATGCGGTCTTCCGGTCGTTGCGACCATGAGCTTCGATACCAGCGGCCGTACCATGATGGGTGTGACTCCTGAAGAAGCGGCGTCGTTTGCGTCGGCGCTGCAACCCGGTTTGATCGCTTACGGCTGCAATTGCGGCGTCGGTCCGGCGACCCTGATCGATACCGTGCTCGGCATGAGAAAGTCCGCGATGCCGGATGACGTGATCACGGCCAAGGGAAACTGCGGCATTCCCGAGTACCGGGACGGCGAGATCGCCTATACCGGTTCGCCGCAGATCATGGCCGACTATGCCCGCATGGCCCGCGACGCCGGCGCGCGCATCATCGGCGGCTGCTGCGGCACCACCGACATTCACGTCAAGGCGATGTATGATGCGTTGGAAGGATACGCGCCGGTGGCGGCACCGGACCGGGCCCGGATCGAAGCCGTGCTGGGTCCGGTCGATCAGCCCTTGCCGAACCCGCCGGATGGCGGAGAGAGAGGCCGGCGGCGGCGTCGCCGCGGCTGAACGGAAGGGTTACCAGCTTCCGGTGTTTTCCATCGATGCCCACGGTTCGGCGGGTTCTAGCGGATCGCCTTTTTGCAGCAGTTCGATCGATATTCCGTCAGGTGAACGCACGAACGCCATGCGGCCATCGCGCGGCGGCCGGTTGATGGTTACGCCGCCATCCTGCAGGCGCTGACAGGTCTCATAAACGTTATCTACGCGGAACGCGAGATGGCCGAAGTTGCGTCCGCCGTCATACTCCTCGGGATCGTAATTGTAAGTCATTTCGATTTCCGCATCCGGCGTTTCCTCGGCGGCAACGAAAATCAGCATGTATCCGTGTTCGGGACGGTCGCTGCGGCGGGTTTCCTTGAGCCCGAGCAGGTCGCAATAGAACCTGAGCGATTCGTCGACGTCCGAGATTCGGACCATGGTGTGCAGGTATCTCATGGAGTTGTCTCCCCGTATGTTCCGTTCCTAGGAACTTAGGGAGTGTGAACGGCGGATTCCAGCCCCGTTTCACTGCTACGCACCGCTTCGAGACCGAGCATCGCGGCCTTGCGCGCCGGGGTCCAGCGATATCCCGTAATCATGCCGTTGTCGCGGATAACGCGATGACAGGGAATGACATAGCCGATCAGGTTGCCGGCGACCGCGCCCGCCACGGCACGCGCAGCGCCGGGGCTGCCGATGCGTTCCGCGAGATCGCCGTAGGACATGACCCCGCCTTCGGGGATGCGCAGCAACCCTTCCCAGACCTTGACCCGGAACGGCGAGCCGCGCATCAGCAGGCGCAGTTGGGTTTCCGGTTTTCCGTCGGCAAATGCGCGTTCCGCGAAACTGGCCGTGAAGACGTCGTCATGCACCCATGTGGCGCGTTCCCAGCCCGCTTTCTGTTCCGCGAGCGCGTCGTCGCGGTTGGCAACGATAAACGAAATGCCGGTCAAACCACGTTCGCTGGCGACGATCAGGCATTCGCCGAACGGGGAGGGATGAAACCCGTACCGGAACGTCATGCCGTCGCCCCGGGACTTGAACTCGCCCGGTGTCACCGCGTCGATGCTGACGAACAGATCGTGCAACCGGCCCGGTCCGGAAAGACCGGCATCGAAGGCGGTGTCCAGAACGCTGGCCGATGAGCGAAGCCTGGATTTCGCGTCTTCGAGCGTGAGCGCCTTGAGAAACTTCTTCGGGCTGATGCCGGCCCAGTCGCTGAACGTCCTTTGCAGGTGGTGCGGGCTCATGCCGACATGACGGGCAATGTCGTCCAGTTCCGGCTGTTCGGTCCGGTTTGCGGCGATATAACCGATCGCCGCGGCAATTCGTTCGTAGAGCCTTGCCTGGGTGCTCGCTTTCGGTCGTTGTGCCCGGTCTGGCATGTGATCGATGGTCCGTAGGTTTGTCATGTCGGGTTCCTGTTTTTCAGGCCCTGATCCGTCGAGGCCGTCCCCAACATAGTAATTTGGCGGGCGTAGCCCACCCGAAACTTGGGAAAACGCGTGCGGTTCAATCTTCCGGATCGAAATCCGTCACGACCCGTTCTGCCGGGAAGGTTACGTACACCGCCGTGCCTTCGCCTATCGTGCTGTCGATCTTGAGGTCCGCCTGGTGCAACTCCGCCAACCGGCGGCTTAACGGCAGGCCCAGCCCTGCGCCCTCATGCTCGCGTGTCATGGAATTGGCGACCTGGCCGAACGGCTCAAGCGCGATGCGGATGTTCTCCATCGCCATGCCGGTGCCGGTATCGGTGACGAGGAGCGATAATTTCCCATCGTCTTCCAGATACCAGCCGATCGTAATCTCGCCGCCACTTTGCGTGAACTTGATGGCGTTGGTGAGCAGGTTGAGCATGATCTGCTTTATGCGGGTTTCATCCGCAAACAGACGGACTTTCGGCGGTCGCTCGTTGTTGGTGATCCGCGTACCGGCGCGTCGCGCCCGCTCGTTGATCATGCGGAGGCATTCCTCGACTAGTTCCCTCAGACAGAGCGCTTCTTCGTCGAGCTTGAGTTCGCCGACCTCGATCTTGGAGATATCGAGGATGTCGGAGATCAGCCTGAGCAGGTGCCGTCCCGAGCGGTTGATGTCACCCAGGTATTCGTTGACGCTGTCCATGCCCAGGGTTTCGAAATCGGTCGAGATCAGAAGCTCGGAGAAGCCGATGATGGAGTTGAGCGGGGTGCGCAACTCGTGTGACATGTTGGCGAGAAAGTCCGTCTTGGCTCTGCTCGCCAGCTCGGCTTCCTCCTTGGCGTCGATCAGCGCGATCTGCGCCTTTTTCAGCGCGGTGATATCGTTGCTGACCATAACGGTGTGACCGCTTTGCAGGATTACGACTTCGACCAGCCGCCATTCGCCGTCCGTTCGTTCGACTTCGATCGAACCCTGCGGATCGTGCCGGTGGCGAATCCATTTCTCCAGCCATGCCTGTTCACGGCCATCCACGTTGGCAACCATATCCGTGTCCAGGAGCGCCTTGCCCCAATCGTCGTAACTGAAGCCCGGCATGCTCAGCCCGGTGACGAACGGGTTACTAGCGCGGATCGTACGGTTGGTCAGCACAAGATTGTCTTCCGGGTCGAAGATGGCGATGCCGGCGCCACTGCGGTCGAGCGCCTGGATCAGCAGGTCGCTGTAGGTTTCCGCCTGATCCCGTTCGGTAATGTCGGTATATGTCGAAACGAAGCCGTCGCCGCTCGGCAATGGTTTCCCGACGATTTCGATCACCGTCCCGTCGGGCCGTGTGCGCTGGAATGCATGCGCCACGAATTTACGGGCAAGTTCGACACGTTCCTTGACCTGTTGCTCGATATCGCCGGGCCCGTATTCGCCGCGTTCGGCATTGAAGCGGATAAAGTCGCTAAACGGGCGGGGAAGATCCGCGAACTCAATCGGGAAATCCAGTAGGTCGATGAACCGGGTGTTGCAGAGCACGATTTGCAGTTCGCCATCGACCATTTTGGTGACGCTCAGCCCCTGGCTCATGGAATCCAGGCTTTGCTGAACGAAATCCATGTCGAAGCCGACAGGTTCAGCGATGCTGTTCTGATTCGTATCCACGCTCGTGGTCGGTCCCCAATATTTCCCTGCAAGACGACTTTAGCGTAAAAGTGTTGACGAATCGATGACTTCCACCTGCCGGGCAGTGTGCGGCGGCTTGGCGGAAGGCGATGCGGATGGGATAATGGAAATGGTGCTGCCGGAGAGATTCGAACTCTCGACCTCCCCCTTACCAAGGGGGTGCTCTACCCCTGAGCCACGGCAGCCCCTGAGGTGCGGCGGAACATGCCACAGGGTTCCTTGGGAGGCAAGGCCGTAGAGGACGCTTGATGACGAATTGCGACGATGCCGGCAAGGCCGGAGACAGGGCGAAAACCTCGTCGAAAAAGAACGACCGCCAGGCTCGGTCGGCGCGGGCATTGCGTGAAAACCTGAAAAAGCGCAAACAGCAGCTCAAGGCGCGCGAAACATCCAAGAACTAGGAAATCCCGCCATATTACCGCCATATCCGGGCGTCATACGGGACGGAAGCCGGTGACCGCCTTGCATCGGGGCGGTTCGTCGCCTAAAAGCCGAACGCACGCTGGCGCCGGGATTTGAGGGATAAATGGACCGAATTCGCATTACGGGCGGCCGTCCGCTGACGGGAGAGATCGACATCGGCGGCGCCAAGAATGCCGCCCTTCCGTTGATGGCGGCATCGCTTCTGACGCCGCAGACCCTGACCCTCGAAAACCTGCCGAGTGTCGCCGATATCCACGCGATGTCGACCCTGCTGACGGAACTGGGCGTCGTCACGGATAAAGACAGCGACAAGCGAACCGTCGCGATGGATGGTGCGAACGTCACGGAAACAACGGCGCCCTATGACATTGTCCGCAAGATGCGCGCTTCCGTCCTGGTGCTCGGCCCGCTGCTGGCGCGTTTCGGCAAGGCGCGGGTAAGCCTGCCCGGCGGGTGTGCCATCGGCACGCGTCCGGTGGATCTGCATCTGAAGGCGCTTGAACAGATGGGCGCGACGATCGAACTCGCGGGCGGCTATATCGATGCCCATGTAAACGGCCGGCTCAAGGGCGCACATATTCTGTTTCCGTCCGTCACCGTCGGCGGCACCGAGAACATCCTGATGGCGGCGGCGCTGGCCGAGGGCGAAACCGTCATCGCCAACGCGGCGCGCGAACCGGAAGTGACCGATCTGGCGCGCTGCCTGCAGGCGATGGGGGCCGAGATTACAGGCATCGGCAGCGATACGCTGCACGTCACCGGCGTCAGCGAACTCACGGGTGCGGCGCACAGGATCGTCCCGGACCGGATCGAGACCGGCACCTACGCGGTTGCCGCCGCGATCACCGGTGGCGACGTTTTGCTGAGAAACGCCGAAATGGCCAGCAACGAAGCGGTATTCGGCCACCTCATGCGGGCCGGCGTCGACGTTACCGAAACGGCCGAGGGTATCCGTATTGCGAGGCAGAACGGCCGCATCCGCGGCGTTGACGTCATGACCGAACCCTATCCCGGTTTCCCCACCGACATGCAGGCGCAGTTCATGGCGCTGCTGAGTCTTGCCGAGGGCGCGTCGATGATCACGGAATCGATTTTCGAGAACCGCTTCATGCACGTCCCCGAACTGATGCGGATGGGGGCCGATATTAATGTCCACGGTGCATCGGCCATCGTCCGGGGTGTAAAGAAACTCTCCGGCGCACCGGTCATGGCGACGGACCTGCGCGCGTCGGTGTCGCTGGTGCTGGCGGGACTTGCCGCCGACGGGGTCACGGAAATCAACCGTGTCTATCACCTGGACCGCGGCTACGAGAAAATCGAGCAGAAGCTTGCCGCCTGCGGCGCGGCGGTCGAACGCGTTCCCGAGTAGCATCTGCAACTTGAAACCCCGGTGAAATTTCCGATATAGGCCGGGATGGCTCTCGCACCGGCTTCTTCAATTGACTTGCCGACGGACCCCCTCGAAAGCGCTTATGCGGTGCTGAGCGGGGAGGATGCGACGGAACGCGCCTGCAAGGCGATTCCGGACGAGCAGTGTACCTCGGTACCGCGTAACTTCGTTCTAAACGTACTCAACGGGTCGTGCACCAAGCTTGCCGAGCAATTGGCGAGCCCGACACTGGTGTTGCCGTGGCTGGTGTCGTCGCTCGGTGCGCCGGTCTGGGTTGTCGGCTGGTTCGTGCCGGTCAAGCAGGCCGGTTCGATGATTCCGCAACTTGCCGTGGCCGCGCGCATCCGGTCTCTGGCGCAGCGTAAATGGGCCTGGGCAGGCGCGGGTGCTTTTCAGGGCATCGCGCTGCTTGTCATGGCGGCGGCGGTCCTTTTCACGCCGCCCGAGATGGCGGCGTGGCTGATGCTCGTCCTGTTTGCGCTGTTCAGTGTTGCCAGCGGGGTCGGCTCCGTCGCCTTCCAGGACGTGACGGGTAAAACGGTCCCCAAGGGCGTACGCGGACGTATGCTTGCCAACCGCGCCAGCATCGGCGGTGCGCTGACGCTGGTGGCGGCGGTCGTCCTCAAGTACATGATCGGCGAGGGTGGCGGTGCCGAGGTCTATGCGGCTCTGGTCGCCGCCGCGGCCGTTCTCTGGCTGGCCGGTGCGTTCTTTTTTGCGGTGATCGATGAAGTGCCGGGCGCGCAGGAAGGCGGCCGCGACATGCTGGGCGAAGTGCGGGCCGGCCTGAGGCTTTTCCGGGATGATCCCGGCTTTTCAAAATACCTGGGTATGCGGATCGCGTTGTTGATTTCCGTCGAACTCGCACTGCCCTATTTTGCGCTTCTGGCGCAGCAGAGCCAGGGCGGCTCGCTGGCCTCTCTCGGCATCCTGATTTTCGCGGTCGGTTTTGCCAATATGATCTCGAGCTGGATCTGGGGGACGCTTGCCGACAGGTCCGCGCGCAAGGTTTGTGTTCTCTCGGGTGTCGCCGGTATCGCTGCCGTTGCGGCGGCCCTGATCAGTGCTTACGCGGTGCCCGGCACCTATGCGATCTGGGCCTTCGGTGGCGTCTTCGTCATCGCCGGGATCGCCGAGGCGGGCGTCCGGCTCGGCCGCAAGACCTACCTGGTGGACGCGGCGCCCAAGGACGAACGGCCGCTCTACACGGCGCTTTCCAATACGCTCGCGGGGCTGGTGGCACTGGCGGCGGGCGGGCTCGGCGTCATTGCCTATTTTACCGGCGTGACGGCGATCGTCGTCGCTTTGGCGGCAGTCGGCGTGATCGGCATCCTGTTCGCGCTGGCAATGCCCGAAGCAGCGGACGATTGAGCGACCGATCCACGCTGGCAATCCCGGCCAAAAACCTCTAAACAAGGCCCGCATTTGCCCGCTGGCGGGCGGACGTGCTGAATAAAGGCTAAGATCGTGACGGCAAACGAGAAAATCGTGCTGGCGCTGCCCAAGGGACGCATCCTCGGCGAGGTGATGCCCCTGGTGCGCGCAGCCGGAATCGAACCGGAGCCGGCGTTCGAGGACAAGAACGCGCGGCAGCTCCGTTTCGCGACCAACCGGCCGGATGTCGACATCATCCGCGTCCGTTCGTTCGACGTGGCGACGTTCGTCGCCTTCGGCGCGGCGCATCTGGGTGTCGCCGGCAACGACGTGCTGATGGAGTTCGACTACCCGGAAATCTACGCGCCGCTGGACCTCAACGTCGGGCACTGCCGCCTTGCCGTGGCCGAGCCGGTCGATCTCGCGGACGAGGACGATCCGCGCACCTGGTCGTCCGTGCGCGTCGCGACCAAGTACCCGACCCTGACCAGACAACACTTTGCCGCGCGTGGCGTGCAGGCGGAATGCATCAAGCTCAACGGCGCGATGGAACTGGCGCCGTCGCTGGGGCTGTGCCGCCGTATCGTCGATCTGGTGTCGACCGGCGCGACGCTGGAAGCGAACGGCCTGGTCGAGGTCGAGACGATCTGCGACATCACCTCCAGGCTCTGCGTCAACCGCGCGGCATGGAAAACCCGCGCCGACGAGATCGGCGGCTGGGTCGAGCGCTTCCGGGAGGCCACAGATGCCGTTGCGGCTTGACCAGCGCGACGTCGATTTCGAGGCCCGGTTTCGCACGTTTCTCCTGGAAAAGCGCGAGACCGAAGCCGACGTCGTCGACGCGGTAAAGGCGATTCTCGCCGACGTCCGCAAACGCGGCGATCAGGCCCTGATCGATTACACGACGAAGTTCGACCGCTTTCCGCTGACGGTCGAGACCATGCGGGTTTCGGCGGATGAGATCGCCGCGTGCAAGAGCCGCGTCGACCCGGAAACCCTGGCCGCGCTGAAAACGGCGTATGAGCGTATCAAGGCCTTTCACGAACGCCAGATACCGGAAGACCTCGATTTTACCGACGCGGACGGCATCGGCCTCGGCTACCGCTGGACGTCGGTCGGCGCCGCCGGTCTTTACGTGCCGGGCGGGACGGCGGCGTATCCGTCGTCGGTGCTGATGAACGCCGTCCCGGCCAAGGTTGCCGGCGTGCCGCGTCTGGTGATGGTCGTGCCGACACCGGATGGCGTGATCAACCCGCTGGTAATGACGGCGGCCGATCTCGCCGGCGTCGACGAGATTTACCGCATCGGCGGGGCGCAGGCCGTGGGCGCGCTGGCCTTCGGGACCGAGACCATCGAACCGGTCGACAAGATCGTCGGTCCCGGCAACGCCTACGTCGCCGCCGCCAAGCGCGAGGTGTTCGGCACCGTCGGCATCGACATGATCGCGGGCCCTTCGGAAATCCTTGTATTGGCGGACGGCCAGAACGATCCGTCGTGGATCGCCGCGGACCTGCTGAGCCAGGCCGAGCATGACACCGCCGCGCAGGCGATCATGATCACGGACGACGCGGCCTTCGCCGATGCCGTGATCGAGGCCGTCGACGGGCATCTCAAGACCTTGCCGAGAACGAAAATCGCGCAGCAGAGCTGGGACGACTTCGGCGCCGTGATCCTGACCGGGGACCTGAAATCCGCACTACCGCTGGTTGACCGCATCGCGCCCGAGCACCTGGAGATCGCCGCCGAGGGGGCGGAAACACTGGCCGCCGGAATCCGTAACGCCGGCGCCATATTCCTCGGCCGGCACGCACCGGAAGCCATCGGCGATTACGTCGCCGGCCCCAATCACGTGCTGCCGACGGCACGTTCGGCGCGGTTTTCGAGCGGGCTCGGAGTCCTCGATTTCATGAAACGAACCTCCATGATTCGCTGCGACGCGGACGGACTCCGTCGCATCGGGCCGGCCGCCAGGACACTGGCGGATGCGGAAGGCCTCGATGCGCACGCGCTTTCCGTGTCGATCCGGCTCAATATGCCATCGGAATAAGGTGGTGCCATGAGCGAGACTCAGTGCATCGCCAATATTTACCTGGATGAACGCTCGGTGGTGCGGCTAAGCCCGCAGGTCGATCATGAGCGCAAGGTCGCGATCTTCGATCTGCTGGAGGATAACAGCTTCGATCCGGTCGGCATGCCGGACGGCCCCTATAATCTGATCCTCTCGATCGAGGACAACCGGCTGGTGTTCGACGTGCGCACCATCGCCGACAAGAAGCTGGACAACTTCAGCCTGCCGGTCGGCGCGTTCCGGCGTATCGTCAAAGACTACTTCATGATCTGCGACAGCTATTTCGAGGCGATCAAGCGCGCGACGCCGTCGCAGATCGAGGCCATCGACATGGGGCGGCGGGGGTTGCACAACGAAGGCGCGGCGATCCTCAAGGACCGGCTCGCGGACAAGGCCGTCATCGACGACACCACGGCGCGGCGCCTGTTTACGCTGGTCTGCGTCCTGCATATCCGCGGTACCTGAGGCGCCGATGAGAGATCTGCCCTCTGCCGTCCTGTTCGCCTGCACCATGAACTCGGTGCGCTCGCCCATGGCCGAGGCGATCATGAAATTCCTGCACGGCCACCATGTGTACGTGGATTCGGCCGGGGTCCGCGCCAGGGACATCGACGGGTTCGCGATCACGGTGATGGACGAAATCGGTATCGACCTGGCGCGCCATCACGCCAAGACCTTCGACGACCTGGAAGACGACTATTTCGACATCGTCATCACCCTGTCGCCGGAAGCGCAGCACAGCGCCATCGAACTGACCCGGGTCATGGCGTGCGAGGTGGAATTCTGGAACACCATGGACCCGTCCCTGATCGAGAGCGAGGACCGGGAGGTGGTGCTGGACGCCTACCGGCAGGTGCGCGACCAGTTGATGCAGCGCATCAAGAACCGGTTTCCGCTGCAAACGCCGCTCGATACCTGAGTGGGACCTAAATGCGCGGATTTACTGAAAACTTGACCAACGGTACCGATATGGGCATGGTCTGCTCGTTTTTGACTGTAGGCATGGAAAAGTATGGCTAAAGAAGACCTTCTTGAGTTCACGGGAACCGTTATGGAACTGCTTCCGAACGCGATGTTCCGCGTGAAACTCGACAACGATCACGAAATTCTCGCCCACACGGCGGGAAAAATGCGCAAGCACCGTATCCGCGTGCTTGCCGGCGACCGCGTCAACGTCGAAATGACGCCTTACGACCTGACCAAGGGTCGGATCACTTTCCGCTTCAAGTAACAGGCGCCGCAGCGAATGCCGCGCCCGCCACATAGCCGGTCGTTCACATGACGGCCCGGCTCGTTCTCGCGTCCGCATCGCCGCGCCGTCTCGAGCTGTTGAAACAGATCGGCATCGCGCCGGATCTGGCGGCGCCCGCCGATATCGACGAAACGCCGCTCAAGGGCGAACGCCCGCGCAAGCTGGCCGAGCGGCTGGCGCGCGCCAAGGGCGAGGTGATCGCGGCGAAATATCCGGACGATTTCGTGCTGGCGGCGGATACCGTCGTCGCGCTCGGCCACCGGGTACTGGAAAAGCCCGCCGGCGCGGCCGAGGCGCGCCGGTCCCTGGAAATGCTCTCCGGCCGCCGCCACCGGGTGATCGGCGGGTTCGCGGTATTCGCGCCGGGCGGCAGGTGCGTCGTTAAAAGTGTCGTCACGCAGGTCCGGTT
>MRWG01001440.1_pt1 | contig 15250 bp, 13 predicted proteins | sample 1013341 | NCBI WGS metagenome assembly MRWG01 (sample SAMN06117577, study PRJNA244670) | biofilm metagenome | biome: Water; feature: Cathode Biofilm; material: Biofilm; isolation source: microbial consortium enriched at the cathode of a solar microbial fuel cell | place: USA: District of Columbia ... | reverse complement strand
TAATAGGGCACTTTTGCATCCTCGCCGCCGCCCGCCGAGACGAGGCACTCATTCTCGCGAATGCCTTCGAAGCGCAGCACCCGGCCCGAGAAAAGGAAGGTGTCGCCATGCGTGAGCGTTTCGAGGAAATATTCCTCCACCTTGCCCAGCACCGGTCCGCCGCGCGAGGCGTTGCCCCGGCCGCGCCTGACCATGCGGATGTTGAGCATGGGGGATTCCACGATGGTGCCGACATTCAGCCGGTATTGCTGGGCGATGCGCGGATTGGCGATGCGCCACAGCCCGTCTTTCGTCTTGCGGATGCGGGCATAGCGCTCATAGGTCTTGAGCGCGTAGCCGCCGGTCGCCACGAAATCCAAGATGCGGTCGAAGGTTACCCGATCAAGCGCGGCATAGGGGGCTGCACTCGCCACTTCGCCATAGAGTACGTCGGCGTCGAAGGGGGCGGCGCAGGCCGAGCCCAGCACGTGCTGCGCCAGCACGTCGAGCGCGCCTTCCACCAGTGGCGGCGTGTCCTGCGCACCCAGATAGTTCGCCTCAAGGGCGGCGCGGCACTCCATCACCTCGAAACGGTTTGCCGGCACGAGAATGGCGCGGCTCGGTTCGTCCATGCGGTGGTTGGAGCGGCCGATGCGCTGCGCCAGCCGGCTCGCCCCCTTTGGCGCGCCCACATGCACGACCAGATCCACGTCGCCCCAGTCGATGCCGAGGTCGAGCGTCGACGTGGCGACGATGGCCCGCAGACTGTTGGTCTCCATCGCCTTTTCCACCTTGCGCCGCTGGCCGACATCGAGCGAGCCGTGGTGCAGAGCAATGGGCAGATTGTCATCGTTGGCGCGCCACAATTCGCGGAACAGAAGCTCCGCCTGACTGCGCGTGTTGACGAAGAGCAGCGTGGTGCGGTGGGCCCTGATCGCCTCATAGACCTTCGGAATGGCGTAGAGCGCGGAGTGCCCGGCCCAGGGCACGCGCTCCTCCGTCTCCAGAATGGTGATGTGCGGCTTTGCGCCACCCGACACGGTCACGATATCGGACAGGGCGCGGGCCGTATCCTGCGGCACGAGCCACCGGCGCAGCTCATCGGGCTCGGCCACAGTCGCGGAAAGACCGATGGTCTGAAGCTCCGGCCGCATCCGGCGCAGTCTCGCCAGCGCCAGCGAAAGCAGATGCCCGCGCTTGGAAATCACCAGCGAGTGCAATTCGTCGAACACCACGAAACGCAAATCCGAGAAGAACCTGTCCGCATCGGGCGAGGCGATCAGAAGGGCGAGCTGTTCGGGCGTGGTGAGCAGAATGTCGGGCCGGGCGTGTTTCTGCCGCTGGCGCTTGTGGGTGGGCGTGTCGCCGGTGCGCGTCTCCATCGTTACCGGCAGCTCCATCTCGGCCACAGGCATGTTCAGATTGCGCTGAATGTCGACGGCGAGCGCCTTGAGCGGCGAGATGTAGAGCGTGTGCACGCCACGCCGCGCTGCGCCGGGTTTGCGCTTCGGCCGCGCCGCGAGATCGGTGAGGGTGGGCAGAAAGCCGGCCAGCGTCTTGCCCGCACCGGTGGGGGCGATCAGCAGTGCGGAGCGACCGGCCTGCGTGCGCGCCAGAAGTTCGAGCTGATGCGCGCGCGGCTGCCACCCGCGCGTGGCGAACCACGCGCTGAAGGGCGCTGGCAGAAACGGGGCGGCAATGCCGTCGATGGGGTGCGTCCGGTGTTCCAAGATGAACTAGAACTAAACCAGAACAGAGAAAGCGCCAAGAGGCGCTTTCAGCATCTACTCACATATCCGAAACGGGAGGCGGAGCCTCACACGGAATCGCTTACCGCGCTCCAGGCTGCAGCGCGGCGCAGAACGTCCTGAAACCGCTCGCCCGCTTCTTCCAGCGTGCCGGAATTGTCGATCACGGTTGCGCCTTCGACGGTCAGTTCCTTCGCGTGCGCCCGTTCGAGCCGCGCCAGAACTTCTTCGCGGGTTTCGCGGCCACGGCTCGAAAGCCGCTCGGCCAGCACGTCGCGGGCGGCGGTCACGATCACGGCGACCACATTGCCATAGCGCTCGCGCAGGAGCGGAATGACGGCGCGCGACACGTTGGCCACGGCCACATGCCCGTCGCGCACAATGTCATCCACGCTTGCCGGCAGGCCGTATTTCAGTCCGTTCGCTTCCCAGCTCACGGCGAATGCGCCCTTTGCCTCGGCTTCATCGAAATCGGCGCGCGTCAGGCAGTCATGGGCCTCGCCTGCGCCGTCCATCTCACGGGTGATGACACGGCGCACAAAGGTCACGTCGCTGTCCTGCGGCCCGAGCCGCTGGCGCGCATAGTCCATCACAGAGTCCTTGCCGGCCCCCGAAGGGCCGGCGACGGCGATGAATACGCCATGGCGGATCGGGACGTCCTGCTCGTCGATGACACGCTCCAGCGTGGCCGATGCCCTCATGCCACCCGCGCCCCCTCGCGCCAGACCGAACGCACGATCGGAACATGCTCGTCCACCCGCACGCGGATCACGTCGCCGCGGCGACCCTGTTCGAGAATGCCGCGGTCGTCGAGACCCACGGCCTCTGCCGGGTTCTTGGAAACCATGGCAACGGCCTGCGGCAGTGAGATGTGGTCCACGGTCTCGCCCAGCGCGAAAGCGGCCTGAACGAGGCTGAAGGGAATGTAGTCGGAAGACAGGATGTCGAGCGTGTTGCCCTCGGCCAGGCTGCGGGCGGAGACATTGCCGGAATGCGAGCCGCCGCGCACCACGTTGGGCGCGCCCATCAGCACCTGCATGCCGGCGTCGCGCGAGGCGGTTGCCGCTTCCTGTGTGGTCGGGAACTCGGCCACGCGCACGCCCTGCGTCGCCGCCTCGTCCACATGCTCCATCGTGGCGTCGTCATGGCTCGCCAGAATGATGCCCTGCTCGCGGCAGATGTCGGAGATGGCGTTGCGGTGACGGCTGGAATAGGTCTGCGACTGCGCAACGCGCTTTTCGCAGAACTGGCGGAAATCCTCTTCCGTCATGCCCGTCTTGTTCATGTAGTAGACTTTGTAGGTGTCGATGCTCGTGAACTGACGCTGGCCCGGCGAATGGTCCATCAGCGAGGCGAGTTTCACGCGGCTGTCGTTCTTGAAGAGCTCGAACCCTTCCAGGCAATCGGGTGCGGAAACCTCACAGCGCAGATGCAGGAAGTGATCGGCGCGCAGGCGGCCGGCCTCCACGCTGTTCTCGATGGCGTTGCCCAGTTCGCGCATTTCTTCCGCGCCGAGATTGCTGTCCTCGTCGAGGCCGATGCGCAGCGCGTCAAACACGGTGGTGATGCCCGAAGCGGCGATCTGCGCGTCATGCGCCAGCACCGATGCGATGGGGTTCCAGCGCACTTTCGGGCGCGGGGCGTAGTGGCGTTCAAGATGGTCGGTGTGCAGCTCGACAAGGCCCGGCAGCAGGTAGTCGCCTTCCATGTCCTCGCCGATGGATGCATTGCCGGCGGCAATGTCGACGATGCGCCCGTCGCGGATCACCACGCTGCCTTCGATGACCTCATCGGGCAGCACGATGCGGGCGTTTCTTAAAACCAGTTCTTGCGTCATTATCAGGCGGTCTTTCTTGTCTTGTTCCAGCCGAGCGCGTGGGAGTATCTCACCTGAAAGGGTGCGCCCGGCTCAGGCTCGATGAACAGCGCCAGCGAGCCGATTTCCAATGGTTCCGACAAAAGCGGCCCGAAGAAGGCGTCTATGGCGCGCTCCATGCGGACGGCTTCTGCCTGCGGCACGCGGCCGGTCAGCGTCATGTGGAAGCGGAATGCTTCAAACACGTGGGGGTAGCCCCATTTGTAGAGGTTCTTGAGCTGGCTGGGCGACAGGCCCTCGGGGTTGCGGCGCTCCAGCTCTTCCTGGGTCAGCGGCGCGCGGAAGGGCTCGAACGCCTCCACGATGTTGCCGGCCAGCGCATCCAGCCGTGGGGAGCGGTCCTCGGGCACCAGCGCAAAGAAACCGTCGAGACGACGCACAACCGCACGCGGAATGATCACGGGCTCCGTGCGCTCGCAGAAGTCCGCCAGCGCGGCGATCAGGCTCTGTTCGCTCTGACCTTCCGCCAGATGGAACGGGGCCTTCAGCGTCGCATGGAAGCCGTAGCGGCGCGCGGCTGCGGTGTGAAAGGAAATCTCCGCAGCAGAGAAGGGGCCTGCCTCCACGGGCGCGATGGACTGGCCCGTAAAGGCGTCCCGACCGAGCCAGCGTGCGGCGGCCCGCGTCAGCGGGTCGTCTTTTTCGGGTGTGAAGTAGATTGCGTAGCGCATGAGCATATCCTCGCCGAAAGCGATGCAATAGGCGATTTGTGTGACAGGTTAACGAATCCCTCAAAAGGACCGCGAAGGCTAGCAGCCAATTTCCCCTGCGTCATCCTCTTCACGGCTGCCTGCCGATCAGACGCTGACGCAGAAGGTTGGAGATGTTGTCGAAGACGAACACGACAAGCAGGATCAGGATGACCATGTAGGCCACGTTTTCCCAGTCCTGATTGGTGCGCATCGCTTCCCAGAGCTTGAGGCCGATGCCGCCGGCGCCAACGGCGCCGATGATGGTGGCGGAGCGGGTGTTGGACTCCCAGAAATAGAGCGCCTGGCTCAAAAAGACCGGCAGAACCTGCGGCACCACGCCATAGCGCTGGACCGAGGCAGGGGCCGCGCCGACGGAGCGCACGCCCTCACGCTGCTTGTCGTCGATGTTCTCCAGCGCTTCCGAGTAGAGCTTGCCGAACGTGCCGGTGTCGGTGAAGAAGATCGCCGAGATACCGGCCAGCGGTCCCGGCCCGAAGGCGCGGGTGAAGAACAGCGCCCAGATCAGCATGTCCACCGAGCGGAGGAAGTCGAAGAAGCGCTTGAGCACCTGATTGACGACCCGGTTGGGCATGATGTTGCGGGCTGCGGCAAAGGCCAGCGGGAAGGCCAGCATCGACGCCAGCACCGTGCCGGCGAAGGCCATGACGATGGTCTGCAGCAGCTTCAGCCACACATCGCCATGCTGCCAGTCGGCATTGTTGACGAAATTGTTCCAGGCGAGCGACAGGTTGGAGCGGTCCGCCTCGATGCGGTCGCCGAAGAAGATCGTTCCCAGAACCTCGCCGGCCGACATGTCCCAATAGGGCGAGCGGGTGTCGAAGAAGAAGTTCTCCCAGCCGATGAAACGGCGGCGCACTTTCACTTCGTCATCCTCGATCTCGGCGCGTCCGGCAAATCCGAAGCGTACGATCACCTTCGCGCCCGGCGCGCGCTGGCTTGCCCACTCGGGCAGCGGTCCGCGTGCATTGACGCTGACGCGCTCCTCAATGTCGAGTTCCAGCGTTTCGCCCCTGTGGGTCACGGTCACGAAGCCCGGCTGAACGCGGATATGCGTGTCGCCGCCGAAGGAGATGTCGGCGCTGACCACGGCTTCCTCACGCGTCGTCGCGGGAGCCTGCGGCGCAGCTTCCGCCTCGGTCCCGGGGCTTTCCGTGGTGGTGGAAGAGGGGGCCATCGCGCCCAGAAAACCACCGTCTTCCTTCTTGGCAGGTTCGGCGTCGAGCGAGCCGAGGAAACCGGCTCCGCTGGTCGCGCCGCCCGTGGTGTTGCCCGCCGCGGCGCTTGCCGCCACGCGGCGTTCGACCATGGCGGTCTCGGTCGTCAGCCATTCCGGCCTTGGGTCGCTGCCGAGCGGCGAGAAGCGCGGAAAGGAAACATCCAGCGCATCGCCGTCATATTCGATGTCCGGGCGGATTTCATAGGAAACCCAGTCGGCCAGATAGCTGCCCGCAATGTCCCAGTTGCCGTTGGAGATGACCTGCCCGATGGCGAAGAACCACCAGGCGAAGACCATGTAGAGGGCGATGGCGGTGATGATGATCACGCCGCGCAGGCGCTCCATCAGCGGACGGTGAAACACATCCGCGTGGCGCGCGGCGATGGCGTTGGCTTCGATCTCGGTCATGATCAGCCTCCCCGGCCGAATTCGAATGCCTGCTTGCCGACAATGCGGCCGCGCAGCCAGGCCGAAAGCTGGTCGACCGCGACGATGGTGCAGAACAGAAGAAGGATGATGGCGAGCGTCTTGGCTTCATGCGTGCGGCTGATCGAGAGGCGCAGCGCCTCGCCGATGCCGCCGCCGCCGACCGCGCCGATGATGGTGGAGGCGCGCACGTTGATTTCCAGACGCAGCAGTGCGTAGCTCAGGAAGTTGGGCATGACCTGCGGCACGATGGAGAACCAGACGCGCTCCACCCAGTTCGCACCGGCGGCGCGCAGGCCTTCCTCGGCCTTCATGTCGGCGTTCTCGACCACTTCGAAGAACATCTTGCCAAGCGCGCCGACCGTGTGGATCGACACCGCGATGATGGCGGGCACGGCCCCGATGGTCAGCACGGCCAGAAAGAAGCCGGCGATCACGATCTCGGGGAAGGCGCGCAGCACTTCCATGAAACGGCGCACGAAGAAGCGCAGCCAGCGCCGCGTCGTCAGGTTCGATGCGGCCAGGAAGCACAGAACGAAGCCAAGGCCGAAGCCGATCAGCGTGGAAACCAGCGCAATGTTGATGGTCTCCAGCATCTTGTAGAAATATTCGGGCAGATAGAGCGTCTCGGTGAGATAGATCCGCCCGTCGGGATAATTGTATTTCAGGCTGCCATCGTCATAGGGCGAGGGCAGGTCGAACAGGGCGCGCCAGATTTCCCAGCCATCGCGCGGCATCATCTGTCCCACGAAATCGAACAGATAGGGCAGTCGGTCGAAGAACTTGCCGGCGTTCGATTCATTGGCAAACCAGAGCGAACCGCTCATGGCGAGAACCATGAACACGATGCCGCCAATGGTGTAGAGACGACGGCGTCCGGCCAGTTCGCGCCAGTGGCGCTCCACGGCCTGGCCGGCTTCGGAAAGAAGCGGGGAATGGGTCGTTGCTGTCATGTTTGGCACGCCTGTGCGACAACGCCGCCGGCACAGGCCGGCGGCGCGTCAGATTGCGGGAAAGGGATCAGGAACCGATCTTGGAGCGACGGGCGTCGATGATCGGCTCGTAGAATGCCGGCGTCACTTCGGTGTAGCCCTTGTAGTCGCCGCCCTGGATGGCTGCGAAGCACTCCGGATCGGCTTCCGGCATTTCCATCATGAAGGTCTTGAACTTGTTCTTCATGTCGGCGTCCATGGAGGTGCGAACCACGACCGGACCGTTCGGGATCAGCGGGGACTTCCAGAGCTCAACCAGATCGTCCATGTCGAGAATGCCCTTCTCGACCATCTTGTGCAGGTTGCCGGAGGTGTAGCCGTCGGAGAACTCGCCAACGCCCGAAGCCCAGGTCGTGCCGGCGTCGAACGTTCCCTTCACGACTTCGAGAACCAGGTTCTCGTGGCCGCCGCCGAAGCCGGTCTCGCCAAAGAACTCTTCAACCGAAGCGTTGACTGCCTTGGGCAGCGTGACGGCGGGAACGAGGTAGCCGGAGGTGGAGTCCGGATCGGCGAAGCCGAGCTTCTTGCCCTTCATGTCTTCCAGCGTTGCGATGCCGGAATCCTTGCGGGCCACCATGATCGAGTGATAGCCGGTCGAACCGTCGGTCTGCACCGTGGTGAGGATCGGCTCAACGGCCTCCGGATCTTCCAGATAGACCTTTGCATAGCCCGAAGCGCCGAGCTCGGCATAGTCGAGCGTGCCGCCCAGCAGGCCCTGGATCACGCCGTCATAGTCGGCAGCCGGGAACAGGGCGACCTTCTCGACGCCCAGAACCTCGGGGAGCTTGTCGACGATGCAGGAGAAATTGCGCAGGCGGTCGGCTTCGTTTTCGCCGCCGAGAATGCCGATGCGGAACTCTTTCAGATCTTCGGCCTGTGCGCCGCCAACCATGATCGCGGTGAGCGCAACGGCGCCCATAAGAGCTTTCTTGAACATGATGTCTCTCCATTTGGGTGCCGGCCTTGCCGGCGGGGGTTCAAGCAGGTGGAGCCCGTTACGCGGGCGAGACGATCCCGTGGATCAGACGGCGGCGAGCGCCGGTTGAGCCTGACCGGTCGATTTTCTTGCCGGCTGCGGAGCCGGAACATTGATGCTGGTGGAGGTGATGGCTTCGGAAAGTTCCGCGCCTTCCTCGCCGCCATAAATGGTGCGCACCGCTTCGCTGGTCAGCGCCTCGGGCGGGCCGTCGAAAACCACCGCGCCCTTGGCCATGCCGACGATGCGGTTGCAATAGGCGCGCGCCGTGTCGAGCGTGTGCAGGTTGGTGATGACGGTGATGCCTTCGCGGGCGTTGATGTCGGCGAGCGAATCCATCACCACCTTGGCGTTGAGCGGATCGAGCGAAGCGATCGGCTCGTCGGCGAGGATCACCTTCGGCTCCTGCATGAGCGCACGGGCAATCGCCACACGCTGCTGCTGGCCACCGGAAAGCGTGCCGGCGCGCTGCAGCGCCGTCTGGGCGATGTCGAGGCGCTCAAGCGCTGCAATCGCCTGAATGCGCTCTTCCCGCGTGAACATGTTGAGCAGGTTGAGCACCGTGGAGCGGTGGTTGAGCCTGCCAAGCAGAACATTGGTGAGCACGTCGAGGCGCGGCACCAGGTTGAACTGCTGGAAGATCATCGCGCAGTCGCGCTGCCAGCGACGCAGTTCCGCGCCTTTCAGCGCCGAGACTTCCTTGCCCTGAAAGAAGATCGACCCTTCGGACGGATCGATCAGGCGGTTGATCATGCGCAGAAGCGTCGATTTGCCAGCGCCTGAGCGACCGATGACACCGACCATCTGGCCCTGTTCGATTTTCAGTTCCACGTCGCGCACGGCCGTGTTTGGCCCGAAACGACGGGTGACCTGACGAATTTCAAGCATGTGCTCTTCCCGTTAAGCGCCTTGTTGCGGCTCTTCCGTGGGCTTGTCGCCCTTGTTGGTCATTCGCCTAACGGGTGCGGATGAAACCTGCATGTCGATGAGATGACGGTTTTCTGACAGCGCACAGCAGCGATTGAAGCGCCGGAGCCGCCCTGGGGCGATGGCCGCTCATGCGGTCGGGTGCTTGTGGATGCGCGCACGGGCGCTTTGTGATAGAGACACGGCCGCTTCAAAAAGAGATGAGAGAGTATATGACCCAGAAGAACGAGGGTTCCTGCCAGTGCGGGGCAGTCAAATTTCAGATTTCCGGCCCGTTCGAGAGCTTTTTTCTTTGTCACTGCTCCCGTTGCCGCAAGGATACCGGGTCGGCGCATGCGGCCAATCTTTTCTCCACCGTGGCGAAGATCATCTGGCTGTCAGGAGAAGACCGGATCAAGACTTACCGGGTGCCCGAAAGCCGGCATGAAAAAAGCTTCTGCAGCGAATGCGGCTCGGCAGTTCCAGGCATCCAGATGGATGGCGCACTTCTCGTCGTGCCTGCGGGCAGCCTCGACACACCGGTCGATATTCGCCCGAACGCGCATATCTGTCTTTCCAGCCGCGCCAACTGGGATGACAGGCTGGATGAGGTAACCCGGCTGGAGGGCCTGCCGGGTTAAACGCCTTTGCCATTGCCGGTGCGTTCTGGCCGGCGGCGTGTGAGCGGGGCGTTAGCGCCCCAGCCCCATGCGCCCAAGAAGCCCGTCGCGCATGACGAAATGATGGTAGAGCGCGGCGGCGGTGTGGAATGCCAGAAGCGCGATCAGAAGCCGGCTTCCCAAACCATGCGGCGTGCGCGGCAGATAGGTGGTGAAGTCCGGCAGCGGCGTCGTGGCGCCTGCAAAAAGGGTAGCGCCCGCGCCGGAGAGCGCCAGCATGCCGATGCCGCTGGCTCCCATGCCAAGAATGATCACGTAAAGCAGGCCGTGCACGATATGCGCGGCTCGCGCCTGCCAGCGCGGCGTGCCGGCGGCATCGGCCGGTTTGGCATCGCCCAGCCACCACCAGCCGATCCGCATCAGCGTCAAAAGCACAACGAAGATGCCAAGCGTGGCATGGATGCGCAGAAGCGCGAGCCTGTCTGCCGCCTCCATCGCGTCTGCCGCCTGAAAACCGGAGGCCAGAATGCCGACAATGGCCACGGCCGTCGTCCAGTGAATGGCAATCGCAACCGCTCCATAGCGGTCATCAGTGCTTTTCCAGCGCATGGTCCTTCTCCTTGCGGGGATACCGTCGATGCAATATACATAGCATGCAATATAAATGGATAGCAAGCTATATAAATGACTTTCAGGCGTGAACGATCTGCAGGCTATATGACGAACTGGGCGGCGCGGCTTTTCGCGCGCGCCATCGACCGCAATTTGAGGGACATCGGCGTGACCAGCGGCATGCTGCCGGTGTTCTTCGCGCTGGGTGAGGGAGCCTGGCTATCGCAGAAGGCGCTCACGAAAAGCGCCGGCATTGAACAGCCGACCATGGCGGCAACGCTGTTGCGCATGGAGCGCGATGGTCTGATCGAGAGACGGGCCGACCCGGAAGACCGGCGCAGCCGGCTGATCGGTTTGACCCCGGATGCGATGGAAAAGGCGGTGCGTGTCAGGCAGGCGGTTGGTTCTGTGAACGGCCTCGCGCTCGAAGCCCTCACCGATGCGGAGCGCGCGCACTATCTGGCGTTGCTCGAAAAGATCGTCTCGTCGCTACAGGACAGTCTGAGCGACGAGGGGTGATCTCTCCAAGATCATGATCTGGTCTCAGCGCGGCGTGCAGAGCCGGTCTTTTGCGGCGGCATATTCTGCCGCAAGCCGGTCCACCAGCGCGCCAGCGCCGGTGATCTCGCTCACCGCGCCGACACCCTGTCCGCTGCCCCAGATGTCGCGCCAGGCCTTTGCGTCGGCGCTGGCGAAATTCATCTTCGAGGGGTCGGCTTCCGGCAGGTTGTCGGGATCCATGCCGGCGTTGACGATGGACCCCTTCAGATAGTTGCCGTGCACGCCGGTGAACAGGTTGGAATAGACGATGTCGGCTGCGCGCGAAGAGACGATCATCTCCTTGTAGTCGTCGCTGGCGCGCGCCTCATGGGTGGCGATGAAGGGCGAGCCGATATAGGCGAGGTCCGCGCCCATGGCCTGAGCGCCCAGAACCGCGCCGCCATTGGCGATGGCGCCCGAGAGAAGCAGCGGCCCGTCAAACCACTGACGGATTTCCTGCACCAGCGCGAAGGGCGAGAGCGTGCCTGCATGGCCGCCGGCCCCGGTGGCAACCGCGATCAGCCCGTCAGCGCCCTTTTCGATCGCCTTGCGCGCATGGCGGTCGTGAATGATGTCGTGCAGCACGATGCCGCCATAGGAGTGGACGGCCTGGTTCACTTCCTCGACCGCGCCCAGCGAGGTAATGACGATTGGCACCTTGTGGTCCACGCAGACCCTCAGGTCATGCTCCAGCCGGTCATTGGACCGGTGAACGATCTGGTTGACCGCGAAGGGGGCGGAGGGACGATCCGGGTTCTGTGCGTCATGCGCAGCCAGTTCTTCGGTGATCTGCGAAAGCCACTCGTCGAGCTGCTCCTTGGGGCGGGCGTTGAGCGCGGGAAACGAGCCCACCACGCCAGCCTTGCACTGCGCCACCACCAGCGGCGGATGCGAGATGATGAACAGAGGCGCGCCGACCACGGGCAAACGCAATTTGTCGAAAACGGCCGGAAGCGCCATTGGCTATCCCCTCAATTGACGTATTCGTAAACGTCAAAACTTCTACAGCATCTCACCCCTTGTTGGGAACCCTTGATCTTGCGGGCTCCCGAAGCGTCCCGGGAACCCTTGTCGCATTTTTTGCGCCGGGCGTCTCCTCACCCGGCCGCAACACCGTTGTGACGGCGTTCGAGAAAGGCCCGCATCGCGGTCAGTCCCGCGTCGATGCCCCGGCGGCCAAAGCCGATGCGGAAGCGTCCGGCCGGCGCATCCATCAGCTCCGAGTGATAGACCGAGGCGGGCAGAAGCAGTACGCCCTGCTCTTCGACCAGATCGCGGCAGAAGGTTTCCACGCCGTCTGCGCCCCTGTAACGCGGATAGGCCACGCAGCCGCCATCGGGCCGTGTCCAGTCGAACAGGTCGGCATGGTCGGCGAAGAACGCGTCCATCTTCTCCAGGTTTTCGGCGATCAGAGCGCGGTTTCGCTCAAGAATGCGGTCGCTCACCGAAAGCGCCAACACCGCCAGACGCTCGCTGGGAGCGGAATTGCAGATCGAGAGGTAGTGCTTGTAGCGCTCGAATTTCAGCAGGAGCGCCGTGTCCGGGCTGGCGATCCAGCCAATGCGCAGGCCCGGCAGGCCGTAGGCCTTGGACATCACGTTGAGCGAGATGCCTTTCTCATAGATCTCGGCGGCCTGCGGCAGGCGCTTGCTCTCGTCGCGCTCCAGAAGCCGATAGACCTCGTCGCTGAAAAGATAGAGATCATGCGCGCGGCAGATCTCCACCAGTTCCGCAAAATCGTCCTGCGGCATCAGCGCGCCGGTCGGGTTGTTGGGCAGGTTGACGGAAATGAGCTTTGTGTTGGGGCGGATCGCGGCGCGCACTGCGTCGAGGTCGAGCCGCCAGTTCTCGTCTTCCAGAAGCGGCACGCCGGTAACGGCGCACAGGCCGAGCGGCACGGTCTCGGCCGCCTGATAGTTGGGCACCGAGACGATGGCGTGGTCGTCGGGCGTGAGCATCACCCGCATGGCGGCGTAGATGCCTTCCTCCGCCCCGGCGAAGCAGAGAATGTTGCTGGCGGAAAGCCCGTCATAGGTGGCGGCGATGGCCTCGCGCAGATCAGGCGCGCCCCAGGTTTCCGTGTAGCCGAGCCAGAGACTGTCGAGCTGTTCGCGCGCCGCCGGCCCTGCCATCTGCGTCAGTTCGCCGAGCGTCATGCTCTCCATGTCCGAAGCGGTCATGTGATGCCGGGCATTGAACTCCCAGCGGGAAAAATGAACTTCGAGCGCGAAATCACGCATTTCAGTCTCCTCCGGCCTTGTTTTGAGCGGTTTGTGAACCGTTTTCCGCGCGTCGCGCCGGAAGGATGGATTGTTCACACCTTGTTATCACCGTTGATTGCATACTCACCAACGGTTAACCATGGGGCAAAGCAGGCAAAGAGGGCAGCCAGCCTTGGACGCAATAGAAAAAGCCATAAGAAAGGCGTTCGAAAAGGGCGACGCAGACAAGCGGTCCTTTCGTGAGAAGGTCTACCGCTCGGCGTTTGCCGCGCTGGAGCGCACGCTTGAGGCACGCGAGGATCTCTCGGACGAGGCGAAACTCGCCCGGCGTGAGAACCTGAAGGCGACGATCACCGAAATCGAAACGGAATTCGTTCCCGCAGTCGCGCCCCGTCGCCCGGCCGCGCCGGAACCCGAAGCGCCACAGCGGCAGGAGCCGAGGCCCGCGCCGCGTCAGGCCCCTTCGCCTCAGGTGACGCCCGAGGTGGCGCCCCAAGTGGCGCCCGAGCCGCGTCGCGCACAAGTGCGGCGCGCCGAAAGCGATTTCACGCCGCAGATCGACCGCGCAGACCGGCCTTCCGCACCCGACCAGCCGTCGGATGCGGAAACCAAGCGCCGCATTCGCGCGGCCCTGCCAAGGCAGCGCCGCCCCTACGCCATGCTGTTTCTCGTGGCGACCCTGGTGGCCTTTGTCGCCATGGGGCTCTGGTGGACGTTTTCCAGTGGCATCCTGATGTCCAGCGCCGAACGCGACACCAGCGTTCCCAATCCGCCGCTGGCGCTTGAGGAAGAAGAGTTCTCGACGGGCAGCGACGAGACCACGGGCACGCAGGGCGCATCGGGCACAAGCCGCGCTGCGGGCGAGTGGATCACCGTGTTCGATCCGACCGACCCGACGACAGTCGCCGCGTCCAATGGCGGCAATGTGGACGTCATGCGCAATGATGATCGTGTGTTCCTGCGCATCAGCACGGCGGGCAATGCCGGCGTCACCTTCGATGTGGGGCAGGGCATTCTCGAAACGCTGGCAGGCCGCAGCGCGATCTTCAGCATTGAGGCGCGTTCGCAGGATGGCGAGGAAACGCAGCTTTCGCTGTCGTGCAATTTCGGCGCGCTCGGCGGCTGCGGACGCACCCGCTATGTGGTTGGCCCCTCACGGGCGGATTATCTGTTCGAGGTCACGCTGCCGGATGAGCGGCCCAATGGCGGCGGCGCCATCACCATCGTTCCCGATGTGACGGGCGGCGGCAAGGCGCTCGACATCTTCGCGATCCGGGCAGCCGTCGCGACGCAGTGACTGCCCGCTAGTCCGCCAAAAGCGCCATAAGGGTTTCCAGCCGGTCGGCCTCGGCCGCCGGCTTGTCCCAGCGCAGGCGCGAGATGCGTGGAAAGCGCATGGCCACGCCCGATTTGTGACGCGTCGAGCGGTTCAGCCCTTCAAAGGCGACTTCCAGAACGAGGCCATGGCCGGGCTCCGCGCGCACCGAGCGCACGGGGCCGAAACGCTCCACCGTGTTGTCGCGCACATATTTGTCGATCAGCTTCAGTTCTTCATCGGTAAAGCCGAAATAGGCCTTGCCGACCGGCACCAGTTCGGGTGCGTCGTCCGGGCCTCTCCAGACGCCGAATGTATAGTCCGAATAATAGCTCGACCGTTTTCCGTGGCCGCGCTGGGCGTACATCAGGACCGCATCGACGGTGAACGGATCGCGCTTCCATTTGAACCACGGCCCCTTTGGGCGACCCGGCACATAGGTGGAATCGCGCCGTTTCAGCATCACCCCTTCGATGACGGGATGCGGCGGATTGCGGCGCTTTTCCTCAAGCTCCTCCCAGCCTGAAAAGCCGACCATGGGCGAAAGGTCGAACCGGTGTTCTGAAAGCGCCGGCAGTTCGCTTTGCAGAATGGCGCGCCGCTCGGCAAAGGGCAGGGCGCGCAGATCATCATCGCCGATCTGGAGAAGATCGTAGCAGCGCAGAAAAACGGGGTATTCGGCGAGCATCTTCTTCGAGACCGTCTTGCGATTCAGGCGCTGTTGCAGATCTGAAAACGTGCCGGTTTTGAGGCCCGGATTTCCGACCAGAAGTTCTCCATCCAGCGTCATTTCGGCATCGAATTTCGCCAAAAGATCGGGAAATGCGCCGGAAATATCGTCGCCGGTGCGCGAATAAAGGCGTTTCACACCGTCTTCGCACGCCGCCTGCACGCGGATGCCGTCCCACTTCCACTCGGCGGCATAGTCGCCCGGATCGAGCTTTTCGAGATCGCCCTCGCCGACCGGGTGGGCGAGCATGACCGGGCGGAACAGCGCCCGTGCGGTGCTGACCGGCTTTTCGGCCTTGCCCTCAAGCCAGGCGAAAAGCGCTTCATAGGGCGGTTCGAGTCCGTGCCAGAGCTCTTCGATCTCGCCCACATCCCTGTCG
>MRWG01001439.1_pt1 | contig 15265 bp, 14 predicted proteins | sample 1013341 | NCBI WGS metagenome assembly MRWG01 (sample SAMN06117577, study PRJNA244670) | biofilm metagenome | biome: Water; feature: Cathode Biofilm; material: Biofilm; isolation source: microbial consortium enriched at the cathode of a solar microbial fuel cell | place: USA: District of Columbia ... | reverse complement strand
GCGGGGCCCGTGCCAAGGGCCAACTACAACGATGTCTGGCGCACCTACCACCACCATATCGAGATTTTCTACGATTTCCTCCATTTGAACCGGGAACTCCGGGACCTTGATTTTAAACACAACCTGGAAGAAAAACAAAAATTGGTGGAACGGGCCGAAAAACTGGCCGAGGAACCCGACCTCAACAAGGCTTTCCGGGAATTGCAAACCCTGCACAAAATCTGGAAGGAAGATATAGGCCCCGTAGACCAGGAGCACCGGGACGCCATCTGGGAGCGCTTTAGCAACGCCACCAAGGCGATGCACCACCGCCGGCAGGAGCACTACAAAGAACTGGAAAAATCCTACGAGCAAAACCTCGAGAAGAAAAAGGATATCATTGCCAAAATTTCGGCCATAGCTGCCAACGTCGCGAACAACCACCGTGGGTTGCAAGAACAGATCCGGGAGGTTGAAGCACATAGGGAAGCGTTTTTCAAGGCGGGAAAAGTACCCCAAAAGGTAAACGAGGCCACCTGGGCGGCTTTCAAAGAGGCCGTTCGCTCCTTCAACCGGAACAAGAATGCCTATTATAAGAACCTCAAAAAAGAACAACAGGATAACCTGGAAAAGAAAAGGGCCCTGCTCGAAACAGCCCTGGCCTTAAAGGACAGTGAAGACTGGGAGATGGCCACGCCGGAAATGAAACGAATCCAGATGGAATGGAAAGCTATCGGCCATGTCCCCAGGAAGTATTCGGACAAGATCTGGAAAGATTTCAAGAATGCCTGTAACCACTACTTTGACCGCCTTCATGCCACAAAAAACAAGGCGCACAAGGGGGAGGCCGAAAATCTGGAGAAGAAGATCGCATGCCTCCAACAATTAAAGGATTTCAAATTGTCGGGGCATCGTGAAAAAGATATAGCCGCCCTGAAGGAAATTATCGTGGAATGGAAGTCGTACGGGCGCGTTCCGTACAACAAAAAAGGGATCAATGGGAAATTCAACAAGATCCTCGATGCGCTTTTCAAAAAACTGGACATTAGCAGGCAGGAAGCCGAATTACTGAAATACGGCAATAAAATCCAGCAGCTGGCCCATACGGAAAACGACGATGCCATTTACCGGGAACGCACCTTTATCAAGCGTAAAATAACCGAGAGCAAGGACGAGATCAGGCAATTGGAAAACAACCTGCAGTTTTTCTCCAACGCCTCCGAAGATAACCCGCTGGTACAGGAAGTGATACAAAAAATTGAACGCCATAAAGAGGCGCTTGCCACCTGGAAGGCCAAACTTAAAAAGCTCAACATCCTCCAGAATAACCTGATCAGGGCAGCCGGGGAAGAAGAAGACGGGGAGGAAGACGGGGAGGAAGACGGGGAAGACGATACCACCGGGGAAGCTTAATGGCCGCGGCATCACAGTACTCCTGGTCCTTTTCTGGAGGGGGTAAAAAAAACGGGCCGTTACCGGCCCGCACTTAATTGTTGTTCCCCATTCCCGCCTACTTGGCAACATGAACCGACCGGGTTTCCCGTATAACGGTTACTTTTACCTGCCCGGGATAGGTCATATCAGTCTGGATCTTCTGGGATATTTCAAAGGAGAGTTGTTGGGCCTTCTCATCGCTTACTTTTTCACTTTCAACAATGACCCGCAGTTCCCGGCCCGCCTGTATGGCATAGGCCTTTTGTACCCCGCCGAACCCGAAGGCAATTTCCTCAAGGTCTTTTAAACGCTGTATATAGGAGTCCAGGACCTGCCTCCTGGCCCCCGGCCTTGCCCCGCTGATAGCATCACAGACCTGTACGATAGGTGCAATGAGCGATTTCATTTCCACTTCATCGTGGTGCGCGCCTATGGCATTGGCCACATCCGGCTTCTCGCCATACTTCTCGGCCCACTGCATCCCCAAAATAGCATGCGGGGTTTCTACATCGGCTTCCGTATTGGGGACCTTTCCAATATCGTGCAAGAGCCCGGCCCGTTTGGCCAGTTTCGGATTCAGACCCAATTCCGCCGCCATTATCCCGCAGAGTTTGGCCACTTCCCTGGAGTGCTGTAGCAGGTTCTGCCCATAGGATGACCGGTATTTCATACGGCCTATGGCCTTAATGAGTTCGGGGTGCAGCCCATGGATGCCCAGGTCTATGACCGTGCGCTTGCCCACTTCCAGGATCTCCTGGTCGATCTGTTTTTCGGTTTTCCGTACAATTTCTTCAATCCTTGCCGGGTGGATCCTCCCATCGGTGACCAATTTGTGGAGCGAGAGCCGGGCGACTTCCCTCCTCACCGAGTCAAAACAGGAAAGGATGATGGCCTCCGGGGTATCGTCGACGATAATTTCGACCCCGGTTGCAGATTCGAGGGCCCGGATATTCCGGCCTTCCCGTCCGATGATCCGGCCCTTGACGTCGTCGGATTCCAGGTTGAATACCGAAACGCAGTTTTCAACGGCTTCTTCGGTACCCACCCGCTGGATGGTATTGATCACTATTTTCTTGGCTTCCTGCTGTGCCGTGAGTTTGGCTTCTTCGAGCGTAGCTTGCATAAAGGCCATGGCATCTGTCCTGGCGGTTTCCTTCAGTGATTCCAGGAGCTGGCTCTTGGCTTCTTCTGCTGACAGGCCCGAGATCACCTCCAGTTGCTGTACCTGGCTTTTGTGTAGTTTCTCCAGCTCTGCCTGTTTCTTTTCGTAAAACTCCTGCCGATGTGTTACTTCCTGGATTTTTGCATCCAGTTCCTCATTCAGTTTTTTGCTTTTGGCAAGTTCGCTGCTGACCTGTGACTCCTTGTCGCGTGTCCTTTTTTCGGCTTCTGCGATCTTTTTGTCTTTGTTGATGATGACCTTTTCGTGCTCGGCCTTAAGTTCCAGGAACTTTTCCTTGGCCTGGAAGATCTTGTCTTTTTTAATGCTCTCCCCTTGCTGGGTGGCATCCTTGATGATGGCTTCGGCCTCTTTCCTGGCGTTGCCAATGGTCTTGGAGGCTTTCCCGCGCTCCATTACTTTGGCAATGACAAAGCCGATAACCACGCCCGCGACTGCCCCAATAAGAATCATTGTAATATCCATTGTTACTTGTAGTAAGTGTTAAATAAATATGGGTTCCCCCAAATTAAAAGTCTGTTGCCGCCTTGGGCAGCAAGGATTGGGACAGGATGCCATGCATAAAAAAAGCCCACATTGATGGAGGTTTTGTACAAACTCCAATAAACAGGTTTAGGGCTAACAGATTGATCAAGGATCCTTTGCAAGAAGGCCTGCTTTTACAACCTAAACTCACCCTTTTCAAACAAATTAGTGTTGAGTTTGTCAAAATAAATTACCAATGTGGGCAGTAACTTTATGTATGTAAATGAACTTATTTTATGCTTAGTTTGGAATTCACCAGCTGGTCCAGCGCCCTCAGGCGTTCTTCAACCTCCCTGGTGTCTTCCATCTTGTCTATGCCACGCTGTTCCAGCTTGGATGCGAATTGCAGGGCACACATGGCCAGCACATCCTGCTTGTCCCGTACAGCATAGTTCTGCTCAAACTTCTTGGCCAGCTGTTCAATGTTCTTAGCTGCCTTGCGTAAACCTTCTTCCTGACTGGGATCAATGGTCAAAGGATAAACCCTGTCCGCAATCGAAAGCTTTATCTTAAGCTTTTCTCCCATAGTGCCCGGTATACCTTACTCAGCCAGTTGGACGATACAATAGTCTAACTCCCTGATCAATGAATTTATTTTGAGCTTTGCTTCTGTTTTATTGGTATCACTGCCCAACATTGTATTTGCAAGCTTAAGGGATTTGTATTTCTCTTCCCACTCCTGAAGGGAGTTTTGGATGGCATCCCGCTCACCGCTTACGGTGGCAAGTTCCTTTTCCAACTTCACATTAGCCTGGTGGAGCAACTCTAATTTGTGCAACAACTTGCTAATTCTGTTTTCGAGGGAATCAACAATATCAACCAATTCACTCATATGCAAATACCAATGCGTATACTACAAAGTTAACATTCATAGCCCGACTTCGCAATGTTTTTCACATTTATTATTAACGGCTTTCAGGACACTCAACGCCCTTTCCGGGGCCATCCTACGCCCTGTTATCCGGCCTATTCCCTACTGGTCCGGAGGATTTGCCCCCCCTTGCAGGATGCGCATCGCCTCCAGGTTTTTTTCGATCCATGAAAAATGGCTTGAGCCTTAAGGGTGTATTGTTTAATTTCGTACGAACTTTGGTTGCTATGAGAAAATCCCTGTTTGCCTTGCTGCTGCTGATGACCCTTCCCGCTTTAGGGCAGCATGAATACCCTGTGGATGCCTTTCGCCCGCCCCTGGATATCCCTCTGGTATTGGCAGGCACTTTCGGGGAACTCAGGTCCAACCACTTTCACTCAGGCCTGGATATCAAGACCCAGCAGCGGGAAGGGCTCCCGGTGTATGCCATCGGGGAAGGGACCGTTTCCCGGATAAAAATATCGCACTGGGGATACGGGAAGGTGCTCTACCTGGCCCACCCCAACGGCTATACATCAGTATATGCCCATCTGCAGAAATTTTCGCCGGCCATAGAAGCCTACATCAAAAAAATTCAATACCAAAAGCAGTCATACGAGGTAGAGGTATTCCCCGATTATGGCGAATTGCGGGTCGAAAAAGGCGAAGTAATCGCCTTTAGCGGCAATTCGGGGAGCTCCTCGGGCCCCCACCTGCATTTTGAGATCAGAAACAGCATTTCCGAACGGCCTACCAACCCCCTGCTCTATGGGTTGGAGGTACGGGATGCGACCAGCCCCAGCATCGTAGAGGTCTACGCCTATCCCCTGGGGCCCGATGCCCAGGCGAACCGTAGCAAATCTAAAATTGCATTGAATTTTACCCGGCAAGCCGACGGCACCTACCTGGCTGATAAATTGCATGCGGCCGGAACCATAGGCTTTGGCGTCGATGTATATGACCGTCAGGACCTGGCAGCGAACCGCAACGGGGTATTCTCGGTGCGTCAACTGGTGAACGGCACCGTGTATTCCGATCTCGATTTTAAAGATTTTTCCTTCGCCGAAACCCGCTACATCAACACCCTGATAGATTATGAGCACTACGGCAAATACAACAAACGCATCCAGCGGCTTTTCAGGGCGCCCGGCAATCGCCTCAATATATACAATACGCTGCAGAACGACGGCAAGATCGATATCGCAGAAGGGCTGACGTACAACGTGGAACTGGAAGTCCGGGATTTTGCCGGCAACACTACCCTGCTCCGTATCCCTGTGGAAGGGAAGAGGGAACCCCTGGATGAACCCGCCCGCGACCCAAGGACCGATACCTACGTGATCGCATCAAAACCCAATAATTACGATTTGGGCGTCGCCAAGGTGTATTTCCCTGCCAACACCTTTTACGAGGACTTCTACATACGCCTCGAAAAAGGACAGGATACCGTGACCATCCACGACAACAGCGTACCCGCCCACCGCAATTTCACCCTTACGTTTGACGCCTCCGGGTACACGCCAGAGCAACGCCGCCAACTGTTTATCGCCAGGCTCGACGAGCGGCTCCGGCCCTCCTACAGCTCCACGTATAAAAGGGGGGCCACCCTTACCACCCGTACCCGGTACCTGGGCACCTATACCCTGGCCACTGACAGTGTGGCGCCACAGGTTTGGGCCAGGAACTTCAAGGAAAACCAGTGGTTGACGAACTACCGCTACCTGAGGCTCCACATTTCAGATGACCTGAGCGGGATAGACCACTATTCGGCCAGGATCAACGGGGAATGGATCCTCATGGAATATGAACCAAAATCCAATACGCTGACCTACAATTTTGACGATAAGATTGCCGACAAAACCCAGTGCCAGCTCGAGGTGGTGGTTACCGACAATGTAGGAAATTCCACTACCTTTAGCAGTAGCTTTTACAGAAAATAGTGGTTTGAAGTGCCGTCTCCCGTTCCTAGTGTTACTCCTCCTGGCCGCTTGCCAGGCGCTCCGGCCGCAATCGGCTATTGTCACCGGCCTGGTATTGGACGAGGACCTAAAACCCCTCGCAGATGTCAACATCCGGTCTGGGAACCGGGGGACTACCACAGATGGCGACGGGTTTTACATGCTGGAAGTGGTGGCCGACCTCGAAATTACCGTTGCTTTCTCCTACCTGGGGCACGAGAAGGTCGTCCTGGAAGGCCTGCTCCTCACTACCAATGAAACTTTTGAATTCAGCCCGGTCCTCAGGGAAGGGACAATTCAGATCGACGGGGTGGAAGTGACCGCCACCGGAAGGCGGAGGGCAGAGGGAATTACCACCCTGGCCCCTGAAATGGCACGGAGGATCCCGGGTGCCAATGCAGGGGTCGAAAATGTGCTCAAACTGCTTCCGGGCGTTACCTCCAACAACGAATTGAGTACCCAGTACGGGGTCCGGGGGGGCAACTATGACGAAAACCTGGTGTATATCAACGGGTTCGAAATCTACCGCCCCTTCCTGGTACGGTCCGGACAACAAGAGGGGTTAAGCATCGTCAACAGCAACCTGGTACAACAACTCAGGTTCTCGGCCGGGGGCTTTCAGGCCCGGTATGGCGACAAGCTCTCTTCCGTCCTGGACATTACGTACAAACAGCCGGCCGGTTACAGCCTGGATTTGGAAGCCAGCTTGCTGGGGGCGAGCGCCGCCTTAGAAACGCTATCGGCCAACAAGAAATTCAGCAGCCTCAGTGGGGTCCGGTACAGGGACAACCGCCTCTTTGTAAACAGCCAGCAGACCCAAACCAATGTGAACCCGGCATTCGCCGATATACAGTCCCTGTTGCGCTACAGGTACTCCGACAAGTTCCACCTCAACTTCCTCGGCAACATAGCCCTGAACCGATACCGCAACCAACCGCTTACCAGGCAGACGAATTTTGGGACCCTGGATGAACCAAGGGCGCTACTGGTCTACTACCAGGGGAAAGAAGACCACAGGTACAGCACCGCGATGGCAGCCCTCCAGGCAGACTTCCTTCCCCATGAACACCTGAACCTGAAATGGACCGCTGCTGCCTACCATACCACTGAGGAAGAATTCTCGGATATCCTTGCGCAATATGAACTCGGCGCTGTGGACACGGATTTGGGCGGGGATTCCCCGGGTGACCCTATTGCATCCAGGGGCATTGGCGCACAGTACAACCGAAGCAGGAATATCCTCGACGCCCTGTTCCTGACCCTGGGGCACCAGGGAAGCTATACGAAAAAGAAAAATACGTTGGAGTGGGGTATCCGCTACGGGTTTGAAGACTTTCGTGATCAGATCCGCGAAGCCGAATTCATAGATTCTGCAGGATATTTCATCCGGCCACCACAACCCCCCTCCCCAAACAACCAACCCGAACAACCTTTTGAGTCCCCATTATTCCCCTTTGAGGGCATCTCGGCCGAAAACGCCACCCAAAACCACAGGATTTCGGGATACCTCCAATACAGCTGGCAAACGGCATGGGATAAGGCCGACCTGTACTTCAATGCCGGCCTCAGGGCCCGGCTATGGACCCTTAGGGGAGCGGGTATTCCCACAACCGCGCAAGCCATCCTCAGCCCCAGGCTGCAGCTCGCCCTCAAGCCCCACTGGAAAAGCGATATGCTATTCAGGGCGGCAACGGGGGTCTACCAGCAACCTCCCCTTTACCGGGAACTACGGGATGCTACCGGAAGCATACAGCCGGAGGTCAAAGCACAGCGAGCGTATCACTGGGTCCTGGGACATGAATACAGCTTTAGGCTTTGGGAACGCCCCTTCCACCTGGTTACCGAAGCCTACTACAAATATCTGGACCGGGTAAACCCGTATACCCTGGAAGATGTGAGGATCCGCTATGCCGCCCGCAACAATGCCACGGCCTATGCCGGCGGGTTAGACCTAAGGATGTACGGGGCCTTTGTCCCAGGCCTGGAGTCATGGGTAAGCCTGGGATATCTGCAGACCCGTGAAAACACAGACGGCCGAGGTTACATCCCCAGGCCTACCGACCAGCGTTTTAAATTGGGGGTGCTGTTTCAGGACTACATCCCGAGCATGCCCCAGGTGCGCATGTACCTGAACCTGGTTTACCAGACCGGATTGCCCGGGGGCTCGCCCGCCTATGCCGACCCCTATCTTTTTCAGAATAGATTAAGAGATTACAAGCGGGCAGATTTGGGAATTTCCCATATTTTTGCAGACACCCACACCAGGTACCCCAAAGGCCACTGGTTGCATGCCTTTGAGGAATTCTATGCAGGCGTTGAGATATTCAACCTGTTCAACAACCAGAATTCCATCACCAACACCTGGGTCAGGGATGCGGACAGCAAACTGCAGTTTGCCGTGCCCAACTATATGACCTCCCGGGTATTGAATATCAAAGTGGGGATGCGGTTCTGAGGTACAAGCGGGCAAAGCACCCCCATTGGCCCCCGGAAAAAATGCGGAAATTAAAATGAAAATGACGTGAGAACCTTGTTATTGGCCATTGCCCTATTGATAAGCCTGGGAGCCCATGCCCAGAAAGATATATACGAAAGCGACAAATTCGACCTGCTGAGTAAGAACCACAAGCTGCTCGCCATTATCCCCTTTTTTACCTATCTGGACCTTGAAGAAAGTGTCGCCAGGCCAGAGCTGAAAAAACTTGAAGAAAAAGAAGGGCATGCCGTGCAGGAGGCCCTGGAAACCTATTTTGGGAGGGGCCGGAAGCGCAAGAAGTTCACGGTAGACTTCCAGAACACCGACAACACGAATGCCATCCTTGCCCAAAACAACATCACCTACGAGAATATAGACACCTATACCATCAGGGAGCTTAGCAAGTATTTGGGGGTAGATGGGATTATTAGCGGCAACCTGGACCTCAATATCCTGCTTTCGGAAGGAGTGCCCTCGGAATTCAGTTTTATGGATTATATCCTGGGTGACGCCAATTACGGGAGTATCGGCATTAAAATCAGTGACGGGGATACGGGAAAACTCCTATGGAAATACGAACAGGAAATCACCAAAAAATCAGGACGGAATACAACGGACCTGATTGACAAGATGATGAAAAAGGCCACCCGCAAGTTTCCCTATGACAAAGAAAGGTTGAAAGACCGCCGACAGCCCTAGTGCTCCTGGAACTCCTGTAAAACGCTAATCACGTAATCCATTTCTTGCCGGGTATTGTATCGGGAAAACGAAAACCTCAGGGAAGGTTTCCTCAAATCATCCTCGGATAGGATTTCATGCAATACATGAGACCCCTCATTGCTACCCGATTGGCATGCGCTCCCTTTAGAACAGGCAATACCTTTGAGGTCTAAATGGAACAACAGCATCATGGCCTTGTCCTCGCTGTAGGGCAGGCAAACATTGACCAGGGTGTAGGTGCTTTTTTGCAGGCTGGCAGAATGGCCGTTAAATTTCACCCCTGGCAGGGTTTCCTTTAGCCGGTTGACAAAATATTCCTTGAGCCCACTGATATAGGCCTTTTCCTCATCGAGCTTCTCATAGGCGGCTACCATGGCCGCTTCCAGGCCAACAATATTATGGAAGGCTTCAGTACCGGCCCGGGCGCCCCGTTCCTGGGAACCCCCGAAAATAAGGGGTTTCAGGCCGGAATTCCTTTTGATATAGGCAAATCCAACGCCTTTTGGCCCATGAAATTTATGGGCGGCGGCGGTAAGGAAATCGGCTCCTGTTTTCGCAACATCCCATGGAAAATGCCCTATAGACTGTACCGTATCTGAATGAAACAGGGCTCCATACTGCTGGCAAAGGGCGGCAATAGCCTCCAGGTCCAGGATGTTTCCGATCTCGTTGTTGATATGCATAAGGCTGACAAGCTTTTTGGAATCGTCCCTTTCCAGCAGGGACTCCAAATGTGTCAGATCAGGGTTGCCAAAGGGGTCGAGCTCCACAAACAGCACCCTGGTGGCATATTCGTCGGCTAATTCCCCGGCGGTATGGAGTACGGCATGATGTTCTATCCGCGAAGTGATGATGGTCTTTACGCCAAGATCGCGTACGGCACTCCGCAAAATCATATTATCGGCTTCGGTACCGCCGGAGGTAAAGACAATCTCGGAGGGTTTGGCATTGAGGTACCGGGCCACTGTTTTTCTCGCCTGTTCTATGGCCGTCTTTGCACTTCGCCCATAGCTGTGGGTAGAAGAAGGGTTTCCGTAGCAGTCGCTCAGGGCTTCGTGCATTTTGGCTATGACCTCTTCCCGAACCTGGGTGGTGGCGGCGTTATCGAGATATACGCGTTTCATGGGTTTTGGATACTTGATTCTCTGGGCCCAAAATTAACCGAATTTCCTTTAAAAACAGCCAAAAAGGCATTAAAGGTCTAGGAAAATCGGATTGGTTTAAGGTATCTTTGGCCTATGAGACAAATCCTGCTGATCCTGTTTATGGTCCTGTTCGCGGCATGCAGTGATGGGGACCTGCAAATAGAGACGATTGACTTTGACGAGGTCGCGGTACAATTCTGCGATTCAGAGGCTACTACGGATACCCAAATCTTTTTTAAGATCAATGGCGATGAGGCCCTCATCCTGGAACTCCAGAGCGGCCTTCTAAAAAATGAAGCCCCGGACGGTGTCATCAGCAGTGCCGTGCCCGGGAAATCCCAGATCACCTACCGTATTTTCTCGGATGATGTCACCAAGAGTTATTTCTGCAGTGACATCCCGCCCAGCAGCCCGCTGGTCATTCAGGAAATAACCGCTACAGATGGGGCAGTGCTCATCACCACCGTCCAAAGCGCCACAGACAGCACAGCCTACGAACACACTATTGAACTCAGCGGTATCAGCCTGGTGAACGACCAGGGAGAACGGATCACCGACCTGTCCATCAACGAATTCGGGACCATCACCACCAGCGAGTAAATCGCTAGGGGTTTTGGAGGATGTAGACCTCGGTGGCCCCTAGTCCGTATTTCTGATAATCGGCATCGTAAAATCGTACGTTCTCGTACCTGCCAAACAGGTAGGCCAGTTCCTCCTTCAGAATCCCTTCCCCCACCCCATGGATAAAGACTACTTTCTGTATGCGCTTTTGCATGGCAAATTCCAGCTGCCTTTTGGCCGTATCCAACTGCAGGTTGAGGATGTCGTATTTGGTCATGCCCCGGGTGCCGGGCACCAATTGATGGATGTGGAGGTCGACCTCCATTTTTGGGGCGTTGCGTTCTTTGCGTTTGGGGACTGTCCTTTTCTTTGAAGCCGCCTTTTCTTCCGCGGTCCGGGCCCTGGCCGCTTCAGCGGGGGTGACACTGAGTCGTTCCTGCCCGGAAAGGCGCAGGAGTTCGGAGGCCTTATAGCGGAGATGAAAACCGTCCCGGCTCTCTATGGTTATCCAGTCGCCCTCCAGGGCCACTACCACCCCTTTGGTAGTATCGTCCACCGCCTCGACCTTATCTCCTATGTGGAATCCGGCTGCCATTTATTCCGCGGGGCCTCCCTCTTCGCCTTCCTTATTGCCGGAATTGACCCAGGTCCTGGAAGCACTATAGACGCCAAACATTAAAAGGACGATCCCCAGGCTAAATGCGTACTCTTTACGCAGGAGGCTATCACCGCTCGCCATCAGGGCAGCACCCAACAATATCAGGAGAAAATAAAAGGTGTGTTTTGTTTTCATTACCCAAAAATAATAGTATTTTTCGGTTACCGAACGCAGATGGAATGAATTCCGGAACCAACCCACTTGCCGCCTCTTTGGAGAATTATATGTTGCCGTGCCTGAACAAGGAGTTTTTGGGGGTGGAATGCCCGGGCTGTGGATTGCAGCGCTCAGTGGCACTGCTATTTCAGGGAGAGTTTGCCCAGGCCTTTGTCATGTATCCCGCGATCTATACCCTGCTGCTGCTTTTTGGGTTCCTGATCGCAGACCAGTTTTTCACTTTCCGCCATGCCAACAAGATCAGTATCGGGCTGATGGCGACCACCGTGTTCTTGATTCTGACCAACTTTCTCCTGAAATTCTTCTAACCAAACAATTATGGAACAACAAAAACTACCCAATGTAACCATTGCCATTGTCCTGGCCATTTTCTCGTTCATTTGTTGCTGTTTTGGAGGGATCCCCGGGGCTATCCTGGCGGGTATTTCCTTTTTCCTTGTCCGGAAAGACGAACAGCGGTACTTTGAAAACCCGGAACAATACTCCAACTACAGCCAGCTGAAAACCGCCAAGGTCATCGCCATTATCGGCCTGGTGCTCGGAATCCTGTATTTTATCTGGACCTACTACCAGATTTCCCAAATGGGCGGATGGGACATGTATATGGAAAAATCCAGGGAGATGATGGAACAATGGGGCATAGAGGAATAACCAACAAAGCAATTGAATAACCTATGAGCCAACAACCCTTACCCGGTGCCAGTACGGTACTCACCATGGGCATCCTGTCTATTGTGGGTGCCCTGGTCTGCTGCGGGCCCTTTGCCGCAATTTTCAGCATCATCGGACTGACCAAGGCCAAGAGCGTCAAACGCATCTACGAGGACAACCCGGGCATGTATTCGGGCTACGAGAGTGTCAATACCGGTCGTATCCTCTCCTACGTCGGACTGGCACTTTCCCTGCTGATGCTGATTGTCGTGATCGCCTATTTTGGTTTTATCGTGGCGATGATCGGCGCGTCGGGAGAGTTCGATTTTTAACCTCCGCCTCAAACCAACGCCGCCCGTTCATGTAACGGGCGGCGTTGTTGTATTATGTGGGTTGCGGGAAAACCGCTGTATCAATTGGCCACCTCACTCATGAATTTGAGCCGGTAGAGGCGAAGTTCCTCGTCTTCGTATTCCCCCTCAAATTCCTTTAGGGCCTCCTCTATATCATCGGTTTCAGCTTCCAGGAAGTATTCGTGTATTTCCTCCTGTTGGTCTTCATCCAAAATCTCATCAATCCAGTACCCCAGGTTGAGTTTGGTCCCGCTAAAGACTATTTGTTCCATTTCCTTTACCAACTCGGGCAGTTCCAGGCCTTTGGAAGAAGCGATATCGTCCAGGGGCAGTTTGCGGTCTACGTTCTGTATAATGTATAACTTCAACCCGGAATTGGCCCCGGTGCTTTTGACCACCAGGTCATCGGGGCGCACCACATCGTTTTCCTGCACGTATTTCTCAATAAGTTGCAGAAAGGGTTTCCCGTACTTACGGGCCTTGCCTTCGCCTACCCCGTGGATGTTCACCAGTTCATCCATGTTAATGGGGTATTTTAGGGCCATATCCTCCAGGGAAGGATCCTGGAAGATGACAAAGGGCGGGATATCCTGCTTTTGGGCTTCTTTCTTGCGGAGTTCCTTCAACAGCCGGAGCAAATTTTCATCGGCCACGGCCGCCGTACCTTTCCTGGAACTGATAATGGCGTTGTCAGTCTCCTGGTTGTAGATATGGTCTTTGGTCATCATAAAAGACCCGGGGGCCTTTAAGAAGTCTTCCCCGGCCTTGGTGATGTGCAGGATCCCGTATTGTTCGATTTCCTTTTTCAGCAGGCCGGCGACCAGCACCTGTCGGATGAGGGCCATCCAGTAGTGCTTGTCCTTTTCGGCACCAATGCCGAATATGGATTTTTCATTGGTTTTGTGGGAGGCGATGAGGGCGTTGGTACGCCCGGTAAGGGTCTTTACAACTTCCCTGGCCTTGAACTTTTCATGGGTTTGGATCACCACCTGGAGCAGGCGCGCCACATCTTCCGAGGCTTCCTGTTTTTCTTTGGGGTTCCGGGCGTTGTCATCCATATCGGCCCCTTCCCCGTTTACTTCATCAAATTGCTCCCCGAAGTAATGCAGGATGAATTTGCGGCGCGACATGGAGGTTTCGGCATAGGCCACAATCTCCTGCAAAAGGGCGTTCCCTATTTCCTGTTCAGCCACCGGTTTCCCCGACATGAACTTTTCCAGTTTCTCAATATCCTTGTAGGAATAAAAGGCCAGGCAGTGCCCTTCGCCCCCATCCCTTCCGGCGCGCCCGGTTTCCTGGTAATAGCTCTCGATGCTTTTGGGGATATCGTGATGGATCACGTAGCGGACATCGGGTTTGTCGATCCCCATCCCGAAGGCGATGGTGGCAACGACCACGTCTACTTCTTCCATCAGGAACATATCCTGGTACCTGGACCTTGTTTTGGCGTCAAAGCCAGCGTGGTAGGGAACAGCACTCACACCGTTTACCTGCAGCACCTGTGCCAGCTCCTCGACCCGTTTCCGGCTCAGGCAATAGATAATACCCGACTTCCCGGCATTTTTCTTGACGAAACGGATGATATCGGCATCCACGTCTTTGGTCTTGGGCCGTACCTCGTAAAAAAGGTTGGGCCGGTTGAAGGAGGCCTTGAATACCTTGGCATCGGGGATCCCCAGGTTCTTGATGATATCTTCCTGGACCTTGGGGGTCGCGGTAGCGGTAAGGCCTACGATAGGGATGTCATCGCCCAGGCGGTTGATGATGGCCCTGAGGTTTCGGTATTCGGGCCGGAAATCGTGCCCCCATTCCGAAATACAATGGGCTTCATCGATGGCTACAAAAGACAGGGGGACAGATTGAAGGAAGTCCACGTATTCATCCTTGGTAAGTGATTCCGGGGCTACATACAGCAGTTTGGTCACCCCTCCCTCGATATCCTTTTTCACCTGTTTGATCTCGGTTTTCGTAAGGGACGAATTAAGGACATGCGCAATCCCCGCAGAGTCCGACACGCCGCGTATGGCATCCACCTGGTTTTTCATCAGGGCGATCAGGGGCGAAACCACGATGGCGGTACCTTCCTTGATCAATGCCGGGAGCTGGTAGCAGAGTGATTTTCCGCCCCCTGTCGGCATGATTACAAAGGTATGGTTCCCCTGTACGACATTTTTAATAACTTCTTCTTGAAGACCTTTAAACTTGGAAAAACCAAAATATTTTTTCAATGAGGCATGCAGATCAATCTCATTCAGAATCATGCTTTCTTTTTTTATAGCCACCGTCGATGATTTACTGTTCACTTGCAGTCCATTAAGAGAGGAACATATATCTAGCCATAGGGTTAACGTGGCAGATGATTTAGTAGTATTTTAAAATCCCCTATAAAATAAGTTTGTGTACTTTTGTTTCCTAAATATTAAATATAAGACAATCTTTTAGATTGCCTTTATATTTAAGGATATTTTGTGATAGCCAAAAACCTTAATTTCAGCAGCACCTTGAGCAACGGAAAAGCTATACTTAACATAGCAAAAAAGACCATAGAAACCGAAGCCGAAGCTATCCAGAACCTCTCTTTACTCCTGGATGCATCCT
>MRWG01001438.1_pt1 | contig 15272 bp, 11 predicted proteins | sample 1013341 | NCBI WGS metagenome assembly MRWG01 (sample SAMN06117577, study PRJNA244670) | biofilm metagenome | biome: Water; feature: Cathode Biofilm; material: Biofilm; isolation source: microbial consortium enriched at the cathode of a solar microbial fuel cell | place: USA: District of Columbia ... | reverse complement strand
CGGGTTCGCCGGGGACCGCAGCCTCGCCGGTCGCAAGCGAGAATCCCACCTCGGTATTCGCGAACGGCACGAGTCCGAATCGTCCGCCGTACACCTTGTTGCCGTCTGCATCACGGGTTGTCCCCTCTGCTTCGATGGCTTCGATTTCGTCGCCGCCTTCATTCAGCTCAAGTATCGGTCCATTACCCACAAACACCGAGTAGTTAGCGAACACGCCGTTCCAGAACGAAACTTCAACACCGCCGCGTGCCAGCGCGCCGACTTCCGAGACCGGCGCGGCCTGATCGTGTCCGAAGCCAACGGGTGCGGAGGCCAGTTTGTTGATCCAGGTCGGGTGCAGGTTCTGGCGGAATTGCCCGACGGGAGACAGGAACTTGCCGGCTCCAACGGCGATATTGTCGTGCACCAACAGATTAATCGTTAGGTATTCCAGCGCGAAATCCGAAGCGCCGTCTTCTCCTATAGTGACCTCGAATTCTGATTCCAGCAGCACAAGATCCCGCCACTGGTAGTGGAAAATCGGTGCGAACAACACGCGGCTGAACGATTCGTTCATGTCATCATCCGAATACAATACGCTGCCATATCCGGACAGATGTACGATTGAGTCATAGGTTTTCCATTCATCCTGATTGACGCGCACTTCCGCGACTTCATTGCGCGTCTCGGCAACTTCCACCTCCAGTTTCTCGACTGTGTCGCTGCTTTTCTCTGATTTCGCGATCCGCTCTTGCAGCAGCGCCTTGAGTTCCGCGATCTCGCTTTCCATCGTCTTCATTCGTTCGAGTTCCGATTCCAGCGCGGCGATGCGTTCGCGCAGATCGTCGCTCTGCTCGGCGGCGGTCGCTGCTGAAACAGAAACCACAGCGACAAGCGCGAATACCGTAATTCTGGCCAGTGTCGATAATGAAGGTTTCATGTTGTTATCCCCGCTGCGGTTATCAGTCCGCAATGCTTTCTATTCGGCAACGCGGTCTCCCAAGTATCGATTGCTTCAATACGGACCGTTATTGATTGCAGCCTAAGGCTTGTGTGCTGGACACAGGTCAACCCCTACGTGAGCCTGAAACACGAGGCAGTTACGGAGCGATCCGCGATGCCGTGCAAACACGCATAAACGGAAGTCAGTAATGGCAACGGGCGGTCGACGAGTGCGCCAACGCAATGGTGAGAGCTAGCGCACGACACACGCGACTGCGGAGGGCATGCAGCAGCGCAAGGTGTGTAGCAAGGAAGTGGTCGCTATCGTGACGTCGTCAGATCACTGTACAAAATGCCGTTCGCGAACCGTAAACGCGGCACCCTTTATTACACTTTCGAGTTCAGGACACCCGTCACGAAACGCGCTCTGCCGGCTGCATTACAGACGTGTCGGATTTCCGCAGGCGCGTCGCGGCCTGCAGAGCGAGGCCGTAAATCACCGGCAACACGAGCAGGCTCAGCACGGTTACAGTCACCATGCCACCGACCATGGGCGCCGCGATGCGCTGTGTCACTTCCGAACCGGTGCCTTGGCTCAGCATGATGGGGATCAGACCGGCGACGGTGGACGTCGATGTCATAGCGACGGCTCGCACCCGCTCCGAGGTGCCGGCAAAAACGGCCTGCATGATTTCCTGATCGGTGAGCACCACATCTTGCGTGCCGTCATCATCACCTTGGGATAGCTGGGTCTCAAGCTCACCGCGCTTGCTTCTCCTGATTCGCTCCAGTTCGTGGTCGATGAACGTCAGGACCAGCACGCCAATCTCCGCCCCAACCCCCGCCAACGCAATAAAGCCAACGGCAACGGCGACCGAGAGGTTGAATTCGTACCAGTAGATAAGCCAGACCCCGCCGATCAATCCGAACGGAATGGACAACATAACGATCAGGGGTTCGAGCAAGTTCCTGAAATGGAGATACAGCAGCAGAAATATCGTCAGCAGCGTCACGGGTACGACGATCCGCAGCCGTTTCGCAGCTCGTTCCATGTACTCGTATTGGCCGGACCACGACACCGTGTATCCGGCGGGAATGTCGACTGACGTTGACACAACATCTTTGGCACGGGCCACGAAGCCCCCGATATCGGACGTATCGATATCAACGTAGATCCAGGCGTTGGGTCTGGCGTCCTCGGTCTTGATGGACGGCGGACCGCGTCGCAACTTCAAATCTGCTATTAGCGAAAGCGGGATCTGCGCGCCGGTCGGTGCGGCAATAAGTACTCGTTTGAGTTCTTCGATATTGTCGCGGTATTCGCGTGGATACCGAACGTTCACGGGGTAGCGCTCGAGTCCCTCCACGGTAGTTGTCACATTCATGCCACCAATCGCGGACTGGATGACGTCCTGAACGTCGCCAACCGTCAAGCCGTACCGCGAGGCGTCTTCTCGATTAATGTCGAAGTCCAGGTAATACCCGCCTGCTGCTTTGTCACCAAAGGCGGAGACAACCCCCGGCATCGCCGTCATCGCCCGCTCGATTTCGCCTGCGACATCCTCAAGAACGCTCAGGTCGGGGCCGCTGACCTTGATCCCAATGGGCGTCTTGATACCGGTCGACAGCATGTCGATACGGGTCTTGATCGGCATCGTCCAGGCGTTAGCAACGCCAGGGAATGTGATGGCCGCATTCATCTCGTCCATGAGCGACTTCACGGTTTTGCTCGGATCGGGCCAAGTATCCTGAGGACGCAGCTTGACGGTCGTTTCGATCATCGCGAGCGGCGCGGGATCCGTCGCAGTCTCCGCCCGGCCGATTTTCCCGAATACGTGGTGCACTTCGGGAAACGTCGCGAGAATCTTGTCCGTCTGCTGCAGGAGTTCTTTGGCTTTCGTGATGGAGATCCCCGGGTATGTCGTCGGCATGTAGAGAATGTCGCCCTCGTTCAACGGCGGCATGAACTCGCTGCCGACGCGACTCATGGGGTAATACGTTGCGCTGACGAGGGCCAGTGCCAGTAACAGTGTGAGCCATCGCCACTTCAGTGCGAGCCGCAGGATCGGCGCGTGAAGAAAGTGAAGCAGCCGATTGATCGGATTTTTCGCTTCCGGGATGATTTTCCCACGAATCAAATATCCCATCATGACAGGAGCGACCGTGACCGCAAGAATCGCGGCGGCTGCCATCGAGTAGGTTTTCGTAAACGCAAGAGGTGAAAACAAACGCCCTTCCTGCGCCTGCAACGAGAACACGGGGAAAAATGAAACCGTAATGATCAGTAGCGAAAAGAACAGTGCCGGCCCCACTTCTTTCGCCGCATCTTCGATTGCCCGCCATCGTTGCCGCCCCGTCAGCGGCGCGTCGTGCTTGCTGCCCTCGATCGCCAGGTGCTTGTGTGCGTTCTCGATCATGACGATGGCGCCGTCCACCATCGCGCCGATGGCAATCGCGATCCCGCCGAGAGACATGATGTTCGCATTGATGCCCTGCCACCGCATGACGATAAACGCCATCAGTATCCCGAGCGGCAGCGTCAGAATCACGACAAGCGCGGAGCGCACATGGAGCAGAAACGCAATGCAGATTAGGCTGACGACAATAGACTCTTCGACAAGCTTCTCTTTGAGGTTGTCAACCGCGCGCTCGATTAGATCGCCGCGATCGTATACGGGAATGATCTCGACGCCCTCAGGCAGTCCGGCCGACAGCTCTTTGAGTTTTGCCCGGATACCTTCGATCGTCGCCAGCGCGTTCTCTCCAAACCGCATGATCACGACGCCGCCCGCAACTTCGCCTTCTCCGTTCAATTCCGCAAGTCCGCGGCGTAGTTCCGGGCCCAGCTGGATATGGGCCACGTCCTGCAGGCGGATCGGGGTGCCGTTGTCATCGATGCCGAGGGGTATCGTCCTGAGATCGTCCAGCGAATCGATGTACCCGAGACCGCGCACCATGTATTCGGTCTCGGCCATTTCCACCAACCGGCCGCCGACATCATTATTGGAACGCTGGATGGCCATTCTGACCTTCGACAACGGTATGTTATAGGCCAGCAGTGCATTCGGATTGACCTCGACCTGGTATTGCTTTACGTATCCGCCGATCGATGCGACTTCCGCGACTCCGGAGACGGTTTGCAACGGATACCTCAAGTACCAGTCCTGGATCGATCGAAGCTGCGCGAGGTCGTGACGTCCCGTTCGATCGACCAGTGCGTACTCGTAGACCCAGCCGACCCCGGTGGCATCGGGTCCGAGCGCGGGCGAAACGCCGCGAGGCAGACGTGCGTTGACGTAATTGAGATACTCCAGCACGCGAGAGCGCGCCCAATACATGTCGGTACCATCTTCAAAAATGATGTACACGAACGAAAACCCGAAGAACGAATAGCCTCTGACGACTTTGGCATTGGGCACGGCAAGCATCGCCGTCGTCAGTGGATAGGTTACCTGGTCTTCCACGACCTGCGGTGCCTGACCCGGGAATTCCGTGAACACGATCACCTGTACGTCGGACAGATCCGGAATGGCATCCAGCGGCGTAGTCTTCAAGGCCCAGACGCCGGCAGTGACGACCAGCGCGACGAAAACAAAAACCTGGAACTTGTCCCGCATGGACGCTTCGATGATTTTTTCGATCACCGATTTGACCTCGCAATTCCCGCCCTGTGATGTTGCCGGTAAAGTCGCCGTCGCGAGGCGTTCATGGGCTGGCTCCTTCGGGACCGTGCGAATGTCCGGCGCCCGTCATGTCAACCGAACCTGCCGCGGCCGCACCGGTCTCCGAAGAGTCGTGGTCCTGATGACCGGGTTTCACCGGAGCCTTCATCGCGGATGCGTCGTCATGCGACATCGAACTGCCCTCCGGGTCGGACGCCGTTGACATCGATTTGCCGCTGCCGTGGCCCGCATGCACGTCCGATGCCGGCATGGCGCCTGCCGGTGAAGGCCCTGTGGTGGATCCCGAATCTGGTTCGTCACCGTGAGATATGACCCCAAGCATCTTTGCCGTCGCTTCCCGCAGCTTCGATTCAGAATCGATGAGGAACTGGCTCGAGGTGACGACCCGCTCACCCTCATCGACACCATTGAGAATTTGTGTCAGCCCGTCGGCGGCGATGCCGATGGTGACTTCACGAGGCTCGAACTTCCCGTCTCCAATATCGATGAAGATCTGTTCACGACTGCCCGATCGCACGATCGCTTCGGAGGGAACGACGATCGCCGCATCACGCCGGTCGGCCGCAATCGTGACGTTCGCATACATATCGGGCTTCAAGCGCAGCCCCGGGTTCGCGAATTCCAGCCGTACCTTGATCGTGCGCGACTTGCTTTCGAGATACGGATAAATGTAAGTAATTTTGCCTTCGAACTGCTCGCCCGGTATACCCGTTACTTCCATCGTCGCCACGTCGCCAACCGCCACCCAGGGCAAATCTTGTTCGTAAATGTCGGCATAGACCCACACGCGGGAAAGATCCGCCATCAGATACAACTCCGTCTGCTGGGTCACGAACTGCCCTTCCCTGGACCCGATATCGACGATGATTCCGCGAAAAGGGGAATGGATGTGTAAATTCTTTTTTATCGTTCCAGATTGTTCCAGTTCATCAATCTGATGCGTCGGCACGTCGAGCAACTTGAGCCGCTCATGCGCACTCTGGACGAGCGCCTCTGCGCCCTCGCGAATGTCGTCAAACGGACTGTCGGCCAGGATCTTGCGACTGTTCAGCGCCAGCAGGTATTCCTGCTGGCTGGATACGAGCTGCGGCGAATACAGGTTCAGTAAAATCGTATCCTTCTCGACCGTGATACCCGTTTCGTCAACGTACAGTTTCTCGATCCAGCCCTCGGTCTTCGGATGGAGCCGGGTCAGTCCTTTCTCGTCATAAGCGACGCGTCCGACCGCGCGGATCTCTTTCGCGAGCGATTGCCGCGAAGCGATCGCGGTGCGCACGCCGATGTTCTGTATGGTCACGGGGTCGATGCTGACGGTTCCGGATTTGGTCGTCGAATCTGCGTCTGCATCGGCGTAAACGGGAATGTAATCCATGCCCATCTCGTCCTTGGCCGGCCCGGGCGAGGTAATCGCGGGATTCATCGGATTACGGTAGAAAGCGATCTTGCGTTCCTTCTTGGCGGTGGCCTCCTCGGCATACACGGGTACATAATCCATGCCCATTTGATCCTTGGCCGGCGCGAGTGACGTGATCGCGGGATTCATTGGATTGCGATAGAAAAGTGGCTTCTTCTTTTCCGCGCTCGTCCCCGCCGATTCCATCGGGGCCATCGCCGGCTGTTGCTGCGCGTAGAAGTATCCGCCCGCTGCTCCTGTGAGCAGACCAAGCAGTAACACGACCGCAAGTTTATTCATTGCCGATATTCTCCGTGCCGACGGCGGCCTCGAGTTCGGCAAGCGCACTGTTCGCATTCGCTATCGCCAGCCAGAACTGCATTTCGTAGTTGTACAACGTGATTTCCGCCTGGACGAGATTCAGGAAATCAACCTTGTTGACCTGATACGCGGCGAGCATAGACGCAACCGTCTGTCGCGCCTGCGGAATGATGCCGGTCCGAAACAGGCTTGCACTATTCCGTGCCCGTTCGTAGTCTGCAACGGCAGTCGCGACAGCGCCCCTGACGCGCGCTTTCTCATCGGCGAGCGCATAGCTGCGCCCGAGCATCTCGCTGCGCTTCTGGTCTAGCGCGCGCGCCTGCTTTTGCGCCAGGAAGATCGGAACGCTCACACTGAAACCGAACGACACAAAATCCGGTCTGCTGCTTCCGACCGCGCTCTCGCCGCCGCGAAATCCGTACCCGGCATTGAAGTCGAGGTCAGGAAAATAATCTTTCTGCGCGAGCTCGACGGCGGATTCGGCCGCCTCGATATCCTTCTCCATTCCTGCTATCACTGGACGCGATTGAACGGCCAACGCCTGCAATTCGTGATCGGGCCGCAGCTCGGGGAGCGTCGAGGAAACCCGCTCCGGCAGTGTCGATCGCCGTGCTGCGGGCCAATCGAGTAAAACATTCAGGCGTGCCTGGGCGGTTTCGAACTGCCCGTCGATCTGAATCGCCAGGTCCGCCAGCTTGGAGAGCTCGAGCTGCGCCAGCAGCACGTCCTGTTGCAGCCCTCTGCCGACCTCGTATTTCGTGCTTGCGATCTCGACGAACTCGCGCATCAATTGGCGGTTCTGTTCCACAATCTTGTCGGCCTCGCGTAGGTAGGCCATCTGCCACCAAACCGACTTGACGGCGGCGACGAGATCGAGCGTTAGTTCGTCCACGTTCAGAAACGCCGCCTCGGCGTTTAATGACGCGATCCGTTCGCGCAGTTTCAGTTTCCCCGGGAAAGGGAACGTCTGACGAAGGCCGATCTGAAGCTGCGTCATCGGTTCCTGGTCCAGCGCGAACGAGTTCGTCGGCAGATTCAGAGAGCTGAAGCCGATTTTCGGATCGGGCAACGTCCCTACCTGGGATGGAACCGCCGCGAGCGCCTCGGCGCGCGCGCGAATCCCGGCGAGTCCGGGATTACTTTCACGCACGGCACTAACCGCGGCATCGATCGTCAGGAAGTTGGCGGCTGCCGGCTCGGCGTGTACAACCGGAACGGCGACCGCAACAGCAATAACGACGCAGCTCGCGAGCAAATCGATAGCCATCTTCCTTCTGTACATCAGATTTTCCTGTTATCCTCAGTCGATTTCGGCTACTCCGCATGGCAGTCGCTCGCAGTTAATGCGCCTCGCCGCGAATTAACCAGTTGCCGTCTGTAACCGCGTCACAACCTGCGGGCCGGCTCGTGCCTTGAGACCATACAGAGTCTACAACCTGAGAGTTACGCATAGGTCAAACTCCAATCCTGCCCGGCCGCGCAAGGCGGCCGGCTCGCACGGCCGGAGCAACACGACGGTGCCTATGGCCTTGCGCGTTTCGCCTACCACTACCCGCGCGTAGCTGCGTGCGGTAATGGCATACTTCGTGCGCATCGGTGGGAGTCACGAATCACCCCCGCATCCAGGAACGCATTATGAATGACTCGGCAACAGTACTCAGCAACAGCTCGGCGATCGTTGTCGCGGCCATCGTCATGGCGGCGCTCGCTATGAGGCGAATTCGCACTGCGGAACTGTGGCGAGCGACGGTCACGCCGCTCGCGTCGATCATCGGCAGTGGATTCCTGATCGTAGCGCCGTTGCTGCACGCCGTGACAGGACGCTGGTCGCTCGCCGTGATCTTCGTGCTCTCGCTGTTTTCCTACGCCATTGGTTCCGTACTCCGTTACAACATCGCGGTCGCAGAACCCTGGGCGGAAAATCACACAAGCGATTTCGTGCGCCGGCTGGAGGTGCTGGCACAACTCGTCCTTGGCATGGCTTATGCCATTTCCGTGGCTTTTTACATCAGCCTGTTCGTTGCGTTCCTTTCCGAACGGATCAGTTTCACCCCACTGCCCGCACCCCAAGTTACAACAACCATCGTCTTGTTCGGCATCGGGATCATCGCCTGGAAACGCGGCACCCGCGGGCTCGAGACGATTGAGCTGACTGCGGTTACCGTGAAGCTCGCGATCATCGGCGGCGTGCTGTTCGCGCTGGCCCTGTATGACGTGCAGACCGGCATGGAATGGTTCGCCCATTCGCGCACGACCGAACTGTCCGCGTTGGATACGATGGCGGTACTCGCAGGTATGCTGATGGTGACCCAGGGATTCGAGACGACGCGATTCACCGGTCAACATTACGGTCCACGAGTTCGCATCCGGGCGGCGCGCAACGCCCAGCTTATCGCCATCGTGATTTACGTGGTTTTCATCGGCCTGACCTGCCCGATTTTCCTGGAGTTTCCCATTATCGAATTGACCGAAACTACCATTAGCAAAACGCTCGGCCAGGCAGTTTTCGTGCTCCCCGTGCTGTTGTTCGTTGCAGCGACCGCGAGCCAGCTTAGCGCCGCGCTGGCCGACACGATTGGCGGCGGCGGGCTACTCGCAGAGGTTTCTCCCGTGCATCTCGATGAGCGGTATGTCTACGCCCTGCTCGTCGGTAGCGCGATTCTCATTGTCTGGAATACCGACGTTTTCGGCATCATCAACCTGGCTTCAAAAGGGTTCGCACTGTTCTACCTGCTCCAGGTCCTGATTGCGGCCAGGTTGTTGCTGGCCCATCGCGACCCGCGAGGTATGCGCACCGCGCTCGGCCTTGCCGGTTGCGGCCTGCTCGGAGGCGCTTTGCTTTTCATCGTCCTGTTCTCGTCGCCCGCTCCCCATGCCTGAGGAATGACTGTGGGGACGGAGCGGACGTTAACCGGCTGCCCACGTTTCTTCGATGGGGCCGAACGCCGCCACGGACCTGCCCGTTGCAGGCAGGTCCGTGCACGTCGCTGCGAATGCACCCCGGCTATGCCGAGACGGCGGGCACTTCACGGCGCGCTTTCCGGTCCGGCGAGGGAACGCTGCGCGCGCCGAGGATCGCCGGGCATGCCGTGATATTCGCGACACTGCAACCAGCGGACTGCCAGCCGTTAAGCCTGCGCTCGATGCTCGATGCCTGTGCCTCCAATTCCGCAAGCTTGTCGCGCATCTCCTCCAATCGCTCGGCGATACGGTTTCTCATGCGACTACAGCAACGGGCTGTTCCGACTTCGGCAAACGCAAACAGCTCGCGGATTTCCGCGAGCGTCAACCCGAACGCCTGGGCGCCCTTGATAAAACGAATGCGCTGGACATCGGCAAGGGTAAAATACCGATAACCGTTGTCCTCACGGGTGGTTGGGGAAATTAACCCGGCGCGGGCATAGAATCGCGCGACCTGCGGGGTGACCCCGGCTGCGCGCGCAAGATCCTTGATTAACATGGCCAAATCTCCTGACTGGAAAAACAATTACCTGCGGATCGTGATCCGCGGCGGTTTCTCAACAGGGATTTGGCGCTACAACCTCAGACGTCCGGTGACCAGGTATTGCGGTGGGTCGCGCCAGAGCGCGGTGAATATGAACGCAAGTGTGCCGGACTCTAAATTGATTGCCGACGTCGGCAATACACCGAACAGCGGCAGAGATGAATCATTATCCGCGGGAGGCGGGCCATCTGCGTGGCCGATATGCGTGGCGGGTTCGCAATCGAGGATGGACGCGTGCGAGTGATCCGGCGCGGCGGTATCCGCGGCGGCGCCGGCGTTATTCTGCCCGTGGTGTTCGTGATGCCCGCTTTCCCCCCCAACGATCGGATCCGCGAAGACGTCACAACACGGCTGAAGCGCACCCATGGCAACCGTGAGGGTCCACAGGTATAGCATTACAGAGGCAGATCGTCTGGGGCGATTCATCATGTTGTGAAAGTTCTTCCGGAATCGGGCGGCTTCACGCGGCCCCGCTCCAGCCTAATGCGTTAACGTGTATCACAACTAAAGTATAGCAAGCGAACCCTCGAGGTCTACGGCATTGACGAGAAACTGCGGGAATCCCTTATCCCGTTGCGGAAATCCTAATTTCGGCGGGTCCGGCTCGGACAAGGAGGCGACGATGGCCGGCGGCCGAGCCAAAACAACCCGCCCGCAAAAAATCAGAGCTGTAAAGGGTAGATATTAGGCACGTTCGCTTGTGCATCAGAAAAACGTTTTCTGAAATGCAAGAGTCCAGAAAAAAAATTTCGATTGGCGCGATGGTGCTCTCCGGCAGTTGATCGCTGTGCCGTCACTCACGCTGAAAAGTGCAAATTGAAAACGATCCCGGGTCTGTACGGTTGCAAACACGGCTCATTTTGACGCATCGGGTAACCGCCGGTTGAGGCAATGCCGATACCGCTTGACTTGATCCTTGCTCCAATGTTCTAGGCTAAGTCGTTGCAATACCCCGAACTAAATCTGCGCAACTGTGGCCGGGCGATAGCGGGGTTTATTTTTTAAAAAACGAAGGTGTACTTTAATGAAAAATTTGATTGGTTACGGCGCGCTGCTCGCGGCGCTTGTGAGCGGCACACCCGCGTTCGCCGCGGAAGGCCAGGGAAGCCATACCGAGCATCGCGCGATGGGGATGTCCATGAGCGACGATAGTATGCAGGCCATGCACGAAAGCATGGCGGCGTTAAAGGCGGAACAGGAAACGATGCGCAATATGGACTCGGATGAGATGAAGCTGCGCATGATGGAGAAGAACATGGACGCCATGACACAACACATGGAAATGATGATGAACGTAATGGAAGGCAAGAAGCCCGCCAAGCACGACCATCGAAAGATGAAATAAGTTCGCTTCCCGGAGCCGCCGCGCACTGATGTTGCCGGCCGGCTCCGGGGCAGCTCCTTCAATTGTACCCTGATAGCTCGTCACACGCCCGGAGGACGCGTGCCGTAAAACCCGGCAGCTCAGGGGAAGCGCAAGATGAACCGATTGATACCGCCTCGGGATTCGGCAGCCACCGTACCCCCGTGCGCGGCAACGATGCTCCGGGTAATTGCCAGGCCGAGACCGGCCCCATCACGACCGCCGTGTGACCGGGATACGTCTGCGCGGTAAAAGCGGTCAAACAAACGCGCCAGGTTCGCTTCGGGAATTGCCTCGCCCGAATTTTCGACCATCACCATCAAACCGCCGGTAACGCGAACGGTTCGTACGGCGACGACACTGGCGTCAGGCGCGTGTCGCAATGCATTGGACAACAAGTTGTTAAGCGCGCGACGCAGCATGAGACGGTCCCCGTCGAGCTCGCCACCTCCCGTTGACTCGAGGGTAATGCCGCGCTGTTCGGCGAACGCTTCGTAAAATTCAAACAGCGAGCGGATTTCCTGCTCCAGGAAGATCCGCTCGCGCGACGGCAGAATGAGGCCTCGATCCGCTTTGGCGAGGAAGAGTATATCCGAGATGATGTGCGCCAGACGGGTGAATTCTTCAAGGTTCGAGGTAAGAATATCGCGGTAAACGGCGGGATTGCGTTTGCGGGAGAGTGCCACTTCGGTCTGCGTCATCAAATTGCTAATCGGTGTTCGCAGTTCGTGTGCGAGATCGGCCGAGAAATCCGACAAACGCGCGAAAGCATCTTCAAGTCGTTCCAGCATTCGATTGAACTCATCCACGAGATCGGACAGCTCCGCGGGAATGGCATCGGCGGGCAGGCGATAATCTAGTCGGCGAGCGGTCATGGTGGCGGCCTGCGCTGTTACGATACGCACAGGGGTCAGCCCGCGCCGCACCGCTACGCTGCCCAGCACACCGCTGAGTAATGCCGCCACCGCTACGTACAGGGTTAGCGTGCGGCGGAATCGTGCGATAAATTTTTCGTGGTGGCCGATGTCAGTCGCTACGGCGATGACCGTTCCTCCGGCCTTCTTCGCGGTAACGGGGATGACTGCGGCTAATCCCCGGTATTGCTGCTTGCCGTCACGCCACTCGATAAGCATCGGCGCATCCGTCAGATTGGCCCGCCGAATAGGACTTTGGGGAAACGGTCGATCGGACGTAGCAAGCAGTACCTCTCCACCGCTCGTCACAATATTCATCGCGAGGTCCGGGTGCCCGACAAATGCCCCCTGAAGGCGATCCCTGAGGTCCGCCACGTTCCCGTTGGAATGAGTTTGTTCAAGCATGTTTCGGACGAGCAAAATCTTGCCCTCGAGCACATCCTTGTCTTCTTCCACGAAATGCTGCTCGATCGCGCCGACAATAACCCAGGCGAGTCCCAGCAGCACCCCGGTAGACACTAATACGAACAGTACCGTCAGGCGCGCGGTAAGCGAAATCGGGCGGCTCATTCGGTCTCCGGCACTTCAAGTACATAACCCATGCCGCGTACAGTGTGGATCAGCGCCGGGGAAAAAGGATCGTCGACCTTGCGGCGCAAGCGGCCTACCGCGACGTCGATCACGTTGGTGTCGCTGTCAAAGTTGATATCCCACACCTGGGACGCAATCAATGCCCGCGACAGCACCTCACCCTCGCGCCGCATCATCAATTCGAGCAGTGCAAATTCCCGGGCCGTCAGGTTGATCCGCTGACCGTCGCGTACGACCCGGCGCCGCAATAGATCCAGTTCGAGGTCGGCGAGCCGTAGCGCCGTCGGTTCGATACCAACGCGACCGCGCCTGAGCAAGGTGCGGATGCGTGCGAGCAACTCGGAAAATGCGAAAGGCTTCACGAGATAATCGTCCGCACCAAGTTCGAGGCCTTTGACCCGATCATCTACGTGGTCCCGCGCCGTCAGAAACAGCACGGGAACTTCCCTGCCGGCCGCCCTCACGCCCTGTAGCACCTGCCATCCATCCAGCCCCGGCAACATCACGTCCAGCACGATGAATCCATGATCGCCAGTAAGTGCCAGATGTAATCCGTCCGGGCCATTATTCGCCAGTTCCGCCGTGTAGCCGGCCTCAGTGAGCCCCTGGCGCAAATACTCGCCGGTCTTGCCCTCGTCTTCCACGATTAACACCTTCATCGCGGACCTCCTCGTACACGTTCGTGAAGTTCGCCCGCTTGCGGGGACTGTTTCTCAGGATTACAAATTTGTCATGTGCCGGTCACCTGTTTGACGACCTGACGACGTGAAACTGACGGCCTCAGGACGCATTCGATCCGCTATCGCTCGATGCGTCAGTTCATCCACTGGCCTTTGCCAACACATTGAGAGACCTATAACAATGTACAGTTCCATCAAATACCCGAAACGCTTTCTCTTCGCGCCACTCGCTGCGTTTGCGTTTTCATTTGCGCATAACCCTGTCGTTGCCGCGGTCGGCAGCGACGCAAACCCAGACCCGCTGGGGTCGGGCTTCTACGCGCAACTTCGCGGCAGTGCGAATTTCCTCGACGATTCTGCGAATGGCGCGAACGCGCCCAATACCCTGGGTCGCAACACCAGCTTCGACACCGGCTTCGGTATCAGCGGCGCGATCGGTCGCGATTTGTCGCGTTTCCTCACCGGTGCTTTAACGAACTTCAGGGGAGAATTCGAACTCGCCTACGCCGAAAGCGGTATCGAGAATCGCTTTGGGAATCCGGAAATTCGCTCAACCGCGTACATGGCGAACCTGTACCATGATCTCCAGAGCGCTGACCCCCACGGCAAGTTCATACCGTACGTCGGTGTTGGGGTCGGTGCCGTCTCGGTGAACTTCGAAGGCATCGGACTCACTGACGATGATGACACGGTTTTTGCCTATCAGGTCCGCGCGGGCCTCGGCTATCGCATCAGGCCTGATCTCAGGCTTTCCGTGGGATACCGATTTTTCGACGCCGCTGACGCCGACTTTCGTAGCGCGACAGGCCGGTTCGATTCTGAATTTCGTAGCCATGCAGTCGAGGCCGGACTGAACTACGCTTTTTGACCTCGCGCCCCGGGAAATCGTCGAATAGTATTAAACCACTTGTCCCCGTTCTCCTCCCGAGCCCGCATAACCTTATGCACCACGTTGGCTCGGGGGCCTCCAGGCTCGCCGGGTGCAGGACGCATGGCGGGCCAGGTAGCGCCCGTCATGCTGGCTTGCCTTCGGCATTCCTGAGCGTGGATCAGTTGACGTACATAGACGGATTGCCCGCAAAGCTTTCTATGCAGGACAGCGAACAAAACCAATATGGTTCGTCTTCAAAATGCAGATGTCCTGCGGCCCGATTCTTGTCCACCTGCATCTTGCATACCGGATCGATCACGTACTCGCGCGGCGACATCGGCAGGGTGATTTCGTACAAATCCACCGAGCGAATAACGTTCTTCAGTCGTACGGGACCCAGGTGTTCAATCTCAACGTCGGGCACCACCGCCGCTGCCAGCACGGAGGCGACCTCCGCGGTTACCAGAATCTGTCCACCCGTCGCCCGCTCGGCAACCCGAGCGGCCAGATTGATCGTGGACCCGAAATAACGACGTTTGCGAAACAGCGCGGTGCCGTGGTGCAGGCCTACACGAACGACCGGGAAGTTGCGGCGATCGGCGACAAGCTGATACAGATCCGATACCGCCGCGATGGCGCAAACCGGTTCGGGAAATACGATGAAGGCGCAATCGCCGATGAAATCCTGCACGTTACCCGTAGTGGCGATGGCTATCCGTACGAGTTCACTGAACTCTTCGATAAGGTCGGCTGCTGCCAGCTCGCCGTGAGATTCGGTCAGGGCGGTATAGCCGGCGATGTCGACAAAGCAAAAGGTTGCCTCAACGGTTTGGTCCGTGCTCATGCCAGTAATGTCGCGCGATTACGCCTTCGAGCCAATTCAGGCGGTTACAGACAACGTTTGCCGCCGAACGCTGGTACGGCAATACCGGAAACCACGATGGACTTGCCCCGGAATGCAGACATTTCGCACCCTCATTTTGAGGCGGCTTCGAACGCCTCGGGATTAACGCCATCGAGATGGCTGTGT
>MRWG01001436.1_pt1 | contig 15300 bp, 10 predicted proteins | sample 1013341 | NCBI WGS metagenome assembly MRWG01 (sample SAMN06117577, study PRJNA244670) | biofilm metagenome | biome: Water; feature: Cathode Biofilm; material: Biofilm; isolation source: microbial consortium enriched at the cathode of a solar microbial fuel cell | place: USA: District of Columbia ... | reverse complement strand
AGCCGATTGAAGACGCGCTTGCCATGCTGGACCTGGTCGGAGCGCCATCCCTCAGGGATCGGCGCCTGATTGACGAGATTGGCGGCGCATTGGTCGTGATTCACGCGCAACATGTCGATCCGTCCGTCGCGCAACCCGGCGCCGTGCATATTTCAGCGGATCGTGCGGCAACGGTGACGCGCGCCGCAAACGCAACGCCATCCAATCCGCGAGAGGCCGCGTGATGAATGCGACGCAGCGCCTCAGGTTGCTTGTGTTTCTCACCATTGGCGTCGGCGTGGTGTGCTATTGCATCGCCGATGCGGATTGGGCGCTTGCGCTGCTTGCGATTCCGGCGTGGGCGATGGCGTGGCCGGTGAGTCTGGGACCGCTTGGAAAACCCCTGCCGCGCGGCGTGGTCCTGCTCGTCATTCTGGCGGCGCTCGCGTATTCGGCGCTTCGAGTCATCAATGATGCGCACGATCTCGTGATCGCGGTGTCGCGGCTTCTGCTCTGGCTTCAGATTGCGAAGTTGTACGACCGGTGGACCGTCCGTGATCGAGGCGTGCTCATGGTCATGAGTGTGTTCCTGGTCATCGGCTCGCTGTTGACGAGCAATTCGATGTGGCTGGGCGCAGCGCTCGTCATTTACGCGCCGCTCATGGTCTGGACAACCTTGACGCATGAGCTGACGAGCTTGCGCGATCAGCACGCCACACGGGGAGCGGCAGCGAAACGCGCGCTGTCATCCCGGCGCTCACGGGTTGATCTGGTTCGTGTGGCCACGGTCATGGGCGTGTTTGCGTTCATGACTTCGGTCGTGGTGTTCATCCTCGTGCCGCGCGGCATCGGAGAAGGATTCCTCGGCGATTGGGGCGCTCCGGAAGGCATGCAGGTGTCCGGCTTCAATGACACCGTCACGCTCGGATCCGCTGGATTCATTTCCGAATCGCGAACGCCGGTCATGGACGTGGTTTTGACGGACGCCTCCGGGCGAAACATCGGCTCCGAGGATCGGCCACTGCTTCTGCGCGGCGCCGTGCTGGACGTCTATCGCGACGGTCGTTGGTCCAGAAGCCTTGAGTCCGATCGTCGTGATCTGGCCTACGCATTGGCGCCAGGCGGCACAGCGGCGTTTGAAAACTCGACGCAAGGGGCGCCGGTGTACACGCTTGATGTGACCCTGCGCCGACGACCCAACGACTACCTGTTCACGATGTTGCGGCCGTACGCCATTTCCGTGGAACGCGGAGGCCGAATCGATATCGGCCAGCGCGACATGCAGATTCGAACCGCCGGGGGCGGCGCGGCGCTGCGATACACCGTTCGAGTGCAACTTGAGGATGAGAATTCGCCACCGGCGCGAATCGAGCGCATCTTTGAGGAAGGCCCGGTGCATGATCTCGCCGTCTCCATTCTGGAAGACGCGAACATGCCTTTGACGCCTGATGCCCGAACCCCAGCCGACACCGAGCGCGCCGCGCGAACGCTCGTCGATCATCTGCAACGAAACTTCGTCTACACGACCCAGATGACGGCGCCTGACGCCGGGGAAGATCCCATCGAGATGTTTCTCTTCCGAACGCAGGAAGGGCACTGTGAGTATTTCGCATCCGCGCTGTCAGCGATGTGTTTGAGCGTCGGCATCGATGCGCGCGTGATCACGGGGTACATGGCTTCTGAGTTCGATGAAAGCAGTGGGGCCTATCTGGTTCGCGAGAGCAACGCGCACGCGTGGGTCGAAGTGCAGCTTGAGCGCGGTCGGTGGATCAGTCTTGACGCGTCGCCGCCGGATGATCTGGCGATCGCCCATGAGCCGCCACAGGGCCTTGCCGCGCTTGTTCGCGGCGTGATGGACGGCGTCAGCCGATGGTGGATTAATTCAGTGGTGGCGTTCAACGAGTCGCGCCGGCGCGAGATGGTGGGTGAGGACCCACTCCGCATCGAGCGCACGGCTCAGAATGTGCTGCGCGACGCCCTGCTGCCGGAGCGAGTCGGCGGCGCGCCCATCATCCTGATTGCCTTGCTTCGCGGGATCATCGCGTTCGCCGCCACTGCTGCGTTGGGATTCGCTCTCATTCAAGCAATCGCGCTCGTTGGCGTGTGGCGCGCTCGGCGCCGCAAGCGAGCGGCGGAGCTGCAAGGCGACCCGGGGGCGCTTGAGCGCATGGAGCAGCGTGGGTTTTATTTCGATGCGATGCGGATACTGAAACGCTCCGGTTTCGCTCGTCCGACCTGGCGACCCGCGAAAGAGCACGCGGCGTCACTCCGGCGGGTTGACGCATCACTGGGTGAAGCCCTGATGACGGTCGCTGACCTGTATTACGCGTCACGCTATGGGCGCCGGTTGCTGACGCCGCAGGAGCTTGCGCAAGCAGAGGCGAGTGTCTCCCGCATTCGCGATCGGGTGGACTCCATTCGAGCCGCACGACAAGCCCGATAACAAAGCCGCTGCGACACGTTCGCGATCCGGAAGTTCGAGGTCGGGATCAAGGCCCTTGCGTACTGAGTCGATCAATTGTGAGCGGCTCAGAGTGCGCATAGGGGCCAGACGCGGAGAGAGACAACGTGCCCGCATCACGATCACGTACAGAGAATTGGCGCAAGACGCTTCAGAAGGTGTGCGATCGCAACGGCGCGGTCGAGATCAATTTTCAACGCGTCGAGCAGCACGAGTATTCGGAATCGGCCCTTTCAGGGAAGGGCGTCGATCTCATTTGGCGCGTGCGTCTCATGCGCGTGACGGACGACGAAATCCTCATCGAAGAGCCGAGCACGCTCGGTCAGCGAATTGAGATTCACGACCATGTCAACATGGTCGTGGTGTTTTCGCTCGGCCAGAATCGATGGATGTTCCGCACACACAGCATGGGGCGCACCAAAGTCCCATTGAATGCGGACAAGGACGTGATTGCCATTCGGCTGAAGCTGCCGGACACCGTTGAGCGTTGCCAACGGCGTCAGTTCTATCGAGTCTCGACGGTCGGCCTCGCGCTGCCGAAAGTGGAAGCGCATCCGCTGCTTGATCCTTTGAGCGCGATTCCCGCCGAGACCGCCGTTCGCACGCGTATCGAAATGATGAACGACGGCCAGATCGCCGGCTTTGTCGGCGACAGCGAGCCACTGATGCTGCCGGAAGTCGGGCCGCCCACGACGACCACGCTGGTCAACCTGGGTGGTGGCGGCGCTGGCCTGGTGGTGGACGCTGAAGACGCGGCGTCGTTCGATCAGCATCGCATGTTCTGGTTGACGCTGCATCTGCAGCCTCAGATTCCGGCGCCGCTCGGCGTCGTGGCGCGGTTGGCGCACGTCCGGATGGACTCGGAACAACGCCGCTACCTCGGCATGTCATTCGAATTCAGTCACCATCAGAACTACAAGCATTTTGTCATCAATACGCTGTGCAAATGCGTCACCGACGTGCAACGCGCTCAATTGCGGCGTCGCGCTGATCACGCGTAAGACGGTCACAGCGGGGCCAATCTACGCTTCGGGCGTTCGACCAAGCAGGGCCGCGAGCGCGGCGCCGGGGTCTTCTTCCGCCATCAGCGATTCACCGACGAGCACAATGCGAACGCCGGCGGTTCGCAATCGATCCAGATCCGCCTTCTCACGGATGCCAGACTCACTGACGAGAATGCGCTTGTCTTCGACCAGATCAACCAATCGCGTGGTGTGACTCAGGTCGGTGCGCATGGTGCCGAGGTCGCGATTGTTGATGCCGAGCAGCATGTAGCTCCGAGCCGGAAACCCGACATGCGGACGGATGCGGAGCAGGTTGTCCGCTGAGTGAACCTCAACCAGCGTTGTCAGATTGAGTTCGTGGGCGAGGATCATCAGATCCAGCAGCTCGCTGTCGTTCAGGCATTCAGCGATGAGCAGGACCGCATCCGCGCCGTACGCGCGCGACTCCCAGATTTGCCACGGGTCCACGATGAAGTCTTTCCGGAGCACCGGCAGATTCACCGCGTCTCGGACGCGATGGATGTAGGTGATGTCGCCACCGAAGTAGTCCGCATCGGTCAGGCATGAAATCGCCGATGCGCCGTTGGCCTGATACCGTTTGGCGATGACCGCCGGGTCAAAATCATCGTTGGCGTATTCCGGTCGAATAAGGCCGGCGCTTGGGCTGCGCCGCTTGATTTCGGCGATGACCGCAGTCCGCCCGGTGCGCGGCGGCGACGTGACCGCGGCGAAGAAATTTCGCGGGCGGCCCAATTCATCGATCATGTCCTTGAATTGCTCGACGCTCGTCTGCTTTTTGGCCGCGTCCACTCGTCGCCGCGTGTTGGCAACGATGTCGTCGAGGGTGATCGGCGAGGAAGGACGGTCAGAGGGCATCGGCTTGATCCGGTGGGTGGGCGTGCTGGCGTTGGCGATGGGATGTTGTGCGACACCTGTTCTAGCGACGCCGGCCGTCGAGGGCGAGGGCATGGCGCTGAACTCTGTCGATCTTCGTCCGATTCTGGTGTGGAGCGTGATTGCATGCATCACGCTCATCGTGCTTATCCAGCGAGAAACCCTGCGGCTGCGGTCCGGCGTTGGGGGAGAGATTCGAGAGGTTCACCGTGGCGCCGCGCTGTTTTGGTTGGTTTGCGCCATGGGCGTCTATCTCAGCGTCGCGTTTTTCGGAAGCGTCGTTTCATCGATCCTCATTTCGAACGGCTGGTCAATGGACGACTGGCCCGCGAAAGCCATCAGCATGTGGGGCGCGTACCTTGGCGCCGGCGCCGGAATTGTCGCGCTCGTTGCAACGCAGAACAAGCGGTGCGTCGAATCGGGAATTCGTACGTTGCCATTGGATGCCGTGTCGGGGATTGGAGCGTTTGCGCTGGCCATCCCGATCGTAACCGTCGCGTCGCTTTCGGCTTCCATCGTGGCGGACCTGGTGCGAGGTGCGCCTTCGCCGGCGATTTCCCACTCCTTGTTGGCGGACATCGCTGAGGGAAGGCAGACGCTCGCGTGGTGGGCCGTGGTGGGGGGCGTGGTGCTCGCCGCGCCGGTGATCGAGGAATTCATCTACCGCGGGTTCCTCCAGACTGCCTTTCGAAGCGCGGGGGTGAAACCGTGGGGCGCCATCGTCGCGACGTCCGCCATATTCGCATTGGCGCACTCGAATTCGGTCCGGCCGGAAGCGATGGTCGCGCTCTTCGTCCTGAGCCTGGCGTTCGGCGTGGCGTATGAGCGATCCGGGCGAATCGGTGTGCCGATCGTGATGCACGCCGCGTTCAATACGTTCAATCTCGCACTGATGGCCTATGCCCGGTGACGCACCATGGCCCGCTCGGTAGCCTGTGCGACTCATGACTGCATCCAAAGCGAAAACAGCCCGCGTGCTCACCGGCGATACACCGACGGGGCGCCTCCATCTTGGGCACTACGTCGGCTCGATCGAGAATCGTCTGCGCCTGCAGGAGGAGTACGATTGCTACTTCCTTCTCGCCAACATGCACGCCTTCACCACGCGCGCTGAACGCGCTGATGAAATCCGCCAGGACACCATCGAGATCGTGAAGGACTGGCTCGCGTGCGGCGTTGACCCAAATCGCTCAACAATCGTGCTCCAGACGGAGACGCCTGCGATCGCGGAGTTGTCGTGGTTCTTCGCGATGCTGATTCCGTTCAATCGCGTAATGCGCAATCCGACGCTGAAAACGGAGATTGACGCCAAGGGGCTTGGCGACACGTATCCCTTTGGTTTTCCGATGTACGCGGTGGGGCAGTGCGCGGACATTCTCGCGTTTCGTCCCGAATTCGTGCCGGTCGGCGAGGATCAGGTGGCGCATATTGAAATGTGCCGCGAAGTGGCGCGTCGATTTGACCAGGTCTATTGCGGCGTGGATTCGCATGCAGAAGACGAAGACTTCGTGAGTGCGGGCGGCGTGTTTCCGATTCCAAAGGCGCTCATTGGTCGCGTTGGTCGTTTGGTCGGCACCGATGGCAAACAGAAGATGTCCAAGAGTCTGAACAACGCGATCTTTCTGTCCGACACGCCGAAGCAGGTGAAGAAGAAAATCGGCGCGATGTACCCAGGCCAAAGCCGCGAGCCGAATGAGCCCGGTGATCCGGACATCAATCCGGTGTTCTCATTCGCCGACATTTTCATCAAGGATGCCGCCGTTGTTGAGGAGATGAAGGACCGGTACCGCCGTGGCGATGACATCGGCGATGGCCATGTGAAGATGGCCGTTGTGGACGCGGTGAATGCGTTGCTAGATCCCATTCGCGAGCGACGAGCCGAGTTCGAGGGGCCGGAGGGCGATGCGATGGTGATCGACATCATCCGCGAGGGCACCCGGAAGGGGAATCAGGTCGCCGAGGAGACCCTCGAGATGGCCAAGGAGGCGATGTCGCTCAAATTCTGGCGGCGTCGAGTCGAATTCGAGCAGTAACTCAGGCCGCCATGACCGAAGCAGGGGGCCAGGAATCGAAGGTTTGATGCCTGAGTGATCGTTGACGCCGCTTGCATGCGGGGATAGGCTCCGCCCCATCGAAAAGCGGCGGTGAATTCGCCGTTTCGGGCTTGTAGCTCAGTTGGTTAGAGCGCACCCCTGATAAGGGTGAGGTCGAAGGTTCGAATCCTTCCAGGCCCATTGGGCGGCGTTTGACCGTCTTTTGACTTGTCTCCTTACATGTCCAAGAACGTTTGTGGGGCATTTTCCCGAGTGAAACGTCCGGATTTTTCTTGACGCATGCGTAAGCTGTTGAATAATGGAGTGTTGCGAGCACGGAGCACCCGGCGAGCAAGGTCGAGAGGCACTTGCATATCCGATTCCGGACGTTAATCTGGGAAGGTCATCTGGAGGGATGACACCGGGTGAGGAGAGAAAGATGAACCTTGGACAGCACAGGAATTTCGCGATTGGAATTGTGGCTGGCATTGCCGCCACGGGCGCCGCGTTTGGTGCGCCCGCAGCCGATCGCATCGACCTTTCAGGCTCGGGTTACGGCGAAGCGTCGATGCCCGTTGAGTCGTTTGGATTTTCGGATTCCGCCGAAGGCGATCAGGACGTCATGATGTCCAAGTTCGTCGTTGAGGATCATCCTGAGGGTCCGAATCCGACCGCTGCACCGCTTCCGGTGAGCGGCGCCATGGGATTGGTTGGGCTTGGCGTTTTGGCGTCACGACGACGACGTCGCCACAGCCTCTGACCGAGCACGTCTCTTTTTCATTCAGCAATGCCACGCATCAGGGTATCGGTGCGCACGCGATTCGCTGCTGCGAATTTGCAGGGCGCGCTGACCATTGAATCAGTGCGTACACTGCGCGGCTCTTCGGCGTCGAGGACTGGCCTCGGCACGTTGATTCGGTGTCCTGCAGCGCCTTGGAGTCGATGCCGCGCATGATTGACGAAATACCACTTTCGCGACCCGACATCACCGATGACGAGCGACGGCTTGTGGACATGGTGCTGCAATCTGACCGTCTCGCCGGCGGTCCGATGATGGAGGAGTTCGAGTCGCTCGTCGCTGAACGAACCGGGCGCCGCCATGCGGTGGCGGTGTCATCCGGCACGGCCGGGCTGCACTTGTCGCTGCTGGCGCTTGGGATTGGCCCTGGTGATGAAGTCATAACCACGCCATTCAGCTTTATTGCGTCGTCGAACTGCATCCTATTCGTCGGCGCGACGCCGGTGTTCGTGGATATCGATCCGGTCACGTTGAATATGGATCCGGAGCGCATCGAGGCCGCCATCACGCCTCGGACCAAGGCCATTCTGGCGGTCGAGGTCTTCGGGAATCCCGGTCATATGGATCGCTGCCGCGCGATCGCCGCCAAGCACGAGCTCCCATTGATCGAAGACGCGTGCGAAGGGCTCGGCGGAGCGTGGAAAGATCGGCAGATCGGGTCGTTCGGTCGCGTCGCGGTGTTCGGCTTTTATCCGAACAAGCAGATCACGACGGGCGAGGGGGGCATGGTTGTCACGGACGACGACACCATCGCCGATGCGTGCCGCTCGATGCGAAACCAGGGACGAGCGATTCGGAGCGACGGTCTGCGTTCAAACACATTGGGCATGGCGTTCACGCACGATCGACTCGGATTCAACTATCGGCTGCCCGAAATCAACAGCGCATTGGGTGTCGCACAGATGCGTCGGCTTGATCACATCCTCGAGCGGCGCGAACTGGTCGCCAACGAGTACATCCGATTGTTGCTGGATACCGCGGACATATTGCTGCCGACGGTGGGCCCACATACGAGAATGAGTTGGTTCGTGTTTGTCGTGCGGCTGGCGGATCAATACACCGCCGAGGAGCGGGATCGCATCATGGCCGGCATGCACCGGCACGACATTGGCGCCGCACCGTATTTTCCGTGCATTCATTTGCAGCCGTTTTATCGGTCGAAATTCGGATTCGAGCCGGGTGATTTTCCAATCGCTGAAAGCGTCTGCCAACGCACCATCGCGCTGCCGTTCTTCAATCGGATGACGCTTCGAGAGATTGACCTCGTCAGCCAGACGCTCAAATTGATGATCAGCCGCGAGAACCTGAAGCGGACCTGACGGGGCGGACGCGATGCCCCACGTTTCCGGACGGCGCGGCATGCCTGGCGCAAACGGCGCGGGCCATCATCGTGCGCGCATTCCGTTCAATACCCCAGCCGATCTGCACGACATGAGAATCTGGTCATTGGCGCATCGAAGTCCAGGGATGATCTCATGACGCGTTCGAATAGAAACTCACGGAAGAACGAGCGGCGTGGATTCACGCTCGTGGAGCTCCTGCTCGTTGTTTCGATTATCGCCATTCTCGCAGCGCTCGCGACGCCGCTGGTCGGTCGGTACGTGGATGAAGCTGCGGAGTCGGCCGCGATCGCGAATCTGGACGCCGCCCAAAAAGCGATCGAAATTCACAAGTCGAAGAATGGCACGTGGCCGGACGCCTTGTCGCCGGACATGTTCCAGCAAGGCGTGGTTCCCGAAATGCCAATGGGTTGGGAACTGCAATACGACAATGAAACAGGCATTGTCGTGCTTGTCCCGCCGGGTGAATAAGACCGACGCAGGACATTCAATTCAAATGGGCGGTGAGGGATTCGAACCCCCGAAGGCGTAAGCCAGCAGGTTTACAGCCTGCCCCGTTTGACCACTCCGGCAACCGCCCGAATTGCTTCCCGTGATGGGAAGGCGAACCTTACCGCTGCCCATTGGTCGAGGCAAGACGGGCTATGTCATCACTTCAATGCGCCCGGGAGGACTCGAACCTCCGACCTGCGGTTTAGGAAACCGCCGCTCTATCCGGCTGAGCTACGAGCGCGCCGTTTCGGGGCGTCGACGCAGGGTCTGGGCCGACCTTCGCCCCATAATGACGCATTGCAGAGTATATCGCGGCGCCTTGTGCGCCCGAAGGGACCCCTTCCCCGCGACGGGCGTATAACCTTCGCTCCGACGTTCAGCCTTCTCCTCCAGATCCGGCTGCATTCCTGAACGCCATTCGTGTGAAGAACCGGGTCGTGTTTCTCCTCTCTCGATGTCACCAACGACTGCGGACAATTCGAAGAAGCGGCGCCGCGCGAGTCGTCTTGGGCGAATCGCGGGTGTTGCGCTGCTGACCCTGGCGATTGTTGCGACGGGCATGTTCCTGACGCAAGGGTGGTGGCTCCGGTCACTGGTGCACCCGGCGGTTCGATCTGCGACCGGATTGGATATGAAGTCCGATTCGGTGCGATTGACGTGGCGCGGCGGCGTTCGCGCGACTGGCCTGGTGTTGCAAAGCGCCACCGCGCCCACCAACGCGCCGCCCATTGTCGAGGCCAAACACGTTGTCGCGTCGTTTCGATTGCGGGAGTTGATTCAGGGAAATCTCGAACTCGATTCGTTCACGCTCATTGAGCCCGTTGTGCGCGTCAGCGCACAAGATGCGGCAGCGACGACGAATGACGAGGCATGGGAGCAGGCGCGACTCGGCTTTCGTGCGTTCGAGGCCTTGCCCGAAGTCGAAGTGATCGATGGCACGCTGGAGTTCATCGATCCTGACCGGGACGACGACCAGGTGCTTCTGGCCGTTTCGGGCGGGGGTTCCATTCAGCGCCGCCGTGGCGATGAAGCCGTCTATGACATCCATCTTCGTCAGACAGGCGAAGGCGACGCCATCGTGGTCGAGGGATGGGTGGATCTGACGAACCGGTCTGCGCATCTCGAAGGCGGTGAGCTCGATCTTTCCAATTGGTTTGAATCGTTCGCGATCGCCAATGACGCCGAGTCGTGGCGCTCCATTGTTGAAGGAGGCCGACTCACCACGGCGCAGATCGACTACACCCCGGAGGAGGGTCTGGTCTCGTCGATGGATATCGCGGATGTGCGGTTGTCGATGCCGCTGCCTCGTGATGTGAACGGCGAAGATCGAATGACGCTCGACGATGTGAGCGGTCGAGTCTCTCTAACCAGCGACACCATCGTGGCGCAGGTGTGGGGCGTGGTTGATGGTTTGCCGACCTCTGCGACATTGGAGACTGATGGGTTGTCGCTGACGTCGCCGTTCCGGTGCAGCTTCATCGGCGGTCCCTTTGTGGTGGATCAGTCGTGGAAACCGCTGGCGCTGGCGCCCGGCGATGTGCAGTCCATTCTTCGGGATTTCTCCGGCCCAAGCGCCGAAGTGCAAGCCCGTGTTGACTTGCGCCGCGAGGCGCCGTCGGTGTCGCCGGGGACGGGCATCGACGTTTCGGGCGAGATTCACCTTCAACACGGCGCGGCGATGTTCGTCGAATTTCCGTATCCCATTCGCGACATCACGGGTGTGGTCCGGTTTGATGATGAGCAAATCCGATTCGAGGAATTGCAAGGCGTCGGGCCGACCGGCGCGAAGCTGACCGGCGAGGGCGTTGTTGATCCGGATCCGGCAGGTGTCGGGCTGGAGCTTCGCATTCACGGTGAACGAGCGCCAATCGATCATGTGTTGCTCGATGCGCTTCCGACGGATGAGCGAGCCATCGTTGAATCGCTTTTTGATACGTCTATGGCGTCGCGCCTGGCTGCCGCGGGTGTTTTTGCAACGCCTCAGCAGAAGGCTGAAGCCGAAGCTGCCGTCCGCCGCATGCGGACTGATCTTGAAGCGGCGGAGGCGGCAGGCGAGTTGACTCGCGTCAGTTCGTTGCGCGCGGCGATCGCTGATGCGCGCACGGTGGCGAGTCGCCCGACATTCGAGCTTGGCGGCTTTGCGGATGTTGACATCCTGGTGACGCGAGAGGCCGAACCCAACCCAATGCCTCGTCCCATTGTCAATGCAACGATTCAAAACGCCGGCATTCTGTATTCACGTTTCCCGTATCCCGTGTATGTGTCGCCGTTGCGCATTCATATTGATGGCGACAGCGTCGATGTGGTGAACGCGCCGATTCAAGGCCTGAGCGGCGCGACTGGCCACATCAGCGGCGCCGTGATGTATGGCGCGGGCGAAACGCGGCCGGATCTGTCGATTCAGTTTTCATCAATGCCCGTTGATGAACTGCTGCTTTCGTCGGTGAACCTGGTGACCGAACATGACGTTGGAGACGCCAGCCGGCCGATGGGGGCCGGCGCGCGGACGCAGTTGCCTCCCGAATCCGTCGGCGGCGTGCTTCAACGGCTCGGCGCTCAAGGCGCGATCTCGGGCATCGCTTCGATTACAGGCAACGAACACGATGGCGTGCAGTGGGCGGTCGATACAGCGCTGTCCGGCATGCGCCTTGAAGTCGGCGATCCAGCGACCGCATTGGTGGTCGATGAGTTTGCGGGAAGTCTGATCGTTGATGTGAATGGCTGGAGCGTGCGTGACGGCGCGGCGTCGCTCGCCGGAAGCCCCGTCCGGTTTGACATCACGAGTCCGCCTGAACCTGACGGATCAACGACGGTCACGTTTCATGCGCCTGCGATCGACGCCGCCGCGCCGATGGAGTCGTTGGTCGAAGTGCTCGATCCGCAATCCGCCGAGTCGCTCAAGACCGTCCGCGGTCTTGCTCAGTTGAACGGACCGATCTCCATCAGTGGCGATGTGAGTTTCGGCGATGGCATCGAGTCGCGGCGGATCGTGGTCGCGGGCGATCAGGAGCTTGAACTCATTACGGATGGCCGGCTGTCGCGACTGAAGCCGCGCGATGGCCAGGTGGTGATCAGCGACGACCAGATCGTCTTTGAATCTGTCTCCATGGAATTGCTGGACCATCTCGGCGCCTCGTCGGGCGTGGTCGAGATTGATGGGTTGCTTGACGCGGCGTTGTGCGGCGAGTTGGTCGTGGACGCGGACAATCTGGCGATCGAAACGCCGCTGGCGCGCGAGGCGATTCGATCAATGCATCCAAATCTCGCCAAGTGGTTTGATGCGGCGGAGCCCGCCGGTCGTCTGGATGCTTCAGCAACCTTGGTGCGGGCGCCCGGTGAATCATGGCAGGCCGTATCCGGCCGCGCCGAGCCGCGATCGCTCCGCTTTCTGGCCGGGTCGGAACGTGTGGCCTTCGATCAGATCAGCGGCGCCTTGACGCTCGACCGTGATGGCGGGCGAGTGGATGGCCTTCGCGCGCAGGCGGCGACATGGTCCATCGAAGCGGACGGCGCCTGGTTCAGCGGCGGCACGCCGGGTGTGCAACTCGTGATGTCCGCCAAGGGCGCGCGCCTGAGCGATGATATTCTGGCGTTGCTCCCCAATGATGTTCGCGAGGTCTTCGAATCACTGGAGATTCGCGTTGACGGCGGCTTTGAATTGCGCGACGGCGCCATCGAAGTCAATGCGCCGGTGCAAGGCGCTGATCTGGGCGACGGTTTCCGCGACGGCATTCGATTTGAAGGCATCGTTCATTGCGCGGGCGCGTATTTGAACGCGGGGATGCCATTCAGTGATATCGATGGGGACATCGCCATTCGCGCGGAGCGCCCGCCATATGCAGACGCCACCATGGTCGATGTTTCGCTTCAGATTCATCGATTGCGCGCGGCAGGACTCACCATGAGCGAGCTCACCGCCACCATCGAATCGGCGCCGAAGGAGCGGGACACGCTGCTGGTGCAGGTGATGGGCGAATCGCACGGCGGACGAATCTGGGGTGAAGGGTCTATTCATACGATTGCGGATTCACCGGTGTCGCGCGGAGGGTATGAGTTTGACCTCCGACTTTCGGGTCTTGATCTCGCCACGGCGCTGAAGGAGTTCGCGCCGCCGGATTCGGTGCCCTCGCATGAGGATGTGACGGGCGAGCGCGGTTTTGTTGATGCGTCGCTCGTGCTTGCGGGCGACCTGCGTGAAGGCGCCTTGCCGCGAGGCGCCGGCGAAATTCGCATTCTTGGCGGTGAACTGGCGCGACTGCCCCTGGTGATGACAATCCTGCAGCTTGGCAACATCGTCGCGCCGGAAGGCGAGCGATTGGATTACGCGAGCGCCGAGTACTCGCTTGCCAATGGCGTGGCGGATTTCAACAGGCTGCTCGCCGTCTCGCCGTCGATGGCGCTGATCGGCGACGGCTCGATGACGCTTCCGGATTTCGACCTGGACCTGCGATTTGGCGCATCAGGGAATTACCGACTGCCGGTCTTCAGCGCCGTCCTTGATGTGCTCCGGAATGAGCTGCTCACCACGCGGGTGCAGGGCACGCTCGCGAATCCGGAATTCAGCGCGGTGCAGCTCTCCGGGACGCGTCGCCTGTTGTCCTCCATTTTCGGCCCGGGCGATGGGGATGGTGATGATGAGACGGAATCGCCGCGTGAGCCGGCCATCGCGACGGTTCCCGAATCGCCGGATTGAGATTTGGCGCGTTGTGGTTCATGATCCCGGATCCATCACGTCCGTCACCATCACGCCACATGCGCGAGCCGTCACCGAATGGAATCTCCGAACCAGCCGTCGCCAAAGAGCCTGTCCTACAACGATCCAACCGTGGCGGAGCCGCTCAACGATCTCATTGAGCGCGCGGGGGGCGACCCGTCGCACGGCGACGCCCGGTTCATTCGCGAGATGCTGCTGACGGCGCTCAAGCTTCTGCAGGATGAGCGAGATCGCGGTGAGTTGAAATTAATGGCGGCGTCGATGAAGGAACTGCGGCACGCCTTCCGAGTGTTTGCGCGATATCCGCACGTTCGCAAGATCAGCATTTTTGGTTCGGCGCGAACGCCGGAGGATCATCCGGACTACATCGCCGCCGTAGATTTTTCGCGCGAAATGGCTTCGCGCGACTGGGCGGTCATCACGGGCGCGGGCGACGGCATCATGAAAGCCGGCCATGTTGGCCCCGGGCGGGAGTCTTCATTCGGACTCGCCATTCGATTGCCGTTCGAGACAACTGCCAACACCGTGATCGAAGGCGACCCGAAGCTCATCACGTTTCGTTATTTCTTCACGCGCAAGCTGATGTTTGTGAGTCAGGCGGACGCCGTCGCGGTCTTCCCCGGCGGGTTCGGCACGCAGGATGAGACGTTTGAAGTGCTCACGCTCGTGCAGACCGGCAAGTCATCGATGGTTCCGATCGTGCTCATCGAGGGTGAAGGCGGAACCTACTGGCAGGATTGGGTCACGATGGTGGAGAACACCCTGCTCAACTCGGCGTTCATCAGCCCCGAGGATCGCAACCTGTACTACGTCGCCAAAGACGCGTCCGACGCGGCGAATCACGTGCAGCGGTTCTATCGGAATTACCATTCATCGCGCTACGTCCGTGACGACTTCATCATCCGGCTCCGACAGCCGCTGCGCGACGAAGCGGTGACGCAACTGAACGATGAGTTTGGCATGCTCGTGCGTGAGGGAAAGATTGAGCAGCGGGGGGCCCTTCCGGAAGAGGAGGACCATCTTGACCTGCCGCGCATCGTCTTTACCCACTCACGGCGGCAGTACGGTCTGGTGCGGCGACTGATCGACCGAATCAATGAGTTCGAGCCGGCAGACGACGTATGATGTCGCGGAAAGCGACGCGGATTCGCGGGAACTCAAGCATGATTCGCAACGAATACTCCCATGCGTTCCTTTCGCAACCTGCATGAAGCACTCCGGGATCCAACGTGTTGGTTTGGCGGCGGCGTCGATGGTGATGACGCTCGCGGCGTCGTGCGCTGTGCGCCCGAATCCGACCAGTGAGCCGGTGGCCGTCCAGCCGACCGCGCTTGACCCGATTATCAATCCGACGGCGTTCGGTGAGCCGGAGGGCCTGGAGATTCGTTGGTGGATTGTTCGGGCGGACGACGTTCGCGTGCACGACGCGCTGAAGCCATATCTCAATCAGCCGCCGGTCATTGACGAAGAAACGCAGTTGCGTCTGCGAGACGCCGGGCTTCGTGTGGTTTCCGTTCCGATTGCGGATCTCCTCAGCCTTCGAAGACAGTTGCCGATTGTCGGTCGTATCGACCGGCGGTGGAT
>MRWG01001435.1_pt1 | contig 15301 bp, 14 predicted proteins | sample 1013341 | NCBI WGS metagenome assembly MRWG01 (sample SAMN06117577, study PRJNA244670) | biofilm metagenome | biome: Water; feature: Cathode Biofilm; material: Biofilm; isolation source: microbial consortium enriched at the cathode of a solar microbial fuel cell | place: USA: District of Columbia ... | reverse complement strand
GGCCCGCGTCCTCTCCACCCTGATGACCGTCATGGCGATCGCCCCGATGCTGGGACCCACCGTCGGCGCGCAGATCCTGCGCCTCGGCGACTGGCCCGCGATCTTCTGGGCGCTGGTCGCCATCGGCGCGGCGACGCTGATCGCCATATTCACGCTGCCCGAAACGCTGGCCCCCGCCGACCGCCGACGCCAGGGCCTCGCCGATGCGCTGGCGGACTATGGCCGGCTGCTCGGCGACCGCCGCCTGGCCGGCTACGCGGCCGCGGGCGGCTTCTACTATGCCGGCATCTACGCCTATATCGCCGGCGCGCCCTTCGCGTTCATCGACTTCCACGGCCTTCAACCGACGCTGTTCGGACTGGTCTTCGCCTCTGGCGTCATCGGCATGGTCGCCGCCAATGCGATCAATGCCCGCTACGTTCTGCGCCTGGGCAGTGACCGGCTGCTGCGACGGGGCGTCGCCTTCGCGGCGGCCGCCGGCGGGCTGACGGCCTTCGTCGCGACGAAAAGCTGGTGCGGGGCCGTCGCCCTCGCCGGCCTAGGCGCGCTGCTCAGCGTCCGGCTCGGCGTCCGGCCGGCGTCAGACTAGCCTGCGCTCAGTCCCAGGTCTTGGTCGGCGGCGACTTGATCTCGATCTGGACGCTGTCCTCCAGCGCCTCGTGATAGTGCTTCACGCCCGGCGGGTGGACCCAGACGTCGCCCGGCTCCGCGATGAAGCTCTCGCCCTCGATGACGACCCGCATGCGGCCGGACACCAGATAGCAGATCGATTCGTGATCGGGATGGGCGTGTTCAGGGTCGACCAAGCCCTGCGGACGGTGCGCCTCCATGAAGAACATGTCCCGGCCCGCGATCAACGGCTTGACCTTGAGACGGAGGTCGCCGGCGCCTTCGGTCTGGCCTTCGAGGCGGGAGATCGCTTCGGCGGGAACGGATCGGTTCTTCACGAACAGCGTCGGCGACGGTTGGATGCGGCGGACGTCGTCGGGCATCGGACAACTCCCTGGGGTTGGGCTCAGACGATAATAAGCGCTGCTTCGGGGTCGCGGCCATGGTCGGCCCGCTCGCGCGCGAAGCCCATGTAGCCGTCGAAGTCGCGCCGGACGCCGCCGAACGTGCCGATCCAGTCGAACGCGAGGCCGGTTTCCCGAACGAGTTCGTAGAGCGCCCGCCACTCATGCTCCCGGAAGGTCGCATAGTTGATCAACTCGTCGAAGACCATCACCGTGCCGGGCCCGATCCGATCCCCAAGCGCCTCGAACACCGTCTTCGTCGAGGAATAGAGGTCGCAGTCGACATGCAGGAAGGCGACGTCGCCCGGCGTTTCAGCGAGGAAGGGCGGCAGCGTTTCCTCGAACCAGCCCTTGTGCAGGCGGACATTGGCCCGGACCTTCGGCAGCGCGCCGCCGAGGTCGAAGGCGCCCTTCCGGGAGATCTGCCGGCCACGGTTCCAGTCCTCCGGCAGGCCCTCGAAGCTGTCGAAGCCGTGGACGAGGCCGGGCGCCGCCTTGGCGATCCGGTTGATGGTCGAGCCCTTGTGGACCCCGAACTCGAGCCAGAGGCCGTCCCGCCGGATCAAATCCCGGCGGCGCCAGAGCACATAGTCGAGCAGCTTGCCCGGCCCGAAGCGCGGCCAGAGCGGCGACTTCAGGCGTGCGGCGTCCAGGCGGTCGAGTTCCCGCGCCGTCCAGGCGTCGAAGTCCGTCATGTCAGAAATAACGGCCCGCCTTCAAGCTGACATGGCCCTTGCGGCCGACGATGACGTGGTCGAGCACCTCGACGCCGACCGCCTCCCCCGCCTTGGCGATCGCCTTGGTCAGCGCCACGTCGGCCTTCGACGGCGTCGGGTCGCCGGAGGGGTGGTTGTGCGCCAGGATGACGGCGGTGGCGCCCAGCTCGAACGCCCGACGCACGACCTCCCGCGGATAGGCCGGCGTCTGGTCGATCGTGCCTTCGCCCTGCACCTCGTCCCGGATCAGCACGTTCTGCTTGTCGAGAAAGAGGACGCGGAACTGCTCGACCGGGCGGCGCGCCATGGCGACGCGGCAATAGTCGACGACCGCCTGGAAGGAGGAGAGCGCCGGCTGGCTCGACGCCTCCTCGCGGGCAAGGCGTTCGGCCCCGGCGGCGACGGTCTTCAGCGCGACGACCGCCGCTTCGCCCATGCCCTTCACTTCCAACAGGGACTGGGGCGTGGCGCTCACCGCCTCCGCGAAGCCGCCGAAGCGGTCGACCAGCGCCTTGGCGAGCGGCTTGGTGTCCTGGCGCGGTATGGCGAGAAACAGGATGAGTTCGATCAGTTCGTAGTCGGCGACCGCCGAAGGCCCGCCGTCCATGAAGCGCTTGCGAAGCCGCTGGCGATGGCCGGCCTGGCTCGACCGCGATCCCTCCCCGCCCGCGTCCGCCATGGCTCAGCCGTAAGGCGGCTTGGTCAGGCCCGCGGGCGAGAGCGTAAAGATCTCGCAGCCGGCTTCCGTGACGCCGAGCGAATGCTCGAACTGGGCGGAAAGCGAGCGGTCGCGCGTGACGGCAGTCCAGCCGTCGGCCAGGATCTTCGTGTCGGGCCGGCCGGCGTTCACCATCGGCTCGATGGTGAAGAACATGCCGGGCTCCAGTCGTGCGCCGTCGCCGGGGCGGCCGTAGTGCAGCACGCTCGGCGGCGCGTGGAAGGTGCGGCCGAGGCCGTGGCCGCAGAAGTCGCGAACGACCGAGAAGCGCTCGCCTTCGACGAAGCTCTGGATGACAGCGCCGATGTCGCCCAGCGTGGCGCCCGGCCGCGTCGCCTCGACGCCGCGCATCAGCGCCTCATAGGTCACGTCCATCAGGCGCTGCGCCTTCACGCTGACCTTGCCGACGGGATACATGCGGCTCGAATCGCCGTGCCAGCCATCGAGGATGACGGTCACGTCGATATTGACGATGTCGCCCTCCTGCAGCTTCTTCGGCCCCGGAATGCCGTGGCAGACGACATGATTGATCGAGGTGCAGATCGACTTCGGAAAACCCCGGTAGTTGAGCGGCGCCGGCGTCGCGTTCCGCGCCAGGATGAACTGGTGGGCCAGATCGTCCAGCTTTTCCGTCGTCACGCCCGGCTCGACATGGGGCGTGATGAAATCGAGCGTCTCGGCGCAGAGCCGGCCGGCGCGCCGCATGCCCTCGAAGTCGGCGGGAGTGTGCAGGGTGATCCGGTCGCGGTTGACCCGCCGGCCGGACGTCATGTCCATCTGGTTCATCGAACGCGGTCTCTTCCCGGCTTCGGCCTGGCCCTCATGCGATTTCGATCGGCAATGCGCGCCGAAGCTCTATGCCCTCAAGCGTAATCGCGCAATCATAACACAATGTTTCGACTCCGCCCGCCCGCGCCGCCCGATAGGCCGCCGCATAGGCCGGATCGATGTCCTCGGCGAGCGCGAACGCGCCGCAATCGCCCCGCTGCACGATATAGAGCATGACCGCCCGCGCGCCAGCCGCGACCATGTTGTTGAGCTCGACCAGATGCTTGGCGCCCCGCGCCGTCTTGGCGTCGGGGAACTCCGCGCGGCCGCCCCGCTCCAGGTGGACGTTCTTGATCTCGACATAGCATTCGGGCCGGCCGCCGCCCGAAAGCAGGATGTCGATGCGGGAGTTTTCGCCATAGCGCACCTCGCGCCTGAGGAGGGGATAGCCCGCGAGTTCGGGTATGGCGCCCGCCGGGATGGCCTCCTCCGCGATCGGGTTCGGCCGGCCGGTGTCGATGCCGACCAGGCCGGACTCGAGCTCGGTCAGCTCCCAGGCGAAGGGCAGCTTGGACTTCGGATTGCGCGCAGGCCGGAGCCAGGCGCGCATGCCGGGCTCGGCCAAGCCCATCATCGCGCCGGGATTGGGGCAGTGCGCCGTCAATTCCTCGCCGGTCTCCTCCAGGCGCATGTCGGCCAGGAAGCGCTTGTAGCGCCGGATCAGGCGGGCGGGGCGAAGCGGCTGTTCGAACTGCATGGACTTCCAGCTTGGCGCGTTCCGGAGGGACGCATAGTATCGCCATTCGTCAAATCGCGCCGCATGGCCGGCCGCCCCTTGAGAGATACGATCCATGTCCGAAGCTGACGCCGACGCCGAACCCGTCACCGCCGCCATGGTGGTGATCGGCAACGAGATCCTGTCCGGCCGCACCCAGGACCTGAACGTCGCGTTCGTCGGAACCGGCCTCAACGAGATCGGCGTGCAGTTGCTGGAAGTCCGCGTCGTGCCGGACATCAAGGAAGAGATCGTGGCGGCGGTCAACGCGCTCCGCACCAAGTTCGACTACGTCTTCACAACCGGCGGCATCGGGCCGACGCACGACGACATCACGGCCGAATCCGTCGCCGCCGCCTTCGGCAAGCAGGCCGTCTACCACCCGACCTCCTACGCCATCCTCGAAGCGACGATGCAGCGCCGCAATATCGAGTTCACGGAGGCCCGGAAGCGCATGGCGCTGGCGCCGGAAGGCGCGGACGTGATCGAGAACGACCTGGGCGTCGCGCCCGGCTTCGTGATGGAGAATGTCTACGTCATGGCGGGCGTGCCGCAGGTGGCGCAGTCGATGTTCCGGGCGGCCGCGCCGCACCTCCGCCGCGGCCGGGTCAAGAAGTCCCGCTCGATTGCGACCCACCTAGCCGAAGGAACCATCGCGGCGGGCCTGGAGGCGATCCAAAAGGACTACGAAAGCGCCGATATCGGCAGCTACCCCTTCTATAACGCCCCCGGCGGCCACGGCACGACGCTGGTCGTGCGGAGTTTCGAGGAAACCGACCTGAACGGCGCGGGCGACGCGATTCTCGCGCTGATCGCGGAGTTGAAGGGCGAGGCGCTCTCCGACGAACGCAGCTGAACATGCGACGGCCGGCGTCTGCCTGCGCAGACGCCGGCCGCGGCGCGTTTGGCGTTGGGCCGCTTACGCGGCCGGGTCGTCAGTGTAGCGCAAGCTGATTGCGCGCTCGGCTGACGCGGCTCTTGATCGTGCCGACGGCGCAGCCGCAGCGCTCGGCGGCTTCCTCGTAGCTCATGCCGGCGGCGCCGACCAGCAACACGGCGCGCCGCTGTTCTTCGGGCAAGCCATCGACGGCGTCGCCGAGTTCGTTCAGCGCGACCGCGGCTTCCTGAGCGGCGGTCGAGCCGCCGACGCGCGGCTCCGGCGCGTCCTCAATGTCCACCTCACGGCGTCTGCGGCGTATTTCCGAATAGAACGTATTCTTGAGGATCGTAAACAGCCAGGCGCGCTGGTTGGTGCCCATGGCATAGCTCGACCGCTTGTCGAGCGCCTTCAACATCGTCTCCTGCACCAGATCGTCGGCCCGAGCCGGGTCGGACGACAGGCTGCGCGCGAAAGCCCGCAAGCGGGGCATGTGCTCCACCAATCCGCGCTCGAATTCCGGCGCGCCGCCCTTGACGGCGTTCGGAAGTCGTTCAAAACGAATGGCTTGCGACATGACTATACCTCATTGGCCTATTAAAAGGTCGCAAGGACCCCGACGCCCGAAGCGCCGCTTCCCTTGCACTCGGCCATATGGGCATTCGACCGTCCCGAAAAGAACCCTTCCGTTTCCAGGATGAATTTTTCTCAAGCAGCCGAGGGCCCGCGCCCCCGGGAGCGCCATGAGAATTCCTCGCAACGACGATCGCGCCATGTTGACGAATACGCGAGCGTCGCGAGAGCGCTGCTTCGCGCCGGGATGCGCAATTGGCCGTCAGGTCTTCATGACTGCGGCGTCGAACTCGCTCCAAATCGCTTCCATGCGGTTGCGGATGTCGGCGAGCTTGTCCTCGCCCGCGATGCGGAGTTCATCGAGCTCGGTCTCCGCCTTCTCGCGCTGCCGGCGCAGCTTGTCGAGCGTTTCGTCGTATTGGATTTCGGCGTCGGCGCCGGCCTCGTCGGCCTTCGCCTTCAGCTTTTCGATTTCGGCGTTCGCCTGATCGATCCGCGCTTCCATCTTGCGGACATAGGCGTCGCGATCCGTACTCATGACGGTCTCCTCTGGTTGGCGGTCGACGACGGATGGTCTCCACGAACGCGAAGACCGTCCGTCTGTCAGGCCAAGCGACAGGCAGGCTGGATTGTTCCGAAAATGTGCGGGTTGGGCGCCGAAGGCGCGCCGCGGATCAGGCGTGAATCTGCCGACCGTCGACCGCGAGCGCGGCTTCCTTGACCGCCTCGTTCAGCGTCGGATGGGCGTGGCAGGTCCGGGCGATGTCTTCCGACGATGCGCCGAACTCCATCGCGAGCGCGACTTCGGCGATCAGCGTGCCGGCGTCGGGTCCGATGATGTGCGCGCCGAGAACCTGGTCGGTTTCCGCGTCGGACAGCAGCTTGACGAAGCCCTCGCCGCCGCCGGAGGCGCGGGCGCGGGAATTCGCCTGAAAGGGGAACTTGCCGACCTTGTAGGCGACGTCCTGCTCCTTGAGCTGCTCCTCCGTTCGGCCGACGCTCGCGACCTCCGGCCACGTGTAGACGACGGAGGGGATGCAGTCATAGTCGATGTGCCCGGCCTGGCCCGACATGATTTCGGCCGCGACCACGCCCTCGTCTTCCGCCTTGTGAGCCAGCATCGGGCCGTCGACCACGTCGCCGATCGCCCAGATGCCCTCGACGCTGGTCCGGTAGTGGCCGTCGATCCGGACCTTGCCGCGGTCCATCTCGACGCCGACCGCCTCCAGCCCGAGGCCGTCCGTGTAGGGGCGACGGCCGATCGACACCAGCACGACGTCCGCCTTGATCTCCTCGGCGTCCCCGCCCTTGGCGGGCTCCAACGTCAACGTGACGCCGGACCGCGTCGTCTTGGCGCCTGTCACCTTGGTCGAGAGGCGGAAGGCGAAGCCCGCCTTCTTCAGGATGCGCTGCATGGTCTTCGAGACCTCGCCGTCCATCGTCGGCAGGATCCGGTCGAGGAATTCGACGACCTCGACCTCGGCGCCGAGACGGCGCCAGACGACGCCGAGCTCCAGCCCGATCACGCCGCCGCCGATGATGACCATCTTCTTCGGGACCTTGCCGAGCGCGAGCGCGCCCGTCGAGGTCACGATCTTCTTCTCGTCGACCTCGATCCCCGGCAGCGGCGTCGATTCGGAGCCGGTCGCGATCAGGATGTTCTTGGCCTCGAGCGTCGTTTCCTTGCCGTCCGCGTCGGTCACCGCGACCTTGCCCTTGGCGGCGATGCGGCCCTTGCCCTTGACGTAGTCGACCTTGTTCTTCTTGAACAGAAACTCGATGCCCTGGGTGAGGCCGGTCACCACCTCGTCCTTCGAGGCCATCATCTGCTTCAGGTCGAGCGAGACCTCCTTCGCCACCACACCGAGCTTGGCGAAGCCGTGCGTCGCCTCCTCATAGGCGTGGCTGGCGTGCAGCAGGTGCTTCGAGGGAATGCAGCCGACATTCAGGCAGGTCCCGCCCAAGGCGCCGCGCATCTCCACGCAGGCGGTCTTCATGCCGAGCTGCGCCGCGCGGATGGCGGCGACATAGCCGCCGGGGCCGCCGCCGATGACGACCAGGTCGTATACGTCGCTCATAAGCGCGGTTCCTTACATGTCCAGGAGCAGGCGGCGCGGGTCTTCCAGGCTTTCCTTCATGCGCACCAGGCAGGTCACCGCCTCCGAGCCGTCGACGATGCGATGGTCGTAGGAGAGCGCCAGATACATCATCGGCCGCGCCTGCACCGAGCCATCGGGCATGACCATCGGGCGCATCTGCGTCTTGTGCATGCCGAGGATGCCGGACTGGGGCGGATTCAGGATCGGCGTCGAGAGGAGCGAGCCGTAGACGCCGCCGTTCGAAATGGTGAAGGTGCCGGCGGAAAGGTCGTCGAGGCTGAGCTTGCCGTCGCGGGCCTTGCGGGCGAACTCGCCGATCGCCTTCTCGACGCCGGCGAGGCTCATGTTCTCCGCATTGCGCAGGATCGGCACGACGAGCCCCTGCTCCGTGCCGACCGCGACGCCGATGTCGTAGTAGTTCTTAAAGACGATCTCGTCGCCGTCGATCTGGGCGTTGACCGCCGGCACGTCGCGCAGGCCCTGGATCGCCGCCTTCACGAAGAACGACATGAAGCCGAGGCGCACGCCGTGGCGCTTCTCGAAGTCGTCGCGGAATTCCTTCCGGACGGCCAGGATTTCCGTCATGTCGACCTCGTTGAAGGTCGTCAGCATGGCGGCGGTGTTCTGGGCTTCCTTCAGCCGCTCCGCGATGCGGCGGCGGAGACGCGACATGCGCACCCGCTCTTCCGACCGATCGGCTTCCGGCTGGGCGACGGCGAAGATGTCGCGGCCGCCGGATTCGAGATAGGCCAGCACATCGCCCTTGGTCAGCCGGCCGCCGCGGCCCGTCGCCGGGATCTCGCTCGGGATCAGGCCGTATTCCGCGACCAGCTTCTTGACCGACGGCGGCATCGGCGGCGCGCCGGACTGGGCGGCGGCCGGCGAGACCATCAGCGACGGCCGCGGCGCCGGCGCGCCGCGCGGCGGCGCCTTGGGCTGGACCGGCTCCGGCCCCGCCTTCGGCGGTTTCTTGCCCACATCCGGCGTCGCCGCTTTTTCCGGCGTCTTTTCTTCCGCTGCGTCCTTGATCGGCTTGTCGGCGGTCGCGCCTTCCGCGATCGAGCCCAGCAGCGCGCCCACCTCGACATTGTCGCCCTCGGCGACCGCCTGGCTCTCGAGCACGCCGGCCGTCGGCGCCGGCACCTCGACCGTCACCTTGTCGGTCTCGAGCTCGACCAACGGCTCGTCGGCGGCGACCGCCTCGCCGGCCTTCTTCAACCAGCGGGCGATCGTGGCCTCGGTGACGGATTCGCCCAGGGTCGGGACGACGATTTCAACTGACATGCAACGTCCTTACGTTTGGCTGCGGAAGAGCGGCCGAAGCCGCCCGCCATCAGACGGTGAGAGCCTCGTCGACCAGCTTGGTCTGCTCGGCGACATGGCGCTTCAGCACGCCGGTTGCGGTGGAGGCGGCTTCCGGACGGCCGACATAGCGCGGCCGGTCCGCCTTCAGCTTCGGAATTTCCGCCATGAGCCGTTCGAGACGCCGGTCGATGAAGCGCCAGGCGCCCATGTTCTCCGGCTCTTCCTGGCACCAGACGACCTCGGCGTTCGGATATTTTTCGAGCTCCGCCGTCAGGGAGCGCACCGGGAAGGGATAGAGCTGCTCGACCCGCACGATGGCGACGTCCTTCAGCTTGCGCTCGTCCCGCGTCGCGAGCAGGTCGTAGTAGACCTTGCCGGAGCAGAGCACGATCCGCTTGACCTTCGCGCCGGCGGCGAGCTTGCCGTGGTCCGGGATCACCCGATGGAAGGACGAACCGGGGCCGAAGTCGACCAGGTTCGAGACGCAGGCCTTGTGCCGCAGCAGCGACTTCGGCGTCATCACGATCAGGGGCTTGCGGAAATTGCGCCGGACCTGCCGGCGCAGCATGTGGAAATAGTTCGCCGGCGTCGACGGCACGCAGACCTGCATGTTGTCCTCGGCGCACATCTGGAGATAGCGCTCCAGCCGGGCCGAGGAGTGCTCCGGCCCCTGGCCTTCATAGCCGTGCGGCAGCAGCATGGTCACGCCCGACATGCGCAGCCACTTCGATTCCCCGGTCGTGATGAACTGGTCGATGATCACCTGGGCGCCGTTGGCGAAGTCGCCGAACTGCGCTTCCCACATGACCAGCGCGTTCGGCTCGGCCGTGGTGTAGCCATATTCGAAGCCGAGGACCGACATTTCGGCGAGTGGGCTGTCGAGCACGTCGACCTTGGCCTGATCGTCGCGGAGGTGCTGCAGCGGCACGTATTCCTCCGCCGTTTCCTGGTCGGTCAGCACGGCATGGCGCTGCGAGAAGGTGCCGCGGCCGCAATCCTGACCGGACAGGCGGACCGGCGTGCCTTCGATGGCGCAGGCGCCGAACGCCAGCGCTTCGGCCGTCGCCCAGTCGATGCCCTCGCCGTCGTCGACCGCCTTCAGCTTGGCGGCGAACTGGCGGGCGATCTTGCTGTTCAGGTTGAAGTTCGGCGGAACGCTGGTGATCTTCTCCGCGATCTCACGCAGCACGGCGAGTTCGACCGCGGTGTCGCCGCGCCGGTCGTCGCCGCGCGCGATATCCATGCCGGTCCAGGCGCCTTCCAGCCAGTCCGCCTTGTTCGGTTTGAAGGTCTGCGCCGCCTCAAAGTCCTGCTCCAGGCGGTCGCGGAAGTCGTCGACGAACTTCTGGCCCTGCTCCTCGGTGATCAGGCCTTCCTCGACCAGCCGGTTGGCATAGACCTTCCGGGTCGTCGGATGCTTTGCGATCTCCTTGTACATCAAGGGCTGGGTGAACGCGGGCTCGTCGCTCTCGTTATGACCCTGCCGGCGATAGCAGTACATGTCGACGACGATGTCCTGCTTGAACTCGTACCGGAACTCCGTCGCGATGCGGGCGACGTGCACGACCGCCTCCGGATCGTCGCCGTTCACGTGGAAGACCGGCGCCTGCACGATCTTGGCCATTTCCGAACAATAGGGGCCGGACCGCGCCTCGGTCGGCGACGTCGTGAAGCCGATCTGGTTGTTGATGACGATATGGATTGTCCCGCCGGTCTGGTAGCCCTTGAGCTCGGAAAGCTCGAAGGTCTCCGCGACCAGGCCCTGGCCGATGAAGGCGGCGTCGCCATGCAGCAGCACGCCCATCACCTTGTTGCGCGCCCGGTCGCCGCGCTGGCGCTGCTTGGCGCGGACGCGGCCGAGCACCACCGGATTGACCACCTCCAGGTGCGACGGGTTCGGGGTCAGCGACAGATGCACGGTCTTGTCGTCGAACTGCCGATCGGACGAGGTGCCGAGGTGATACTTGACGTCGCCCGAACCCTGCACGTCCTCCGGATTTGCCGGATTGCCCTGGAATTCGGAGAAGATGTTGACGAAGGGCTTGTCGAAGACGTTCGCGAGCACATTCAGCCGGCCGCGATGCGCCATGCCCAGCACCAGCTCTTCGAGACCGAGCTGACTGCCGCGCTTGATGATCTGCTCCAGCAGCGGCACGAGCGACTCGCCGCCTTCCAGGCCGAAGCGCTTGGCGCCGACGAAACGGCGATCGAGGAACTGCTCGAACGTCTCCGCCGCCGTCAGGCGCTCGAGGATGGCGAGCTTGCCGCGCTGGGTGAAGTCGGTGTGGTTGCGCGGCGCCTCGATGCGCTCCTGGATCCAGGCCTTCTGGGCCGGATCCTGGATGTGCATGAACTCGACGCCGATCTTGCCGCAATATGTGGCCTGCACCGCCTCCAGGATCTGGCGGAGCGTCGCCGTCTCCATGCCGAGGACGTTGTCGATGAAGATCGGCCGGTCGAGGTCGGAGTCGGCGAAGCCGTAGGTCTTGTAGTCGAGCTCCGGGTGGTGCTCGATTTCGGCGAGGCCGAGCGGGTCAAGTTCGGCGTAGAGATGGCCGCGAATCCGATAGGCGCGGATCAGCATCAGCGCGCGGATCGAATCCAGCGTCGCCGCCCGGACAGCCGCAGCGTCGATCGGCGCGCCCGCGGCCTTGCCGTTGGTCTTCGCCGCCGGCTCCCCCGCCGCCGCCGCGCCGTTGCGCCCCTTCAGGCCGCGACCCCAGGCCGGACCGTCCACCTCTTCCAGGATCGCTTCGGCGTCGCCGCGGAGTTCCTGGAACAGCGCCTGCCAGCTCTCGTCGACGCTCTGCGGATCGGCCAGATACTGGTCGTAGAGATCCGCGATGAACGCCCCGTTAGGGCCGTAGAGGTAGCTGGTGCGTCCGGCGGTCAGCCGGTCGATCGTCATGCCGTTCGGGTCGCTCGCCATGTCTTTCCGGGCTTGGCCGCCGGGCGCGGCTGTCGCCCCCTTTCCGCCAGTTGAACCGGTAGGACCTTATAGCTTGTTTCGTGAGGCCAAGGCTAACGCCCCATGGCCTTCAGCATGGTTTCGCCGAGGCCGGCCGGCGATTCGCTGACCATGACGCCCGCCTCGCGGAACGCCTCGAACTTGGCCTGCGCCGTGCCCTTGCCGCCCGCGATGATCGCGCCGGCGTGGCCCATGCGCTTGCCGGGCGGCGCGGTCGCGCCGGCGATGAAGCCCACCATCGGCTTCTTCGACTTGGACTGGCGATAGAACTCCGTCGCGACCTCCTCGGCGGAGCCGCCGATCTCGCCGATCATGATGATGCCCTGGGTCTCGTCGTCGGCCAGGAACATCTCCAGGCAGTCGATGAAGTTGGTGCCGTTGACCGGGTCGCCGCCGATGCCGATGCAGGTGGTCTGGCCGAGACCCGCCGCCGTCGTCTGCGCGACCGCCTCGTAGGTCAGCGTGCCGGACCGGGAGACGACGCCGATAATCCCCCGCTTGTGGATGTGGCCCGGCATGATGCCGATCTTGCATTCGTCGGGCGTGATGACGCCGGGGCAGTTCGGGCCGATCAGCCGGCTTTTCGAGCCGGCGAGCGCCCGCTTTACCCGGACCATGTCCATCACCGGAATGCCTTCGGTGATGCAGACCACCAGCGGCACTTCGGCGTCGATCGCTTCCAGGATCGCGTCGGCGGCGAAGGGCGGCGGCACGTATATGACGCTGGCGTCGACGCCGACCTTCTGCTTGGCTTCGCGCACCGTGTCGAACACGGGCAGGCCCAGATGCGTCTGCCCGCCCTTCCCGGGCGCAACGCCGCCGACCATGTTCGTGCCGTAGGCGATCGCCGCTTCGGAATGGAAGGTGCCCTGGCTGCCGGTGAAGCCCTGACAGATGACCTTCGTCGCCTTGTTGACCAGAACCGCCATCAGGCCGCCTCCCGCATCGCCTTGACGACCTTTTCGGCCGCGTCCTTCAGATTGTCGGCCGGGATGATGGCGAGGCCGGACTCCGCCATGATCTCCTTGCCCTTCTCGACGTTCGTGCCTTCGAGCCTGACGACCAGGGGGACCGAAAGTCCGAGCTCCTTCGCCGCCGCGACCACGCCTTCCGCGATCACGTCGCAGCGCATGATGCCGCCAAAGATGTTGACCAGGATGGCCTTCACTTTGTCGTCGGTCAGGATGATCTTGAACGCCTCAATCACCCGCTCCTTGGTGGCGCCGCCGCCGACATCCAGGAAGTTCGCCGGCTCCGCGCCGTTGAGCTTGATGATGTCCATCGTCGCCATGGCGAGGCCGGCGCCGTTGACCATGCAGCCGATCTCGCCGTCGAGCGCGACGTAGTTGAGGCCAAGGTCCTCCGCCTTCCGCTCGACCGGGTTCTCCTCCGAGACGTCGCGCATCGCTTCGACGTCCTTATGCCGGAAGAGCGCGTTGTCGTCGAAGTTCATCTTGGCGTCGAGCGCCATGATGTCCCCGCCGCCGGTCACGACGAGCGGATTGATCTCGATCATCGACGCGTCCAGGTCCTGGAAGGCCTGGTACATGCTGGTCAGCAGCTTGACCGCGGACCCGACCTGCTTGCCTTCGAGGCCGAGCCCGAAGGCGACGCGGCGGGCCTGGAAGCCCGACATGCCGACCAGCGGATCGATCACGATGGTCTGGATCTTCTCCGGCGTTTCGGCCGCGACCTCTTCGATGTCCATGCCGCCCTCGGTCGAGGCGACGACCACGACGCGGCCCTCGCCGCGGTCGACCAGCATGGAGAGATAGAGCTCGCGGGCGATGTCGCAGCCGTCCTCGATATAGAGGCGGCCGACCTCCTTGCCGTCGGGACCCGTCTGGTGGGTGACCAGGGTCATGCCGAGCATGCGTTCGGCTTCGGCCTTCACGTCGTCGACCGACTTCACGACCTTGACGCCGCCGCCCTTGCCGCGGCCGCCGGCGTGGATCTGCGCCTTGACGACGTAGACCGGCCCCGGCAGGGCGTTCGCCGCCTTCACGGCCTCGTCGACCGAGAAGGCGGGCTCGCCCTTCGGCACGGCGACCCCGTACTTCGCCAGCAGCGATTTCGCTTGGTGCTCGTGTACGTTCATCCCGTCCCCCTGGGTTTATTGCGGCCGTGTCGCCGACCCTGTCTCAGCCCCCGTCGCGGAGGCCGCGCGCGACGCCGACCAGCTCCTTGACCGCGGCGACGGACTTGTCGAAGTTCGCCTTCTCCTCGGCGTCGAGCTCGATTTCGACGATCTTCTCGACGCCGCCGGCGCCCAGAACGACCGGCACGCCGACATAGAGGCCGTCGACGCCGTATTCGCCGGACAGATAGGCGGCGCAGGGCAGCACCCGGCGCTTGTCCTTGAGATAGCTGTCCGCCATCGCGATCGCGGAGGACGCCGGCGCATAGAAGGCGGAGCCCGTGCCGAGCAGCTTCACGATCTCCGCGCCGCCGTCGCGGGTGCGCTGGACGATCTGGTCGATCTTCTCCTGCGTCGACCACCCCATCTTGATCAGGTCGGGCACCGGGATGCCGGCGACGGTCGAGTAGCGGATCGACGGGACCATGGTGTCGCCGTGGCCGCCCAGCACGAACGCGGTCACGTCCTCCACCGACACATTGAACTCCTCGGCGAGGAAATAGCGGAAACGGGCGGAATCGAGCACGCCCGCCATGCCGACGACGCGCTCCGTCGGCAGGCCGGACGCTTCCTGCAGCATCGCCACCATGGCGTCGAGCGGGTTGGTGATGCAGATGACGAAGGCGTCCGGGCAGTTTTCCTTGATGCCGGCGCCCACGGAGGCCATGACCTTGGTGTTGATCCCAACGAGGTCGTCGCGGCTCATGCCCGGCTTGCGCGCCACGCCCGCGGTGACGATGACGACGTCGGCGCCCGCGATGTCCTTGTAGTCGTTGGCGCCCTTCATCGCGCAATCGAAGCCTTCGACCGGGGAGGATTCGGCGAGATCGAGCGCCTTGCCCTGCGGTACGCCTTCCACGATGTCGAACAGGACGACGTCGCCAAGCTCCTTCAGACCAACCAGGTGAGCCAGCGTGCCGCCGATGTTGCCGGCGCCGACGAGCGCGATTTTATTGCGGGCCATGGGGGATTGCTCCAAGCAGCGAACGGGACATGGCGGCGCCAAAGTTCCGCCACAATAGGCGTCGGGTTAGTACCGCCATTTGCCCTGACGCCGCAAGGCGACCGCCGCGAAGAAAGCGCCTTTTTGCCGCATTTTTGGCGGCCGCATCGGTCAGGCGGGCGCGTGGACGTGCGGCGTGCGCATGTAATCCTCCGCCTGCATCTCGATCAGCCGGGAGGCGCAGCGCCGGAACTCGAACTCGCCGACGCCCGCGACATAGAGCTGGTCGGGCGGCGCGTCGGCGGAGCAGATCACGTTCGCCTTGTGCTCGTAGCAGGCGTCGATGAAGGTGACGAGCCGCCGGGCCTCGTTCCGGTCCTCGGGCCGCATCTTCGGGATGTGCGAGACG
>MRWG01001434.1_pt1 | contig 15312 bp, 12 predicted proteins | sample 1013341 | NCBI WGS metagenome assembly MRWG01 (sample SAMN06117577, study PRJNA244670) | biofilm metagenome | biome: Water; feature: Cathode Biofilm; material: Biofilm; isolation source: microbial consortium enriched at the cathode of a solar microbial fuel cell | place: USA: District of Columbia ... | reverse complement strand
AGCCCGACCGCCATCAACGCCGCGACTGTCGCCGCCTGGCTGTAGAGCAGGATCGACAACGCAAACAAGGCAATTGCGAAAGTCCATGGCATGCGCTGCACGGTGTCCGACAGAGCGCCAATGACCAGTTCGCTGTTGTTCTCAAAGAATGTGCTGCCCAGCCATGCAATGCCCATGATGGAAACGACGGCGACCACGCCAGCCCGCGCGACGGACCCTGTCGCGAGATCGCCCGGCGCCGCGCGGCAGAAGAGCAGCATCAATCCCGCCGCGGCGAGCATGACGATTTCGATCGTTGGCGCCATGCTCACGCGCACAGCGCTCGATGAACGAACTTCGAGGTCGCCAGATTCGATGCGCTCAGCCAAACCGGCGGTATCGCCAGTCAGCACTCGGTCGCTGTCCTCAGGTGATTTCAATTCAAGGACGCCTGTGGATGCGTCAAGCCCGGTGACTTCCACCCAGCCCTTCTGGCGAGCAAGCGACGCCGAGATGCTGCTCCACGTCACTTCGCCCGACTCCAGGTTGACGGTGAACGCGTGTGGTGTTTCATCCACGATGCGCACTGATTCGATCGCGGCCGTAGCTTTCCAGCCAGTGACAGGCCGCGCGGTTTCAAGCAGGCCAAGGGCGACGACGCCAACGGCGGCGAACAGAAAGATGGCGACGGATCGTTTGGCGAATGGCAATCGATCCGGCGCGATCATCACGGTTTCAGTGCGATCCTCGACCAGCCCTTTGGCGAGTCGCTCCTGATAGATCGGATCATCCTGAAGTGGTTTGCCCATTCTCGAGACCGCCACAGCGCCGATCATCGATCCCAGGAATGTGGAAGGGATGCACACGATCAGAATCTCGGCGAGACCGACGTTGGCGTCGCTGGCGGCAAACAAGGCGATCATGCCGGCCGTCGCCGCGGAGATTGGACTCGCCGTGATGGATTGCTGCGACGCAATGACGGAGATGGACATCGGTCGCTCCGGCCGCACGCCGGCTTTGCGGGCCGTTTCCGCGATGACCGGAAGCAGCGCGTACGCCACATGCCCGGTGCCCGCAAAGAGTGTGAAAAGCCACGACACAGCAGGCGCCACGAATGTGATCGCCTGAGGTCTGGCGCGGAGAATGCGCTCTGCAACCTGCACTAAGTAATCGAGACCACCCGCCGCCTGCAGCGCCGACACCGCGGTGACAACGGCGATGATGATGAGCAGGACATCAACCGGCATGTCGCCCGGCGCCCGACGGAACCCGAAGACGATGAGGCCCATGCCAAGGCCCGCGACCGCGCCAAGAGCCACCCCGCCGATCCGTGCGCCGATGAAGATGCAAATCAGGACAACCAGGAACTCAATCCAGAACATGGGCTCGCTCCCAGAGTATCAGTCCTGCGCGTGCATCCTCACCATGTGCGCGGGGTCGAGGTGTGTTGCGATTTGCTCTTCCGTGAGGAGGCTCTTCTCGCGAACGAGTTCAACGACGCCTTTGCCGGTGCGCAACGCCTCGGCGGCAATTTCCGTTGACTTCTTGTAGCCGAGCACCGGATTCAGCGCGGTCACGACGCCGATGCTGGTCTCCACGTATCGCTGGCACATGTCTTCATTCGCGGTGATCCCGTCAATGCAATTCTCACGCAGCGTGCGAGCGGCGTTCATGAGCATGGACTGCGATTCCAGTATCGCGTGCGCGATGACCGGCTCCATGACGTTGAGTTGCAGCTGGCCGGCTTCCGCCGCCATCGTGACGATCAGGTCGTTGCCAATCACACGGAAGCACACCTGGTTCACCACTTCAGGAATCACCGGATTGACCTTGCCCGGCATGATCGATGAGCCCGGCTGCTTCGGCGGCAGATTGATCTCATTCAGTCCGGCGCGCGGTCCCGATGAGAGCAGCCGCAAATCATTGCACGTCTTGGACAGCTTGATCGCCAGACTCTTCATCGCCGATGCGTAGAGCACGAACGCCTGTGTGTCCTGCGTCGCCTCAACCAGATCCGGCGCCGATTGAATCTCCAAACCGGTGATCTTCGCGAGGTGCCTGGCGCACGATTCCGCATAGCCGGCGGGCGCGTTCAGACCGGTGCCGATCGCCGTGCCGCCCATGTTGACTTCATACAGGCGGCGTCGTTCAACGGACTCCAGCGCTTCCACTTCATCAGCAATGCTGCGCGCCCATGCGGTGAATTCCTGCCCGAGCGTCATGGGCACCGCATCCTGCAATTGCGTGCGGCCCATTTTGACAATCGTCTGAAACTCGTTGCCCTTGCGCTCAAATGATTCAATCAATGATCGCAGTTGAGCGACCAGGTCACGATTCATGAGCGCAACCGCAATGTGCAGCGCCGATGGGTACGCATCATTCGTGGATTGCGAGAGATTGACGTGATCGTTCGGGTGGCAGTGGGTGTATTCGCCCTTGGTGTGCCCCATGATCTCAATGGCGCGATTCGCGATCACCTCATTGGCGTTCATGTTGGTTGAGGTGCCGGCGCCGCCCTGAATGCAGTCAATCTGGAACTGATCATGCAACTTGCCTTCGATGATGTCCTGGCAGGCGCTCTCGATGGCATTGAGAATGAGTTCGGGCAGCGCGCCGACTTCATGATTGGCGCGCGCTGCCGCCATCTTCACCATGGCGAGCGCCTTGATCAACGTTGGATACTGACTGATCGGCACGCCGGAGATATGAAAATTTTCCATGCCGCGCGCGGTCTGGACGCCGTAGTACGCGTCCGCAGGAACTTGTTTTTCGCCAAGCAAATCAGACTCAGTGCGAAACGACGACTGCGTGGTCATTCATACATCTCCTGCGGCGCCGCGTCGCCGTTCGCACAATGTAGGAAGAGTTGAGAAAGCGGCAAGTATGTGTGGTGATCAGGTTTGTGGCTGCGCGTGGAGATCCGCTGCCGCGGTACACATGGGGTGTGAATGTGCGGATCGTGTCAAAATCGCTCATTCACGAATCGCCGCCCTTTCAGCGAAGCCTGATCGTCATACGCAAGCGTCATATCGCGATCCGGAAGAGTCACATTTTCTCTCGCGATGGGCGTGTATGGGATTTGGTCGAGAATGTGGCTGATGCAGTTGAGCCGCGCGCGCTTCTTATCATCTGAAGGCACGATCCACCACGGGGCGTGATTCGTATCCGTCGCTTCGAACATGCGATCTCGCGCACGCGAGTATTCAAACCATCGCTCGCGGGACGGGAGGTCGATGGCGCTGAGTTTCCATTGGCGGATCGGATCGTCGATGCGCGCTTCGAACCGGCGCTTCTGCTCCTGATCGCTGACTTCCATCCAGATTTTGATGAGCTGAATGCCGCCTTCGACGATGTACCGCTCGACGTTGGGGCAGCGTTTCAGAAAGCGCTCGTATTGCTCATCCGTGCAGAAGCCCATGACGCGCTCGACACCCGCGCGGTTGTACCACGAGCGGTCGAAGATGACGATTTCCCCAGCGGCCGGAAAATGCTGGATGTACCGCTGCATATACATTTCTGTCTTTTCGCGATCAGAAGGCGCCGGCAAGGCGACCACGCGAAACACACGCGGACTGACGCGTTCGGTGAGAGCCCGTATGGTTCCGCCTTTGCCCGCGGCGTCGCGCCCTTCGAACACGATGATGACGCGGTGGCCAGTGTGCCTGATCCATGCCTGAAGCTCGCATAGTTTGACCTGAAGCTTCCGGAGCTCCTTTTCGTAGTCTTTGCGCTTCAACTTCTTGGCACGCTCATCGTGCTTGCCCACAGCATCTCCCTTCACGAAGTGATGCGCACAAGTCTATTCGCGCGGCTCAGGATCGTCATCGTCAAACAGCATCCGGACGGATGGCGTGTCCAAGTCATCCATCTGGCCATCTCGTGTCGCCCAGATAAACGCAAACACCGCGAATGCGGCAATGATGAGCGCCAGCGGCAGCAGGATATAGATCACGCTCATCGCGTTTGTCCCGGTTGAAACGTTCGGGCCTGCATGGAAAGCGTGACCACCGTCAGTGAGCTGAGCGGCATCAACACGGCGCCAAGGATTGGTGAGATCAGGCCGGCGATCGCCAGTCCCGCCGCAATCGTGTTGTAGCTGAGCGCCGCCATCACGTTTCGCCGAATGACGCGCTCGGTGCGCGCGGCGCCATCCAAGAGTTGCACGACTGGCGAAAGGCCTGATCGGGTGAGATACACGTCCGCCGCCGCCAAGCTGGCCTCCGCGCCGCCGTGAACAGCCACACCGACGGTGGCAGCCGCAAGCGCCGGCGCATCATTGACGCCGTCACCCACGAAGACGACAGGCTCTCCTCGCTGTGCATCATCGACGATTGATCGCTTGTGTTCGGGCGTCGCGCCGCCGACAAGCATCTCGAAGTCCCCGCCAATCGCCGCTGCGACCGCCTGCACCACACGCTCATCATCGCCCGACACAATGCCGATTCGCCAACCTCGAGTTCGAAGTTGATCGAGCGCATCGCTGGTGTCATCGCGCACGCGGTCACCGAGGCCCGCCATGGCGACAACCTCACCCTGCCGCGCGATGAGAATGGGCGTGAGCGCCTGGTTGAGAAGCCGCGCACGCTCGTCTTCCACCCATGGCGGGGCCAATGCGTGTTTGAGCACAAACGGCGCCGAGCCCACGATGAACGCGGCCTCGTCCACGCGACCCCGAACGCCGGCGCCTTGAACATGTTCAATGTCCGATGCGATGGACTGGCCTTCCGCCACATCAATTTCAGCGAGGGCGCGCGCGATTGGATGCGACGATCCGGCCTCCAGCGCCGAGACCGCTGACCGAACGGAGTCATCGCCGACCCATTCGACGACTCGAACCTGGCCTTCCGTCAGCGTGCCGGTCTTGTCCACAAGCACCAGTCCTGGGTCTGCGAGACGCTCGACCACATCGCCTGATTTGATGAAGAGGCCTCGGCGTGACGCGCGCCCAAGCGCGACGGTGACAGCGAGAGGCGTCGCAAGACCAAGAGCGCAAGGACAGGTCACGATCAGCAGCGCAATCGCATGCTCAACAGCGACCGACGGATTGATCGCAAGCCATAGCGTTAGCGTCGCGGCGGCAAGGCTGATGACGATGAGGACAAACCACGCGCTCATCCGGTCCACCATGCCGGAAATGCGGGAGCCCGCGGCTGCATCGCATTCAATGTCGCGCATGATGCGGCCCAGACGCGTCGCATCGCCAACGGCGTCTGCGCGAATGCGCAACGGCGACGACAAATTGACCGCGCCGGCATTCACCGCATCGCCCATATGCACTCGTCCGGGTCGCGACTCGCCCGTCAGCACCGCGGCGTTGATGGAGCTGGACCCGTGAGTCACGACGCCATCGACCGGAATGGTTTCTCCCGCCCGAACCAGCAGGATGCATCCGGGAGTGACCGCTTCGATTGGCGCCGCGCGCTCCATGTCGCCTTCGATCATGGTCACCGTGGCGGGCGTGAGGGAGTAGAGAAGCTCGACGGACTCCGCCGCGCGTCGTTGTCGCGAACGCTGCAGCCAGCGCCCGACGAGCAGCAGGAAGACCAGCATGGTGAGTGAGTCAAAGTAAATCTCACCCGCGCCCCGAAACACGTTGACGACGCCAGCCACACCGCCAAGCGTCAATCCCAGCGCAATGGGCAGATCGAGCTGCCACGAGCGCATCCTGATGGATGCGATGGCCCCTTTGAAGAACACCGAACCGGGCCAGGCGAGCGCGAGCGCCCCAAGCGCCATGCTGCAATACCGAAACAGCGTCTTGAATTCGACGTCAATGGCGTCGAACACGCCGCTGTACAGCGCGAGCGCCAGCAACATGACATTGCCCGCAAGCGCGCCTGCGACCGCGATGCGCACCATGAAACGGCGGTCCTCGCGAGCGCGCGCAGCGCGGGCCTCTCCGCCTCGCGCCGGATGCGCCGGATACCCCAGGCGATCCAGATCATGCGCGATGCTGGAGAGCGACGTGCACTCGTTGTCCCACACGATGCGAACGAGCGAACGCGTGAGATCCAATTGAGTGGTGAGCACGCCTTCATGGATGTGCGGCAGTCGTTCGACGAGCCAGACACAGGCAGCGCAGTGCACGCCCTCGAGATAAAACTCGACTTCGAGCGTACCGTCATCGCGCGTCGTGCAGTGGCGTTCTTGAAACTCCGGCGCATCAAACGCGGCGTAGGTCTCGCCAGTCGATCGGGCCGGGGCGGCTTCGGTCTCCAGCGCATCGCGAATGGCGTAGTAGCGATCAAGACCGCATTCGCGAATGACTCGATACACGGTGCTGCAGGCGTTGCAGCAAAATTGCACGTCGCTGTCAGCGTCAAGCAGGCCTTTGGGCACGGGCAGGCCGCAATGGTCGCACATCGTTGCTGATGTGATCGCGGACTTTGGAGGCGCGGCTTGCAACGTCGCGTCAACCACCGCCATCTCCGGCCGGATTGCAGCACGGAAGGTCGCGGTGGTCCAGATTCTGCACGTGCTCGGCGGCTTCTGAAAGCGTGGCCGGTTGTGCGATGGCGCCATCATCGAGGCGCACCGGCATCCATGTTCGTGAGACGATTGACAGCATCGCGACGAGTGTGATGGCGATCGGCATCAGGATGGGCATGGACTTGCCGAATCGCCCAGTGAGCGCTCGAACCCCGGCGCCGAGCGAGACCAACACCGGCAGCGTGCCCGCCCAGAACACCCCCATGGTCAATGCGCCAAGCAGCGGGTTTGCTGTTCCCGCCGCGGTCGCGACGAATGCGTAGAGCCAGCCGCAAGGAAGCAGGGTAGTGAGCAACCCAATGACAAGCGCTCGAGCGGGTGGCGCCAGCCGCATGGCGCGCTGATGTCCAGCGTGCAGGGCTCGCTCCATGAACTTGGGCGGTCGCAGCCGCGCCATGCGCATGCCTTTGACGCGCAGAAGACACACGATTCCAAAGGTCGCCACGGTCGCTGCGGCAAGTGCGGCGGCGACGCGCTGCACACCGACGAGCGAACCGCCCAGGTCAACAATACTCCCGAGCAGACCGGCCATCGCGCCGAGCACGACGTACGTCACCAGCCGCCCGCCGTTGTACGCCGCGTGCAGCAACCATTTGGGTGTTCGATCGTTCGGGGCCGCGACTGCAAAGGCGACGAAGGCGCCGCACATGCCTGCGCAGTGCAGACTGCCAAGCAAGCTTGCGACAAAGACGGTGACGATCAGCGCGGTCATGGTTCAGCGCCTCGAGAGGTCCATCAGCCACTGTTGCTGATGATCTATGAATGCGTCGTCGCCGCGCCGCGCCGTCAGTTCGACTTCCCAGAGGCCTTCGCGTCGTGGTGTAAACCGTCCCACATAGGCGCCAGGGTCGGATTCTTCAAACGTCGCGGTGAGGCGATTCGCACTGCGAGCCGGGTGGAAGAGCGTGGCGTGCACGGCGGCGCCCGTCACGGGATCGCCATCACGATCATTCAAACGAATGATGACGGAACGCTCGCCATAGACATCAACATCCTTGCCAAACTCGATTGACGCGGTCCACCCAAGCGCGGCGCTGGCATGCCGTTGAGCGGCGGTGTCGTTCCATGTGCTCGCCTTGGTTTCGTAGTCATCAATGACGGCGAATGAAGGGTCGGACACCGCGAGCATCATGGTGGTGGTCATCGCGATCACGCTCATGGCCATGAATGCAATGACAAGGCCAGGCCAGAACACATGCGGTGGAATGCGCGGCGAAGGTGGAGACGCGTTGGTCGGTTCAGTCGTCATCGCCATCCTCCGATTCGCGGTCGGGAGTCGCCCATGGCCCCAGCAACCGATATGACCGCGTTGTGCTGAATGCGTTGTCAACCGTCGCAATGTGAACCTGGATATCGCGATGGCCTTCTTTGAATTCGTTGGGCGGCGCGATGATGGTCATCGGCGCTTCGTGCGCTTGGCCGGGTTCGACGGTGAACGGGTTGTCAGCGGACACAATGCGTCCAGTGGCGAGGTCAACAAGCTCAACCTGAAAGGTGTTGGCCTCCGCCGCTCGGTTTCGAATTTTGACTCGAATCTGATTGCTCACATCGCCATCGGGCAGCACGACGAAGGGGGAGCCCACGCCGCGCGTAAGCGTGACTTCAGCAATCTGGCGACCAGCGACAACGAGCGTCAGCGCCATCAGCAAGCCAATCAGCAATGCTGGATAGAGAAGCACGCGCGGTCGCAGCAGCCGAACATTCTCGCCGGCCACCGCTGCCTGGGAGCTGTACCGAATCAGCCCCTTGGGGCGGCCGACCTTGTCCATCACGGCGTCGCAGGCGTCGATGCATTGGGCGCACCCGATGCATTCCATCTGGAGCCCTTCACGAATGTCGATGCCGGTTGGGCACGTGCGCACGCACATGCCGCAATCGACGCAATCGCCGCGCGCTTCGGTCGCGACGGGCAATCGAACGTCCCCGCTCTTCCTGGACTTCTTGACCTTGCCGCGCGGCTCGCCGCGTAGCTCGTCATACGTGACGATCAGTGACTGTCGGTCCAGCATGACCGATTGAAACCGTCCGTACGGGCACGCCACCAGGCATGTTTGCTCGCGAAAGAACGCGAAGTCAAACATCATCAGGCCCGTGGCGCTGGCCATCACCAGAAATGCGACGGGATGCTGCGCCGGAGACGACTGCACCCATTGCCACAATCGCTCGACGCCGACGAAATAGGCAAGAAAGGTGTGCGCCAGGAACATGGAGACAATGAAGTACACGACGTACTTGGCTGGTTTGCGCCATGCGCCAACTTTCTTCTTTCGTCCCGGCTTGCCTTCGAATAGCCGTTCGATCGGGCGATACAGGAACTCCATGTAGACGGTTTGGGGGCATGCCCAGCCGCACCAGACGCGGCCAAGAAGCGCTGTCAGCAAGAAGATTGCGACAAAAATGCTAACGACAAGAATCGCCAGAGGCAGCGTGTCCGTTGGATAGAACGTTGTGCCGAAGAATGTGAATTCGCGCGCGGGGATGTCGAGCAGAATTGGCGGCTTCCCACCAATCCGCAGGTACGGCATGATTGTGAACACGACAATCAATCCGTACGCCACCATGCGACGTCGATGCAGAAACCGGCCGGGCGACACCCACGGCTTGAGCCAGCGGCGCGAGCCATCTGCGTTCAGCGTCGAGAGCACGCGCTCCGGCTGTTTGTCCGCGGTGATCGAACTCATGATGGCTCCTATCGCATGGCGCCTGACGTCAGTGATTCAAGGCGCGAAGCGATTGATTGTCTCTCTCATTCCACTGGCTTTGGCGGCCAAGCCGGAATGATGTCGCCTTCCGGGCCGCGTGGCCCATCAAGGAATTGGCCACGCATGTCAGCGACATACGCCGCGAGCAACACGACCTCATTGGAATGCAGCCGATTGCCCCACGGAGGCATCGCGCCATTGGCGGCGCCATTCTGAATGACATCCGCGAGTCCGACGATGTCCGTGACGTTCTTGTAGTGATCGTCCGTGAGGTTGGGTCCGACCAGTCCTCGTCCGTCAGATGCGTGGCACGACACGCAGTTGGTTGCAAAGATGCCTTCCGCAACGGGCATCCATTGCGGGTCGCCCATGAGCGTGAGAATCGTCTCTTGATCGGCTTCAAGCTCGCCGATTTCAGCAAAGAGCTTCTGAAATTCGCGGCGCTGCGCTTCGGCAAGTTGCCCTTCTTCGGTCCAGGCCATCGGGCTGAATGTGAAGAAGAAGAAATAAAAGGCGCTGAAGAGGACGCTTCCAAGGAAGATGGTGTGCCACCATCCCGGGGTGGGATTGTCGTATTCGGCGATGCCGTCGTATTCGTGCTCGAGCAGATGGCCGTATTGGCTGGATTCCTGCTGTGTCATGATCAGCTTCCCTCCGACGCGTTCTGTGATTTGGTCACCACGGCGCCATCATCAAGCGCCAGCCTGGCGTCGCGCTTCATGTCGCTCTTCGGCGCCAGCGCTGCGCGCGCCACCACGATCAGGAACACCGCGATGAACACGATCAGCGCCACTTGCGGGAAGAATGCGAGTCCGTAACTGCTCATGAGTTCGCTGAGACTCATTCGGCGCCTCCTTCCGCGCCGTCGTCGGCCGGCGCCGTATTGAGGATGTCCGTTCCAAGACGCTGCAAGTAGGCAATGAGCGCAACGACCTGCTTGTCTGCGAGATCCGGTCGCCCGCCATCCGCGGCGATTTCCTGCGCAACCTGTTCGGCCTGCGCCCGCGCCATCTCTGGGGCGTTGTTGATCGCTTCGCCATAGGGCACGCCCAGCATCGCCATCGCGTCCACCCGCGCCTGGATGCCGTCAAAGTCAATCTGCTTCTCGAAGAGCCACGGATATCGAGGCATGATCGAGCCCGGCGATGTGTCGCTCGGGTTGGCGAAGTGCCGCGCATGCCACGGCGCGTTCGGATTGGATTGGCCTTCGCGCGCCAGGTCCGGCCCGATGCGCCGTGAACCCCACTGGAACGGGCGGTCGTAAATGGACTCGCCCGCTTTGGAGTACTCCCCATAGCGTTTCGTCTCGGCGAAGATCGGTCGAATCATCTGCGAGTGGCAGTTGTAGCACCCTTCAGCGACATAGAGGTCGCGTCCATACAACTCCAGCGGTGTGTACGGCTGCACACTGTCGATCGTCTTCACGACGCTCTTGACGGTGAAGAGCGGAATGATCTCGAAAAGCGACGCCGCGGCGACGGCCACGATCACCAGGAAGGTGAACTTCATCGGGAATCGCTCGAGCCGGCGGTGCCACCAGCCCTGAAGGATGTTGACGTCCACCTTGTCGCCGAGCGCGATGTTCGCGTGCAGTCGTGAAGGCGGCTTGGGCGGGTCCTGATATGTCTTCGACAATGGCGCCGCGCGATGGATCGGCTCGTCGTATTGCGGCGGGCGCGTGCGCCACGTCATCCAGATGTTCCAGATGCCAAGCGCGACACTCGCGAGATACATCACGCCGCCAGCGGCTCGAATCCAGTAGAAGGGGATGAGCCGCGTGACCGTTTCGATGAACTGTGGATAGGCAAGGCGGCCGGTGTCATCGAACGCGCGCCACATCAGGCCCTGCGTGACGCCCGCGGTGTACATCGAAATGACATAGAGCAGGATGCCGATCGTCCCGATCCAGAAATGCGCCGTCGCGGCTTTCACGCTGTAGAGCTTGGTCTGGAACAATCGGGGCGCCAGCCAATAGATCATGCCGAAGGTCATGAACCCGTTCCAGCCGAGCGTGCCACTGTGCACGTGCGCGATCGTCCAGTCCGTGTAGTGCGACAGCGCGTTGACGCTCTTGATCGAAAGCATTGGTCCTTCGAACGTGCTCATGCCGTAGAACGTGATGCCAACGACAAAGAATTTGAGGACGGGGTCGGTGGACACTTTGTGCCAGGCGCCGCGAAGTGTCAGCAGTCCGTTGATCATGCCGCCCCACGAAGGCATCCACAGCATGAGCGAGAAGACCATGCCAAGCGATGACGCCCACGCTGCGAGCGCGGTGTAGTGCAGATGGTGCGGCCCGGCCCAGATGTAGATGAAGACGAGCGACCAGAAGTGCACGATGCTCAATCGGTATGAAAACACCGGACGCTCGGCGGCCTTTGGCAGGAAGTAGTACATCAGCCCCAGAAACGGCGTCGTCAGGAAGAACGCGACGGCGTTGTGCCCGTACCACCACTGCATGAAGGCGTCCTGCACGCCGGCGTAGATCGGGTACGACTTCATCAGGTTGTCGATGCTGGACACTTCGCCGGTCTTGAAGAACTCAACGACGCCGACCGGAATCCACAAATTGTTGAAGACGTGCAGCATCGCGACGGTGATGATGGTCGCGATATAGAACCACAGCGCGACATACATGTGCCGTTCGCGACGGCGGATCAGCGTGCCGAAAAAGTTTACACCAAAGAAGCCGACCCAGACGATCGCAATCGCGAGATCGATCGGCCATTCGAGCTCTGCGTACTCTTTGCCCTGCGTAAATCCGAGCGGAAGCGTGAGCGCGGCTGAGACGATGATGGCCTGCCAGCCCCAGAAGTGGAGGCGACTCAAGCGATCGCTGAACATGCGAGCCTTGCACAGGCGCTGCGTTGAGTAGTAGACGGCGGCAAAGATCGCATTGCCGGCAAATGCGAAAATCGCCGCGTTGGTGTGCAGCGGTCGCAGGCGCCCGAACGTGATCCAGGAGATACCCAGGTTGGCTTGAGGAAACGCGAGTTGAACGGCGAGAATGACACCGACGAGCATCGCGACGAAGGCCCACAACAAGGTGGCGCCAACAAACATGCGCACGATCTTGTCGTCGTACACAAACTCATCGAGATGACCATTGGCGTGCGCAGCGTTCGCGCCGCCTCCCTCATGCCCCTGTGATGGTGCAGCGCTCATGCCGTCAGCTCCGGTGGAGAGAAAACGGAGCCGCGCTCGCTTCGTGCACGGCTCCTGAGTTGTCGCTCATCAGAATAAGTTCTGAAGAGCAACGCGTGTGATGGTGTGGAAAATCGCGGCGCCCGCCACACGGTTGCGGCGGGCGCCTGCGACAGCCCCTGTCAGAACAAGAGTTGAAACTGCAGTCGGATGACGAATTCGCCATCATCCATGGTCGGAAGCAAGCCGATCTGATTGCCGACGGAGCCGGGGACGCCCGTCGCAATACCCGAGACGAGGGCGTTGCCCGCCGTGTCATCGAGGAAGTACTGGACATCGAGCGTGAACTTGGCCGCCTGACCATGCAGGTAGTAGTTTGCGCCAGCCGTGATGGTGTTGAACGCCTGATCCGCAGCGCGATCGGAATCCGGAATCACCACGTCGTAGCGTGCGAACGGTTCGATATCGTCCGTCACGAACACGCCGCCTTGCACGAGGAATCCGAGATCGTTGAAGCTGCCGCCGCCGCCGTTGGTGTCGGTGTAGAGGCCGACGCCCATGCCGAAAACGTTCCAGCCATTGCCTTCGACCATGATGTCTGCGGTGTAGGCGAGGAGATCGGTTTCAACCGTTCCCGGCGCATGCGGGCTTTGTTCGAAGTGAACGCCGCCGCCGAGTTTGGCGGCGAATTCGGCGCCGCGCGGCGATGAGAATTGATCGAACTGCGACCAGTTGCCGGCGAATTTCCATTCCCAGCGCGTCGTGACGCCCCATTCAGCCGGGTCAGCGTTGAAGTCTGTGTTTGCGGAGCGAATGCCGCTATCGAAACCGGCCCACATGCGCCATGAGTCGGCGCTGTAGTGCGCCCAAATACCCTGGCTGTAACCCTGACTGAAGACGGCATTCACGACCGATTGATCGACCGCGAGGCTGTATTTTTCCTGCAGCACGTCCTCCCACAGAATCGGCTCGCGGTATTGCCCGCCGAGGATGATGAGGCCATTGTCAAAGACATATCCGGCGTACGCATCCTCAAGCGTGAAGCCGCCGCCGGAGCTGTTGAACACACCCTGAATGGCGTACACGATGTCGTCGTAGATCGCGCCATCAAAGCGAAGCGCCACGCGCGGCAGGCTAAAGCCGCTGGCGAAGTCATCCACCGTGCCGTTCTCATCGTCTCGGAAATTCAGCATGTAGCGAACCTGCACCTGCCCGGAGACATTGAGGCGAAAGTCGCCACTGGGTGAAGCAAGAAAGAACTTGCCGTCATGGCCAGCGGTGGAGCCGCCCTGAAGCAGGCTCGATCGCGTTTCAGCGTCATTCAGCATCTCCGCCACGATGGCTCGGATCGAATCCGAGTCCAGTCTTGACGATGTGGAAAGGTCGGATGGCGCGGCAAAAGCGTTGGCGCCCAACAGCGCCGTTGGAATCAGCATCGGGGCGAGAGCACGCATCGTTGACCTGCCTTTCTGACTCGACCTGGGACTCGCCCGGGTGGCTCCTGTTGCCCCTCAGGCGACTTTCCATGTAATTTCAGACAAGAGGATACACTTATCGTCTAATGCTGTGCAAGTCTTCATGCGATGTTCTGCAGGCTGGAGTTATTGGACCTTGCCCGTCCACCTGCATTGGCCGCGGGCCATCGCTGTTCGACGAGGCCGATCACGGCGAAGGGGCGTGAGGGCGACCCAATTCAGGATTCAGGTGTGGAACGTGAACGGCGCGCTGGGCGCACGTGCAGCATCGAGATTGCCGTTCGAGCGTTAGCTCTTGTTCGGGGTCTGACCGGCGCTCATCGTCACATTGGTAGTGACCTTCTGGCAAAGCGGTCGAATGCCGTCTTCCTGATTCAGAATGTCAGCGATCGACGTCCGTTCGAAGACGCGCTCGAGGTGCTCGAGCTGCTCATCCAGCATTCGGTGCAAGGCACACAGCCGGACGTGATCAGGGATGCCAAGCGGACATTCTCGAATGCGAGGGATTGAATCGTCGCTGGCGGAAAGCACATCCAGGACGGTGATATCGCTTGGTTTCCTGGCAAGCAGGAACCCGCCGCCGACGCCGCGCTGTGAATCCAGAATGCCTGCGCGTGACAACGTGCGAAGAATCTTCTGGAGGTAGCCAACGGGCACCTTGGTGCGCTCAGCAATGGAGGGCGTTGTGACAGGGCCGCCGCCAATCTGGGCCAGGTGCACGACAGCTCGGAGCGCGTATTCAGACGTCAACGTGAGCATCGGCACATCATATTCAGGCTTCTGGACCCGGATGTCCAATTGTGGGAGTTTTGGTTGATTGACGCCTCGTGCAACTGCGTTGGAACGAAGGCGCGGCCGGCGTGTTCCTCGTCAGCCAGTCCAGTTCGCGAGCAGGGTTGCGAGGTCCGCGCCGTTGACCGTCCCGTCGCCGGTCAGGTCTGCGGTTCCGGAGGCGCCCCATTGTGAAAGCAGTGTCGCCAGATCAGCGCCATTGACCTGGCCGTCGTTGTTGAGATCACCAATGATGGCGAGCAGCGCCGGGTGGAATCCGACGCCGCCGGTCGGCGCTCCGCCCTCCGTCGCGGCGAGCGACGTTGTGTTCGTGCCGACAGTGATCAGGTCATCGTCGCCGTCATTATCGACGTCGCCCGATTCGAGCACGGATGGTTCGACGTCTGAAGTCACATCCATCGCGGCGGAGAGAATCACGCCGGATGCGCTGCCTGCTTGCGAGTCGTTGCGAATGATCTTGACAACGGGCGGATCACCGGCAATGACGGCAATATCCGGATCGCCGTCGCCGTCCCAGTCCACACTGGCGACCGCCTGCGGATTGAGACCGACAGGAATCTGAATCGCCGGCGCATACGCAATGACACCGGGAACACTTTGATTGATCAGAATGGAAATCTCACCATTCAGCGAGCCGTCATCCTGAATGGTGTTGAAGAGGTTGGCGACAATGATGTCAGGCAACGCGTCGCCGTTCAGATCCGCGATGGCGACAGCGGTCGGGCCAAGCC
>MRWG01001433.1_pt1 | contig 15337 bp, 10 predicted proteins | sample 1013341 | NCBI WGS metagenome assembly MRWG01 (sample SAMN06117577, study PRJNA244670) | biofilm metagenome | biome: Water; feature: Cathode Biofilm; material: Biofilm; isolation source: microbial consortium enriched at the cathode of a solar microbial fuel cell | place: USA: District of Columbia ... | reverse complement strand
CCATGAGCCGGTTTCGGCAGGGCGCCGGCGGCTATCATCCGCTGCGCAAGCTCAGCATCGTGTGGGCTGGAATCAGGCATGCAGTGATCCTCGATTTCAGCGTGGCTTACAAGCTCGTCATCGCCGTGCTGTTCCTGACGATCGCCGGCGCGACGGAATCAATCCTTCACTTTCTGGTCCTATTGGTGGTCACCGCGCTCATGCTCGTCGCCGAAGTGATCAATACGGCCATTGAAGCGATCTGCGACTATCTGTGCGCCGACTACGACGAGCGAATTCGCAACATCAAGGACATGGCGGCTGCGTCCGCCGGTCTCGCGATTGCAGTCTGGTACGTCGTCGTCGGCGGAATCGGCTACGAGGTTCTCACAACAGAGCAGCTGTTCTGAGCCACGATCGAGTTTTATGCCCCGTTCGAATCCACAGGGCCTCATCGAATCGCCCAAAAGTCCGGGCGTCGCCATTCTGACCGGTATGCTGCTGGCCGTCGCCTGGGCGAACTCGCCGTTCGTGGCCTCCTACGAGGCCATTCATCACGCCCCTGCGTCCGTGAGTATCGGCGCCTTCACCATCGCCAAGCCGATGATCAGCTGGATCAACGAAGGCCTGATGGTGTTCTTCTTCTTCCTCGTCGGCCTGGAACTGAAACGCGAGACGTTCGAGGGGCGGCTGTCGTCATCCGGCTTGATGGCGTTGCCGGCAGCCGCGGCCATCGGCGGCATGATCGTGCCGGTGGGGATCTACCTGCTGATCACCGCCGGCGATCCCGAGTCGTCCCGAGGCTGGGCCATTCCGGCAGCCACCGACATCGTGCTCGCGCTGTCGCTGCTCGCCCTGCTCGGCGAGCGGGCGCCCAGGGCGCTGGTCGTGTTTCTTACGGCCCTCGCCGTTTTCGACGACCTCGGCGCTCTGATCATCATCGCCGGCTTTTACACGGACTCGTTGAGCGCGACCGCCCTGGCGGCCGCCGCGCTCGGGCTCTGCGGCCTGATCGGACTCAATCGGCTCGGCGTCGCCAGAATCGCTCCCTACCTGCTGACAGGCGTGCTGGTGTGGGTCGCCGTGCTGAAGTCCGGTGTGCATGCGACACTCGCCGGCGTAGTCATTGCCTGGTGCATCCCCCTGAAGGTCGGCGACCGGCCCGTGCTGAAGCGCATCGAGCACGACTTGCGGCCCTGGGTATCCCTGCTGGTGATTCCGGTGTTCGCGTTTTTCAACGCCGGCATCACGTTAAGCGGAATCAGTGTAGAGGCATTGCTCCAACCGGCCTCGCTGGGGGTCATCGCCGGGCTGTTCGTCGGCAAACAGCTTGGCGTCTTCGGCGCCGCTCGACTCGCCGTCGCGTTGCGGCTCGCCCGACTTCCGGAGGGTACGACCTGGAGCCAGATCTACGGCGTCGCGATCCTGGCCGGCGTCGGCTTTACCATGAGCCTGTTCATCGCCGCCCTCGCCTACCAGCAGCCGGGTATGATTCTGAAGTCGAACGTCAGCATCGTTGTCGGCTCGGCGCTGTCGGCGTGCGTGGGCATGTTCGTGCTGGCCAGATCCTGCCGATCGCCCATGACGCCGCAAACGGAACGCAGCTGAATGTCGGGCTGGACGCAAGTGGAGTTCGGGGCGTTGCCCTGTTATGATAGTGCAATGTCTTGCCGCGTTACCAGCAACCCACTGCTCGCCGCGCTGCTGGCACTGCTCGTGATGGTAGCCAGTGCCCCCTTCGTGGACGCTCATGGGGACGACGGAGCAAATCACGTGGTTGCCGGTGTCTACCTGGACATCGATGGCGACGCCGGCAGTCCGGCACCGTCGCCCGTCGATTCGTCTGGTTCGAGCCACATTCACATCCACGCCTGCTGCCCCCACGTCGAGACCACTTCGTTCCGAAACGGCATCGTGCCGATGCACACTCCGCTGCTGTTCCGCACCGCGCGCAACCGGGGAAGTCTGCCCCCCGGTTTCTACCGACTCCCGCTCCGGCCACCGTCGCTCACGATCTGATTCCGCCCCGTTAACCGCCAGCGGCTCGACGATTCGTGCCGTGGCGCCGTCGACGTCCAATTCAGACACGGAGAGCGATCGAATGATTCGATGGACGGTAACCACCGCGTTGCTGGGCATATGGCTCAGTGTGCCACTGTCCGCCACCGAGACGAGGGTGGTCTCTGCCAACGCGCTTGCCAATGCGCAGGCGCAACCCCTCACCCTGGATGCCGCCGTGGCGGAAGCCGTGGATGCCAACTTCGGCGTGCGCCAGGCCATAGCACGCGTGGCGCAGCAGAGCGGCGCGCTGACCCACGCCAGGCGCTGGACGCCGTCCAACCCCGATCTCGAGGTGGGAACCGCCGAGCGAGAGCCGGCGTCTGGGGACGACACTCGGGACTTTTCCATCCGCCTGAGCCAGGAGCTCTGGATCGGTGGCCAGCGCGGCTTGCAGCGCAACGCGGCGGGCGCGCGACTCACTGCCGCCGAAGAAGATCTGAGGTTTCTGCGTTCCGCCATTGCCGCCCGCGCCCGCCGCGCCTTTCTCAACGTGCTGCTGACCCAGCGCGCCGAAGAAACGGCCGCACGGCTCGTCGATCTCACCGAGACCCTCGCCGACTACGCCCGCAGCCGCCTCGAAGCCGGCAGAACCACCGCGCTCGAGGTCAATTCCGCCGTCATCGGCGCTGCCAGGGCGCGTACCGAGCTGGCCGAAGCCGAGCGCCTGGCGGCGCGGGCCCGGCTGGTGCTGGCGGAGGTGTTGGCGCGGGATCCCTCCTCGCCCTTGAACGTCAGCGGCGACATAGAACCCTGGCCGGTGACCCTGCCAAAAGAATCGCGACTGCTGAACGCGGCCGTACGTCGCCGCGGGGATCTCGCGGCTGCGGCCGAACGGGTGGAGGCGGCCCGGCAGGAGCTCCGCCTCAGCCGCCGTCAGCTCATTCCCAACCTGACGGTGTTCGGATTCTATGAAGAGGAGGAGAACGCGGAGATCGCCGGGTTCGGCGCGAGCCTCCCGATACCAGCGCTGCACCGCTATCGGGGCGAGCGCGAGCAGGCCGCCGGGCGCCTGCTCGAGGAGCAGCTCCGCAGCGACGAGCTGCGGCTTGCCGTGCGCCGCCAGGTGCTCGAGGCGCTTGCCGACTATCGGGCCGCGCGGCGCCAATCCGAGCTACTCGGCACCGACATGCTCGAGCGCGCGGAGGACAACCTCAGATTGACCCAGGAGGCCTTCGAGGCCGGCAAGGTCGGATCTCCCGCGATCACCACCGCACAGGACAATCTCATCAACGTGCGGCGCAGCTATCTCGATGCCCTCGGCGCTCTGATTTTTTCGGTGACCGAGCTCGAGCGTGCCACCGGCGGCCTGATCGTTCTGGAAGACAACGACCAGGCAGACAGCAACAACACGCCATGAACACGAGGAAGCCGAACGATATGAATCCCTTCAACGTCCGTGTCCCGTCCGGAATGCTCCGGCGCCTGCGCCCCATTCCCTGGGTTTTCTTCTCGATCCTCGCACTCGCCGCCTGTTCAGGGGCGGACGACCCGTCAGCCGCACCGGCCGACGACCATGGCGCCGAAGAACCGGCCGGGCATGGGAGCGAGGACGCAGCCGCAGCCGAATCCGGCGAGCGCGAAGTCCACCTGTCGCCGGAGCAGCGCGGGCTGCTGGAGATCGGCGTCGACGATGCCCCTCGCGGCCATGCGGATGCCATGGTCAGCGCGCCGGCCGTCGTCCGATTCGATCCGAACCGGATGGCGCGCATCGGGCCGCGCCTCGAGGCCAAGGTAGTCAAGGTTCCGATCGACCTCGGTGAGCGGGTGCGAACCGGGGATCTGCTGGCCGTGCTCGACAGCGTGGAGCTTGGCCGCGCCCGGGCCCGCTTCTTCACCGCGAATGCGATGCTCGAAACGGCGCAAGCGGACTTCGAGCGCGAACGACGTCTGGCCGAGCAGCAGATATCCTCCGAGGAGGAGCTGCTGGAAGCCAAGGCGCGCCTGAGCGAAGCCGAGGCGGAGCAGCGGGCGGCCATGGAAGCGCTGCGGCTGTTCGGCCTGAGCGCGGACGAGATCGCCAGCACCGGCCGCGGCGAGGAACTGTCGCGGCTGACCCTGACCGCCACCATGGACGGGGTCGTCCAGCGCCGCGACCTTTCCCCGGGGCAGACCCTCGGGCCGGCCGACACGCCGATCCACATCGTCGACAACAGCCGCATGTGGCTCATGATCGATGCGTTCGAAGGCAGCCTCGACCGCATTGCTCTCGGCCAGCCGGTCGAGTTCACCTCCCGCGCGCTCGACGGAACGCGCTTCCCGGGCCGAATCGACTGGATATCGCACCAGCTCGACGAGCAATCGCGCACCGTGACCCTGCGAGCCGTGCTGGACAACCCGGAAGGTAAGCTCCGGGCCGGCCTCTTCGGTACCGCGCGGATCCAGACGGGCGCCGGCGAAGGCCCGCCGCGGGTTCCGGTCGACGCCGTGCAACGGCTCGGTGAAGAGGACGTGGTGTTCGTGCCCGCCGAAGAGGATCACGCGTTCCGTGCCGTGCCGGTCACGCTCGGCCACGAAGGCAACGGCTGGGTCGAGATCACCGCCGGCATCGAGGCGGGCGATCCCGTGGTGTTCGAAGGCGCCTTCGATCTCATGTCCGCCCTGACGGCTTCGGCACGCAGCGCCGAGCACGGCCACTGAGGAGGTGACATGATCGAAGGTATCGTTCGCTACGCGCTGGCCAACCGCCTGCTGGTACTGGTGGCCGTCGTCGGCATCATCATCGGCGGCTACATGTCGTTCCGGGCCCTGCCGGTGGATGCGTTCCCGGACGCGACCCCGACCCTGGTGCAGGTATTCACCTCCAGCCCCGGGCTGTCGCCAGTGGACGTGGAGACCCTGATCTCTTACCCCGTCGAGATCAGCATGTACGGCCTGCCGAACCTCGAGAAGGTGCAGAGCACGTCGATTTTCGGGTTGTCCCGGGTCGACGCCTACTTCGAGGACGGCACCGACATCTACTTCGCCCGGCGCCTGGTGATGGAGCGCCTCGCCGACGCGCGGCGCCAGATTCCGCCGGGGCTGGGCGAGCCCGAGCTCGGACCGATCACCACCGGTCTCGGGCGCATTCTGATGTACACGCTGGCCGACGAGGATGGCGCCGAATATTCGCTGATGGAGAAACGTACGATTCAGGACTGGATCGTCAAGCAGCAGCTGAGGACGGTGCCCGGCGTGACCGGTGTGCTCTCCATCGGCGGGTACGAGAAACAGTATCAGGTACAGCTCGACGCCAACGCCCTCATCGCCCGGGACCTGACGACCGCCGACGTGCGCACTGCACTCGCGGCCAACAATCGCAACGTCGGCGCCTCGTTCATCAACCGGGCCGGTGACGAGTACATCGTCCGCGGCTTCGGTTGGATCGCGCCGGATGAGGAAGGACTCGCCGACATCGGCAACGTCATCGTCGCGGAACACGAAGGTAAGCCCGTGTACGTGCGCGACCTGGGCGAAGTGACATACGGGGCCGCCATTCGCCGCGGGGCTCAGGTCGCGAACGGCGAGGAATCCGCCGGCGGCTACGTGTTCAAGCTCATCGGCACCAACACCCAGCAGGTGCTCGAAGACGTCGAGGCCAAGATCGCGGAGATCAACCAGTCGCTGCCCGAGGGCCTGCGCGTCAATCCGTTCTACTCGCAGGCCGAACTCGTGGACAAGGCCATCGGCACGGTGGAGAGCGCGCTGCTCGAGGGGGCCGTGCTGGTGCTGGTGTTCCTGTATCTGTTTCTCGGCAACGTGCGTTCGACGCTCATCGTCATCGCGAGCCTGCCGCTGTCGGTTCTGGTCGCCTTCATCGCCATGCGCTTCTCCGGACTCTCCGCCAACCTCATGAGCCTGGGCGGCCTGGCGATCGGCATCGGCATGATGGTGGATGCCTCGGTGGTCATGATCGAGAACATCTTTCGCCACCTCGAGGAACGCAGTGACGAAGACATCCCCATGTGGCGCCTCGTCAGTGAGTCGGCTCGGGAAGTCGCGCGTCCCATCGTGTTCGCCATGGCCATCATCATCATCGTGTTTCTGCCGCTGTTCACGCTCGAGGGCGTGGAGGGCAAACTGTTCAGCCCCATGGCCTACACCATCAGCTTCGCGCTGGTCGGCGCGCTGCTGCTCGCCCTGACACTGGTCCCCGTCCTCGCCACACTGGCGTTCTCCAAAGACAGCGTGCATGGCGAGCCACGCCTGGTGCAATGGCTGAAACGCCGCTACCGGCCGGTGCTGAATCGGGCGCTAGCCGCGCCGAAACTCGTGTTCGGCATTGCACTTGCCGTGTTCCTCGGCAGTCTCGCGCTGTTCCCGCTGCTCGGCACCGAGTTCGTGCCGACCCTCCGTGAGGGCACCGTGCAGGTGCGCTCGACGCTGCCGCCCGGCGCCAGCCTCGACTCCGCCATCGAGTACGGCAAGCGCATCCAGAGCGTGCTGCGAAAGTTCCCGGAGGTGACGGGCACGTACTCGCGCATCGGCCGGGCCGAGGTCGGCGGTGATCCGGAATCGGTCAACGTCGTCGCCACGGTGGTGACCCTGAAGCCACTGGACGACTGGGCAAGCGGCCGCTCGTACGAAGAACTGCAGTCGGCCATGTCCGCGCAGGTCAGCGCTACGGTGCCGGGACTCGCCAACAATTTCTCGCAACCGATCCAGCTGCGCACCGACGAGCTGCTCTCGGGCGTGCAGGCCCAGCTCGTCGCCAGCATCTACGGCGACGATCTCGAAGAGCTCGCCCGCATCGGCGGCGAGGTAGAAGCACTGGCCCGGGACGTCCGGGGCGCCACCGACGTGCGAATGCAGCAACAGGGCGGCAAACGCCAGATCGTGGTGCGGCCGGACCGGGACGCCCTCGCCCGCTACGGCATCAACATCGACGACGTGCTGGGCACCCTGGAGGCCGGAGTCGGCGGCGCCACCGCTGGCCTGGTGTTCGACGGCATCCGGCGCTTCGACATCTTCCTGCGCCTCGAGGAGGAGCAGCGCGGGCGGCTCGATCTGATCCGCGAGCTGCCACTGCGCGGCGCCGGCGGCGCCGTGGTCCCGCTGTCCCGGGTAACGGACGTGGGCCTCTACACAGGCCCCAAGCAGATATCCCGCTCCAACGCCAGCCGGCGCCTGTACGTGCAGATGAACGTGCGCGGCCGGGACATGGGTGGCGTGGTGGAAGAGCTGCGCGGCCTGGTCCGCGAGCGGGTGGACATGCCGCCCGGCTACTTCGTCGAGTTCGGCGGCCAGTTCGAGAACCAGGAACGGGCCATGGCGCGCCTGTACGTCGTGGTGCCGATCACCCTGGCCCTGATCTTCCTGCTGCTCTTCTCGGCCTTCGGCAGTCTGCGCTATGCCACGCTCATCTTCATGAACGTGCCGTTCGCCATTACCGGCGGCATCCTGGCGTTGCTGATCTCCGGCCTCTACCTGTCGGTACCCGCCGCCGTCGGATTCATTGCGGTGTTCGGCGTCGCGGTGCTGAATGGCGTGGTTCTCGTCAGCTATATCAACCAGTTGCGCGATCAGGGCATGCCTCGCGATGAAGCGGTCGCCGTCGGCACCGAACGCCGCCTGCGCCCCGTACTCATGACGGCCACCGTGGCCATTCTGGGGCTGGTGCCACTGCTGCTGGCGGACGGGATCGGCTCCAACGTGCAGCGGCCGCTGGCAGCGGTGGTGGTCGGCGGGCTGATCACCTCCACCTTGCTGACCCTGCTGGTGCTGCCGAGCGTCTATCGCTGGTTCGCGCTGCCACGCAAGGAAGTAGAGATCTGATCTTCGACCGGAAAAGGAACAATCCCATGTACGAAGTGAAAGCATACGTCAAACAAGTGAAAATGGAGGCAGTGATCGATGCGCTCGCCCAGCTCGACTGTGTCACCGGGATCGCCGTTGTCCGTCTGCACGAGTACGGTCACGCTCTCGAGACGGGAAAACTCACCCGGGTGGACATGGTCAAGGTCGAAGTCGATGTCGCCAGTCTCGAGGATGCCGAGCATGCGGCCCGCTGCATCGTCGCCGAAGCGCGCACCGGATCAGGCCATCCCGGCGATGGCCGGGTGATGATTACGAAACTGCACCGGGCCACCCGGATCGACGATGGCGCGGAGGGGGCTGCCGCGTTCGCACCGCGGCCAACCTGAACGAGGAATCATGACGCAGCCGACATGGAGTTGGAGGACGTACAGCGGAACTACGACGCGGCAGCGTCCTACTACGACGCTGCCACCGAGCTGATCTTCCATCGGCTGCTGGGCCTGTATCGCTGGCGCCGGCGCATGGTCGCGTCACTCGGGGACGTCGACGGCGCCGCGGTGCTCGATGTCGGCTGCGGAACGGGCAACAATTTTCCACTGCTCGCACCGCGAGTGGGCCCCGCCGGGCGCATCATCGGTATCGACTATTCGCCCGGCATGCTCGCGAAAGCCCAGCGGCGCATCGACCAGGCGGGCTGGCGGAACGTCACGCTCATCCGGGACGACGCGGCCCGGCTCGAACACGTAGAGGATTCTGTAGATGCCACCGTGTCTGCCTGGTGCCTGGGCATCGTGCACGATCTGCCGGCGGCCCTGGCCCGTCTGCTGGAAGTCACCCGGCCCGGGGGCCGGCTCGCCATCATGGATTTCGTCCAGGTGCGCCCGGATTACGGACCGCTGAAACCGCTCTATCCATTCTACCGGCGCCTGCTGATCGCCAGCGGCATCGATGCCCCCGAGGATCTCGATGGCCGACGCCTCGCCGCGCGCTGGCGGGAAGGTCGCGCCCTGCTGCATACCCGCGTGAGCTCCATGACCGAAGAACCATATCTGTCGGGTGCGGGATTGCTGATGACCGGCGTCCGATGACGCCGTGTTCACGTTCCTGTCGGCGAGCCCCGGCGACTCATCGGGCTGATTGGAAAACAGTCGACAATTCTGGCCGAAGATGATCGATCCAGATTTCGATTTCAACGCACCTATCCTCGGCGATCTCGAGATCGCTGTACTGGAGCATGCCTGGAGAGCTCAGGAAACTACCGCTAAGCGTGTTCAGTCGGCATTGCGGCCACATCGGAACATCGCCCTCGGCACAGTCCAGTCCACGCTGGAGCGTCTGCATCGCAAGCACCTACTCTACCGGCGTAAGACCGGTCATGCCTTCACGTATATCCCAGAATTTTCGCGGGAACAGTTGGTCGCGCTGCTCATACGCGCAACGTTGCTGCGATTTCATTGCGACGATGCCACTACCTCTGGGGCGCTGCTTCAGATTGTTAACGAGCTTGGCTTGACGGCGCAGTTCCGCAGCGCGCTAGATCCAGATGGGTGTGGCTAGCAGCCGGATGGGCATGCTGGTGGCTATGGGGCTCGGGGCCTTCGCAGCCTTCGTGGGTGTGCTGATGCTGTTCATCGTGCACGTGCTCGTGCGTGTGGTCGCCCGCTTCGTGTTGATGGCAGGTCTCGCTGGGATCCTGCGCCGGCCAGAGCGCACGCGCCGCCAACGTGGCCAAGATGGCGATGCCAGCAAGCAATGCGAACGTCGGCGCCATGCCGAACCCAGCACCCAGCGCCCCTGCCAGTGGATAGCCGATCAGCCAGCAGGCGTGTGATAGCGCAAAATGCGCTGCATAGATTGCTGGGCGATCGTCCTGAGACCCGGACCGCGCGAGCAGCCGACCTGAAGGAGTCTGCACCAGCGAGGAACCGACTCCCAACAGCACCCAGATGAACAACATGCCGCCAAATCCAGGTTGTACCACACCAAGCAACAGCGACAGTCCCAGTATCAGCCCGCCGAACAGCATGAACGAACGCTCGCCACGTTGATCCAGCAATCTCGGCAACGCCAATGCGACTGCCATCGAACCACCTCCCATCGCTGCAAACGCGACCGCCGTGTCCGTTTCGGAGCCGTCCAGGTACTCTCGCACGTACACAACCGTATTCACGATGACCATGGCCCCTGCTGCCGACACCGCAAACGACAGTGCGAGCAGGCCTCTGAGCCTGGGCGTCTTCAGATAGACGCCCAGTCCACTCGTCGCCTTGTGCCAGATGCCGCCTCCGCGGAAACTGGCCGTTGGCGAGGGAAGCGTCACCGACACAATCAGAGCTGCGGAGAGGACAAAGGCCAGAGAATTGGCGGCAAACAGCGCCTCGAAGTTAATCACGGTCAGCACTGCCGCAGCGAGCATCGGACTCAGCAAATTCTCCAGATCGTAGGCCAGTCGCGACAGCGATAGCGCTCGGGTATAGACCGCCTCGTTTGCCAGCACGTCCGGTATGGTTGCCTGGAAGGTGGGAGTGAATCCGGCGGAACAGCTGTTCAACAGCACGATCAGCGTGTAGACCTGCCAGATCTCCGCAACGAACGGCATACTGGCCACGAGAGCCGCTCGCGCCAGATCCAGTCCGACCAGCATCCGTCGTCGTCGAACGCGCTGCGCCAATGCCCCGAAGACCGGTGCGAGCCCGACATAGGCGACCATCTTCAGGGCCAGCGCGGTACCAAGCACCGCACCGGCCCGTTCGCCCGCCAGATCGTAAGCGAGCAACGCCAACGCTACTGTCGACAGACCGGTACCGGCCAGGGCAACCACCTGCGCACCGTAAAGACGCCGGTACGTGCGGTCGGCCAGGGGGTTCAATGTCACCGCCATCAGCCCACCCACGTACCTTCACGAACCAGAGTGCTCACGCGCCCCCTCCTCACGGCCGTGTACCAGCCGATAAAGCGCCGGTAGAACGACCAACGTCAAGAGTGTCGAGGACACGATGCCGCCTATCACGACCGTCGCCAGGGGTCTCTGGACTTCTGATCCAATACCCGTGTTGAGTGCCATCGGTACAAACCCGAGCGAGGCCACTAAAGCCGTGATCAGTACCGGGCGCAGCCGGGTCAGGGCCCCCTCCACGAGGGCATCATCCAGGGTGCGTCCGTGTGCCCGCAGATCGCGTATGAACGCGACCATGACCAGACCATTCAACACGGCGATGCCCGACAGCGCGATGAAACCGACGGCGGCGGAAATAGAGAACGGTATGCCCCGCAGCAGCAGCGAAACGACGCCGCCCGTGAGCGCAAGCGGCACGCCGGTGAAGATGACGGCCGCGTCCCGCCACGAGCCGAGCGCCATCACGAGCAGCCCGAGAATCAAGGCGAGGGTTGCCGGCACTACCACCGACAGCCGTCGCGTAGCGGACTCCAGTTGCTCGAACGTGCCGCCATACTCGATCCAATAACCCGCCGGAATCTCTACCGTCGCGTCCACGGCCTCGCGCACATCAGCAACGAACGATCCGAGATCGCGCCCGCGCACGTTGGCAGCCACGACGACGCGGCGCTTGCCGTTCTCTCGATAGATCTGGTTATACCCGACCACCTGTTCGAGATCCGCGATCTGACCAAGCGGCACATACTCCCCGCCGGGAAGCGGTACGGGCAAGTCGTCCAGCCGGTTCGGATTTGAGCGCATGGTCTCCGGGAGCCGCACGACAATGTCGGAGCGACGGTCTCCTTCATAGAACTGGCCCGCCACTCGACCACCCAGTGCTGTTGCCACAAGCTCCTGAAGCTCGCTCACGGACACGCCATAGCGGCCGAGAATCTCCCGGTTGGGCACGATGGTCATCACCGGGAGACCGGTGGCCTGTTCCAGGGCAACATCCGCTGCACCTGTCACGCCGCTTACTGCGGACTCAACGTCCTGACCAAGCTCGATCAGCCGATCGAAGTCGTCGCCGAACACCTTGACGGCGAGCTCGGCGCGCACCCCGGCGATGAGCTCGTTGAAGCGCATCTGAATCGGCTGCAGGAACTCGTAGCGGTTGCCCGGCACCGGTGTCACCTGCGCCTCCAGGTCAGCTACAACCTGCGCCTTCGGCTTGTCCGGATCGGGCCACGCTTCGCGCGGTTTCAAGATGATGAAGTTGTCGGCGACGCTCGGGGGAACCGGATCCGTCGCGACTTCCGCCGTCCCGATCTTGGCGAAGACGCGCTCCACCTCGGGTACCTCACGGATCTCCTGCTCAAGCTTCTCCTGGAGCGCGACCGCCTGGCTCAAGGAGGTACCCGGAATACGCAGGGCGTGCAGGGCAATGTCACCCTCGTCGAGGTTCGGCACGAACTCGCTCCCGAGGCGCATAGCGAGGACACCGCAGACGGCAACCAGCACCACCGCAGCCACCAGAACCAGCCACCGGAAGCGGATCGCGGCGAGCAGGATCGGCTGGTAGAGGGCGCGTGCCTGTCGGACGATCACGTTCTCCTTATGCCCGACGCTGCCGCGAAACAGCAGCGCGACGCCGGCGGGAACGAACGTCACCGAGAGAATCATCGCACTAGTCAGCGCGATCACGACGGTCGTGGCCATGGGATGGAACATCTTCCCCTCCACCCCGGACAGGGCGAAGATCGGCAGGTACACCGCCGTGATGATGAACACGCCGAACAGGGCCGGTCGAATGACCTCCCGCGTCGCGTCATAGACCACGGCCAGGCGATTCTTGACCGAGTCCAAGGCTGTCGGGCCAGCCTCCCGCAACCGCCGCAGGCAGTTCTCGACAATGATCACCGCCCCATCGACGATGAGCCCGAAGTCCAACGCGCCGAGACTCATGAGGTTGGCGCTGACCCCACTCTCCACCATGCCCGTGATGGTCATCAGCATCGCGAGCGGAATCACGGCGGCCGTCAACAGCGCGGCCCGCACGTTGCCGAGGAACAGGAACAGCACCACGATGACCAGCAAGGCGCCCTCGACCAGATTCGTCCGCACAGTTTCCAGCGTCTTGTCGACCAGCCCGGTTCGGTCGTAGACGGCCGTCGCGGTAATACCCGGCGGCAGGCTGGGCTTGATCTCCTCGAGCTTCTCGGCCACGCGGTTGGCCACCGTGCGACTGTTCTCGCCGATCAGCATGAACACGGTGCTCATCACCACTTCGCGGCCGTTCTGGGTGGCTGCCCCGGTGCGAAGTTCCTCGCCGACGCTGACGTTGGCCACCTGCCGGACCAGGATGGGCACGCCGTCCTCCTCTCGAACCACGATGCGCCCGAGCTCCTCGATCTTGGATGCTCGGCCGGGTACGCGCATCAGCCATTGCGCCCCGTTGTGCTCGATGAAGCCCGCGCCGCGGTTCTCGTTGTTGCGCTCGATGGCCTTGGCAATGTCCTCGAAGGTCAGATTGTGCGCCAGCAGCTTGGCCGGGGCCGGGGCGATGAGAATCTCCTTCTTGAACCCACCGATGGGATTTACCTCGACCACCCCGGGCACTCGCAGCAGCTGCGGACGAATGATCCAGTCGTGAGCGGAGCGAAGGTCGGTCGGCGTGATGGGTGAGCCATCGGGATTCGTTGCGCCCGGTTCCGCGTCCACGGTGAACATGAATATCTCGCCAAGACCGGTGGCGATGGGGCCAAGCGCCGGTTCCACGGCATCCGGCAATGACGATCGAGCCGCGTTCAGCCGCTCTCCCACGAGCTGCCGGGCGAAGTAGATGTCCGTGCCCTCGTCGAACACCACAGTGACCTGCGACAGGCCGTAGCGAGAGACGGAACGGGTGTAGCTGAGCTTCGGCAACCCTGCCATAGCGTTCTCGAGGGGGAACGTGATCCGCTGCTCCACTTCGAGCGGTGTGTATCCTGGCGCTGCGGTATTGACCTGCACCTGAATGTTAGTGATGTCCGGCACCGCGTCGATGGGCAGACGGGTGAAGTTCCACAGTCCGAGCCCGGCGACGGCCAGCACCACCATGACCACGAGTCCCCGGCGGGAAATCGATCGATCCAATATGAAATCTAGCATGATGGGCCCTTAGTGATCGTGAGAAGCGCCGGACTTTTCGACGTCCGCCTTCACGACATAGCTGTTGGTGCTGACATAGGGGGTGCCGGGCTCGATGCCGCCGAGCACCTCGGTCCACTCGTCGTCCTGACGGCCGAGTTCCAGCATGCGCACCTCGTAGACGTCTCCGAACTTGCCGTACACCACGGTGAAATCGCGGAACGGCTGCAGGCCGCTGCGTTTGACGGCCAGCGGCACGGAGTGCTCGGCTGCCTTGATCTGTGCAGTGATGAACGTACCCGGTGCAAAGCCACCGTCCGCATTGTCGAACTCGACTCGAGCAATCACGGCTTGAGAGTCCTCGGCAATGGCCTCGATTTGGTCGATCGTCCCCTCCACGGTTCTTTCGGTCAGGGGGGACGTGATGGTGACGGGTGCCCCTTCTGCGATCTTCCGCCGATCTTTCAGATACACCGAGAGATTGGCCCACACGCGGCTGGTGTCGATGATCGTGAACAGACGCCTGCCATTGGTCTGTTCCCCGGGATTGGCGTTCCGCTCCGTGACGATGCCCGCGATGGGCGCTGACAGCGTGTAAGGCCTCAGGCTCTCGTTGCTTTCGATGGTGACCAGCCGATCACCGGCCGCTACCATCGCGCCGAGCTGAGCCTCGACCGACTGGATGGCGCCTTCGAATCGGGCCGACACTGTACGGATGCGCTGCTGATCCGGCACGACGCGGCCGAAGACCTCAATGAACTCCGTCAACACGGCTGGCCCGGCGATGGACGTCTCGATCCCGAGCGCCTCCGCCATCTCGGGCTCGATCTGCGTCCTTCCCTCGAAGTTCTCGTATTCCCAGCTGTAGGACTGGCCCTTGGCACGTGCATCAAGAGTCACAAGGAAGGAGTGAGGCTCGTAGACGACCTGATCCCCGCGCAGCAGGTCGCCTTCCGGTTCGAACTCGATCTCGTCCACCCGGTCACCCGTCCGCGTCAGGCGGACTTGCACGTCCACCTGGCTGGAATCGAGCGGCTCGCCGTCGTAGGTTGCCCAGACCCGGAACTCCGGCGGTACGCCTTGCTCGAAGATGGCGAGCTCAACCGCAAACGGGCCGTCTATCAGCATCCTCCCGCCGTGCGGGCCGCGCTCATAGGTGTCGGCCTCCGCGCCTTGTCCGGCGCCCGAGGATTCGGCAGAAGGCTGGTCGTTGGAACAAGCGCCCAGAAGGGCGACCGCCATCAGGACCGCCAGAAGTCGAAGTTGAACAAAGAACTTCATGGTTGCGTCTCCAGTTCGGTAAGCTGCACGCCGGTGAGGCGCTCGATCTCGATGGCGAATTGTTTGGATTCGATGCCCGCCGCGAGCAGCCTGCGTCGGGCGTCGATCACCTCCGCCTGAACGGCCGTCCACTCGAAAAAGCTGTAGCGGCCGCGTTCGTACGCACTGCGGGTTTCCGTGAGTGCGTCCTGCAACGGCGGCAGAACGTCGTCTTCGAGAGCCATGGCCCGCGAGCGGCTTCGTTGCAGGGCCTCGTACAGCACTGCGAGCGTTGTCTCG
>MRWG01001431.1_pt1 | contig 15387 bp, 11 predicted proteins | sample 1013341 | NCBI WGS metagenome assembly MRWG01 (sample SAMN06117577, study PRJNA244670) | biofilm metagenome | biome: Water; feature: Cathode Biofilm; material: Biofilm; isolation source: microbial consortium enriched at the cathode of a solar microbial fuel cell | place: USA: District of Columbia ... | reverse complement strand
GTTCCTCCGGCAGCATCGCGCCGACCGGCGGCCGGATCGAATCGAAGGGGCCTACCAGCGTTTCTTCAGTGGACTCCAGCCCGCTGGTACGGCCGACGATCGCGTAGCGCCCTTCCCGGATCACCCGGAACGGCTTCGCCCGCACACCGGTGAGGTTGTAGCCCTCCAGTATCGCGGTGGCGTCCGTCATCTCCTCGACATAGGTGCGGCCGAACCGGTCCGCGTACAACGTATTGAACGCGAGGACGAAAACACCCAGAAGAACGCTGCCCGCCACCACCGATTGCACGATCACCCGCGAGCCGAGCTGACGCCAGCGGACGAGCAGCACTGCCCCACCGCCAAGCGCCAGCAGAATCGGCGTCGCCTTGGTTTCGCTCAAGGCGGCCGGCATGAGGAACAGGACCGCCAGGACGAACGCAGCAGGCAGGCGGATCCGCCTGTCGATGTAGAACACCAGCGTTGCCAGGATGGCGAACGCGGCGAGAATGGTGACGCTGGAAGTCGACGTCAGCGTCCCCGAAATGAAGTCGCCCGTCATCAGACCACGAAACTCGACGAACCGCTGCCACATGGTCAATGGAACCTGAGCAATCAGGACCATGGCGAGCACCACGAGCTGGTTGCGGACACTCACGTCGGAGAATACGAAAGCGAACGGCATCAGAAACACCGGCACATACTTGAAGTAGGTGCGAATCCCCGCGAAGGCCGTATCGCCCGAGACTCCGTTCAGCACGAGCCCCATCATGGCTACATAACAGAACATGGCGAAGACCAGAAGATACTTGAGCGGGATGCGTGTCCAGTTGCGCGTGACGATCAGTGCCGCGACGACGAACAGCGCTGCGATCGCAATGACGCCGTCCGGAACGTATGACAGCAATGACGGCAGGTCCGGGAAACGCCGGGTGACGAAGTGCGCCAGCAAGGCCACCAGCGCAACCGAAAGTGGAACCAGCGAGGTCATTGACGGGCGCCGCTCATGCCGAGCGCAGCGGATTCGACGTCCGCATGGGCACTCAGCAGGTAACGGTCGAGTTTGGCTGCCTGATCAACCCACTCGAAGCGGCCCTCGAGCATGGCACGGGCACCGGCAGCCGCACGAGTCAGTTCCTCGTGCTGCATCCAGGCGCGCACGATGGCGTCGTGAACGTCGGTTGCTTCGAAGCCGGCGGTCCAGATCACGAAGCGTCCATCACTGACGACTTCCCGATGGGAGGCGATGGGGGTGAGAATCATCGGCTTGCCGCAGGCCATGTACTCCAGCACCTTCAGAGGACTGGAGACGTTCCACTCGAGCCGGTCCGGCAACGGACACACACAAACGTCTGCGCCATGAATGGCGGAAACCACGTCCGCATAGGGAATGAAGCCGGCAAAGCGCACGTGCGGGTCCGGCCCGTTGCGGCGGGCGAGCTGCTCGAGTTGCACGCGGTCGGCACCATCGCCGACGATCACCAGCTCTGCCGCGAACGGCAGCGGGCGTATCGTCATCGCCTCCACCAGCTTGTCTATTCCGCGTTCGATGCTGATGGCGCCGTGGTAAAAAACCTGGAACCGCTCCGTCGCCCGCAACGGCCCGGACTGACGGAAGTGCGCGAGATCGACACCGGACTGCCAGATGACGCTGCGGTTGCGTCCGAAAGCGAACGCGCGTTCGACCTCCCGCTGCAGTGCACGGGTGATGAACGAGTAGCCGTCCGGCCGATGTCCGAACAGCACCATGGGCAGGTACCAGAACAGCAACCAGTCCAGCCTGCCCTTGATACCCTGAACGTTCACCGGGAGTGTTCGAACGTCCAGATGCACGAACTCGATACCGAGGCGTTTCAGCAACGGGACGAGCCACAGGGCATCAGGATTGACGATCACGATGTCGCCCGGGCGCCACCGGCCCCGCAACCATCGGTACATGGCCACGAGAACGGATGCTCGAAACATCAACGGCAGATCCACGGCGTCGACGTACTCGACGCACTCGTCCCGCGGAATCGGGTCCGCGCCGGCCGAACGGGAAGCCAGGACCGTGACCTCCCAGCCCGCCTGCTCGAGGCACCGCGCCATCTCCACCCAGGAACTCTTGTCCGCCTTGACGTCGAAGCGGTCGGGGGTCAGCCAGAAAATCCTACCGCGCTTGCGAGCCGCTGCGGCGGGCTGATCGTCGCGGTTCACGGCCGGCATACCTCTGCATACAGGTCCAGGTAGCGCTGCGCTACCGCGCGCCAGCCGTAGTCCGCAACGAATTTCCGCGCGCGGGCGCGCAGTCGCTGGCGCAGAACGTCGTTCTGGACGAGCCTGACCAGAGCTTCTGCCATCACCGCCGGCTTTCCCGGCGCCACCAGCAACCCGTTGCCTTCGTGGCAGATGACGTCCCGATTGCCGGAGATGCTGGTGACTACCGGACAGGCACCGCTAGCCATGCCCTCGAGCAAGCCCAGCGACAGCCCTTCGGCCCCCTCGCCGACGCTGGCGGAGACATACGCCTGCGCTCTGCGCAGCAGAGCGGCGAGCACGTCCGGGCTGCCGTCGCCGCCAGGCATCGGCACGGGCAGTGTGCCGACGAAACGGACACGGTCTGCCATACCGGTGTCATTCACCTTCCGGCACAGTTCGTCCGATGTCCTGCCGACGATCGCCAGCCGAATGGAAGGCTCGACGCTGCTGGCAATACGAACGCTCTCTACCAGCTCCTCATGACCCTTTCGACGATGATAGTTGCCAATGGATACGACGAGAAAGCTGTTCTCGGGGAAACCCAGATAACCTGTCACGTCGAACGCCGGTTTGCTGCGAAAGCGCTCGAGATCCACGCCGTTGGGAATGCGCACGATACGTGAGGCGGCGACACCGGCATCGCCTAGCGACGCCGCGATCGTCTCGCTGATGGCGGTCGCCCGCGCCGCGTGACCCAGCGCGAACTCGATCTTGCTGTTCTTCTGCGGGTCCATCCGGGCGCCGAAGCCGAGCTCGGGGATGACATTGATGTCCTCGCCATGGGGGGTGACGATCAGCGGCGCGGCCGAAAAACGTCGGGTCCGAGCCGCGGCGTAGCCGTTGGGATAGGTGGTATGAGCGTGGACCACGTCGAAACCGCCCCACAGCCGCGCCGCCACCATCGCGGCATATTCCGATACCTCTCGGGAAATTCCCGGAAGTTTCGGCCAACGTCGAACCGGATAACCGAAGTGGAAGCCCCGGAATTTGCGCACCCCCCCGGGCCCGGCCACGACCACCCTGTGGCCCAGGGCCTGAAACTGGGTGGCAAGCTGGTGAACCACCAGTTCCTTACCCCCGATGTCCGGGAGGTAGCTGTTGACGCACAACAGCACCTTCATGGCGCGCGCATGCCGCCGAACGCATCGAGCGCACCATCCGCAGATGTTGCAACGGCCAGCCGCATTCAGGACAGGCTCGTCGCGGCAGCCGAACCCGGCCTGAGCCGCGCGGGCATGCGCACGAAGTGCCTGTAGACGTTGACCGTCTGATTGGTGATCCGGCGCCAGTCATAGTGCTCCGCCACCCACGCACGCTGCTGATCCGCCGCCTCCCTGGTCCAGCTGTGCAGATACAGCTCACTCAGCGCCTGCGTCAGCTTGGGCACGTCTCCCACGGGAAAGTGTCGAGCCTCTGGCGCCGCAACCTCCAAATTGGCCGGGATGTCGCTCGCCAGAGTTGGCAGGCCATAGCTGAGCGCCTCCAGCAGGGCTATGGGAAGCCCTTCATGAGAGGAAGGAAGCACGAACCCGGCAGCGTTGGCGTAGAGCTCGTCCAGATGAACTCCGGTCTGAAACCCGGTGAGCACCACCATGGGATTGGCCGCCGCCAGCTGGCGAACCTGCACTGAATAGCGGTCCCGGCCTCCCGAACGGCCGACCAGCACGAGCTTGCAGCCTTCCAGCTGCGCGGCAGTGAATGCGTGCAGCAGGTCGAGCTGACGCTTTTCCGGCACGAACCGGCTCACCTGCAGGATGTAGCGCCGTGGGGTGAGCCCGAACCCGCACAGGGAAGCGGCGGTACCGGACAAGGGTGGCAGGACGACGCCGTTCGGAACGACGCTGGTGCGCACGCCGAAGCGCTCCTGAACGGACTTCTGAATCACCTTGGACACGACGATCATGTGATTGCTGAAGCGGACACCGGCACGCTCTCCGAGCTTGAGCATGAAGCGTGGCACCGCACCCCACTTCTCCCGGTCGTAGTCGAAGCCGTGGTGCGTAACGATCACGTTCAGACCGAACAGGCGCGCCAGGGGCGTGAGCAGTGCCGGCCCGATACCGTGGAGGTGCAACACGTGAGGGCGAAGCCCGATCGCGCGAACGACGCCCAGAAAGGTGTGGACGATCGTTTCCAGCGCCGAATGCTTCGGCGACCAGATCCACGTGCGGCGAACGCCGCGCCAGTCGCCGTCGCGGGTCTTGCCGCGATACCGCTTGCGCGACACCACCTCGACGTCCCAGCCCGCCTCGGCAAGCATCGGACCGAGAGACTCCACGTGGCGCTCAATTCCACCCTCCACGGCAGGAATCCCACGGAGTCCGAGAATCATGATGGTCATGCAACCAGCTGCCGGCCAGACGGCTCCGAGAATGAGATTGCAATGTAAGAAACGACGGCGGAACGGTCTGTTCGCTACCGCGCATATAGCAGCCGCGCGAGCCTACGAACCGGCGGGGAGGGACACGCCCAGTCCGGCATAGAGCGCGCACAGGCGTTGGTAGTGCACCGGCTCCGAATACTGCGCTTCGGCCAGCCGCCGGCCCGCCTCGCCCATGCGCCGAACCTGCGAGTCGGCCAGCGCCGCCATGGACGAGAGCTTATCGGCGAGATCGGCTACGGAGCCGCTCCGGAACACCAACCCCGTCTCGCCGGCGGTGACCATTTCCGGAATCCCACCGATGTCGGCACCAATGACCGGGACACCATCACGATACGCCTCGAGCACGCAGATAGGCGCGTTCTCGTAGAGCTCCGAGGGCAGCACCAGAGCACGCGCGGAGCGCACCGCGTCCCGCAACTCCGAACCGGAGAGGTATCCGGTGAATTCGACCGATGAGCCGGAGGATCCGGCCAGCGCTTTCAGCGCGTCCTCGTCCGGACCCGTGCCGACGACCCTGAGCGGCACGCCGGCGGCTGCCCCGGCCCGTATGAGCGTGCCGACGCCCTTGTCCAGCGTCAGACGACCGATGTATACGAACGCGTCACCAACATGGTCCGGAGCAACGTAGGCGGACATGGGAACGGCATTGGGGAGGTACACGAGGCTGCTCCGGTCGACGCCCCATTCCACCATTTTCTCCAGCAGAAACCGGCTGGGCGCGACGAAACGGTTGACGTTCCTGGCATAGGAGCCCAGAAACTGGTGAACCTTGGTTTCCAGGTAGATCAGCGAGCTCAACGCCAGGGAACCCTTGATGCAGCGATGCTTCAGCAGATTCCGGTGGCGGCCGCCTTTACAGCGTTCGCAGACACCGTCATGGGTGTACATTTTGTAGGACGGGCAGGCGATCTTCAGATCATGCAGCGTCATGACCGTCGGGACGCTACGCTGCCGCAGCAGGCTCAAAATCGAAGGCGAGATGTGGTGATAGATGTTGTGCAGGTGACACACGTCCGGGGTGCAGTCCTCCAGCAGCGCTGAGAGTTTCTGCCGCGCCTCCCAGGAATACACGACCCGCGGAACCCGGTGGACCTTCTCAGCCAGAGAGTAGTCGCTGCCGAACTCGACCTCTTCGACGAAGTAGCGGTCCATGGGATCGGACAGGTTCCGGGGGTGGCGCATGGCGAAAGGAACGACCCGCCATCCTGCTGCTTCGAACAGCCGGTTCTGATTCAGATAGACGGATTCAGCGCCACCGCGCGCATAGTGGTAGTTGTTGATGGACAACAGCGTCGGGCGGGGCACGGACGGTTCTCTGATGGCGGACGCTCGGGTAGGCAGATGCTGAACTCCAGCGGTGTCCGCCAGCGTCGGCTGACGGCCGCGTAGTCTGTCACGAATGTCTGCCGCTGTCGCATTCGGCTGCATGGCCTCGCGCAACGCCCGCTGGCAGGCGCCATTGTGGGCAAGTTACTCCCGCTCCGTGTAGGACAATGCCCGCCGGAAATGTGGTCAGGCTATCCTTGTACGCACCATGCTGGCCTACTGCGCACCGGACTGTCGCAGCACCAGCGGCGCCCCGCCCGGAAGCGTGTCGCAGCTACGAGAGCTCGGCGCCGCCGTGGCTTCGTGAATGGAGTCTCGGTGCGCAACTGGCAAAGGAGTATCTTACCGGGGCAACGGCTGCCGGGCTCCCGACCGCCGCATCGGACAAGCCAGAAGGAGCATTTCGCAAGTATCCAACTCGAACCTCGGAGGCCTAGTGAATCGTACCTCGATCCATTCAGCAGTACTGGCCGTCTTCTGCGCCCTGATCACCCCCCCGGCAGTGGCGGTGACATACTACGTCAAAGCCGACGGAGACGACGCCAGAGATGGACTCACCGACGCGACCGCCTGGCGGACGCTTGGTCAGGTCAACGAGGCCGTCATCGAAACCGGCGCCGACGTCATGCTCAAATCCGGCAGCTCGTTTCACCAGCAGACTCTGACCATCGACTGGCCTGGTAGCCCATCCGACCGGGTCGTGGTCGGCTGTTACTATCTGGATCCGGCCGCCGGCAATCGCGAGACGCCGTGCCATCAGGGGGCCAGTGCCGGAAACGTGGAGCTGCCGGAAATCAACGGCACGCTCGAGTCGGACTGTCGAGCGGCGGCGAACTGTGCCTACGACGTCGCGGGTGCGGTGCCCCGATCACACTACGACGCGCTGGTGCGGATATCCCGCTCTCATGTAACCGTGCAGGATCTCAGGCTCCGCGACAGCGCCGGGCGCGGCCTCACCGCCGATGGACGGAGCGCGGACTCAGGGGTGATTTCCAGTGTGACGCTACAGCGCCTCGACATCATGCACACGGCGTTCTCTCCGATCGTCCTCGAGCACAACATCCGCTTCGCCGTGGTTCGGGATTCGCTGATCCGCTACTACAACTGGTGCGAGCGCAATCATCGCGAGGATGCCATCGCCTCCTGCAGGCAGGGCGGTCCCTGGCCGGGCGGCGTCGCGCTGGTCCGCTCGAAGCCGAGCTATTCGCTGATAGAAAACAATACGATCTACGGCGGCGCCGGAGAAGGCATCAACTGCGCCCTGTGCAGCCATCTGATCGTCAGAGGCAACCGCGTCGGCAACACCCACTCGACGACGGTGTACGTCGAGCATGGCAACCACACGATCATCGAAAACAATGTCATCTGGGGAAATCCGGCAAACGGCAACGCCTTCTACCGAGGCGGGGTGTCGTTCGATGGCATCGGCCTGACGATGGAAGATTATGCCCTTTCGGACCCCCGCTCCGGGGCCGGTTCGGACAACCTGATTCGCAACAATCTGATCGTCGGCCACAACCACTGCATCAGGAGCGGGGCGATGCCCAGATCCGCCGAGGCCGGACACAGCATCGGGGCGAGAATATACGGCAATACCTGCGCCGGGCAGATGGGTGATGCCGTGATTCGAATGAATCAACCATCGGCCAATACCGGATCCTGGGACGTTCGCAACAACATCTTCCACAGTCCTGGCGCGCAAACCATGTGCCAGGTCCCCGGTTCCGATTCGATTCGGTTCGACAACAATCTCTGGTCGGAAAGTCCGTCCGTAAGCGGCTGTCGTGGTGCCGGCGACGCGTACGGCGACCCCGGCTTTCCGACGCCGTTGGCGGATCTGAGCAACTCGGACTGGACCCGGATCCCCACCGCCGCCTCCCTGGCCGTCAGCCCCGGCTCGCCCGCCGCCACCTCCTGGGCGGACCTCTCGGGGCTGACGCTGGTGAATCGTGCGGACTGGCGTGGCATCGACAGCGCCATGAAAAGCCTGGATCAAATCGGCTGCGACGGGGTTCTCCGCGAGAACGCGCTGCCGGTCGACTACCGGTGCCGGCAACGCTCTGCGGAAAACGGGGCGATGGGAGCCCTGGTCGTCGAGGCCGAGTCGGCCGTCCCGCAGCCGCCGGTACTGCTCTGAGTCGGCATCACTCAGCGTTCCATGCCTGCGATTTCGAACAGTCGATTCCTCGCATAGCGCTTCAGGTACAGTTCCAGCAGCACCAGTTTGCCGACCAGTTGCTGCCGCCCGGCCTCGACGGGGCCCGCCCCGTCGAGAGCATCCTGCGCAGACGTCGCCCTCGCATCTCTGCGCTCGAGCGACTCGACGACCTCCCGCACCGCCCGAGCCTCGTTCGCCGACAGGTCGGGACCGGCATCGGACCGATTCTCCTGATAGATGCTCCGGAACGTCTCGCTTCGGGGAAGCGATGGCTGTGTCGAAAGCTGGCTGAGCTCGTCGTGCATCCGATCGTGAGGCGATGAATCCCGCGGGTAGAGATGAATCTTCGCAGAAGAATTGCCGAACAGCGTGTGCTGCCGCTTGTCCCAGTACTGGGTCTTACCCGGCCAGCAGGCAATTCCCAGGCGGCTGCAGAGCGCCTCGAGGCTCGCGGGCGACGACACGAGGTCTGAGTATCTGATCGCTGTGAACGAATTGAATACCGCCATGTAGGATCGGTGATAGCTCAACCACGATTTCAGCCAGCCGCGCTGTTCGGAGCGCTTGCAGCGCGACTGAAAGTACTCCTGCGGCGTCTTCCAGATGAGCACGTTGCGGCTGCCGATGCCGAGCTCGTCGAGCCGCTGCTGCTGCTGAGAGATCCACTCGATGGATTTGCTGGAGTCGACCAGAAATGACACGTCGGGAAATCTGTCGAAGAGATAGCGATGGACATCCACGGTGGCAGCCCGGGGATCACGCCATATGCCGCAGTCCGGCTCGCCGCACCCGCAGGTCGGTGATTTATGGTGCCGGCGAAACGGATAAACGTACGCACCGACCTCACCACAGGAGAACCCCGACTGGTCGTTCGCCAGAATCATGTCGAGCAGCGTACTGCCGCTGTACGCGGTACCACCGATGAAGGTCACGAATCGTGATGGTTTCGCCTGGAGGTCCTGGCCTGCCATCAGGTAACGCTTCGGTACGGGCTGGCGACGAAGTCGTCGTGGACGTATCCATAGACGTTTTCCGCGTTGAACTTCATCACCCAGGGAAGCGCAAAGGCCGGCAATCGGGAACGGGGGTCGTTGAACCACCGATAGTCATAGCGAATGGCCGCCATTTTCGCCGGCTGATCCTTCATCCGGTTTGCATGCACGGCGTGATGCTCCCCACCGCCGAAGCGAAGCATGGATCCCGGATCGCAGACTCCCAGGAACCCGGCAATGCGCCGCATGGAAGCGTCCGGGCGCAGGACCAGCTCGTCATAACCGACCATCAGGTAAGGGCGCCCGGCAAGAGCCCGCTTGAGCCCGAGGTTCTCCTTGTACCAGCTCATGTAGCCCCTCAAGGTCGGCTTGCCCATGCTCACGCACCAGCCCCGTACGTCTCTGATGGAGCACACCACCGTAGCATCGGGTACCTGTTCCAGAACCGTCAGATGCTTGGAGGAATCGACGGGCACCTTTCCGGGAAAGCAGCTTCGGAAGTGATCGAGCACCGGCTGGTAATCTCCGTCACCCACGAGACGCGGTACCAGTGGGCCCCAGAACGGACAGTCGAGAATGCTGGTCCCGCAGGAGCAGGTCGACGTAGCGGCCTTCGCCAGGTTGTCGGAGGATCGGATCAAGCTGCTGATCTCCCCCAGCGCTACATAGCCTGGCGCGGCGCCGATCAGAAAGTGCAGAAGCGACGTTCCGCTTCGATGCAACCCGGTGACGAAAATCATCCTGTCCGCTCCAGCTGGGGTGACGACAATGGCTCAGAATTGAAAGTACAGAAACTCGCTCGGCTCGTTGAGCGACAGCAGGCAGTAGGCAATCATCACACCGGCGCAACCGGCCCAAACGCTATTGGCCTTCCACACGACACCCGTGCCCCGATGGGGCACCCGGTCATTGATCCGGCCTTTCAGATCGCCGTGGAACAGATCGAATACATTCGGCGCACACAGCGCCAGCGCGGCGGCGAGCAGGCTGAGAATCATCGCCAGATACCAGTTCGCATCCGTGTTCGGGAAGAACCCGTCGAAGCTCACGGCGCCGCTGACCAGCGTCCCGAGCGGCTGCGCCAGACTGCGCGGCAGATCGACGCCGTTCATACCGGTCATGCTGCTGACCAGGAGCCAGGCGGCATCGAGACTGGCGGCGCGGAAGAATACCCAGCTGACGATCACCGCCAGCAGCGTCAGCCCCCATGCGGCGTAGCCGTAAGGGCGCAGCGCCGCCATACGGGAATAGCCCGGGATGCGGCGCCACAGATGATTGACCACGAGATAGCTGCCGTGCAGACCACCCCAGATGACGTACGTCCAGCCCGCACCGTGCCAGAGTCCGCCGAGCAGCATGGTGAGCATCAGGTTCCGATACCGGTCCAGCCCGCCGTAACGGTTGCCGCCCAGGGGAATGTACAGATAGTCGCGGAGAAAGTTGGACAGGGTTATGTGCCATGCGCGCCAGAAGTCGATGATGCTGCGTGCCTTGTACGGCGAGGCGAAGTTGACCGGCAGCGTGATTCCAAACATCCGTCCGAGCCCGATTGCCATGTCCGAATAGCCGGAAAAATCGAAGTACAGTTGGAACGTGTAGCACACTGCCCCGCCCCAGGCTTCCGCCATGCTCACCGGGCCTCCCAGTGCCGCAGCGCCGAAGACGGGATCCGCGTAGGTCGCCAGCTCGTCGGCGATCGCCACCTTCTTGAACAGCCCGATCGCAAAGATGGTCACGCCGATGGCGAGATTCCCCGGCACACCGCGGAGCGCCTCGATGGCGCGGAATTGCGGAAGCATGTGCCGCTGGTGGACGATCGGCCCGGCGATCAGCTGTGGGAACAGCACCACGAAGGCCAGGTACTCGGTGATTCCGTGCGGCTCGACTTTGCCCTGGTAATAGTCGACCAAATAGGCGATCTGCTGAAACGTGAAGAAAGAAATCGCCAGCGGAAGCACGATCGTATCGATGGACCAGTCGCCCCCGGTGAAGTCAGCAAGTTCCCCTACGAAAAAATTCGCATACTTGAAGTAACCCAGGAGCGCCAGATTGAAAGCCACTCCTGCGGCGGCCATCCAGTGCCTGCGCGGATCCGTCGCATTCTTGATGAGCCGGCCGAAGCTGTAGTTGGCGAGCACCGAACCGACGATCAAAAGCAGATATACGGGGTTCCAGTACCCATAGAAGAACAACGACGCGAAACAGAGCCAGGCGAGAGCCACCCGCGCGCTCGAAATCCTCAAATACACTGCCAGCGTCAGCGGCAGAAAGATCAGCAGAAACTCGATGGAGTTAAACAGCATCCGCGCCGGCTCTGGACTTCTTCCTCACGTGTCGCTGGACCAGAGTGTCCAGCGCGGTGCTCGACCGCATGATGCCCAGGTCCAGCAACTGCTCAGGGTGCTCCAGCGCCACGGAACCCGGCCAGTAGCAATTCAGACTGCTGTCGCGCTCCACTCTGGCAGCATAGAGCTTGTATTCCCGGGCGTTGTCCTGGTGCTCTCCGCGACCGGCTTCCAGCACCACGCGATCGTTGAAGTCCTGCAGGTACTTAAAATGCAGCACCGCACCGCGAACCGGCGCCAGACGGGCACCGTCGATTGCGTGCATACCCGGGGCCACGTACGTTGAGGCTGCGTACTTGAACAGGGGAATCTTCGAGAGATTGACGTTGGCACCGAACATCCGCCTGCGCAGGTTGCCGGTTGGCCGCAGGCATTCGAATATCTGTTGCGTGTCCGGATTGATCCAGTCTTTCACTGCTTCATCGAAATCAGGGTCGAAGTAGCGACAGACCTCCAACGGGTCCTGGCCCGGCTCATAGGCATTCGCCCGAATCGGCCTGTCGGAATACATATCCAGCAGAACCGCCTGCATCGCCGAACAATCCGTGGACTCCAGATGCGCGATCAACTGCCGTAAGCCAATCACTTCCGACCCCGGATATATCAGGATCTCATCGAGGTCCGCAGCGAGACACCACTGCCCCCGACCAAAGCGGTTCAGCAGCACTTCCATCCAGTAGCCATACTTGCGGAATGACTCACGGGTACTGAACACATGCACATTCGGTTCGGCACCGGCGATCTCAACGGAGCCGTCGTCAGAGCCGTTATCGACCAGAAAGAACTCGTCTACCCCCATCGCTCGGTAGTATTCGAGAAAATACGGCAGCCTGAGCGCCTCGTTACGCATCTTCGCAAACATCAGAACGCGGCCGTCCAAGGACCTGTTCGGCTCACCGCAAACGCGTCGCATCCTGGCGCGGCTCACCGCAAACGCCACACGGCGCTGCAGTCTGAGCCGAACAGGCCGAGCAGCACCGCCCGCCCAGGCCAGCAACCGCATGGGCATTCCGAGCCATCTCGCGCTCATGAGGCGCCGTCGCCTTTGAGTACCGCAGGGACGATCTTCAGCAGAATCTTCAGATCCAATGCCAACGACCAATGATCGATGTACTCGAGGTCGAGGCGAAGCCATTCGTCAAAAGAGAGATTGCTCCTGCCGGAAACCTCTCGCAGGCACGCAAGCCCCGGTCGGACGCTGAAGCGCCGGCGCTGAACACCTCTGCTGAAGCGGTCCACGTCCCGGACAGACATGGGGCGCGGGCCGATCAGGTTCATGTGGCCGAGGAGGACGTTGAAGAGCTGAGGCAACTCGTCAATGCTGGTGCGCCGGAGCAATCGCCCGACCCTGGTCACACGGGGGTCATGCGCCATCTTGAAGATGGGGCCTTCGGCTTCGTTCAGATGCTCGAGCTCCGCCAAGCGCTGATCGGCGTCGACATGCATACTGCGGAACTTCAGCATGTTGAAGGTCCGTTTGTTCACCCCGACGCGCTGCTGCACATAGAAGACGGGCCCCTTGGAGTCGAGCTTGATCGCCAGGGCGGCACACACCAGAACCGGCAGCAGAACCGCCAGGAACGCAATGGTCAGAAGCAACTCGACGACGCGCTTCACGATCAGCTTGCCTTCATCGTGCGATACCGGCTCATAGTTCAACAGCGGCTGATCACCCACTGTCTCCAGAGACAGCCTGCCATTCGGAAGATCGACCACGTCCACCAGAAACTTCAGGCACACGCCTTCCTCCTCGCAGGCATCGACGATCACGCCGATCCCCCCCATCAGCGTGCGGGGAAGGCAAACGACGACTTCGTCGACGACGTGCGTCGCCAGCAGGCTGCGGATGCTCGGCGCTTCTCCCAGTACCGGCACCCCGTCCACTTCGGTGCCGACCCGTTCAGTGTCGGGGTCGATGACGCCAATGAAATTCAGGCCCCAGTCGGACTGCGAGCGATAGTTGCGCATCAATTCCTTCGCCCGATCACCCGAACCCACCAGAATCACCTGCAGATAATTGGCCGGCCGCTCGCGTTGGCCATCAAAGTACCACCAGCGCAGGCCGGTCCGGTTAGCGAGCAGCGCAAGAAACAGCAGGCCCGCGTAGGAGAGGACGGCCGACCGCGCGACGAAATCGAGCTGGCCAAAATAGATCATCAGCAGCAGACCGGTGAGAACCGTTAGCGTGTACTCGGCAGCGAACAGAAGTATCGAAATCGTTTTCTGCCCGTGAAGGTTCGGCGCCCGGAGAACGGACGCAACTGCACAGCACAGTAGCACCAGCGGCGCGAGCTGTAAGTGCGGTAACGCACTTAGCGGCGGCATCCATCCCATCAACCAGAAAATATCGATTGCGCAGACATAAACCAGGGTTCCGAGCAGGACGTCCTGGGTCTGCAGCAGTCGTTTCAGCAGCTTTGTTTTGGAGATTCGCATCAGCGTGTCCGGAGTGAATTCGATTGCAACGCCCTGTCATCGGGCGCAGTGTATGTCATCCGACACAACGCAAATCCAATTATGTTCCCTTCGATTTTTACAATTCAGCACACTCGGCTGAAGCGTCGCATGCTCGCCGAGTCCATGATGCTCGCCAGCATACTCGTCGTCTTCACTGCGTGCGCTTCCGTGTCATCCGCCCTGGCGCAGGAGCCGAAAGCGGTCGTGCCCGACTACCGCATTTCCGCTGAAGACGTGATCGAGATCTCCGTATGGAAGGAGCCAGACCTCCAGCGCGAAGCCATCGTCAGGCCGGATGGAGGAATCTCCTTTCCGTTGGTCGGCAACGTCCAGGCGGCCGGTCTGACTCCGCAGGAGCTCGAAGAAACCATCCGCGCCGGAATCGAGACGTTCATCCCCGACGCAGTGGTCACCGTATCGGTTCTCGAGGTCAGAGGAATGCGGATATACGTCACCGGCAAAGTGCGCAGTCCGGGCCAGTTCGTAGTGGGCCGCTACGTGGACGTCGTCCAGGCCATCACGCTGGCGGGCGGGCTGACCCCGTTCGCGAATACCAGCAACATCCAGATCATCCGCCGCGAGGGCCCCCAGGAGCAGGTATTCGAATTCAATTACGATCAGATCGAAAGAGGCCGCAACATGAGCCAGAACATCATGCTCGAGTCTGACGACGTCGTTCTGGTGCCGTAACGATGAGCGAGCATGACAGACATCTGCAAGAGAGAACGGCGTTCACGAGCAAACCGGGCGCCGCCTTGGCGGTTCCTGCGTTCGCTGCCGCGGGACTTCTGCTTTCGCTCACCGCACACGCCGCCTGGGTGGTCGAACCTGCAGCTCGACTGGACACTTCGTATGACGACAACGTTCGCCTGCGTTCCGAAGACGAGGAAGATGCCATCGTCACAGGCCTCAGCGTTCAAGCGCGATTGCGCAACGTCACCGAGATCTCGAGCATCTCCGCTCTGGCCGGCGTGGGGGTCAACCACTATGCCGGCGTAGACAGCTTCGACGAAGACACCCGCGAGCGCATGTTCCTCGAACTGGCCAGCAATCGGCTCACCGAACGCGGATCCTTCGGCCTGGACGGATCCCTTCGCCGGGAGGATCTATTGCGGACGATCGACCTGATAGATCCGGGTTTCGGCAGCGATCAGTCTACGGACACGGGCGGCACGGACACCGGCGAAGGAGAGTTGAGCGATGAGTTGCTCACCGACGGCGACCCGGATCTGGGAACGGTGGAAACCCTGGTGCGTCGATCCGTGATCGACGTCGAGCCGCACGCCGGCTTCGATCTCAATCCACGCACGTCCGTTCGGCTGAGCTATGGCTATCAGAACATCAGCTTCGACGACACCGACGAGGCGGATGCCATCCAGGACAGTGAATCTCACGCCGGCACCGTCGAGCTGCGGCGCGAGTTGTCACCGCGCGACGTCGGCTCGCTGCAGATCCAGCGCACGCGTTTCGAACCGGATGTGAGCGCGGAGGTCGATACCTGGGAGGGTC
>MRWG01001430.1_pt1 | contig 15393 bp, 10 predicted proteins | sample 1013341 | NCBI WGS metagenome assembly MRWG01 (sample SAMN06117577, study PRJNA244670) | biofilm metagenome | biome: Water; feature: Cathode Biofilm; material: Biofilm; isolation source: microbial consortium enriched at the cathode of a solar microbial fuel cell | place: USA: District of Columbia ... | reverse complement strand
GCTTCACCTACACGGTCGAGGACGCGGCAGGCGAAACCTCGACCGCCACGGTCACCGTGACCGTGACCGGCGAGAACGACGCGCCGGTGGCCGAGGACCTCCTGGTTTCCGGTGACAACGACGGGCCGATCACCGGCACGGTCCTTGGTTTCGACCCGGACGCGGGTGAGTCACCCCAGTTCAGCCTTGGCGGGCTAGGTCCGGACGGTGGCGAGGTGACCGTCAATTCCGATGGCAGTTTCAGCTATACGCCTGATGAGGGGTTCACGGGATTCGACAGCTTCGAGGTCACCGCAAGCGATGGCAGCCTGTCGGACAGCGCGACCGTCACGGTCGCCGTGAACGATCCTGGCCCGCAGGAGGCGCAGGATCGCGGGTTGGGCATTTCAATAGACATTGAAAGCGTTGAAGGGCGCCCTGCCGGCAGCGTCAACGTAACGCGCTCCACGGTTGAGGCGACGCCGATCAACCTTGTCTTCGCGATGGATGGATCGGGCAGCTTCGCGGATGAGTTCGCCGACCAGATTACGGCGGTCAAGGATGCACTCGCAGCACTGGCCGTCGATTTCGACAATCCCAATGCGCCGCAAGTGGATGTGCAGATTATCGTCTTTGCGAGCGGTGCGACCAGCTATGGCAAGAACGGGGCGGATGACCCCGCGAACGGCTTCACGCCGTTCGATCTGGTACAAGACGCAGCCGCGATCCAGACGGCGCTGGACGGCATAAGCCACCCGGGTGGCGGTACCGACTGGCACGAAGCGATCAACGATGCCAAGGAATTCTTCGATCAGGAGAACACCGTTGGTAATGACGAGGTCGATATCCTCTATTTTATTACCGATGGGCAGCCATCCGGCTCGGACAGCCTGTGGCAGAACGCGATCAAAAGTATCCGGGACGCGCATGATCCAGAAATCTTTACCTTCGGGATTGGCGGCGGCTTCGATCCTACGAAACTGGAACAGACCTTTACCATCGGCGGCACCGATTACCGCTTCGACAGCGATGGCGACGCCAAGACGATCACCGCAGCTTCGGACCTGACCGCTGAGATCCAGGAAACTGGGCTCTTCGCTGCTGAGCTGGTTTCTTTCTCGCTGGAACTGGAGAGTGACGGCACCGACCATGGCGTTATTGCGACCGCGATCGACGCGGACGGCACCGGGTTCACCCTGCCGCTGGCGTCAGTTGCCGGGATAGAAAACATGCTTGGCGAGGTTAATGACCTTGTTGCCACGGCGGTATTCGACCTTGATGGCGATGTCGGTACAACAGGAGATCAGATCACCATCGTCGAGGCCGGGCGCCTTTCGACCCCGGACGGCGCGGTATCGCCGACCAGCTCGGACGGCGCGGATCTTTTGCTGGGTGGCGCGGCCGCGGATACGCTTGACGGTGGTCTGGGCGATGACCTTCTGATCGGTGGCGGTGGAAACGACAGTTTGCTTGGTGGCGGCGGAAACGACCGTATATTTGGTGGGGCGAATGATGATCTCATCGCCCTTGGCGCGCCGGCGGGGACGGTTCTGGCCGACGGCGGCACCGGGCGCGACACGCTTAGGTTCGACATGGCGGGCGATCTGACAAGCGATGTGCTGCCGACGCTGACAATCACCGATATCGAGGCACTGGACATGGAGAACGGGCAGGTCAACAGCCTGTCCCTGACGCTGGCGGATATCGAGGGGCTGTCATCCGAACGAGATACTGACCTCGAGGCGCTCCTCGGCGGAGCCCTCGGCGACCCCGATAGTGCGACGGTCTACGGAGACGTCGGCGATAGCCTCGAGCTGACCAACCCGGCTGGGTCGATCCAAAAGAACCCCGGCACGACGGGGCCGGTTACGGACAACGGCGCGACCTTCGATATCTACCAGTTCTTTGACGGCTCGAATACGCTGCTTGCCACGCTCGCGGTGGATGATGACGTGAACGTGTCGATGGTGGTAGCCTGAACATCCTTGAGCGGTTTTGGCGCGCCGGGACCGCATTGGTGCGCTACCGAAGGAGTGATCTGTGGTATCGTTCAGGTTTGTTCAGGGGGACTGTCATCCTGTTCAATTGGTCTGAAACAGCCACACATCACGGCTCATCCACGTCCAGAACAAATGTGGACGGCTCTATGGTGTTCTCGATCAAGGAGAGGATTTCAGATCGTATCAGGCCATCCTCTGGATTGAAGAGCCCGGTGCGCTTCAGAGCTTGGCGAACATTGATATCTCGGCCCAGATACTCCAATGCAACCTTCGAGGCTCCGGGTTTGCGTCCCCGGCGTGTTGGGCCACCGGTTTGTATGCCAAGCAGCAACCCGAGCCTGCTTCGGTGGCTAGGGTAAAGCGTTGCCTGCGTAATGGAATTCACTTCGATCGCTTCGTACTCCAGAATGTAGAGGCGATCAGCAAGGTAGAACAACACACCTTCATATTTGTTCAGCCCGCTCGTGCGTCCGGTTTCCGGGTCGCGCAGAATCTCGATATTCTTCCAGTAATACTTGTCATCCTCGCGGTAGACGAGCGCCAGGGACCGAATGACCTTTCCCTGGTTACCAAAGGAATAAAAGTAGCGGAAATAATAGCCTACATATTTGTTCAATTCCTGACTGTGCTGATACAGCCTGTCGAGATGGCGCAGGGGCTTGCTCAGCGCTTCCTGCTGGAGCGGCTTGCGTTTTAGTGAAACGATCTCCTGGAATTGCTGCGGCTCCATCAACAGTTCGGATTCGGAGACACCGAAGAAATCACATATCCGACGCATGTTGTGGCGCGACGGATAGGCATTGCCAGCCAGGTACTTGTTGAACTGCTGACGATTGAAGTCAAGCCTGCGGCAGACCTCTGCAATTGATGGAAAATAGCTGCATAGCAGGGCGAGGTTGTGGCGCAGATCATCAGACATGTCGCATGTGTATAGTGAAGCCCAAATAGCGTCAATTAGCGAAAGGGTGCGAAATTGCGTGCCGCGCGGCGGTGCGTAGGCTCTGGGCAATGACACGCATCCCTGTGATGAACAGCGGCCCGGAGGTAGACGAATGAAGCACGTGGACGTGTTTCCGTATGAGGTAACGGAAATCAGTCATCTGGAAATCCCGATGCGAGACGGCTGCAAGCTGGCCGCGCGCATCTGGATGCCGAAGGGTGCGCCGGATGCGCCGGTACCCGCGATCCTCGAATACCTTCCCTATCGCAAGAATGATTTCACCACGATGCGCGATGCCTCGATGCAGCCTTACCTCGCCGGGCACGGCTACGCGGTGATCCGGCTCGACCTGCGCGGTGCGGGCGATTCCGAGGGGCTGATGGTGGATGAATACCTGCCTCAGGAATTGCAGGATGGCTGCGACGCCATCGACTGGATCGCGCGGCAGCCGTGGTGCGATGGCAAGGTGGGGATGATCGGCATTTCCTGGGGCGGGTTCAACGGGCTTCAGATCGCGGCCTTGCAACCGCCCGCGCTCAAGGCGGTGGTGACGCTGTGCTCGACCGACGACCGCTATGCCGATGACATCCACTACATGGGCGGCTGTCTTTTGGGCGAGCAGTTGAGTTGGGCGTCGATCATGTTCGGGCGCAACACGTTGCCCCCCGATCCGGCCAATGTCGGCGACAGGTGGCGCGACATGTGGCTGGAACGGTTGGAGGGCAGCGGGCTGTGGCTCAAGAACTGGCTGGGGCATCAGCGGCGCGACGAATTCTGGCGGCACGGGTCGATCTGCGAGGACTGGTCGCGGGTGCGTGTGCCGGTCTACGCAGTGTCGGGTTGGGCGGACGGGTATTGCCGCAGCGTGTTTCGCCTGATGGAGAACCTTCAAGGCCCGAAAAAGGGTCTGGTCGGCCCTTGGGCGCACCGCTATCCACACCTCGGAGAGCCGGGGCCGGCGATCGGCTTCCTGCAAGAGGAATTGCGCTGGTGGGATCACTGGCTCAAGGGGCAGGATACCGGCATCATGAATGAGCCGATGTTGCGGCTCTTCGTGCAGGAGAGCGTGCCACCGCGGGGCCATTACGATTCGCGCCCAGGCCGCTGGATCGCCGAGCCGGAATGGCCCTCGCCGCAGGTCGTGCGCACGCTCTTTCACCTCACACCCGGCGGCGGGCTAAGCCTTGAGTCTCCGGGTGAGAGCGCCATGTTGACCCATCAAAGCCCTGCCGATGTCGGGATGGCCTCGGGCAAGTGGTGCGGCTATGGCGCGCCGGGGGATGCGCCGGTGGATCAGCGGCGCGAGGATGCGGGCAGCCTGTGTTTCGAGATCGAGGTGCCGAAGGAGGGACTGACCTTTGCCGGGGATGCCAATGTGCACCTGCGGCTGAGCGTGGACCGCCCGGTGGCGCAGATCGCGGCGCGACTGGTGGACGTTCACCCCGACGGGCGGGCGACGCGGCTCTCCTTTGGCGCGCTCAACCTCACCCATCGCGGCGGGCACGACCGGCCCAAGCCGCTGGTGCCGGGCGAGGTGTATGACGTGACCGTCCCGATGAAGCCCGTGGCGCAGAGCCTGCCCGCGGGGCACCGGCTGCGGCTGGCACTGTCGACCAGCTATTTCCCGATGATCTGGCCAGCCCCCGAGCCGGTGACGCTGAGCATCCATACCGGGGGCAGCGCCCTGGATCTGCCACTGCGCGGACCGTCGCCGCTGGACGATACGCTGCCCGCCTTCAACCCTCCGGTGGCCGGGCTGCCGCCCGTGACCGAGCAGATCATCGAACCCGAGAGCTATTTCCGCATCGTCGAGGATGCGGCAGGCAACGAAATGCAGATGCAGATTGCCGACGGCGGCGGGGTGACGCGGCTCTTGGCCAACGACATCACCATGCACAAGCAGGGATACGAGACCTACGGCGTGCCGCTTGACGATGTGACCGCCGCGTGGGGACGCACCGAGTGGCACTACGGGCTGAGTCGTGGCGACTGGTCCGTGCGGTCGGAAACCCGGACAGAGCTTCGAGCGGACGCGCACGATTTCATCGTCACAGCCGAGTTGCGCGCTTGGGAGGGCGACGATCTGGTAGCGGAAAAGCGTTGGGAAGAGCGGATCGCGCGGGATCATATGTGAGCTGATATTCGCGAGTTCAGCGTCACTTCGCGCAAGGATGCGAAATAGGCTGACGTGCCTTCGCGTGGCATGATCTGCAAAGGTAACAAACAGGGAGAAGACAGAGATGAAACAGACTGGAACCACACGCAGGGGATTTCTTGGCACCACTGCCGTACTTGGGGCGATGGGCCTCGTGCCAGGCTGGCCGAGCGCCGCGTTCGCGCAGGGCGGCGGCACGCTTCGGCTGCGCATCGACGGCGATAACAACGTGCTCGATCCGGGCTACATGACCGGCGGCACCGAAATCGAGGCGCAGAAGCAATGCTTGCCCTTCCTCGCGCAATACGCCCGTGCGGGCGAAACGTTCACCTGGGAACCCACGTATTTCGTCACCAGGCTGGAGCAGCGCGATGCCACGCATATCGACTTCGAGCTGGCCGAGGGGCTGGTATGGTCAGGCGGCCACGGGCCGGTACAGGCGTCGGATGTCAAGTATTCCTACGAGCGGATGAAGGACAGCGACTGGTCAGGCTATTTCGAGGCGATGGACCATGTCGAGGTGACGGGCGAGCGCAGCGGCACCATCGTCCTGTTGAAGCCCTTTGCACCATTCATCATGATCACGCTCTGCCACGGCCCCGGCGCGGTGCTGAGCGAGAAGGCCATGACCGAGGCGGGCGGCAAGTTCACCACGCAGTTTCCGGCGGTCTGCGGCCCATATACCTACGAGGCGACGCCGGGTCAGCGCGCAGTTTTCTCCGCCAACCCCGACTGGAATGGGCCGAAACCGGCCTTCGAGCGGATCGAGTGTAATGTCATCACCGAGGTCAAGGCCGCCGAACTGGCCTTCGAGGCCGGGGAACTGGATTGCACCGAGGTAGGGGCCGACACACTGGCGCGCTATACCAAGGACATGCCAGAAGGCACCGGCATCGCCGTGGCGGGCGAGCTGCAATACATGTGGATGGGCATGAACACCGAACATCCCAATCTGCAGGACATCCGCGTGCGCAAGGCCATACAGCACGCGGTGGACGTGGATACGATCCTTCAGGGGGCCTATTCGGGGACTACCGCGAAATCCCACGGCATCATCTGCCCTGGCCTCGTCGGGCAGCGCGACAGCGCGGGCTATGCCTATGACCCCGCAAAGGCACGTGAAATGCTTGCCGAGGCAGGTGTCTCGGGGTTGGAGCTGACGCTGCGCACGCTCAACAACCAGGAGCGGATGCTGGCGGCGCAGATCATCCAGGCCAACCTCGCGGCGGTCGGGATCACCGTAAAGGTGCTGCCGCTCGACAGTGGCCCGTTCTGGGAAATGGGCCAGGAGAGCAAGGGCGACACCTGGCAGGATCTGGAACTGTGGATCATGCGTTTTGGCACCACGCCGGACCCCTACGAGGCGACGCAATGGTTTACCTCCGACCAGGTCGGCGTGTGGAACTGGGAGCGGTGGACGGACGAAGAATATGACCGCCTCTACCAGGAGGGCATCAACGAGACCGATCCGCAGAAGCGCCACGACATCTACGTGCGGATGCAGGAGATCATGGAGAACACCGGCGCCTATGTCTGGATTAACCATGAGCCTGAGGCCTTCGTGCACAGCACCGACGTGGTGGTGAACGCCGCGCCCTCGGGCGAGCTGAACTACCGCCGCTTCGAACGGGCGTAACCGCATCGCCGCGCGACCGGCCCCGCCAAGGCGCGGGTCGGTCGCCACGCGGGCACCGGTAGGGGAGAGCCTGAGTGCTGTACTATCTCGTCAAGCGACTGGGCCTCTCGGCGATGGTGATCTGCCTCGTCGTGCTGGTGCTCTTTTCGCTGCTGTACCTCATTCCTGGCGACCCGGCGACCATCGCGCTGGGCCCGCGCGCCACGCCCGAGGCGATCGCGCGCTATGCCGCCAAGATGCATCTCGACGAGCCGGTGTGGCGGCAGTTCCTGATCTATATCGGCAACGCGGCCACCGGCGACCTGGGCCTCGACGTGTTCTCGGACCGGCCCGTGACCGCGATTATCATGGAGCGCATCGGCTTCACCCTCGCGCTGGTCTGCGCGGGGATGGGCTGGGCGATGGTGCTGGGCATCCCGCTCGGCTGTCTGGCGGCGGTGCGGCCCAACAGCTGGCTCGACCGGGTGACGGGCGTGCTGTCGGTGGGCACGATCGCCGTGCCCTCGTTTCTCGTGTCGATCTGGGCGTTGCTCATTTTCGCTGTGCACCTGCGCTGGTTACCCGCCATCGGCGCGGGCGAGCCCGGCGATACCGCCGATCAACTGTCGCACCTGGTGCTACCCGCCTTTGCCATCGGGTTGAGCTGGGTGGGGTACCTGGCTCGGATGGTGCGCGCTTCGATGCTCGAGGTGATGGGCGAGAACTATATCCGCTCGGCGCGCGCCTTCGGTCTGCATCCGCAGCGGGTGGTTTTTGGCTATGCGCTGCGCGTGGCTATCCTGCCAACGATCACGCTGATCGGCATGGGCTTTGGCGGGCTGATTTCCTCGACCGTGTTCGCCGAGATCATCTTTGCACGCCCCGGTATCGGCAAGCTCATTTTCGACGCCGTCATGGCGCGCAACTTCCCCATCGTGCAGGGCGCGGTGCTGGTGGCCACCGGCCTCTACATCCTCGTTGTCCTGTTGTCCGACCTCCTCATAGCTTGGTTTGATCCCCGTGTCCGTGAATCGCTCTGACCTCGAAACCGGTCTTTCGCCGGTGGATGCCTCGGGCCTGCCCGACCACCTCGCCGAGACCGAGCTCCGCGAATCCGCCGCCCGTGAGCGGCGCGAGAAGCTGCGCCTGTTCCTCACCAACTGGCAGGGGCTGATGGGGCTCATCCTCGTGGTCTTGTTCTTTGCCAGTGCGATCTTCGCACCGTGGATCGCGCCCTATGAGCCCAATACGCTCGACGTGCCATCGCGCCTCTCGGGGCCTACATGGGAGCACCTGGCGGGCACCGACCAGCTTGGCCGCGATACGCTGTCGCGCATCCTCTACGGCGGGCGCGTCGCGCTCAAGATCGCGGCGATCGGGGTGTCGGTGGCGCTCGTCACGGGATTGATCCTGGGCATGATCGCGGGGCTCGGGCCGCGCTGGCTCGACAGCCTGCTGCTGCTGGTTTTCGACACGGTCCGCGCCTTTCCCACGATCGTTCTGGCGTTAGCCACCGTGGCGCTGACGGGGCCAAGCCTCGGGATGGTTCTTGCCATCGTCATCGTCACCTCGATCCCGCAATACGCGCGGGTGGCGCGTACCTCGACGCTGTCGCTGAAGAACAGCGAATTCATCCTTGCCGAGCGGTCGTTGGGGGCCGGGATGACCCGACTCCTGATGCACCACGTAATGCCCAATGTCATGGGACCGCTGATGATCCTTGCGGCGATGGACGTGCCTGTGGTGGTGACGGTCGAGGCGGGGCTGAGCTTTCTGGGTCTCGGCGTGCTGCCGCCCACGGCGAGTTGGGGGACGATCCTCAACGAGGGCTATCTGGTGATCCGCGACGCGCCGTGGATGGTCATTGCCGGGGGCATACCACTGATCCTGACAACGCTAGGCTTTACCTTCCTCGGTGAGGCGCTGCGTGACGTTTTCGATCCGCGCATGGGGAAAGGACGCTAGGATGCCAAAGGACATATTTGAGGCCCCCGAAACGCTGCTCGACATTCGCAACCTGTCGGTCGATTTCCGCACGCCGCGCGGGCGCGTCAAGGCGCTGCGCGACATCTCCTTTCCTATCCGGAAGGGCCGCATCGTCGGAATCGTGGGCGAGAGCGGGTCGGGAAAATCCACCGTTCTCTGGGCGTTGCTGGGCCTTTTGGCAGGGAATGCCGAGGTGACCGGTGGCGAGGTGCGCTTTGGTGAGCGCGACCTGCTGCACGCGGGGGAGCCGCAGTTGCGCGCCATTCGGGGTGAGGAAATCTCGGTCGTGTTCCAGGACCCGATGACCAGCCAGATCCCGGTGCTGACCTACGGGCGGCAGATGCGCGACATCCTCTACCGGCGGCCCAACCTCTCGACCGCCGAGAAACGGCGTATGGCGGTGGAGATGCTGGGCAAGGTGGGCATCCCTGACCCCGACAAACGGATCGACCAGTATCCGCATCATTTTTCCGGAGGGATGCGGCAGCGTGCGGGCATCGCGATGGCGTTGCTCACGGGGCCGCAGCTACTTCTGGCGGACGAGCCGACGACGGCGCTCGACGTGACGATGGAAGCGCAGATCATCCACCTGTTGCAGGACCTTCAAAAGGAACTGGACGCGACGGTGGTCGTCGTGTCCCACAACCTGGGTCTGATCGCAGAACTCTGTGACGACGTGGTTGTCATGTATGCTGGCGAGGTGGTCGAGGCGGGCGAGGTGCGCGAGATATTCCACAACGCGCAACACCCCTATACCCGTGCGCTGCTGGAATGCGATCCAGCGCGGATCGACGACGTGTCGCGCAAGCTGCCGGTCATTCCTGGCGACATACCAGACCTGACCAGGCCGCTTTCGGGCTGCATCTATGCGCCGCGGTGCCAGAAGGCGCTGCCGGTCTGCCGCGAGACGCGGCCGCCGGATGTCGCTCGTGGCGAGATGAGCCTTGCCCGCTGTCATCTGCTGGACGGCCCGCATCGCGACCCGGACTGGCCACCGCCGCCGGACGTGATGACCGTGGGGCAGGGCGCGGCGAGTGCCGGCAAACCTGCCCGCGCCAAGCGCGACGATCCGCTGCTGGAGGTTTCGGACCTGAACGTGCAGTTCGAAACCGTGGGCCCGCTGCGCGCGCGGCTCAAGGGGCTCGAAAAACGCCACGTCGATGCGGTGCTCGACGTGAGCCTCTCGGTCGCGCCAGGCGAGACCGTGGGGCTGGTGGGCGAGAGCGGCTCGGGCAAGACGACGCTAGGGCGCACGGTGCTCAACCTCGTGGCCGCCCAATCGGGCAGCGTGCGCTTCGAGGGGCACGAGATCCGCAACATGCCCGAGGGTCGGTTCAAGCCGCTGCGCCGCGACATGGCGATGATGTTCCAGGACCCGGTCGGGTCGCTCTCACCGCGCAAGTCGGTGCGCGCGCTTATCACCGAGCCGTTCCAGATCCACGGGATCACCGGGGTTGATCTGGATGCCGAAGCCGAACGGCTGGCCGAGATGGTCCGCCTGCCCAAGCCCTTCCTGTCGCGTTACCCGCACGAGCTGTCGGGCGGGCAGGCGCGGCGCGTGGGCGTGGCGCGGGCGCTGGCACTCAACCCCAAGCTCATCATCGCCGACGAGCCGACAGCGGGCCTTGACGTGTCGGTGCAGGGGGAAATCCTCAACCTCATGGCCGATCTTCAGGCCGAGCACGGGTTGGGATACCTCATCATCACTCACAACCTGCCCGTGGTGCGTCACATCGCCGACCGGTTGGCGATCATGTACCTGGGCCGCATCGTCGAAGAGGGCCGCACCGCCGAGGTCTTCGCCCGTCCGGTGCATCCCTACACCCGCGCGCTTGTCGAAGGCGTGCCGCAGCCCGACCCCGACCGCCGCCGGGTACATGTGTCGATCTCGGGCGAGGTGCCCAGCCTGCTCAACAGGCCCAAGGGGTGTGACTTCGCAGGGCGTTGCCCGCTGGCACAAGATCGCTGCCGGGCCGAGAAACCATCCCATGTGACGATGCCGGATGGACGGCGCCATGCCTGCCATTTCCCGCTGGCCTGACCCCCGGACAAAAAGAGACACATACATGAGCTACGGCATCTATATCGGGCGCAATCACTCGGCTGACGGCGTCGCATACCTCGCGGGATACGGCGACGAGCCTAGCAGCCATTGGCTGGAAATTTGCCCGCGTGCGCAGCATCCCGACGGCACGTTCATCACGGTGGGTGTGACGCCACAGGCCGACATGCCCGGTCGTTTGACCGAAATACCCCAAGCTCCGGAAACCCTGCGCAACATGCGGGTGAGCTACAGTTATTACCTCGGCGTGCCCGCTCCGCTGACCAATGGCGGGTTGAACGAACGCGGCGTGGCGGTGCGTGACATCTGGTCCACCTCGCGCGCCGAGATGATCGCGATGACGCCAAAAAACCAGACCGGACCAAACTATTCCGACCTTGCCCGCATCGTCATCGAGCGCGCACACAGCGCGCGCGAGGGTGTAGAGCTGATTGGAGATTTGATCGCAAAGTACGGCTATTCCACTTATGGCGGCAATTCGCACATGATTGCCGACCCGGACGAGGCTTGGGTGGTGATCGAGTTTGCCGGAGGCCGTGGCCTGTGGTGCGCCGAGCGGCTGGGTCCTGACAGCATCCGTGCCTCGCGCCCGGGGTATATCGGCGAAATACCAGCCGCGCCTGACGAGAACTTCCTGTTTCCGATACATTTCTTCGACACGGCTCGTGAAATGGGCTGGTGGTCGCCGGGTGATGGTCCTTTTCATGTCAACCGCGTCTATGGCGACGGCAAGCATCGCTGGGACGGGGTTGCCTGGATCGAGGATGAAATGCGCCAACGTGCTGCGCGCCCTGAAAAAATTGGGCTGGCAGACGTGTTCTGGTCTATCAGCAGCGAACGGCTGACTGGTGATACCGCCGGATATGGCCAGGTCGTACCCCTGGAGCATCCATCGCACGATGCGTTGCGCATGATGTGGCACGCGCCCGTCGGCCCTGTCACCGCGCCACTCCTGCCGGTCTTTCTCGGTCAGGACACGGTGCCTCCGGCCTGGCGCCAGCACCGGTACCTGACAACCGGCGAAAGCCACCGCTTCCTTGATCTCCGCAAGGAAGACAAGGGTCCCGACACGGTTTCTCTGGTCCCGCAGGGTATCGAGACCGGGCCGTCGGCCGTCCATGAATTCAAGCGGCTGATGCATCTCGCCTTTCAGAAACCGGATCCCGTCCTGGACGAGATATGGACACACTGGCGTGCGATCGAGGCCAACGTAAACGCTGAGTTGCCGGACGTGCTGCGCGCGGCATCGGTCCTGCTGGACACGGGCGAACAGGCGCTCGCATCGCAAGTGCTGACCGAGTTCAGCCAGGCACGTTTTGCCATGGCGCTGGCCGATTGCCGGGTGCTCGCTGATGCGGTACATGCCAGGCTCAGCGCTCTGGGAGCGTTGAACATGACAAACCAACCCCTGTCACCGGATCAGATATGGTAACGCAGCGTCGTTTGACAATCCCGACGACATTCTCACACGTGATCGGCGTTGCCACATAAATCCGTCTTACGGCGTGACATTCCTTTTCCCGTAGAATTCAGGCCATGTGGACGATTTCCAACCTGCACGCGCCAGCGTCGGTCTGCTGATGCAGGGACCGCGTCTCGCTGGCTCATGCGGTAGAATGCATAGAGCACGATGGTTGCGAAGGAGCCGCCAAGCACGACCCAAAATGCGAACGGGCCGAGCACATTCATGGCAAAGCCCATGTCCAGCGGGCCAATGATGGCCCCTAAGCCGAAGGTGAAGACGAAACCGCCCGGTCCGAGGGCAGCGAGGCAATAGAGTGGCGAATAGGCGTCGTCCTTGCGGGGGAGAGTGAGCATGACATCTGCCTCCTTGCAAGTCTGCGTGCCGGCCTTGGTCCACCAGTCACGCAGCGCAGTCACATTCTAAAATGTAATGTGATGACACGCGACGCGCGCCTTGATTTTTATTGGCCGCGCGGTCGAGGCCCTGCCGTCCTTTCAGGATCCAAGCGCGGCGTGCGCCCGGTTCAGAACGTCCCGGACATCGCCGCTGGACTCGACGCGCACCCAGTCCGTCGCCCCCTCGCCTGAGGCCAGTTGCCGCAGCACCACCGTCTCATCGGCATCCGAGGCATCACCCTGGCGTGCCGATACGCGCGACACAAGCGTGTCCCGATCCGCGTGCAGCCAGAGTCCGGAGAACCGCACCTCCCGTTGCCGCGCAAGTTCGGCGAGCGCCTGGCGCTCCTCCTCGCGGGCAAAGACCGCGTCGAAGATCACGGAATGTCCGGCGCGCAGGGACCGGTCGGCTTGCGCGAGCAGCCGGGCATAGACTTGCTTGCCAGCGGTCTCGGAATAGGCGCTCTGCGGCAGGCCCGAAAGCGGATCGACCCCGAACATTGCCTTGCGTTCGAGGTCGCTGCGCAGGTGGATCGCGCCGGGCACCGGGGCGATCGACGGCGCAAGTTTCCGGGCCAGGGTGGTTTTGCCGGTGCCCGAATACCCGCCAACCGCAACGAGACGGGGCGCGGTAGGCGAGAGGTAATCGAGCGCGTGATCGAGATATGCCTGGGCCTCGGCGATGCCGGAATCGGGCGGGCCGTCCTCCAGCCGCGCCGCCTGCACCGTGACCATCGCCCGGATACCCGCCCTAAGCCCTAGGAAGAGCGGCAGCAGGGCCAGCCCGTCGAAATGGTCAGGCTCGCGCGCCCGGTAGAGGTAGGCGTCGAGCACGGCATGCGCCGCCTCGTGGAGGTCGCGATGCAAGAGGTCCATGATCGCGAAGGCGAGGTCGTAGAGAACGTCGAGCGTGGCAAGGCGCTCGTCGAATTCAAGCGCGTCGAAGAGCACCGGCCTGTCGTCGAGCAGCACCATGTTGCCCAGGTGCAGATCGCCATGGCCGCGCCGGATATGCCCCGCGCGCCCCCGCGCGGACAGGAGCACCGCGTTGCGCGCGATTTCGGTCGCGATGCAGTCATGGAAACGCTTGATGCGCCCTTCGCCAAGGGCATCCGTCATCCCTCCGAGCGCTGCGTTCAGATCGGCAGCGGCCGTGCGCGCCAGCGTGCGGCCATCCTCGTGCCGCGTCTCTGCGCCGGCGTGATAGTCCGCGATGGCCGCGCCAATTTCTTCGGCCAGGGTCCGGTCGATCCCGCCGCGAGCGGCCACCGCCGTCATCTCTGCGCCTTCGGGAAAGCGGCGCATGTGCAGACACCATTCGACTGGCTCGCCGTCACCGTTCAGTTCGAGACTGCCATCGGCACGCCGGGTCAGCGGCACGAGACCGCGGTAAACTTCTGGCGCAGCCGACTTGTTGATGTCCATTTCTCGGCGCAGCATCGCCTCGCGTTTTTGGGGTGTCGAGAAATCGAGATAGTCGTAGACGACCGGGCGCTTCACCTTGTACGCCGAGTTCCCGGCAAGAAACACGATCGCGGCGTGGGTCCGTACGGTTTTCACCTCGGTCTCCAAGCCGTGGGTTTTCGGGTCGGAGAGGGCCTCCACGATCTCTTCGAATGCCATGCGCTGCTCCTTGCAACAGGTTTTCGCGCCCTGGATACCCTGACCTGACCCCGGCCGCGTTGATGCACATTAAGCTGTGGCGGACAGGGCACCGAAAGGCCATGCGCCACGTCAATCCGGTGCGACCCCGTCCGAAGAAGTCTGGTGCCTGTATTGCTGATACTGAGCGCGATGGGACACATCGTGACCCTGCCAAAACGAAGAGAGCCCGACTTGCCCTCGCGTGAAGAACCTGATCTAGACTGATCCGATAAGTTGATTGGAGGGGACGATGTCGGGCGAACCTGAACGCATTACGCTTCCTGCTCGCAGTGGTCGGGCCGCGCGGCTTTCGGCGGGCGAGGCCATCCAGATCATCAATACTCATGGTGCCCAGGTTGTCGACACCTGGGTCTTCAATGCCGAGGATACCAAAGAGTTCCTCTCGAACGAGCACATGCGCCCGACTCTGGGCAAGCTGTGGCCCGGAAAGGGGGATGCCCTCATCACGAACCGGCGGCGCCCGATCATGACGATGGAAGAAGACACCTCTCCGGGCCGGCATGATACGCTGATCGCTGCCTGTGACGATTACCGCTACGGGCTTCTGGGCTGTAGCGACTATCACGACAATTGTACCGACAATCTGTTCGCTGCCATGCGGCGGATTGGTATCGACATCCTCGAGTGCCCGAGCCCGCTGAACCTCTGGATGAACATTCCCGTGGCGGAGGACGGAAGCACCAGCTGGGGAGAGCCGTTGTCCCGCGCCGGCGACTACGTCATCTTGCGGGCCCGGATGGATTGCGTGGTGGCGATGTCGGCCTGTCCGCAGGACATCCTTCCGATCAATGGCGCGGCCTGCCGCCCGACAGAGGCGCATTATCGCATCCTGCCCCGAACCGCCTGAGCAAGCGAACTGCGAAATCACGGCTCTCGCAAACGCGGAGGCTCAGCGCGGCAAATCGACGTGTTGATGGCCACGAGTGCCTTCAGGAGCCCGAATAACTTGTCGCAGTAGTCTGCAAAACGCCAATGCCGCGGCTGGCGGGACGGGTAAGAGGTCCGGCTCCGCAATCCGGCTTCCAAGATACGTTGCGCGTTGGGGTCAGGATGCATTGATTTCCAACGCGCTGCGTGATTCACGGCCCGAAAAACGGAGCGGTGACATGAGCGAACTCTACTGGCTGACCG
>MRWG01001429.1_pt1 | contig 15396 bp, 16 predicted proteins | sample 1013341 | NCBI WGS metagenome assembly MRWG01 (sample SAMN06117577, study PRJNA244670) | biofilm metagenome | biome: Water; feature: Cathode Biofilm; material: Biofilm; isolation source: microbial consortium enriched at the cathode of a solar microbial fuel cell | place: USA: District of Columbia ... | reverse complement strand
CGTCGGCATAGGGCCGTATCGCCGCAAGCCTGTCGTGAAGGGGCATTTGGGCCGCGCCGACCATGAAGCAGGCCCAGCCGCGCGCGGTGTCCGAAGGGTGCTGCCCAAGCCGGTCCAATACGGTGTCGCCAAGCTCCTGCCGGACCAATTGCGCGGCAAGCGCCATGCGTCTTGATATGCCTTGCGCTGCGCCCTGTTTCATTTCGGCCAGCGTGTCTGTGCCGATTTCCGGCAGGACATTGCCCATGAGCACGGCAAAATCGACGGCGAGACACTCGGTGAGCGTCGCGGCTTCAATCTCTCCGGCATTGAGGCGGGCGAGGCGATCCGGGCTTATATCCCTGACGCCGCGCCCTGCGGGCTTTGCCGCGCTCATGCGCGCGCATCCTTTGGCTGGCCCGCCTGTGGTCTGCCGGTTTCCAGATTTTGCCAGATGCGTTGCAGGAGCATGTTCAGCGTTTTGCGCTCGTCGTCGTCGAAGCCTTCAAACAGGGAGGCGACCCATTCGGTGTGTTCGTTGAACAGGTCACGCGCCGTCTTTTGTCCTGCTTCGGTCAGGATGACAGCGACCTTCCGCCGGTCATCAAGGCCGCCGCGGCGGGCGATGAAGCCGTCGCGTTCGAGGCCATCGAGAAGTCCGGTGATCGTTGCGCGCGTCACGCCCGCACGTTCCGCCAGCTCATGCGGCGAAAGCCCCTCGGGCTTGTCGTGCAGGAGAAAAAGCAGGACGAACTTGCTTTCGGAAAGCCGGTGCGGCGCGAGCCGGGCGGCGCAGTCGCGATCAATCGCGCCGGCCAGTGTCAGCAGCTCGAAACATGCGCGGATGTTGTGCGTGGGGGCGGTGGCGCGGCGCTCGGCTTCGTTCAGCAGCGCCAGGTGTTTCTGTTCAAGCATCTCATTCATATGGCGGCATATAATATGGTGCCTAATTGTAGTCAATAATCTTTGGGCGGTGGCGTTTGCGTGGATTTCGGTTTCATGGTCTTCGGCGGGGCATCCACCAACTCCTGCTCTCTCCATCCGGCCCGCAACCACAGGCTTGTCGTGATCGCCGGGCTCTGTCATTAAGGTTGTGTTTCCGCGCGGTTATCCGGGATGCAGGCCATGGGTTTTCTCAAGACGCTTGAAAAGAGCGCCCGGAATTTTCGGGACGAACGCATCATCAAGCCGCTCATTCGTTCGCGGTATTTTCAGCGGCATCTTTATGAAGAAGCGGGCGCGCTGATCGTCGAGCTCGATGATCACCGATGCGCCGTCAGCATTCGCGATCAGTGCATCGGAAAAGCCATTCGGCAGGAGAAGGGCTGGTTTCGGGAAGAAACCATGGCGGTTTTCGAGGCGGCGGCGCGGCGCGGGATCTTTGTCGATGTCGGTGCGAATATCGGAACCCAGACGATCTATGCGCTCAAGTTCGGCGGCTTCGAACGGGCGATCTGCTTTGAGCCGCACCCGGAACATCTGTGGATCCTCAAGGCCAACATGGCCATCAACGATCTGACCGACCGGGTGACGATCATGGAAGCGGCGGCCGGCAGGGAGCCCGGTGAGGCCCGGCTTTTTCTCAACACGCTCAACACCGGTGCGAGCAGCCTTCTGCACGATGGCGGCAGCGGCGTCGCCGTGGATGTGCCTGTCGTGCGCATCGAGGACGTGATGGCCGATCTGGGCGTGTCACCGGATGAGATCGGGCTGGTCTGGATGGATGTGGAAGGCTTCGAGGGGGACGCCATCGCCGGCTGGCCCTCCATGGCGGGGCTGCCGTTCTGCGTAGAATATTCGCCGGCTATCCGTCGCCTTTCAAATGACGTTTTTGCGTGCTGGAAAGAGTGGGCCGTCGTTCATAAGGACGGCGTTATTTGGAACTCAATGCCCGAGTTCGATATTTCGAAATTTGATCGGCAAGTGGACTTTCTTTTCAGATAGGAAACGGAAGCCTTGCCTGTTCCGAGGCAAGGTTTTGAACGCTTTCTATTTTGTCGTCGATGAGGGGATGTGCTGCATTGCCAGCGCGCAGGCCCTGCATATTGCGCGCAGCTGGGGCTGCGATGTTCACATCTTTGTCGAAAGGCGTGATCCCGCAGCCGCCGTACGGCAGGTCGAGCATGAAGGGCGTATTCACTATCATTTCGACGCGTTGATGCCCTGTCTTCCGGAAGGGCTGCCGAGCAGCCGCAGCTGGCCGCATATCGTTTATCTCCGGCTGTTTGCTCCGGCGCGCCTGCAGCAATATAGCCGGCTGATCTATCTCGATGCCGATGTCCTGAGCATGAAGCCCGATCACGCGATCTGGGATGTGGATCTGCCGTCCGGTCTTGCCGCCGTGGAAGATTACGGAACGCTTTTCGAGCTGCCGCCAACGGCCGAAAATCTGTGCCGGGAGGACTGGCTGGAGACGCTGGGCATTTCATCCGGTCGTGGCTTCAACTCGGGCGTTCTGGTTATCAACCCGCAGCGCTGGCGGGAGCGTGATTTTGCCGGCAGGCTTGTCGAATATTTTGAAAAATATCCGCAGGCCGAGCGTTTCGATCAGGATTTTCTTGCCTGGCTCTTCGATGGCGCATGGACGGAGCTGAGCCCGCGTTTCAATTTTCAGGCGTCGGTGCTCGGTTTCGGCATGTTTGCGGCCATTGATCCGGTGTTCGTGCATTTCTGTCAGTATGAAAAGCCCTGGTTCGACCGCCGGGGCGACGCCGCGACCAATATCGATGAAGCCATCATCGATGTGTACGATGCGCTTCTGGAAGATGCCGGCTGCGACGCCGCAGCGCTGGCGCGCCCGCTCACACTGACGGGGCCGCAGCGCTTCAAATTCTGGTTGCGCAGAAAGATGGCGGCGCACGGTTTTCCCTCACGCAAGGAGCGGCGCGTGGGGCGGGAACGGCAGCGCCGCATCGGTGTGTTCGCCGACTATGTTTCCGCGCGCCTTTCCGAAGGGCGCTTCGCCGACATGACGGCCGAGGCGCTGCCCGATATCCGCGACGAGACCTATTTCGACGGCCGCTTCTTCAGGACGCGCCTCGACAGGGATGCGCTGCTTGCGAAGCAGAGTGCGTCCTGAACGCTCCCTCTATCCCTAGCCACGCCCCCTGTAGGGCGGGACGCCCTGATCGGGGATCCACACGCCCTTTGGCGGTTCTCCGGTCTGGTAGAACACGTCGATGGGCATGCCGCCGCGCGGATACCAGTAGCCGCCGATGCGCAGCCAGTGGGTTTCCAGAAGGTCGCAGAGGCGGCGGCCTATGGAGACGGTGCAGTCTTCGTGAAACGCGCCGTGATTGCGAAACGCGCCGAGATAAAGCTTTAGCGATTTGCTCTCCACCAGCCAGCCGGCTGGCACATAATCGATCACCAGATGGGCGAAGTCGGGCTGGCCCGTGAGCGGGCAGAGCGACGTGAATTCCGGCGCGGTGAAGCGCACGGCGTAGCGCACATCCTCCTGCGGGTTGGGCACACGTTCGAGCACGGCTTCTTCGGGGGATGCGGGCAGTTCGGTCTTGCCGCCGAGAAGGGTCAGATTGCCGTAGATGGTCTTGTCGGTCATTGCGGTCGCTTCCTTTCAGACGCCGCGCCGGTTGCCCCACAGGAGCACGTGAAGCTGCGGCAGGATGTGGGGGGAGAACCAGCGGTCGGCAACGGTGCGGTCCACCAGCCAGCGCATGCGCTCCAGAACGCCTTCCATGTCGATGGAGGCGTCCTCGGTCTCGGTCTTGGTTTCTGGCGGCGGCGGGGTGTGGTTGCAGGGCTGGAGGTAGAGGGGCAGGGCGGGGTAGCGGTCCGCCACATGCCGCGCCCAGCGATAATCGGCCTCGTCGAAGATGACGATCTTCATCGCCATGGGCGCATCGCCGGCGGCGGCGATGCACGCGTCGAAACGCTCCCAGTTCACCGTCTCGCCGGAGGAGGGCGGCTTGGGGCTCAGAACCAGCATGTCGAGCTTTGCGAACCAGTCACGGGCGATGGAGCCCTGTGTTTCGAGCGCGAAGCGATAGCCCTCGGCGCGGCCCGTATCAATCAGCCGTTCGAAGGGCTGGATCGCCGGGTTGCCGCCGGACAGTGAAACCATGACGGGCGTGCCGCCGGAGAGGTCCCTTATGCGGTCCATTACATCCTGGCTCTGCATCGGCAGCCAGTCGTGGCGATAGGTGTTGTCGACGGCGTGGAGGCTGTCGCACCAGCGGCAGCGATAGTCGCAGCCACCGGCGCGGACGAACACGGTCGGCATGCCGATCAATGCGCCTTCGCCCTGGATCGTGGGGCCGAAAATCTCGGCGATGCGCAGCGTGCTCATGGCCGGTATTCCGCCCAGGTCTTGGGCGTCTCGCTCACGCGCACCGCCGTCACCTCGCTCCAGCGCGTCCGGCACCAGTCGAAAAGCGCCTTGGCCAGAAACTCGGCGGTGACCCCGTCATGGCCGAACACCTCGTTCAGGTGCCGGTGGTCGAGCGTGTCGTCGATATGGTCTTTAAGGGGCTTGAGCTCGCGGTAGTCGCGGACGAAGCCGTGATTGTCGAGCCGCTCGCCGGCCAGTTCCACCACCACGATGTAATTGTGCCCGTGCAGCCGCGCGCAGGGGTGGTCGTCGGGCAGGTTCGTCAGGCGGTGCGAGGCTGAGAAGTGAAACTCCTTGCTGACCCTATACATGGTCTACCTCCCCGGTGGCCCTTTGTGTGGCGGCAAGCCAGAAGTCCGGATCGTCATAGAGGGTGGGGTCTGGAACGCCGGCCTCGTGGAAGGCCTCGCGCCGCTCCACGCAGGTGCCGCAGCGCCCGCAATGGTTTTCGCCGCCCTTGTAGCAGGACCAGGTCTCGGCAAAGGGCGTTTCAGCGCGCGCGCCCTCGCGCACAATGTCGCCCTTGGTGCCGTTCACGAAGGGCGTGTAGAGGCTGACCGCGCCCATGCCTTCGAGCGCGGCGTCCTGCATGGCCTGAAACGCATTGATGAAGCCCGGCCGGCAATCGGGATAGATGAAGTGATCGCCGCCATGAACGGCGGCGGCCACGGCATCGGCCCCGCGCGCTGCGGCAATGCCGAAGGCGATGGTGAGCATGATGGCGTTTCGGTTGGGCACCACCGTCACGCGCATGGTCTCCTCGGCATAGTGACCATCCGGCACGTCGATGGCGTCGGTGAGGGCGGAGCCCGCCAGATGCCGGCCGATGGCGGAGATGTCGAGAAGGTCGTGGGGGACGCCGAGCCGGGCGGCTGCCTTTGCCGCGAAATCCAGCTCCTTGCGATGTCTCTGGCCGTAATCGAAGGAGATCAGGCCAATAAGGTTTTGTTCCCGCGCCACCTTGTGGGCAAGGGAAACGGAATCGAGTCCGCCTGAGCAGACGACGAGCGTTTTCATGATCGGGTTCCTTGTTTTAATGACCGGGTAGGCTGCGACCGGTGCCGGAACTCTCCGGCGGCTGGAGGCGTATCAGACCTTCAGCCCAAAGAAAAGCGGTGATCGGTTTCCCGACCGCCGCCTGGTTTTGTGAGCCTCTATCCGCGCAGCTGCGCGGTGCGCGGCAGGTCGGAGAGGATCTCCGCACCGTCGGCGCGCATGATGACGATCTCTTCCAGCCGCAGGCCGAACTTGCCGGGCAGATAGATGCCGGGCTCGATGGAGAACACCATGCCTTCGTCCAGAACCGTCTCGGAGGTGGCGGTCATGTAGGGCGGCTCGTGAATGTCGATGCCGAGCCCGTGGCCGGTGCGGTGGGGGAAAAAGTCGCCATAACCGGCCTCGGTGATCACATCGCGCGCGGCCTTGTCGATGGTCTTTGCGGTGACGCCGGGCTTTGCAGCGGCAAGAGCCGCGGCAACCGCCTGCTCGACGATGGCGTAGACCTTCTCAAACTCCGCATCGGGCTTTCCGTAGTAGCCGACGCGTGTCATGTCGGAGGGGTAGCCGTCCAGCCTGCCGCCGGTGTCGATGAGAACCGCGTCGCCTTCCTTCAGCTTCGTGTCGCCGGTGTGGTGATGCGGGAATGCGCCATTGCCGGCAAAGCAGACGCTGGTGAACACCGGCACCGCACCCGCGGCCTTGTAGACGTCGCGGATGGCTGCGGAAATTTCCAGCTCGGTGACGCCGGGCTTCAGCGCATCGAAACCGGCCATGGCGGCCTTGTCGTTGAGCACCGCGCTCGCCTTCAGGCGCTTGTACTCGTCTTCGTCCTTGCGGGCGCGCAGATGGCCGACCGTGTCGTCGGTGAAGCGGCGCTTCGCGCCCGGCAGCGCGTCGAGCAGGAGCAGCGCGAAATCGGCGCGCATCGTCTCGTCGATCACCACGCTCGGGGTCTCCGGCAGGTTCGATGCCTTGAGAAGCCCGGCAAGGGCGGCGTCCGGGCCGTCATCGTCGCGCCAGGGGAAGAAGGGCAGGTCGGTCTTCTGGCGCGAGCTGTCGACATTGAGCGCGGGCATCAGGAAGCCGGCATGATCCTTCGAGATCAGAAGCATGACGGGGCGTTCGTCGCCGTGCGGGTCGAGGCCGGCAAGGTAGACCATGTGGCTGGACGGGCCGATGGCCACCAGGTCGGTGCCGGTTTCGCTCATGCGCTGGCGCAGTGCCTCAAGCCGCCGGGCGGAGGTGTTGGACATCAGAAACTCCTGAAAAGAATGGCGCTATGCAAAGGAAAGAGGCCGCCCCGGCTGGCGGGGCGGCCTCGATTGGTGCGGCGTTCGTCAGTCTTTCGTGACGAGCCGGTAGTAGACGAAGTCGGAGGTGGCGCCGTTGACGTAGCCGTTCACCTTCTCGTCCATGGCGACCTGGTAGGCAGCCTGGAACATGATGACGATCGGCGACTTGGCCTGCACTTCCTTCTGCAGCTCGACATACATCTCGTTGCGCTTGTCAGCGTCGGATTCGGCCAGAGCGGCAGCGGTCTTGTCGTTCATCTCCGTCGGCACGGCCCAGGCGTTCCGCCATGTGGTGGTGGCCTGGTAATTGTCGTCGGAATTGTCGCGGTTATAGGCGAAGGCCTTCGCGTTGGAGTGCGGATCCATGAAGTCCGGGCCCCAGTAGAGCAGCATCGCCTCGTGGCTGCGCTCACGGTACTTGGTGATGACCTGCGAGCCCGTGCCGGGGATGATGTCGAAGTTGATGCCGGCTTCCGCAAAGCTTGCCTGCAGCGACTGCGCCATGTCGGTGAACGGCGTCGAGTTGATGACGTCGAGCGTGACCTTGATCGGCGTTTCAATGCCGGCGTCGGCGAGAATCTGCTTCGCCTTTTCCGGATCGTAGGTGTAGGGCGTCTCGTCATAGGAGCCGGGGAAGCCCTTCGGCCAGAAGGCCTGGTGGATTTCCATCTGGCCCTTGAGAAAGCTGTCGGCCATGCCCTCATAGTTCACGAGGTAGCGCGCGGCCTCCCAGACGGCTTCCGGCTGCAGTGCTTCGGTCTTCTGGTTGAAGGACACGAAGTGCACGGCGGCCTGCGGGTAGGTCTCGACCTTGATGTTGTCGGCCTTGATGCCGTTGATCTGGTCCGGCGTCAGGTTGCGGGCCATGTCCACGTCGCCCGACTGCAGGAGAAGCTGCTGGGTCGCTGCTTCGGCCACGTGACGGATGATGACGTTCTCGACCTTCGGCGCACCCTTGAAGTAGTCGGCGTTGGCGCCCATGCGCACCAGCTCGCCCGGGCGGTAGGCGGTCAGCTTGAACGGGCCGGAACCGGCGGAGTTCGCGTTGAGCCACTTGTTGCCCATGTCGCCGTTTTCTTCATGCTCCATGACCGTCTTTTCATCGACGACGGAGGCAGGGCGGGCGGCCAGAACGTTGAGCACGAAGGCGGGGGAGAAGTCGCCCTCATATTTCACGACGACCTTGTCGCCATCGGCGGTGACCATCGCGTCGACATTCTCCGGCGTCCAGCCGAGCTGGGTGAGAATGAAGGCCGGGGTCAGGTTCAGCTTGATGACGCGGGCGAACGAGAACGCCACGTCTTCCGCGCGGACCGGATTGCCCGAATGGAAGGTCGCGCCGTCGCGCATGGTGAAGGTGATCGTCTTGGCTTCCGGATCGGCTTCCCACTCGGCTGCGAGGCCCGGAGCGAGCACCGTCGGGTCTTCGGCGTCGTACTGCACGAGACGGTCATAGATGTTGGTGACCAGCTCGCCCGACGAGAACTCGTAGGCCTGCGCCGGATCGATGGCGACGATGTCGTCGATGTTCTGCGCGACGACCAGAACATTGTCCGGCGTGGCTGCGAGCACATGCTGCGACAGCGGCATGGTGAGAGCGGCGGCAAGGAGCGCCGTTTTGAAGAGCTTCATTGTTTTCTCCTCCTTATGGATCAGGAATTGCTCTTGGTCTTGCTGGTTGACGAACCGGTTCCCGACCGGGAGCCTTTGGGGCTGCCCTTGTCCGGAGATACCAGTTCAATGCGGTTGGTCGCCTGGCCATTGGCGCCGAACACGGTCAGCGTGCCGGTCCACAACAGGCGTGCGGGACTGTCGGTGCCGTTCTTCCAGGCGTGCGGGGTGTTGCCCCGGTAATGCAGGCTGTCGCCGGCCTTCATCTCCATCTCTTCGCCATCGAGATACTGGGTGATGGAGCCTTCGAGGACGTAGATCATCTCTTCGCCCTCATGGCTCACCGTCTCCGAGGCGTAGCCGGGCGGTACGGTGAGCAGGAAGGAAGAAAGCTGGCTGCCGGGAAACTCGGTCCCGAGCCGCTCATAGACGATGGGCGATCCGGCGATGGAAAACTGCGGGCGGCTTTCGGCCCGCGTCAGGCCGTCTTCGGCGCGGGGCTGGGAGACGAAATAGTCGAGGCCGACGCCAAGCGCGCGGGCAATGCCGGCAAGCGAACCGAGCGTCGGCGTGGCGTTGTCGCGCTCCACCTGGCTCAGATACCCAACGGAAAGACCGGCCGCCTTGCCAAGCTGCTGAAGCGTGAGGCCGAGCTGGCGGCGGCGTGCACGAATAAGCACACCAATCCTGGTGTCGACTTCGGGTGTGGCGCGGACCGTCGGGCTGCTCAAAGATTTTTCCCCCACAAAAATTTTTTTGATGTAATCAGATTTTTTTGTATGATCCAAGCACTTTTTTGACTGACTTGGCAGGGCGCGGGACGAGCTTGAGCGCCCCAAAGTTGCATGAAAACAAGACGTTGGCGTCTGGTTTGTCTCACGGCAGGCCTGCCGGCCAGCCAAGGGACAGGAGGCGCGTTTGGGGCGTCCATCAACAAAAACAGCGGCCAGAGAGCAAACAAGCCATGGCATTTGAACCATCCACAGGGGCTGCCAGCGCGCGTTTGAGCATGCTGGCCGGCCGTGCCTGGGAAGGCGTTGCGAGCGTCCTGCGTTTCGCCGTCGTCGTCGCCGGCACTTTTCTCGGCCTTCTGGCCATCACCTTCTTCATCGGTCGTGTCGTGCCGATCGATCCCGTGCTCTCGGTCGTTGGCGACCGGGCGACACAGGAAGTCTATGAGGCGGCGCGTCAGGCCATGGGGCTCGACCGGCCGCTCATCGTGCAGTTCTTCGCCTATGTGGGCGACGTTCTGACGGGCGATCTCGGCATGTCGATCTCCACCGGGCGTCCGGTGGTCGACGATCTGGCGCGCGTCTTCCCCGCGACGCTGGAAATGGCCACCATCGGCATCATCATCGGCGTCGTGCTGGGTGTGCCCATGGGCGTTGTCGCCGCCACGCATCAGGGCAGCTGGATCGACCAGGTGATCCGCGTGCTCGGCCTGCTCGGCTATTCGGTGCCGGCCTTCTGGCTCGGCCTTGTCGGTCTGGCGATATTCTATGCGGGGCTTGGCTGGGTTGCCGGTCCGGGCCGCGTCGATATCTTCTATGACGGCCTGCTCGATCCCGTGACCGGGCTCTATCTGGTCGACAGCGTGATCGCCGGTGAGTGGGATATCTTCTGGAACGCGCTCGACCATCTGATGCTGCCGGCGTCGATCCTCGGCTTCTTCTCGCTGGCCTATATCGCCCGCATGACGCGCTCCTTCATGCTCGACCAGCTCGGGCAGGAATATGTGACGACCGCGCGGGTTAAAGGCGTGTCCGAGCGCCGCGTCATCTGGCGGCATGCGTTCTATCCGATCCGCATCCAGCTCATCACCGTGATCGGCCTGTCCTATGCGGCGCTGCTGGAAGGTTCGGTGATGATCGAGACCGTGTTCTCGTGGCCGGGCATCGGCAACTATCTTACGACCGCGCTTCTGACCGCCGACATGAACGCCGTTCTCGGCGCGACGCTGGTGATTGGCGCCGTCTTCATCATGATCAACAAGATTTCCGATGTGCTTTACCGCATCCTCGACCCGAGGGCACGCCGATGATTGACTGGCTTCTCGACGATTCCCCGACTTCGCGCCTGCAGGCCAATATGGGCCGCGCATGGCGCGTCTGGACCGCACTGTTACGCAATCCGCTCGCCGTTGTCGGCGCGCTGATCGTGCTGGTGCTGGTCGTCATGGCGATCTTCGCCCCGCTGATTGCGCCCTACTCCCCCGTTGGGCAGGATCTCGCAAATCGCCTCATGCCGCCCTCCGCCGAACACTGGATGGGCACGGATGAGCTTGGCCGCGATATCTATTCGCGCGTCGTCTACGGTGCGCGCATCACGCTTCTGATCGTCACCATGGTGGCCGTCATCGCCGCCCCCATCGGCCTCGTGGTCGGTGCGGTGTCCGGCTATTTCGGCGGCTGGGTCGACCGCGTCCTGATGGGCGTGACCGACATCTTCCTGTCGATGCCGAAGCTCATTCTGGCGCTTGCCTTCGTGGCGGCGCTTGGACCGGGCATCGAAAACGCCATCATCGCCATCGCCATCACCGCATGGCCGGTCTATGCGCGCATCGCACGCGCGGAGACGATCACCTTCCGGGATTCGGAATTCATCTCGGCGGTCAGGCTGCAGGGCGCTTCGGCGACGCGGGTCATCCTGCGTCACGTGCTGCCGCTCTGCGCGTCCTCGACCATCGTGCGCGTGACGCTCGACATGGCGGGCATCATCCTCACCGCCGCCGGCCTCGGCTTCCTCGGCCTCGGCGCGCAGCCGCCGCTTCCCGAATGGGGCGCGATGATCTCGCGCGGGCGCAACTTCATCCTTGATCAGTGGTGGGTCGCCACCATGCCGGGCTTTGCGATCATTCTCGTCAGCCTCGGCTTCTGCTTCCTGGGTGACGGTCTGCGTGACGTGCTCGATCCCAAGCAGGGAGAAAAGCAATGAGCGCACCGCTGCTTGAAATCGAAAACCTGACAGTCACCTTCCCGACGTCCAGGGGACCGGTCGACGTGGTGAAGGGCATTTCCTTCTCGCTTGGCCGCGAGCGTCTGGGCATCGTCGGCGAGTCGGGTTCCGGCAAGTCGATGACGGGCCGGTCGATCCTGCGGCTCATCCGCAAGCCGGGCCGCGTGACGGCGGACCGGATGACCTTCGATGGCATCGACCTTCTGTCGCAGAGCGAACGGCAGATGCGCGAGCTTCGCGGCGCGCGCATCTCCATGGTGATGCAGGACCCGAAGTTCTCGCTGAACCCGGTGATGACCATCGGCGAGCAGATCGGCGAGGCGCTGCTCACCCACAAGAAGCTGCCGCGCAGCGAGCTGAAGGCGCGGGTGCTTGCCATGCTGGAAGCCGTGCGCATCAACGAGCCGGAGCGGGTGGCGAACCTCTATCCGCACGAGGTTTCGGGCGGCATGGGCCAGCGCGTCATGATCGCCATGATGCTCATCCCCGAGCCCGACCTTCTGATCGCCGACGAGCCGACTTCAGCGCTCGACGTTTCGGTGCAGGCGCAGGTGCTCGACATCATCGACGATCTCGTGACCGGCAAGGGCATGGGGCTGATCCTCATCAGCCACGATCTGAACCTCGTCTCGCGCTATTGCGACCGCATTCTCGTGATGAACAGCGGCGAGATCGTTGAATCGTGCAAGGCCAGCGATCTGCACAAGGCGACGCACCCCTATACGAGGGGGCTTCTTGCGGCCATGCCGCGCATGAACGAGGACCGCGACGAACTGCCGGTTCTCGACCGCAGCACCTGGACCACGGGAGCGGGCACATGAAGAACGCCGCAATTCATCTCGAAAACCTGTCGATCAGCTACGGCAAGACGCCGGTGGTGTTCGATGTCAATTTCTCGGTGTCCGAGGGCGAGAGCTTCGCGCTGGTGGGCGAGTCGGGTTCCGGCAAGTCGACCATCCTGAAGGCGATCAGCGGGCTTGCGCCCGACTGGACCGGCAAGATCTCCGTGCTTGGAAAGCCGCGTGGCCATGCGCCGGACCGCGCGTTCGCAAAAGTCTGCCAGATGGTGTTTCAGGATCCGTACGGATCGCTGCATCCGCGCAAGACGGTGGATGACTGCCTGGCCGAGCCGCTTGCCGTGCATGGCATCGGCGGACGCGACACGCGCGTGAAGGACATGCTCGATGCGGTCGGTCTCGACCAGCGTTTCCGTTTCCGCTTTCCGCACCAGCTTTCGGGTGGCCAGCGGCAGCGCGTGGCGATTGCCCGTGCGCTGATGCTGGAGCCGCGCGTGATGCTGCTCGACGAGCCCACCTCGGCGCTCGACGTGTCGGTGCAGGCGGAAATCCTCAACCTCCTGAAGAAGCTTCGCCGCGAGCAGGGGCTCACCTATCTGATGGTGACCCACAATCTGCCCGTGGTCTCCTTCCTCTGCGACCGGATGGCGGTCATGCGTCACGGCCGTGTTGTCGAGATCGCAGAGGTGGATGCGTTGAAGACGGGTCGGCTTTCCGATCCCTATTCGCGCGAACTCTACGCCGCCAGTGGCGGCACGCTCCAACCCGCATAACAGAGACTGAAAATGACCGACTACACCGGCCCGCTGGCCGAATTCGACCGTGCGCTTTCACTCGCCACGACCCCGGATGCACCCTTCGATGCGCTGCTGGAGCTGACGCGTGCCGTGGTCGGCACGAAGCTGTTCACCTTCATGACGGCAGACATGAAGACCGAAACGGCAAGCCGTTCCTACACTTCGCATCCGGAAGAATATCCGGTGTCCGGCACCAAGCCGATCCATTATGACCGCTGGTTCGAGACCGTGCACAAGAAGCGCGAATGCTTCGTCGCCAACACGCTGGCCGACATCGACACCGTGTTCCCCGACGCCACGCTGATCGGTGAACTCGGCTGCGGTTCGGTCATCAACCTGCCGGTGGTGCTGGGCGATACGCTGGTCGGCACCGTCAACATCCTCGATGTCGAGCATCACTACACGCCCGAGCGCGTGGCGCTTGCAAAGGCCTGGCTCTCGGTGCCGGCAAAGGCTGCGTATCTCGCCAGCCGCCAGTTGCAGGGCTGACACTGTTTCCGCCCTCATGGTCAGTCTGTCGGACCATGAGGGCGGAATTTCTTTACGACACCGTGCGGTGTGAAACGGGCATCAGATCCTGGATCGCCCGGAACCGGTCAAAGTCCTTGCGCTCGCTTGCCGACCACGCCGTCTCGGCCATGGCGGAGATGCGCGGATAGACCAGATGTGCGAAGAGGCCGGGCGTCGCCAGGTTCTCCGACCAGAGGCACGTCTGCACACCGGCGAGCTGATCTTTCAGCGCATCCGGCCAGTCGCCGCCCGGCTCATAGTCATAGGCGTCGCGCAGCGTCACGGTTCCGGCCCAGCTTGCGCCGGGCTCCCACCATTCCGTCGAACGGGCAATGTCGAGATAGTAATGCTCGGCAGGGGCCAGCACGACCTGATAGCCCTGTTCGGCCAGAGCGCGGCCGCTCTTCGATTCCTTCCATGCGACAAGCAGCGCGCCGTCCACATCGAGACCGCCGCCAAGCGCGCCCTCTTCCCAGACTGCGATATCGCGACCGCGCTCGCGCAGCATCTCCTGCACGCGTTTCAGGAAATAGGACTGCAGCGAGAAGGTCTCGACCTTGCCGAACAGTTTTTCACCCAGTGCGCGGGCGAGCGGGGATTCCAGCCATGCGCCCTCGGCCACTTCGTCCGCGCCGGCGTGGATGTAGCGTGCCGGGAAGATGTCCACCAGCGTGTCGAACACATCGCCGAGGAAGGTCCAGGTGGCGTCGACCGCGGGGTTGAGCGCGTTGTTCGGGAAGTATTGCACCGAGCGATAGTAGATGCGGTTCTCACCCGGATCGCAGAGCTGGGGCAGCGCGCGCAGCACGCAGTAGCAATGGCCGGGAATGTCGATCTCGGGAATGATCTCGATGCCGAGCCCCGCGCCATGGGCGACCAGCGCGCGCATGTCGTCGCCGGTGTAGAAACCGCCGGAACGCTCTGCCGGCGTGCCGAGAAGCGGCGGCAGGATTTCGTTGCCGCCGCGAAACGCGGTGCGCTCCGTCAGCGCGGGCCAGCCCGGAATTTCAAGACGCCACGCCTCGTCATCGTTCAGGTGGATGTGGAAGTGGTTCAGCTTGTTCCAGGCGAGGCAGTCGAGGAAGTCGTTGAGGTCCTGCATCGGATAGAACTGGCGAGCGACATCGAGATGCGCGCCGCGCCAGCCGAAACGCGGCCTGTCGTTGATCGCGCCGCTGGTCGGCAGGGTGAACTCGTCCGGGCGCTGGCGCGCGCCGCGCAGCATCTGTCCCAGCGTGATGAGGCCATGGCGGAAGCCGTTTTCATCACCGGCGCTGAGCGCGATGTCTTCCGCGTTGAAAGTGATCGCATAGGCGCCATCGCCCAGATCGGGACCGGCCGTCGTCGTCACCACATGTCCGCCGTCGTGGCCGAACAGCGCCTCCTCACCGGCGAAGAGGCGGCCTGCGAGCGCGCTGACCACCGAGAACGCTTTCTGCGCATCCGGCGTGGCCCCGACTGCGAGCACGAACGGTGCAGCCGTGTCACGCCGGCCATCCACCTGAACGTCCAGCGGTGCGGGAATGACGGAGACGGGGGCCGCCCCTTCCGGCAGCGCGGTCGGCTCGAGTTTCTCCCAGTTCGGTTCGCCGGGAACACCATTCAGCGTCATTGGTTCGACGTCCACGGGGCAGGTGGTTCCGTCTTTCAGAATGAGATGCGCGCTCTTGGGGCCATAGGTGTAGTGGCGCAGCACATGGCTCAGCCGGTCTGCCCGAATGACCCAGCTTTCGCCCGGCGCAAGCACTGCGCCGCTCGGCTGGAGGAACACGTGGTAGTTGGAAAGCTGGTCGGCAAGCGTCGCCCCCTCGATCTCGCAATCGGGATGAATGCGGAAGAGCGAGGTGGTGGCGAGCTGCGCGCCGCTGATGGGCGCGCCTTCGGTCATTTCGAGCTTCAGCTCGATCACGCGGCGCTCTGCGTCCCAATTGGTCAGCAGGCGGCAGGCATGGCTGTTCGGCATCGGTGTTCCTCCCGAAAAAAGAATGCTTGGATTGATGGATTTCAGAGATCGGCGGCGGTGGGCTGGTCCTGCCGCTGCCGGGGTGAGTTGGCGATCCGCAGATGCTCGCGCAGGCGCGCGAGATCGGCGGCGAGTTTCTGCG
>MRWG01001428.1_pt1 | contig 15397 bp, 14 predicted proteins | sample 1013341 | NCBI WGS metagenome assembly MRWG01 (sample SAMN06117577, study PRJNA244670) | biofilm metagenome | biome: Water; feature: Cathode Biofilm; material: Biofilm; isolation source: microbial consortium enriched at the cathode of a solar microbial fuel cell | place: USA: District of Columbia ... | reverse complement strand
CCGGTCCAGGCTTCTGCGCATTGCCGGCCTCACGGCCATTGGCGGGCTGATCGGCTCGCTCCTGCTGCTGGTGTCTTCCAACGAAGCGTTCTCGTTGGTGGTGCCTTTCCTGCTGGCAGCCGCCACGCTCATCTTCGCCTTCGGCGCCCGCATTCAAACCTGGGCGCGCCGCCACGGTTCGGGCGGTGGCGAGGCAGGTGAGGGGCGGATCAGCACCCTCGTCGTCTCCATCTATGGCGGCTATTTCAATGGCGGTCTGGGCATTGTCCTGCTCGCCCTGTTTTCGCTCTGGGGCATGCGTGACCTCAACACGATGAACGGTCTGAAGAACGGGTTGTCCTTCATCCTCTCGGCCATCTCGGTCGCCACTTTCGCGCTTGCCGGCATCGTTGCATGGCCGCAGGCGCTGGTGATGATGGCAGCCGCCACCATTGGCGGCTATGCGGGTGCGCCGCTGGCCCGCGCGCTGCCGCCTGCCGTGGTCCGCGCGGTGGTCATTCTGGTCGGAACGGTGATGAGCCTGGTCTTCTTTGTCAGGCTCTTTTAAGCCGACTTATCGCCCCGCCGCTTCCCACACCACGTGCCCGCCGCCAATGTCGCGTGCAGCCTGTAGCGGCGGCGTGTAGTCGAGCCCATGCACGGGGCTGGGCAGGTCTTCCGCCTTTTCCATGAAGGCGCGGCGCGGGCGCGAAGGGTCCGCCACCGGCACCGCCGCCATCAGCTTTTTCGTGTAGTCGTGCTGCGGGTTCTCGAAGATTTGCGCACGGCTGCCCATCTCCACGAAACGCCCCATATACATCACCGCCACCCGGTGGCTGATCTGCTCCACCACCGCCATGTCGTGCGAAATGAAGAGATAGGACATGCCGGTTTCGTTCTGGATATCCTGCAACAGATCGAGCACCTGCGCCTGGATCGAAACATCGAGTGCGGCGACGGATTCATCCGCCACGATCAGCTTTGGCGAGAGCGAAAGCGCACGCGCTATGCAGATGCGCTGGCGCTGGCCGCCGGAGAACTCGTGCGGATACCGCCGCATCTGGTCGGCCGAGAGCCCCACGCGGCGGAAGAGATAGGCCACGCGGTCATCGAGTTCGCTGCCGCTTGCCAGCCCATGGATGTGCAGCGGCTCGGCCACCAGATCGCCTACCCGCATGCGCGGATCGAGCGAGGCGTAAGGGTCCTGAAAAATCATCTGCACGTCGCGCAGCACGGGCCGCATGGCGCTTGCGCCGAGCCCGCGCGTTTCATGGCCGGCAACGCGAATGTCGCCCTGCCACGGGATCAGGTTGAGCAGCGCCTTGCCGGTGGTCGACTTGCCGCAGCCCGATTCCCCGACCAGCGACAGTGTTTCGCCGGGCATGATGTCGAAGGAAACACCCTCCACTGCATGCACGCGCTGCACCGGGCGCTGCAGGATGCCGCCCTTGATGTCGAAGCGCACGGTAAGGTCTTTCACCGTCACCAGCGGTTCGGCGGGCGCGGGCGTCTGCACCGATGCAGTCGTGTCGTCGCTCATGCGCTTGGGAGCACTCGTTCCCGTCATCTCGCCCAGCCTTGGAACGGCGGCGAGCAGTTCCTGCGTGTAAGGGTGACGGGGTTTTGAAAAAATTACGCTGGCAGGGCTGTGTTCCACCATGCGCCCGTGCTGCATCACCAGCACGTCATCCGCCATCTCGGCCACCACGCCCATATCGTGCGTGATCATGATCACGGAGATGCCGAGATCGGCCTGCAATTTGCGGATCAGCGCCAGTATCTGCGCCTGCACCGTCACGTCCAGCGCCGTGGTCGGTTCATCGGCAATCAGGATCTGCGGGTTCTGGGCCAGCGCCATGGCAATCACCACGCGCTGGCGCATGCCGCCGGAAAGCTCGTGCGGAAACTGCTTCAGGCGTCGCGCCGGCTCGGGGATCTGCACCTGGTCGAGCAGTTCCAGTGCACGGGCGCGGATCGCGGCGTCCGACAGGCCGCCCCGCAGGCCCCCATGGGCGGAAACGGCCCCGCCAAGCTGCTTGCCGATGGTCAGAACCGGGTTGAGCGAAGTCATCGGTTCCTGAAAGATCATGCCGATATGGCGGCCGCGCACCTGGCGCATCTCCGCCTCGGGCAGGGCGAGAATGTCGCGCCCGTCAAGTTTGGCCGTTCCGGCGGAAACCCGCGCCATGGGCTTGGGCAGAAGCTGCATCAGCGAGAGTGCGGTCATCGATTTGCCGGAGCCGCTTTCGCCGGCGATGCAGAGCGTCTTTCCGCCTTCCAGCGTGAAAGACAGATCGTCGACGACAGTGCGCGCGCCGGCGGGTGTGGCCACCTGAACAGTGAGGCCGTTCACCTCCAGAAGACCGCTGGTTGTTTTCTGTTGCATGGCGCGCGCTTTGCTCATTGGCGTCGGCTCACGAAAAGACGACGCGCGGGAAGTAGAAGGAAACAACCCAGTTGGGCTGGTCGACGATTTCGCTGATGCGCAGGTCGCCACACACCGAACACAGCATGTAGGCGTCTTCGGGCGAGAGCCCGCGCGTGGCGCACAGAAGGTCGATCATGCCGGAAAGGGCCGCACGTGCGCCTTCCATGAGGTCGGAGCCGATGCCCGTTGTCACTTCATAGCCTTCCGCATCCAGATGCCGCGTCACCGGTCCCGGTGTGGTGAAACGCGGCATGGCAAGGTTCGCGTCCTTCACCACGTCCAGCTTCACCGCCACGTTCATCTGGCTCTCGATGGCCGTGCCGCACACCTCGCCATCGCCCTGGGCAGCGTGGGTGTCGCCGATGGAGAACAGCGCGCCCTCCACCTCGACCGGCAGATAGAGCGTGGTGCCCGCCGCCAGATCGCGGATGTCGAGATTGCCGCCCATGCGGCGCGGCGGCACAACCGAGTGGAGACCCGCTTCCGCCGGCGCCAGTCCGATTGTGCCGGCAAAGGGTTTCAGCGGCACACGGCCGTGCTTGCCAAAGGCAGCCGGCTCAAGGCTCGTTGCGTCATAGTTCCACAGCGTCAGCGCCGGGTCCTTGAACTGGTCCGCCAGAAGGCCAAAGCCCGGAATGTTCGCCGTCCAGCCGAAGCCGGACGGTTTGAACGAGAGGATCTCAACCTTCAGCGCATCGCCGGGCCTGGCCCCTTCCACATAGATGGGGCCGTTGACCGGATTGACCTTGGAGAAATCCAGCGTGGCGATGTCGTCCACGGTGCTGTCGGGCGTGAAGTGGCCGGAGCCGGAATCCAGACACTCGAATTCCAGTGTCGAGCCCGGCGTCACCCGTTCTGCGGGCGGGATCGAATGATCCCACCCAAAATGGTGGTGGCGTCCGTGGATGGTGTAGTCGCAGTTATTGCACATCTTTGGCATAGACCTCGTCATAGTGGACGGGAATGTGCACCGGATCGACGAACAGCTTGTCGTCGCCGCCGATGCGTTCGGAGCGAATGGTGAAGCGCTCTTCGTTGAAGATCGGCGCCCAGGGGGCGTCTTCCATGACCTTCAGATAGATGTCGCGCCACATGGCCTCGCGCTCGCCGGCCTTGGCCGGATCGACCATGGAATCGGCTTTCTGCGCCATGGCGTCGAGATCCTCATTGCAGTACCAGGCCCAGTTCCAGCCGCCCGAAACCGCGCCGTCGCAGCCCAGGATCGGGCCGTAGAAGTTGGACGGATCCGGGAAGTCGGCAATCCACGCCATGCCGCCCGACCAGATCATCGGGGCCTGATCCTCCTCGCCGCCTGCCGCAATCACGTTGGCCTGCGCCAGAGACTTGATCGAGGCGTTGATGCCGATGGCCTTCAGGTCCTGCTGGATCGCCTGCGCAATGCGCGGCTGCGGGTCGGTGTTCATGACGTACAGTTCGGTCTCGAACCCGTCGGCAAGCCCGGCCTCGGCCAGAAGCGCCTTGGCGGCTTCCGGATCATAGGCATAGCCCTCATGGTCCTTGGCGTAGCCCGGCATGGAAGGTGGCAGCGGCTGGTTCGCCGTCACGGCGCGACCATTGATGATGCGCAGGATGCGGTCCTTGTTGATGGCCATGTTCACGGCCTGGCGCACTTCCGCCTTGTCGAAGGGCTCCATCTTCACATTCATGGTCACGTAGCCGGTGTGCAGCTGGCCGCCCTGAATGATAAGGTCCTTGAACTTGGGATCGTTCTTCACCTCGATGAACTTCGCCGGCGGAATGCCGTCGCCCGGCACGTCCACTTCGCCGTTCTGCAGGCGCAGCAGCGCCACCACCGGCTCCTGGCCGACCTCGAAGACGATCTGGTCGAGCTTCGGAACGCCGGGGTTCCAGTAATCCTCGAAGCGCTCGAAGACGAGGCGCTGGCCGAGCGTCCATTCCGCCAGCTTGAACGCGCCGGAGCCGACCGGATGCTTGCCGAAGTCCGCACCGTATTTCTCGACCTCTTCCTTCGGCACCACATGGGCGAAGTTGAGCGCCAGCACGTGCAGGAAGGTCGCGTCGGGACGTGAAAGCTCGAATTTGATCGTGCCGTCATCGACGACCGTGATGCCCGAAAGCCCTTCCGCATCGCCGCTCGAAGCTTCCTCAAACCCCTTGATGGAGCCGAAGAAACCCGCACCCGGGCTCTGGGTCTTCGGGTTCACCGCGCGCTCGATGGAATATTTCACGTCCTCGGCGGTAAGGGCGCGGCCATTGTGGAATTTCACGCCGTCGCGCAGCTTGAAGGTGAAGACCGTGCCGTCCTCGGAAATCTCATAGGATTCGGCAATCTCCGGGCGCAGCTCCGTCGTGCCCGGCACATAATCCATCAGGCCGTCGAACAGCGATTTGATCATCGACCAGTTCTGCCAGTCATAGCCGATGGCCGGATCGAGCGTCGACACGTCGTCCTTGTAGGTCACGGTCATCGAGCCGCCCTGCTTGATGTCCTGTGCAAGGGCGGGCGCGAGCGCGGAGGCGGAAAGGGCAGCGGCGGCAACGCCGGCCAGAAGCAGATTTCTCATCTCAAGTGTTCCTTTCTCTGGTGCTGCACGTGTTGTTGGAAACGCATCAGCGCAGCTTGATGCGGGGATCGATGAGCGGGGTGATCAGGTCGGCAAGCAGATTGCCGATCACGATGGCGCAGGCCGAAACCAGCGTGACGCCCATGATGATTGGAATGTCGACGCGCTGGATCGCCTGCCAGGCGAGCTGGCCGATGCCGGGCCAGCCGAACACGCTTTCCACCACCACGATGCCCGACATGAACAGGCCGATGTCGATGCCGATCATGGCGATGATGGGCAGGATGGCGTTGGGCAGCGCATGGCCGAAAAGCACCTTTGCACGGGTCGCGCCGGTGGCGCGGGCAGTGCGGATGTAATCCTGCCTGAGCACGTCGATCAGCGATGAACGCATCATGCGCGAATACCAGCCAGCTCCCAGAAAGCCGAGCGTGATGGAGGGCAGAACCAGATGGGCAAATGTGCCGTAGCCGCCGATGGGGAACCAGCCGAGTTTCACCGCAAATACGTAGAGCAACAGAATGCCGATCACGAATTGCGGGGCCGAAACACCCACGAAAGAGGCGATCATCAGCGTGTCGTCGGTGCGCGAGCCGCGCTTCAGCGCTGCCACAACGCCCATGGTCAGGCCAAGCGCCAGCTCGCAGAAGATCGCCCCCGCCATCAGGAGAAGGCTCGCCGGCAGACGCGCAGCGATCAGCGTGGAAACCTCGGTCTTCTGCAGGTAGGAGCGGCCGAGATCGCCGTTCAGCAATCCGCCGAGATAGCGCAGATACTGCTCGTAGAAGGGCAGGTTGAGGCCAAGCTGCTCGCGAATGTTCTCCACCGTCGCGGCGGTCGCGCTGCGGCCGGCGATCTGACGGGCCGGGTCAGCCGGCACAAGGTAAAGCAGCACGAAGGTCACGAAGCTGATGCCGAGCAGGATCAGCGCCGTCTGCACCAGACGGCGGGTTATGTAGGCAAGCATCAGTGGCGTCCCTGCTGTGTCGGGTCGAGAATGTCGCGCAGCGCATCACCCATCAGGTTGAAGGCAAGCGCCAGCGCCAGAATGGCGGCGCCCGGAATGAACACGAGCCAGGGCGCGGAAGTGAAATAGGTCTGGTTCTCGAAGATGATGTTGCCCCAGGAGGGAATGGGCGGCTGAACGCCGATGCCGAGGAAGGAAAGCGTCGCTTCCAGAAGCACGGTGGTTGCGATGCCCAGCGTCGCCCACACGATGATGGTGGAGAGCAGGTGCGGCAGGATGTGGCGGAACAGGATGCGCCCTGCGCCCGCACCCATGGCGCGCTCGGCCACCACGAAGTCGCGTTCGGCGATGGAGCGCGTCTCGGTGTAGGTCACGCGTGCGATCTGCACCCAGTTCACCATGGCGATCACCATGGCCACGATCCACAGGCTCGGGCTGAAGATCGCCGCCAGAACGATGGCCAAGAGCAGCGCCGGAAAGGCCATCATCAGGTCGGTGAAGCGCATCAGCACCGTGTCGGCCCAGCCGCGAAAATAGCCGGCCGAAATGCCCACCGCCGAGCCGATCACCACGGCGATGCCGTTGGCCACCACGCCGATGATCAGCGAGGTCTGTGCGCCATAGATCAGGCGGCTGAAGAGGTCGCGTCCCACCAGGTCGGTGCCGAACCAGAACTGCGCGCTTGGCGGCAGCGGCGCACCCTCGATGGTCAGCCCCTCGAAGAACTGCTCATAGGGATCATACGGGGCGAGCCATGGCGCAAAGACTGCGGCCAGAACCACCACCGCGATGATGACAAGGCCCGTCAGCGCCAGCGGTCGGCGCAGAAGGCGCGCCAGAACCGACGGTGTCGCCACTTGCGTCTCCGTCTCAGCGACCGTTTGTGACATTCGTTCTTCCGTGTGTATCGAAACTTGCGATGATGCCGGCGGCCGCTTTTTCGATGGAGCGCCGCTCGGCCATGGCCGTCTTGCGAAGACGGTTATAGGCGGCCTCGGCATCGCAATTGTGCTTCAGCATGAGGATGGCAGTCGCTTCGGCGACGACCTGCCGCTTGGCGAGTTGGTCTTTCAGGAGGGCGATTTCCTCCGTCTGGGCCGTGCGCCGCAAAAAACCCTGGCTCGCCACGACAAGCGCGCTGTAGAGCCCGGCGCTGCCGATGGGCTTCAGAAGCTGGGCGTCCGCCCCCTGACCGATGGTCCAGGCGATGCGCCCGGGCGCTTCCGAGCCGATCAGCGCGATCATCGGCATGGGGGCGAGCCCCGGCGCCCAGGGAAACTGCTCGTCATGGCCCATGTCGGCGTCGATCAGGAGCACGTCATAGCCGCGCATGGCTTCGGCATCTTCCAGCGTCGGCCAGGCCTGATCGGCGGCAATGCCGATGCGCGCGCACTGCGCCATCAGCGCGTCCACGTTCTGGTGCGGTCGGTGCAGGATGAGCGCCCGCCAGCCGACGAAATTGGGGGTATGGGCGTGGGTGGGGCTCATCGCACCACCCTGAGCTGCCGCGCATCGGCGGCCATGTTCGCATAAAGCCGGTCGAGCGGCGTGGCCGTCAGGAACGGGTCGGGCGCAATGGTCTCGCGGCAGTAATGCACGATGTCGAAATCGCCATCCGCGCGCGCCCGTCCGATATGGGCGCACAGATTGACATGGTTGGTGCCGCGGTCGACGCGCACCGGTCCGAGCGGCGTCACCGTCTCCTGCGCGCGCACCGCCTCCAGCACGTCCTGCGCCGCGTCACTGCCGGTCCGGCGGATCGCCTCGGCGATCATCACCACCGCCGCATAGGCCTGCACGAAGAACGCATCGGCCACGCGCGACGGCTCGCTCGCCTTCATGCGGGCGGCAAAGCGGTCGTTCTCCTCGCTCGCCAGTGCGCGGAAATAGCTTGAAACCGTGTAGTGCCCGGCTGCGTCTTCGCCGAGCCGCGTGGTTTCGTTCTCACACAGATTGCAGCTCACCACAGGGCAGTTTTCGGGGCGGAAGGCCGGGTCTTCCATGCCCAGCGCCCGATAGGCCGCCAAAAACGCATAGGAGGAGGTGCCGATCAGATTGTTGAGAATGAAATCCGGGCGCTTCTCCCGGATTTCCTCGATCAGATGGTCGATGTCCTCATCGCCGATCGGCACATAACGCTCGCCCAGAACAGCGCCGCCGGAACGGGTGAGGATGTCGCGCGCGATGCGGTTCGTCTCCCAGCCCCAGATATAGTTGGAGCCGGTCAGGAAAGCGCGCGCGCCGAAGCGCGGAACGATGTGGTCGAGCAGCGGCACCAGATGCTGGTTGGCGCAGGCCGCCACATAGATCAGGTTTTCCGAGACCTCGAAGCCCTCATAGACGCAAGGATACCAAAGAAGCGCATCGAGTTTCTCGACAACCGGGATCACCTCCTTGCGGCTCCACGAGGTGGTGCAGCCGACGATGTGCTGCGCGCCGGTCGTGCGGATCAGGTCGCGGCAAAGCTCTGCATAGCGATCCGCATTGCCCTTCGGGTCTGCGTGATGGGCTTCGAGCGTGAAGGGGTAGGCGTCGTCCGCGTTGATGTCGGCCACCGCCGCCAGCGCGCCGAAGTAACCCTGCTCGGCCGGCCGGCTATAGCCGCCGCTACGCGAAAACAAAACTCCGACCGGATAGACGCTCACATTGGTTCCTTAAAACGCAAAAGGCCCCGACGGGAACAACAATATTCCCGGCGAGGCCCAGATGCCAAAATCTTATTAGGTCTTAAGCCTATCTCGCGAAACGAAGCTGTCAAGGGCCTTGAAGAATTCGATTTGGTGCAGCGCAGCAAGGTGAGGCGCTTGACAGATTATGGAGTCTTGCGCATTGATCCTACCAATGCGAGATGAGGAGGACGTATGACGTCGCGCAGTACGGCTCAATGGAGGTCGGGAGCCTTCATCACGGCCGAGGCCATTGGTCAGGCGATTGTGGAGGGAGAGTTTTCCGAGGGCGAACGTCTGCCCCTGGAAGCCGAGCTCGCATCGCGCTTTTCGGTTTCGCGCAATACGCTGCGTGAGGCGATGAAGCTGCTTGCCGCCAAGTCGATGGTGGCCATTGCGCCGCGCCGGGGCACGGTGGTTTTGCCGCGTGCGGAGTGGAACGTGCTCGATCCAGACGTGATCGACTGGTTCGGGGCGCTGTTTCGCGCCGATCCGCAGTTTCTGGAGGAACTCGCAAGAACGCGCCAGACCATCGAGCCGGCAGCCGCCTATGAGGCAGCGCGTTCAGCGGATCCAGAGCAGGTGAATGCCATCGCCGAGGCTTATCGCGGCATGGAAGAACTGCGCGGCAGCGACAACGCCGCCGATCAGGTCACGGTGGATGTGGCCTTCCATCTGGCGGTCGCAGACGCTGGAAACAACCGGTTCATCCAGTCCATCATCCGCTCGATCATCCATGCGGTGCGCGCCAATTTCGAGGCGCTCCTCGAACAGCCCGGCAATTTCGAGGGCAATCTCAAAAACCACCGCCTCGTCTACGAAGCCATCGCCGCACACGACCCGGACAGGGCCCGCGCTTCCATGGAGCGCCTGCTCGAGCAGAGCCTGTCCGACACGAAGGAGCTTTTCGGTTCAGCACGAACCGGCAACCGGCATTGAGGAATGCCAATCAACGGAGGAGAAGCAATGAAATACGTGACCCTGACGACGCTGCTTGCAGCGACCGTGGCCTTCGCCGGCCCGGCCTTTGCCGAGTATCCCGAGCGCCCGATCACGCTGATCGTGCCGTGGTCCGCCGGCGGCGGCACCGATGCCGTTGGCCGCATGCTTGCCAAGGGTCTGCAGGAAGAACTCGGCACGCCGGTCAATGTGGTCAACCGCACCGGCGCCGGCGGCATCGTTGGACACACGGCGATGATCGACGCCGACCCGGACGGTTACACGTTGGGTCTCGCCACGGCCGAACTCACCACCTACGCCGCCATCGGCACGTCCGAGGCGTCGCCTGCTGATGTGACCCCCATCGCGCTTGTCAATTTCGACGCTTCCGCGTTCAACGTGCGCGCCGATAGTGAGTGGGAAAACGCTGGCCAGGCGCTTGAGGCCATCAAGGCAAACCCGGGCAAGTTCAAGGCTTCCGGTTTCCCGGTTGGCGCTGCCTATCATCTGGCCTTCGCCGGTTTCCTCAATGACAATGGCGTGGACCCGACCGCACTCACGGTTGTGCCCAGCCAGGGTGCAGCGCCCGGCTTTCAGGAGCTGGTCGCCGGCGGTGTGGCCGTCGTTCCGTCCTCGTTACCGGAAGCTGCATCCATGCGCGATGCAGGTCTCGTAAAGACGCTCGCCGTTCTGGCCGATGAGCGGCTTGCTTCCTACCCGGATGTTCCGACCGCCAAAGAGGCTGTCGGCACGGCTTCTGTCGGTGGCACCTGGCGCGGCATTGTCGGTCCGAAGGGTCTCGACGCGGCAATCTCCGACAAGGTCGAGGCTGCGCTCGACAAGGTGTACCAGAGCGATGAGTTCCAGGAGTTCATGAGCAGCCGCGGCTTTGGCGTGCGCTGGCTCCCAGCGGATGAGTTCGGCAGCTTCATGGAAGGCGCTTCCAAGAGCAATGCCGACGTCATTCAGAAGCTCGGCCTGAAGCAGTAACCGGGCGCGGGGAGGCCTGAACCATGCGCATGAACGACGCCCTGATAGGAGGCATTTTCGTCCTCCTGTCGGTCATCATCCTGTTTGCCGTTCGCGGCTTCCCCACCCTGCCGGACCAGCCCTATGGGCCCGGCACATTTCCCACCATCATCGCGAGTGTGATGATGGTGGGCGGCCTCGCCCTCATCTGGAGCGGGGTGCGCAGCCATGCGCCGCTTCTCGTTATTGCTGACTGGATGCGTGGTTCGGCCACGCTCCATCGCATGGCCTGGGTGCCGGGCTTCGTGGTCGCCTACATCTATCTCAGCAAGCCGATCGGGTTTCCGCTTCTGGTGCCGGTGCTGCTCGGCGCATTCCTGACCGTCACCACGGGCAAACCGGCACGCGCCGCCATCATCGCCCTGCTCGGCACAGGCGCTCTCTGGCTGCTGTTTGCCTATCTCCTGCGTGTGCCGCTGCCGCTCGGCCTTCTGACGGAGGTGATCTACTGATGGACGCCGTTCTCACAGCTTTCGGTCAGGTCCTGCAGCCGCAGGTCTTCTTCATCATCGTCGCAGCATCCGCCTACGGTCTGATGATCGGCTCCATACCGGGGCTCACCGCAACCATGGGTACCGCACTTCTGGTGCCGATCACCTTCTTCCTCGATCCGATCCCGGCCATTGGCGCGATTGTCGCCGCCACCACCATGGCCATTTTCGCGGGCGACATTCCCGGTGCGCTTCTGCGCATTCCTGGCACGCCCGCCTCCGCCGCCTATACGGACGAGGCCTATCGCATGCGCGAAAAGGGGCAGGTGGAGCTGGCGCTCGGCGTCAACATGCTCTGTTCCACCATTGGCGGCCTCGTCGGCGTCGCCGTGCTCATTCTGGCTGCACCGCAGATCGCGGCCGTGTCGCTCGGCTTCTCCAGCTACGAATATTTCTGGCTGGCGCTGCTCGGCCTGTCCTGCGCCATTTTCGTGTCCAGCAGTTCACCGGTAAAAGGCGTCCTGTCGCTGTGCATCGGCCTCATGCTGTCCACCATCGGCATCGATGTGGTGATGGGCGTCAAGCGCTTCACCTTCGGCGATACCGAGCTGATCGGCGGCGTGTCCATCATCCCCGTGCTGATCGGCATGTTCGCCATCACCGAGATCCTGCGCAAGGTCGCGCGCCCCTCGCGGCTGCCGGCGCCGCCGCCCGTGCGGCTTGGCGCGATGGTGTCCGGTGTCGGCAGCACCATCTGGCGTTTCAAGGGCGGTGTCGCGCGCTCCTCTCTGCTTGGCAGCGTGATCGGCGCTCTGCCCGGAGCCGGCGCGGACATCGCCGCCTGGATCGCCTACGCGCTTTCCAAGAAATTCTCCCGGTCGCCTGAAAAGTTTGGCACCGGCTATCCCGAAGGCATCGTCAGCGCTTCCAGCGCCAACAATGCCGCGCTGTCCGGCGCTTATGTGCCGAGCCTCGTTTTTGGCATCCCCGGCGACACGATTACCGCGATCCTGATCGGCGTTCTTCTGATGAAGGGCATTACGCCTGGGCCGATGGTGTTCGTCATGGACACCGGGCTGGTCAACGCCATCTTCGCCGTCTTCATTATCGCAAACCTCCTGATGCTGCCGCTCGGTCTGGCTGCCGTCTACGGCTCGCGGCGTCTCCTCAGCATTCCGCAGGACATCCTGTTTCCGATCATCCTACTGTTCTGCGTGATCGGCGCTTTCGCCGCCAACAACACGCTGTTCGATGTCTGGGTCATGCTGGTTGTCGGGCTCATCGCCTTCGTTCTGGAGGAGAACGACTTCCCGCTCGCGCCGATGATCCTGGCGCTCATCCTCGGGCAACTGGTCGAGGAGAACTTCATGAAGTCGATCATCAAGGCGGACGGGCAGCTCATGGAGTTTTTTGCCCGCCCCATCGGGGGAACGCTGGGCGTGCTGACACTGGCGCTCTGGGCGCTTCTGATCGGCCTGTCGCTTTACAGGGCCGCGCGCGCACGCCGCGCCGCATCAACTGGAGACTGAATACATGACAAGAACGGTTGTCGTCGTCGGCGGATCGAGCGGCATTGGCCGCGCCATCGCCGCCGGCTTCGCAGGCGGGGAGGGGGCGCGCGTTGTCGCGACCGGGCATGAGGAGGGCGTTGTCGCCAGCCTGCCGGAGGGCGTTGAAGGCGCGGTGCTGGATGTGCGGGATGCTGAAAGCGTAACCGCCTTCTTCGCGGGGTTTGAACGTCTCAATGTGCTGGTCAATTGCGCCGGCGTGATCCGCCGCAACGGGGCCGAGTTCCGCCAGCAGGATTTCGCCGATGTGCTGGACATCAACCTCAATGGCACGCAGCGCTGCTGCGAGGCCGCCCATGCGGCCCTCAAGGCTGCCGGCGGCTGCGTCATCAACACCGCGTCCATGCTCACCTATTTTGGCAGCGCCACCTCGCCGGCCTACGCCGCCTCCAAGGGCGGCGTGGCCCAGCTGACGAAGTCGCTTGCCATCGCATGGGCTGCAGACGGCGTCCGCGTCAACGCCATCGCGCCGGGCTGGATCGCCACGGATCTGACAAGGGCGCTGACCGAAGATCCCGCGCGCAGCGATCCGATCCTGTCGCGCACCCCCATGAAACGCTGGGGCAAGCCGGAAGATCTGGCCGGCCCCGCACGCTTTCTCGCATCTCCCGAAGCTGCCTTCGTCACCGGCGTCATCCTGCCGGTCGATGGCGGTTACTCGGCCTCTTGAAGAAGGATTTTCCAGATGAGCAAACCCTACGCCAATGACACGGAAATGTTCACGCTCATGCGTGAGCGGCTGTTCACGGCCGTGCTCGGCGACATTCTCGATGAGATGGGCCTGCACCATCAGTTCCTGCCGGCCGGCATTGCGCCCTTGAAGCAGAAGATGATCACCGTCGGCCGCGCCATGCCCGTTCTTGAGGCCGATGTGTTCGGCAATGGCGGAGAAGAGGCGCGCGGGCCGCTGGCGCACAAGCCCTTTGGTCTCATGCTCGAGGCGCTCGATGATCTGAAAGAGGGCGAGGTCTATGTCGCCACCGGCGCATCGCTGCGCTACGCGCTGTGGGGCGAGCTCATGGCCACCCGCGCCGGCTTCCTGAAAGCCGCAGGCGCGGTGCTCGACGGCTATGTGCGCGATGCCGACGGCATCGAGGCGCTGGGTTTCCCGACCTTCTGTCGCGGCGTCTACGCGCAGGATCAGGGACCGCGCGGCAAGGTAATCGATTTCCGTTCGGCGGTTCAGATCGACGGCATCCGGGTTGAACCTGGCGCGCTTGTCTTCGGCGACCGCGAAGGCGTGCTCATCATCCCGCGTGATGCAGAGGAGGAGGTGGTGCGCCGCTCGCTGGAGAAGGCGGAGACGGAAAACCGCGTTGGTAACGCCATCCGCAAAGGCATGCCCGCCGTCGAGGCGTTCGAGACCTTTGGCGTGATGTAGTCACGGGCAATCACAGCAAAGCGGAAGCCGTTTCTGCATCCGCATTTGCATGAATTCAAACAGATCGAGCATTTCGGGTGCCCCCGTTTTCACCCGAAATGCTCCCGGGAGAGAAAAATGGCCCAGAGCGAAGACGAAAAGAGAATGCCCTATCAGCTGCCCATGCCTCCGGAGGCGGGCAGCGACATCGTGGTCCCCAGTGCAATTCCGGAAGACGACCGGGTGTGGGTGCCGCAGGCCGATCAGGTCTGGTTCCGCCCGCTCTGCCTCAATGCCTCACAGGGCTATTGGGTGAATCTCCTGAAGGTGCGCAAGGCGGGCGTTCTCGCGCGCCACCGCCATCCCAATCCCGTTCACGGCTATGTGATCAAGGGGCGCTGGCACTATCTGGAGCACGACTGGGTGGCCGAAGAAGGGGGCTATGTCTATGAGCCGCCGGGCGAAACCCACACCCTCGTCGTGCCGGAAGACGTTGAAGAGATGATCACGCTCTTCCAGGTTAACGGCGTCATGTACTACGTCGATCCTTGGGGCAAGCATGAGGGGTTCGAGGACGTCTTCACCAAGATCGAGATGTGCCGCAACCACTATGAAAAGGTCGGCTTAGGCCGCGACTACGTGGATCAGTTCATCCGCTGAGCCACAGGCGGAAAATCCGCCTTTCGATCATCGTTGCATGAAAGACGTCGGGGCATCCGCTCCGGCGCTTTTGGCGCTGGCCGCATCATTGTCCCGCAAAGACGCTCTGATAGAGCCGAGCTGAAAGCCTTGCATTTCAACAGGTCGCAATTTTACATGCATCTTCAATGATAATTTATTGACAAAATATCTGGAAATGTTTTCTTTTGATTGGGAGGCCGCTCATAACGCGCGGAAAACATGCGTCTGTCGTCAAACTGGACTAACAGTTGGGGCCAGATGCAGCCGGGTTCAATGAGACATCTCGGCCTACCCTTCAAATGGGAGCACCTATGCCGCAGCTCGGACAGGACACGTTACTGGAAATTCGTTCACTCGCCGTCGAATTCGGCTCGAACCGGGTCGTGGACGATCTGAGCTTCAGGGTCGCGCCGGGGCGCACGCTGGCCATTGTGGGCGAGTCCGGTTCCGGCAAATCGGTCACCTCGCTCTCCATCATGCGGCTGATCGATCACATGAACGGAACCATCGCCAATGGCGAGATCCTGTTTAATGGCGGCAATGGTCCGGTCGATCTCGCCAAGGCCCCGGTCGAAACCATGCGCAAGGTTCGTGGCAAGGACATCGCCATGATCTTCCAGGAGCCGATGACCTCGCTCAACCCGGTCTTCACCATCGGCGACCAGATCACCGAAGTGCTGATGCTGCATGAAAGCGTTTCCAGAAAAGAGGCGCTGCGTCAGGCCGGCGACCTTCTGGAGATGGTGCGCCTGCCGGATGCCCGCGCGCTGCTGTCGCGCTATCCGCACCAGCTTTCCGGCGGC
>MRWG01001427.1_pt1 | contig 15397 bp, 11 predicted proteins | sample 1013341 | NCBI WGS metagenome assembly MRWG01 (sample SAMN06117577, study PRJNA244670) | biofilm metagenome | biome: Water; feature: Cathode Biofilm; material: Biofilm; isolation source: microbial consortium enriched at the cathode of a solar microbial fuel cell | place: USA: District of Columbia ... | reverse complement strand
TTGAAGTGATTATGGAACGAAGCGTGGGTCGAAGCGAACTTCTGGAGGTTTGACATCCGCCTGAACCTCAGCATCGCCCGCTCTCGTCGTCGGAATGGAAGGTGGCTGTTTTCAGCCCGATTATTGATGTGGCGACCGACCTCCTGTCGGTCTTGGTTGCCAATCTCTTTCATCGCAGCGCCGTAGGACCGCAGCCGGTCCGTGACGATGGTTCTGGGCGCGCCGTAGCGCTTCATGGCTTTCTTCAGGAAGCGCAAGGCCGCTGATTTATCACGTGTTTTCGTGACGTAGCTTTCGAGGACTTCTCCCTCGTGATCGACTGCACGCCAGAGATAATGCGTCTCGCCTCGGATCTTCACGAAGACCTCGTCGAGGTGCCACTGCCATTGCGTGATTTGGCGCATGTAGCTTGCCCGCCGCACCCGGCTCTTGCCGGCAAACATCGGCCCAAACCGATCTACCCAAGTTCGAACACTCTCATGGCAGACGTCAATTCCACGCTCGTGAAGGAGGTCTTCGACGTTGCGAAGGGACAGCGGAAAACGAACGTACATCATGACCGCGAGCTGGATAATCTCGGGCGACGTTTTGAAGTAGCGGAATGGATTGCGGGTCATGAAGCGAAGCTAGCGAGGCTGCCCTCCTCGCTCAATCGGCCTGTTCTCCTGACAATGCCTCACCGCAAGCTGGATGATCTCATGCGACGTCTTGAAGTAACGAAAAGGCGAGTTGGGCATTCCCTACCCTGGCGCATCCGACGAAATCGGGAAGTTCCGCTGACAATGCCCCCTTCAGAGCAACTCGACAACTGCATCATGATTTCCGCATCGACAGGCGACATCGGACATGCGGGCCTTCACGCCAGTGCCAAGGTCGACCACCGGTTCAGCTCTGACCTGTCTAGATGTCAGTCGAAGCTCATCACCTTCGGCCGAACCTGCCCATTCACGGGAGTCGAGATGGAGGTTGCCGCTCGCACAGTCAAACAGCAGTACCGGTCCAGCAAGAACGCAACGTCGTGCATCTAGACCTGGCATCGCTTTTACATCCTCGTAGGCGTCCGGCCGTGCCCAAATCGTCCTGCCCTTGAACACGCGTGCCGCATCGTGGCCCAACATCTTCAGGCCATCAAGCGTTTCCCTACCAACGCCCATCATCGCCACCGGATTGAATTGACGACTAAGCGATTCAACGCGCCCCGCATCGTACGGGCTGAGATCAGCGTTCGTGCCGTACATTCCCAGAATCTGGACAGCGTATTCGAAGGGTGCAAACTGAATGACTTCTGGTGTCGTCGAAACATTGGTGATCACGCTGCCGGGACTGAAACCGAAACTTTTCAGCGTACGGACCATGTTCACGCCCGCACGGTCGAGTTCGGTCCGGCGCGACCCGTAAAAGTGCATTCTTCCACCGACCGTATAGCTGCCGATGACGTCTGGCCGTGGTGTATTCATGACTTTGTTACCCGTGGAATCTTGTGAGGAGGTCCAAGCTTCAGTAATTCCTGTTCGTCGACGAGTTCGACAATCAGAGGCACACCAATCTCACTGGCGATTTTGTCATGAAGCCGGCCGCGAAGGGCGTCAGGCGACCCCGCAAGTCTCTCGGTGTTATAACCGATGCGAAGTTTCAGCGTGTCCATTTCCCGATGTGTACGGACGATCTGGAACAATGCTGCACGCGTTTCGCTCTCATTCTCAACCAGCCCCATGATTTCGCGAGGCAGAATGGAACGACCCTCAACAAGGATCTGGTCCGTGGCGCGACCGAGCAGGTTGAATTTTGCATGAGTGCGTCCGCATCCGCAGGGTGTTCGGTCGATGACAACAAGATCCCCGGTTCGATATCGCACCAGCGGCGAGAGGCGATCCACCAGCGTTGTTACAACGAGTTCGCCAACTTCTCCATCTGCGACCGGTTCAGCAGTGATTGGATCGACGGCCTCAATGAAAGCGAGGTCCTCATACGCATGAAAACCGTCGTGCATGCGACATTGGCTGGCACCAGCAACATCGCCAAGGCTTGTAGTTTCGAAGATTTCCAATCCCCAGGATTTGGTCAAGTTCTTCAGCCTTTCGCCAAGGGGCTCACCGCCAAAGACCGCGCCTTTATAGGACTTGAACACGTCGACAGGATCGTCGCCGGTCTTTTCGAAATATTGCTCCATCGCCAAGATCAATGGTCCTGGGAATATGCTCATTGTGACCGGCCGATAGATTTTTGAAGCCTCGATCAGGCGAGGAATTTCTGTCGGTGACATCGAAAAGGCAATCTCGCACAGACCGAGTTCCATGGATGCACGACGCCTGTGACCTCCGCGAAAAGTGAACATGATATGGCAGATATGATCGCCGGGGCGCGCGCCGATATGCCAAAAATCACGACTGTAACTTTCTTCGGAGGGCATGCGCCGCCAATTGGGCACGGGCGTTGGATCTCCGGTTGTTCCGGACGTCGTTCCAATCGAAACGGTCTGACCCGGAATGCTCACGCTCATTCCACCCGATGGGTCACCGTTACGATCGCGAAACTCGCGGATATCATCCTTGGTGATGAACGGCGCCTTTTCCATGAAATCAGCGGTCGACTTTATGTCGGATGGACTGACCCCCGCTCTTTTCCATACTTCGTTTATCAGGGGGGCATTTTCGAAAGCATGCCGACTCATCGCCGTGATTGCGGCTTCCTGATGCGCGTCGAGGAATGAACGCGGCGCAACTTCGATCGGATCAAGTACGTCTGGCCATTCTGCTTGTGATTGTGACGCCATGATTGGTCGCCTCCTCCCTTTTCGGTGCCGGCTTTAGCCGACTTTTGGATAACCTCCGCCACCGTAGGCTTGGTCAACCTTGGCCCGGTCAACAACTCCGCCTGGACCGCGCGGAAGCGCTTGAGCGAATTCAACAATCTTCGGCTTTTTGTAGGATGCCAGGCGTTGGCGGCAGTGCTCGATGAAGTCCTCGGGCCCATGTTCGCTGCCAGGCTTCCTGACTATGATGGCCTTCACATTCTGGTCCCAGGTCGGGTCCGGCACACCAATGACGCAAACATCAGCGACCCCGTCGTGAGTTTTAAGGCAGGCCTCGACTTCAGCAGGATAAATGTTTTCGATGCCAGATTTGATCATCGTGGTTTTCGGCCCGACGAAAACGATTGATCCATCCTCCAGCCGCCTGCCCAGGTCATTGGTTCGATGCCATCCATTAACGACTCGTCGGGCGTTTTCCTCGGGGCGGTTCCAGTAGCCGCACATAACGAGCGGACCTCGCGCCAGGATTTCTCCCGTCTCGCCAATCGGTAATTCCTCGCCATTATCATCGGCGATCTTTGCCTGGAGGAAAGGCGATGGACGGCCGGCCGCTTCGCCTCCCATCCATTTGGTGATCGTCAGGCCGCCGATTTCCGTCTGGCCGTACCCACCCGGTGCACTCATCATAGGTGATGATCCAGGCATCACCAGAGGGATCCTGTAATCGGACATTTGGGCATCCCTGAAGATGCTCGAAACGTCGTATTTGCCATCCTTGTTGATAGCCCGCATCTGTTCGATCGTAGGCGGCGCAATAAAGGCATGGGTAAGCTTTTCGGATTCGACAATCTGCAGGAGTTCTTCAGGATCAACCCGGGCCACAAAGGCGTTCCGGCCTCCGGCCATGAATGTGGCGAGTGCGCCCATCAGCACACCGACATGAAACATGGGACCTGATACGAGGTAGCCTGATGTTTCCGTAACCCCCTGCCCCACCTGGTTCAACCAGGACACAATCAGCAGGGATTCATGACTGAGCAGAGCTGCGCCGGGTTTGCCGGAAAACCCGGCCGTATAAATCGCCAGCAAAGGCTTTGATGTCTCAACAGGGTCGAACTCCCTTGTCGGGTCGGCAGTCGCAATCAGATCCTCGTAATTCGTTTCGCCTTCACAACCATCATGGCAGATCCAGTTAGAATCAGGACGCCAAGCATCCCGGGCCCCGCGATTGATTTCACCAACATCCTTATTTTGCCACAGGACGACCTTGGGATCGAAATCATCCAGCGCAAACGCGATCTCTTCAGACGACCATCTCCAGTTTGCTGGACACATGATTGCGCCGACCCGGGCACTCGCCAGAAGAGCTTCCAGAACGCGGAAGCTATTTTGTCCAAGCCATAGCACCCGGTCACCCCGGCCAACGCCATGATTGCGAAGAACCGTGGCAAGCCGATTTACACGGTCGTCGACTTCTTGGAATGAAAAGCGGTGAGCACCATCGACGATGGCGGTCAGGTTCGGGCGACACCGCGCCTGTTCTTCCAGCAGATCACCCAGCCCATAGGCATGGACACTGAGATACGGTGCAAGCGCCTGATGCTGTTTCATGACACCTTGCTCCTTAAACTGGTCGGAAAACTGGCAACAGCCAGCCATCCTGAATCGGGTTCCAGTCGACCTTGACCTTCATGCCAATTTCGACTTTCTCCGCGTCGATGCCGACAAGATTTGACACGAGGCGGGCGCCAGGGGCACCGTCAAGATCAACAACAACCGGGACATAGATGAGTGGCTCGCCAGAATATGGCGAGCGGGTACAAATCGCGAAGCTGAAGACGGTCGCAGTCCCAGGCAGCTCGGGCCAGTTCATTTCCCGACTCTGACACTCAGGACAATAAGGCGTCGGCGGCATACGGAAATGACCGCATTTTGCGCACTGGCAGGCCGTGAGTTTCTTCTCCCTAGCCATCTGCCAGAAGGGCTCTGTCGACGTGTCTGTGCTGATCGCAATCTTGTCGCCGGGCAGCAATTGCGCGGGTCCATATTCCAGAGACATATCAGGTCCTCCTCAGAATGCAGCCGGACACGGGAAGGGACGCTGGCCCACCGGTTACGAGAGCGAATTCGGCGTCGTCGACCTGATTCACGGCAACCCCTCGCAATTGCTCGACCGCCTCGCGGGTATGGGTGGCCCCGATAATGTAGGCTTCCGACAATTGGCCACCATGAGTGTTTACCGGAATCGAACCGCCCTTGTAGCGAATGGCGCCGCTCAGAACGAAATCATTGCCCTCACCCTTTTCGCAGAAGCCGTAGTCTTCAAGCTGCATGAGAACCATCGCGCTGAAATGATCATAGATCAGCGCCACGTCCATATCGGCAGGTTTCAATCCGGATTGTTGCCAAAGGCGATCGCCGATCGGTTTGTGTCCGGAGGATCCGAAATGAGGGTCCGGCATGCCCATCCAGGCAAAGGCTCGCCCCCATTCGCGCTGCCCGCCATGCGCTGCCGCGTGGATGAGGACCGGCTTTTGCTTCAGATCCCTGGCTCTTTCTGTACTCGTCGTGATCCAGGCCACCGCACCGTCCGTTTCGAGGCAGAAATCGAGTCTGCACAGCGGGTCGGCCAGCATCGGGCTGGCAAAATACTCTTCCTTTGTCAGCGGGGTCCGCCGCATCGCGCCTTCCCGGTTCAAGGCATTCTCACGCTGGCTGATGACGATTTCAGCAAATGCGTCCCGCGTCGTGCCGTAGAGATGCATATGCCGGCGCGCGAGGACGGACATCAGATGGCCCGGCCCGACAAGGCCGGAAGGCTGCAGGAACGAATTTTCAGGGCTGGGCGCGCTCGCGCCGAATACAGTGCCAAGGCGCTGCTTATACTGCTGCAACGCCATGACGGTAACGACATGCGTCGCATCTTCATTCATGATGGCCGCCGTGGCGAGGCCAACAGCTCCAGCTGCACCGCCGCCGCCACTCGTCAGCGCCGCGGTAAATTTCACCTCGGGAATACCGAGCATTTCCATCAGGGACGCTGTGTCAGCCTTGTCTCCATAGCCCATCTGGGCACCAGAATAGTAGGCGAATCCGTCAATCTGCTTGACCGAAATACCGGCATCGTCGCAAGCCTTCAGAATGGCTTCGCCGACCATGTCGTTGATTGTGCGCGGATGGCTCTGTCCGCGGACATAATAGTCCGTTGCCCCGACGCCGACGATTGCGCACCTGTCCTGATTGATCCAGACCAAAGCTGGCCTCCCTATTATCGGATCCTCGGATCACTTATATAACTAGGTTATAGATAGACAGAATGCGCTTTGTCCAGCGCTACACGCCAGAAATTGCGATAAATCGACCTAAGAGAAGTGAAGGCGGCGGTATTTGCCACCAAAGTAGAGCAAGGGGTCTCGCCGCGGCTCAAACTTTGCGCGAAGCACTTCACCAATCAGGATTTCATGGTCGCCACCGTCAACGATCTCCTGTTGGCGGCACTCGAAGTTCGCCAGTGCCCCATTGATGAGGGGCACGTCATGGTTCCCCCGCTGCCAGGGGGTTTGGGCAAACCTGTCTTCACCTGGTTTTGCGAAGGTGTTCGAGATACCTTGCTGCCCTATGTGCAACACGTTGACGCCGAAGTGCGACGCTGCTTTCAGGGAGCTGAGAGATCCGGCCGATTTGGCGATGCAGACTAGCAGTAGCGCCGGATCAAGAGACACTGATGTGAAGGAGTTGGCCGTCAGTCCGATTGGCGACTGTTCTCCAGTCATGGCTGTAACGACTGTGACCCCCGTCGCGAAGCAGCCAAGCGCATCCCGAAGGGTTCGCGCATCCGAACCGGATCTATACTCAGGCGTGAACCTCGGAACTCGCCGCTCCAGGAAATCGACAATCGCGGCATTGAAAAGATCTGAGCGTTCTTCTGTTACAAGATGACGCGATTCCTTGATCTCGGCGAATTCCGGATTCTTGAAGCTCTCAAGAAAACGAGTCGCAGCTTCATGTTCAGTAAGCTCTGAAAGCGCACCCCTGACGAAAAGGACAGGAAGCTTGATATTGGTCGCGCTGCGCGTGATGCGGGCCAGGGTCGACTCGATATCAAATCCATCCAGAAACCGAACATCCCAGGGCAATGATCCGGCGTCCGTTTCAGCGCGTTTCTTGAGCGCATCCGATATCTTCCGAGCCTTCCTCACATCTATTTCGGGCGGCGCATCAACCAAGACCAGACCCGTTGCAAGGTGACTGCCCTCTTCACCAAGTGCGACACTGGCGATCCAGCCGCCAAGCGAGGCTGCAACAATGACCGGCCGCGACCCAAGTTCATTGAGGACGGACTTGAGGTCGCCAACATACGCATCCAGATCGTAGCGCCCGTCTTCGGGCCAGTCGCTTTCACCATGGCCGCGCAGGTCAAGACTGATGACATAGCGACCGGCCTTGACCAGAGACTCCACGGTTGGCTTCCACATGTCCCGTGTCTGGCCTCCGCCATGCAACATCAGGACTGCGGGGTCCTCGGGCCATCCCTGCACATCCGCCTGAAGTCGTGCCCCTGCGAACCCGATATATTCCTGAAGTGGCATAAGATCTTCCTCCCTCATTCATGCTTTCGCAGATGCATCTCTGTTCAACCATTCGGTAATCATTCTGGACCGCCGCTTGATCATGAGACGAGCGATCTCCTCATCTCTCGCTAGTACAGCATCGCAAAGAGCCAACTGGAGCTCGCGGGCGCGGCGGCGATCTTCCACTGTCTGGAAGAAGCGCAGATTCTGTTCCTTGCGACCAAAGGTGTAGCCGATCTCGATAAACAGCATGAAAGCAGGGTTGCCGCTCATTTGCGCCAACAGCCTGGCCAGCTCTGTTTCCTTCCTGATCAAAAGGTCGGGCGTTTCATCAGTCTGCAGCGCGTTTTCTGCATCCGCTCTAAACATGGCAAGCTTCTGCCAAAGCCCGGCATCGGCACAGCTACACGCCGCGGCAGCCGCTTCTTCTGCGAGAGGAAGAGTGACCGCCTGGATATTTTCAATTGTCGCTCCTTTTAGCCGAAGATACCGGGCGGGCGCCCTGATCACATCAACAGCATTGGGGCGCGATGCAAAGAACCCTCCGCCTTGCCCCTTGCGAACGTCGATCATGCGGTCTGCCGCCACAAGCTTGGCTGCCTGACGCAAGGTTGGGCGGGATACGTCGAAACGAGCGAGCAGGTCTGGCTCGGAACCGAGAAAATCGCCCTCGCCAGCGGTCATGGACATTTCGGTGAGCTGGCGTGCGGTTCGCTCCACGAGCGAAAGCCTTGTTTCATCAGGTTCGTCAAACGGCATCATGCGATCTCCGATATAATAGTTACCTTTTAGGTGAGTGATATTAAATAATCAATGTTGATATTTGTGGAACTTAGTTATATTAGTTACCCATTAAGGCGGACTGGATGAACCGCCCCAACTAAGCGGAGTGTTCCATGCAACCATTCGTATTCAGCGCAGACAGCCATGTCGTCGAACCGAATAGCCTCTTTCTCGACGGACTTCCGGCATCGCTAAAAAAACACGCGATCCACGCCTACAAGAAAGACGATTACATCATCACCGGCACCGAGGACAAAACCATCTACCGACTCCGGGTTGGTAAGAAAGGCGAGAAGGAACTCGGCGACCGCGAGCGGCGCGGCGTTCGGGAAATTCCTGGCCGAATCCTCGACATGGAGCTGGATGGCATTGATGCCGAAATAGTGTTCCCATCGCTCGGCCTCTGGCTTTATTGCCTTGATGACCCGGAGGCTGAAGCTGCCTCGTGCCAGGTTTATAATGATTGGAACCATGACTACTTTGCCGACCATCTTGACCGGTTCGTCAGGTGCGGTGTCCTGCCAGTTCTAGATTTCTCCAACACGATGGCTGAAATGAAGCGCCTGGTCGGCATGGGGATCAAAGCGGCGATGCTTCCCGCAGTGACACCGAAAGCGATTGCCAAGTATAATGACCCTGCCTGGGATCCGGTCTTCAATCTGGCAGGCGAGCTTGGCATGGTCTTCGTGCTGCACACTGGCACAGGACTTGAAACCGTAATTCACGAGCGCGGGCCCGGCGCGGCCGTCATCAATTATTCAAATCAGATGAATGACGCCATCAACTCGTGCCAGTACCTCGTCGCCGGCGGTGTGCTCGATCGTAATCCGAAGGCAAAAGTAGCGTTTATCGAAAGCGGCGCAAGCTGGCTCGCAGCCGTTGCCGAACGCATGGACGAAGTCTACGTGGCGCACCATCATTTCGTGCATCCGAAACTTTCAATGATGCCGAGCGAGATCATCAAGCGCCAAGTATACGCCTCCTTTCAGCACGATCGGGCCTGCATCGTCCATCGCCATGAAATCGGCGTTGAAAACATCATGTGGGCGTCGGATTATCCGCATGCAGAAGGCACGTTCCCGAAATCCAAGGAAATCGTCGACGGGCTGTTCGCAGGCATCGATATTCCAGAGCGCGAAAAGCGACTTATTCTCGGCGGAAATGCAGCGCGCCTGTTTGGACTGAAGAATCCCGCTGTCGCCGATCTCGTTGCTAGCTGATCAAGGTTTTCGGGAGCAGTGGTTTCTCCTCCCGTCCGGTCTTCACTCTGATCTGCCAAGCGGCGACCTCCGGGGGTGAAGGCTATAACTCGATGGACCTGGCCTCGTGGGCCAGGTCCTTTTTTTGCTCCGATCATAAAGTTTATTCAGATGGCAACTGTCGCGTTCTCTTTTTCTTTAGCCCGCGCGACTGAACGTGCTGCCATGATGCAGGCAAATGCGCCAACGATCAGGCCACTGCTCATCGTCAGCAGAGCATATCGAAGCGAATTTGCGCCGAATGCCTGCGAATAGGCGTCACTTAGCGCACCAGCGACTATGAAGCCGAAACCAATGCCAGACAGAATCACGATGGCATTCATCAGCGAATTAATCGTCGCCCGCATGCGAACCGGAACCAGGGTAAATGTCAGGGCAATTGTTGGCGCCATCCATAGTGTCATGGCAAATTTGAGCACGACAAAACATGCTATCGCAGCATAGGCATTAGGCAGGAGGGCAAACCCAGCTGCGAAAGGCACAGCGATCAGCAAGCCGCTGGCGGCAAGAATAGCATTGAAGCGGGGATGCCTGCTGCCATACTGATCCCCAAGCCAACCGGCCGTCAGATTGCCGGATACAAGTCCGGCAAGGATAGCCCAGCCAAACCAGGTGACCTCCTGCATGTTGAAGCCATGCACACGTTGCAGGAAGGACGGCCCCCACATCAGGAACCCGAACCCGGTCATGGGGACGGCTATACAAAGTAATGCGAGCCAGCGAAGCGCGGGGGTTCCCGCAATGATGCGGACAGCTTCGCCAAGAGGTATTGGAGCATCATCCGTCTTGCTCGAAGACGACGCTTCCAATTTCTCCTTCCGGCGTGGCTCCGCCGCGAGGAAATAAACCAGCAAGGCCAGCAGGATGCCCGGAAGACCGATGGCAATAAATGTGTGTCGCCAAGACAGGAACGTTGCCAGCCAAGCCGTCAGGACGACGCCCACAGACAGACCGATCGAGCTCGCCGCCTGGATCGTTCCAAGAACCAGGACTCTTCTGTTGTCTGGGAAGATTTCAGCGGCCAGAGCAACGCCGGCCGGTCCCGACCCGGACTCGCCGACCGCAATTCCCATCCGGGCAATCGCAATGTGCCAAGCGTTTGCAGCAAGACCGCAGGCGGCTGTCGCCAAGCTCCAGAAACCGAGACAGATCGCTATAACCAGAGGCCTGTCCGTGCGATCGGCGATGCGGGCAATCGGAATTGCCGCCAGGGCATAAATGACGCCAAAGACCAGTCCGCCAATGAGACCAAGAACCGTGTCATTCAGCACGAACTCGGTCTTGATATCTTCCATCAGCACAGTGAAAGCCTGCCGGTCGACGTAATTGATAATGGCGACAAGACCGATGAGCGCCAGCGTCAGATTTCGTCGAAAAGGCGATATCGACTTCGCTGCTTCGCTTTGTGGTCGCGCGGGCAAAGGCTGGGTCGCCATATATCTATCCCCCGATCTCTTTTAGGAGATCGCCAAGCAGATCCGCGGTCTGGTGCTCTCTCAGCGCATCTATCATGGTTGTTGCCCGGCGGCGGACCGCAGCATCGGCATGCCCGTACCCGCCTCGCGTATAAGTCTTCATGTGGGCATCCCACGAATCCAGAAGAAACAAGGCATATAGGCGGCGGGCGTAGTCTTCCTCCAGCTTCACGCCGTGGCGCTGCAAGGACATCAGGTAGGATGATATGAGCTTGTCTTCGAACTCTGCCCTTTGATCGCGAGTGAGGGCTGACAAAACAAAGTAAGCAACATCCCTCATTGCGTGCGACCGGAACACAACCTGCCAATCAAACATTCCGGCTTTTCCATCAGGATAGGCGAAACTGTTTCCAAGATGGCTGTCACCATGAATCAACGTCAACGGTTGGCTGTCCCACCAAGCATAGACGTTTCGAAATACCTCTGACCATGTTCCAAGCAGCGCACGAATATCTTCGGGTAGGGCCTGACCAAGATCCGTCTGCAGATAGGCGCTACGGGCCTGCACGAATGAAGCTTCGTGCCATCGCGCGCCGAATTTCAAAGCGCGGGGTCGCACCCATGCAAGGTCGGTTTGAAAACGGTCGGTTTCCCAATATCGCGCGTGCAATTCTGCGAGGGCCTCAAGAACTGCACATGCATGTTCGAATGAACAGTCATGATGCATCCAGTAGGGCGTCAGCCCCCGATCCTCGAGTGTCTCAAGCACTAGAATAAAGCGTCCGCCGGCCCAGGACTTCCCGTAAAAGCTCTGCGGCGCGAGATGCGGAATTTCATCGCGCAGCTCGTTGTAAAAGCGCACTTCCGCTTCCGCCATGTGCAGCATTGACAAGGTTTCCCTGAGATAGGGTTGAGAGGGCGTTGCCTTGATGAAGATAGACGCCGGCAATCCAGCGGCACGGCCCTGCGCATTCCAACTTAGATTCCATTGACGCCGGTCGGTCATTCCATCATGACCTTGCTTCTGCACGGCGTTCTCTAACAAGGCCCCGTCGACATTCCCTCCGATCACGTGCCCAAGCCACTCCGAAGAAATCTTTTCGGCCGTGTGAACCTCTTCGATATCAAGAGAGCGAGCATGGGCCGCTGCCATGTCAGCGACCTCCAGTCGATCAAGCGCCTCACGATGGAGCGCTTCTAGTAATTCTGGCGACATGACACAGCTCCCGATCTCAAAGCATGAAGGCGGGGTCTTCAGGCCCCGCCCTCTGTTCCCCCCGAAATTAGCTCCGGGTTACCGTTGGCCGAAACGGTAGGTCGCCGTGATCCCATAGGTCAAAGGCTCGCGCGGGATAACCGACGCATATCCAAGACCGCCGATCAGGAGCGTATTCACGTACGCGTCTTCGTCCGTGAGGTTCTTGCCCCAGACCGTCAGGTCGAACTGGTCCGTCACTGACAGAGTCGCCCGCGCGCCGAGGATGCCGGCTGCTTCGCCGATCGCTACGTCCGTAACCTGCGGCAAGGCCGGATTATTGAATCCGTCATAAGGGGTTTCGCCCTGCCACGAATAGTCGAGACGAGCTGTGAGGTGACCGAACCGGGTTGGTGTTTCGTAGATGCCAGCCAGGGTGAACATCTCCTCCGGGACATAGGTGAAGTTCTCGTTCGAACGATCATTGCCCTGCCCGTCCACGAATTTGTCGTATTCCGGATTGTTCAATGCAGCCGATGCCTGGAACGTGAAATTGTCACTGAGCAACGCCACCAGCTCGGCTTCGATACCCTGATTTGATGCTTCAGCAGCGTTCTCAAGCAATGTATAATTGATGCCTCGACCATCGGTGAAGATTGTTGACCGCTGCAGGTCCTGCACTTCGTTGATATAAGCAGCGACGTTCAGGCGAACGCGCGACTGCATCAGATCCGCTTTGAAGCCGACTTCGACCTCATCGACAATTTCCGGATCAAAGGGCGCCTGGGTTGCAGTACTCACGGCGCGAAGCTGCTGGCCACCGGCCCGGTACCCGTGACTGAACTTGCCATAGATGAGCCAGTCATCATTCGGACTATAATCCAGCCCGATCATGTAGGGCACCTCTTCAAATTCGTCCGTGCTCTTGGGCGCGACGCAATCTGGCGGTGTCGCGACATCGACCAGACAAAGGTTCACAGCTCCGGTGGCCCGGACAACCCGAACGCCCGACGTGGTGATCCCTTTTTCGTCTTGCGCGAAACGCAAGCCAGCGTTGAGGTTAAGCTTGTCAGTCAGCTCGTAGGTACCCTGAACAAAAAGTCCGAGGCTCTGATTGTCGATGTCACCAAAGAAGGTTGTATCGAGTGGATTGAGCGGGGTCAGCGCGATCGTCGTTGACGAATCAGTACCCCCTTCCTCGAAATAGGTTGCGCCGACAACATAGGAGAGACGACCATCAAACGCCTCTCGAGCAAGCTGGACCTCAGCGCTGAACTGATCGAGCTCCTGTGTCAGCGTCGTTGCGTGAACCGGCCAGGGCGAACCATCAAGGTCGAGCTGGTTCTGATTTTCAACTTTCCGGTAGCCCGTAATGAAGGTCACTTCACCAATGTCGGTCGACCACACCGCCTCACCTGTATAGGTCTCGGTACTGATATCGATGAACGGAGCTGCGTTGAGCGCCACCTTGCTCTTGCCTTCGCTTGGCCCGGTCAGGTCAAGATAATTGTCGACCGTAACGAATGGCGTTGGAATGAATGTACTGAGCAGGCGCGGGCCTGGTGTGGGAGGAAATGGATAAGCATAATCGGTGACAAAGACACCTTGCCTGGTATCTGAATCGTACCATTCACCGGAAACGGTAATGTCCAGGTCGTTGCTCGGCTTCCAGCGGGCCTTGATCCGGCCCTGCGTATTGTCACGGTTCTGGTAATCCTGACCGGTCAGCACGTCTTCAACATAGCCATCACGCTGACTAACTTGCAGCGCGCCGCGAACAGCAAACTTGTCCTCAACGATAGGAATATTGACGACTGCAGTTCCGGTCCTCTCACTCAGATTGCCAACACGTCCCTGCAACATGCCGGAGATACCGCCGCTGAGCACTGGATCGTTTGTATTCAGCAGCACAGCACCGCCAGTCGTATTGCGGCCGAACAGCGTCCCTTGGGGGCCTTTCAGAACCTGGACATTCTGAATGTCGAGCAGATCCTGGTTTAGGCCATATGCCCGTGCCCAGTAGAGCCCATCAACGTAAGTGCCGATGGACGGCTCCAGTGTCGCCAGAACGTCGTTCTGGACTTGTCCGCGAATGGAGAGAGCGAAGGAGCTTGGATTGGCTGTACCCGGCACAGTTGCGAAACCGGGGGTGAAGGCGGCAACATCCGAGAACTCGACAGCCCCTTGAGCCTCAAGCTCCGCCCCATCAAATGCCGTAACAGCGACGGGCACATCCTGGAGGTTTTCTTCGACTTTCCGCGCATTGACCGTAACCGTGCCCAGCCGGCGCGTCTCTTCGGGCGCACCATCGTCGCCTTCTTGAGCATGAGCTGGCGCAAGCGAGACAGTTGACGCCAGAACGGCCAGCGACGCACTGCCAAGCCATATTCTCAGATTTCTCCGCCCGGAACCGGTGCAAAATTCAACTGCAGTGTTTTGTTTAAAAGACATATTTTCCTCCCATGGGTCAGATCAATTGCCCGACCTTCACTACTTGTATAACTAGGTGTACCCTGCAAAACAAGACGCAACGTCAAGCAGGCATCAGTTTTCTTGTTTCGGCTGCGCTTTTTCGATCACACTTATTGCACGCGGAATATCGGCCAGAGCCCTCAGGACATCATTGAGATGCGTGCAGCCAAGTGTGCCGGGCAGGGTCTCGATCACGTCCCGACGAAAAGCGCTTATTCGCTTGCCGAGCAAACGTTCCGTATGCCCCACAGCTCCTGAACATGCTGCATAGGGCAGAATTCTTGGGTCGGCTTCGAGGCTCGTCAGTATGAGATCCCGAGGGTCTATCAGCGCATCAACCCGGTATTCGTGGACTGCAACGCGCCCTCCGCCAGGGTCGGTAGCGCTGTCCTGAAACCCTGTTTGGACCGCAATGCCGACACTGGTAGCCGACACATCCAACCAACGCGCCCGCCGCATGCCAACACCGGTCTGCCGCGGACAGACATGCAGGCCATCATGGTCGTCAGGGTTTCTCAGGTCGGGAACAGGCGCGGAGGACTGTATGTCATGTCGGGGCGTACCCTCTTCCGTCAACGATCCGGCACCCGGCCGAAAGCCAGCGCAGATACCAACCATTTTGGGCAGTTTCGGCCTATCTGAAGACGAGCGCGATTCCGCCCACAGGTCAGTCCATCTTGACCAAGCCCAACCCGCAACCAGGCTCGCTCCTGCGAAATCGTCGAGCAGCTGATAGATAACTTTTCCATCAGCCTGCTGCTCGGCGAGCGCTTCAGCGAGCAGGGCGCGCGAGTGCCCGCCGGCACGAGCCCCGACGAGCTGTTCAATGCCACCAACAAGCGGGTCGCACGCTATTTCCAGTATCTCTCGACGCGGCGATGCAGTGATGTCGAAGCGAGCTTCGTCGATCACTTCAAAGCTCTTGGCATCCGATCCCGTGACAATGTCGC
>MRWG01001426.1_pt1 | contig 15398 bp, 17 predicted proteins | sample 1013341 | NCBI WGS metagenome assembly MRWG01 (sample SAMN06117577, study PRJNA244670) | biofilm metagenome | biome: Water; feature: Cathode Biofilm; material: Biofilm; isolation source: microbial consortium enriched at the cathode of a solar microbial fuel cell | place: USA: District of Columbia ... | reverse complement strand
GATGCGGGTGTTCCCCTGCTCGATCAGCAGCGACACGCGCCGGCGGCACCTGGGGCAAGGCCGACCCCGCCAATCCCAAGAACCGCCGCCGGCGCGTGTCGCTGCTGATCGAGCAGGGGAACACCCGCATCCTCATCGATGCCTCGCCGGACCTGCGCGACCAGATCCTCGACAACGACATCACCGCGCTGGATGCCGTGCTCTTCACCCATGCCCACGCCGACCACTGCCACGGCCTGGACGAGCTGCGCGGCCTGGTTTACAGCCGCGGCGCGCCGATCGACGCCTACATGGACGCGCGCACCCGCGCCCTGCTGACCGCGCGCTTCGACTACGCCTTTCTCTCCAGCCAGGACCCCGACGCCCTCTATCCGCCGCTGATGCGCGACAACGTCATTAACGGTCCCTTCCAGGTCGGCGGCATCGAAGTGCGTTCCTTCGTGCAGAACCACGGCCCTGACGTCTCCCTGGGGTTCCGCCTCGGCGACGTGGCCTATTCGACCGACGCCAAGGCCCTGGACGAGGAAGCCTTTGCGGTGCTGGCGGGCGTGAAGCTCTGGATCGTCGACTGCCTGCGCGATGCGCCGCATCCGACCCATTCCCACACCGAGCAGACCCTGGAGTGGATCGCCCGGGTGAAGCCCGGGCGCGCCATCCTCACCCACATGAACGAGCAGCTCGACTACGACGAGCTGAAGAGCCGCTGCCCGCGCGGCGTCGAGCCTGGCTACGACGGCCTGGTGATCGAAGTCTGAGGCGCTTGACCATGCGTTTCATGGTGATCGAGACCTTCCGCGACACCGCCGCGGTCTATGCGCGTTTCGCCGAGAAGGGGCGCATGATCCCCGAAGGCGTGCGCTACATCGACAGCTGGGTGGAGGCGGGCGGCGGGCGCTGCTTCCAGCTCATGGAATGCGACCACGAAGACCAGCTCCGGCCCTGGATCGAGGCCTGGGCCGACTTGGCCGACTTCGAGGTCGTGCCGGTGACCGACAGCGCCACCGCCGCCGGACGCTTCAGCAGCTAGCGCCTCAGCGGTCGAACCAGAAGCGCTCCGGGCGGTACATGCCGAACTGCGCGCCGGGGTCCCAGTTGTAGATGCCTTTCTCCGGCACGTTGCGCAGGGCCGAGGCCACCACGACGGGCTGCGGCACCTCGGCGATGAGCCCGATGGTGTAGATCTCCTCGGCGTGGATCTTCAGGATCTCCTCCCAGGCCGCCACCTTCTCCTTGGCCGACTTGGCCGCAATCCACTGGTCGTAGAGTTCCAGCAGGCGCTTGGGCTTGTCCATGTCGACCGGCTCGCCGGCATTGCCGTTGGTCTCGGCGTACTGGCCCCACATCGGCCAATGCAGGCTCTGCTGGTGGACCGGCACGAACTCCTCCGGGCTGGTCAGGGGAGTCGGGATGCCGTTCTCGTAGCCGAACCACATGGACATCATGGTGTCGCCGGCAAAGACGCGGTTGCGCAGCACGTCGCGCTGCGACGGCTTGGTGAAGAGCTTCACGCCGATCTGGCGCCAGGAGTCGCCGATCAGCTCCAGCACGTCCACCTCTTCGGTGTTCTCGCCGGCGGTCTCGACAATGATCTCCAGGGGCCGGCCGCTGGGCATCAGGCGAATGCCATCGCCGTTGCGCTCGGTCAGGCCGATCTCGTCCAGCAGGGCGTTGGCCCGCTCGGGGTCGAAGTCGGCGTAGGCCTGGCGGTACTCGGCCTCGTAGAGCGGGCTGTCGGGCAGCACCGAATTGTTCCCCTCCAGGCAGAGGCCGTAGTAGATGACCTGGTTGATCTCACTGCGGTTGATGCCGAGGGACAGCGCCCGTCGGAAGCGGGCGTCCCGGTTCAGCTCGCGCCAATCGGGGTCGGTGACGTTGAGGTTGGGATAGAGCGCGAGCTGCGAGCCGCGCACGGTCTTCCACAGGCGTACGTCGTAGTCGCTGCGCTCCTCGGCGGCCTTCAGGAAGGTGTAGTCGGAGAAGTTCAGCGCGCGGGACTGCAGGTCGGCTTCGCCGGCCGCGGTCTTGGCGGGCACCAGCGAGCCGTTGACCACGTCCATGATGAAGCGGTCGGCGTAGGGAAGCTGCTGCCCGGCGGCGTCGATGCGGTGGTAGTAGGGATTGCGGTTGGCGATGAAGCGCGTCGAGGGCGGCGACACCACATTGTGCCAAGGCTGCACCGTCGGCAGGTCCGGGTTGGTGGCGCGGTACATGTTGCCGATGCGGTTGTGCAGCTGGGCCCAGTTGCGGGCGCTGGCCGCCTCGATGGCGGCCTTGATGGCCGCGGCATCGCCGTACTTCGGATGGAACTGCTTCAGGTAATGCGCGGGCACGAAGAGGTCGAGCGGCCGCGCCCCGGCCATTGCCGGGATCAGGAAGGGGTTGGGCTTCGACCAGCTGTAGCGGATCGTCGTCTCGTCGATGACCTCCACCGTCGGCAGCTCACCGTCGACGCGGAAGGCGATTTCGGGGCCGACAGGCGAGAGCTCTTCGTTGTTGGCGACGTCTTCCCAGTAGTAGCGGAAGTCCTCGGTGGTGAAGGGCGCGCCGTCCGACCAGCGATGGCCTTCGCGCAGCTTCATGGTGAAGATGCGCCCGTCCTCCACCTCCAGCCACTCCAGGATGTCCGGCTCGATCTCCAGCTTCTCGTTGTAGCCGACCAGGCGGGCATAGCCGTAGACGATCAGCAGGCGCACGTCCTTGTCGCGTCCGACCAGCATGCGGATGTCGCCGCCGGGCTTGCCGACCGAGAGATTGGGCCCGCTGATCGAGACCCTGGGGACCGCCGGCAGCCGCTCGGCGACCGACGGCAGCTTGCCGCCGTCGACCAGGGGCGCCAGGGAAGGGGTCTCCTTAAAGGCGGCCACACGAGGGGCGTCGGGCGCTTCGTAGCGGATGACATCGGCCTGGGCGCTGCCGGCGAAGAGGGCGAACAACCCAAAGGCGGCCAGCGCTCTGGCCTTCCACAAAAACTGGTAGAACATCAAGCGGGTCCCTGAACGTATTGTTATTATAGAGTTTTTCCCCAATTAAGGCGGATTATAGAGCGCCTTGGGAGTAAGCGCCATCTAAGATGATCCGTCCTGAATCTGCGCCCTTATGCAGGGTTGCAATCGGGGCAGGGACGCCCGTCGCAAGACCGATAAGAGGGCGCTCTTTCGAAAGGCGCCCGGCGCTCCGGCGGGCAGCCAGCGCCCAGGCACAGCCTTGGACGTGGCGCACACAACGAACCTCCGCGGAAAGCCTGGAAAACCTGCAGAAAACTCATAGCACGCTGATTAGACTTAATCTTTTCTTCACGGTGCCATGTGCTTCCCGCATTGCTGCGGTGCAACATATGCGCTCGTCGCATGGCTCCCCCAGGTCCATATTCAACTTGTCGACAGCACCGGCTCGGCACCCCAACCCCCCAGATCGAGCCCCCTGAGCGTGCTGTTTATCGGATTGCCGCCTCTGGCGGGCGGCCTGAGAGGATGAAGAAAATGGATATGAAGCAGTTCAACAACATTCACGACCCCATCGCCCGGGCTGAAGCCCTGCGCGCCCAGGCGGTTGCCGAACTTCTGGTCGACGCCATCGTGGGCCTGCAGGACCTGTTCAAGTCGGGCTCGGCCAAGCTGGCGGCCTACCTGGAGTACCGCCGGACCTACGACGTGCTCTCCGGCATGACCGACCGTGAGCTGGACGACATCGGCATTGGCCGCAGCGACATTGCCGCCGTGGCGCGCGGTTTCGATCCGCGGAAGCAGGATGCCGAGGTTGCCATGGGCGACGCCCTGGCGCAGCGTCTGACGCTGGCCAAGGCCTTCGACAAGGCCGAAGAGGCCGCGACGCCGGCCGCGAACAACGATCATCGGACGGCTGTGGCCGCCTGAGGCGCCACCGCCTGATCCGATACCTGCCGGGGACTGCCTTGTCCCCGGGCCGGCAAGAGGGCCGCGCTTGGCGCGGCCCTTTGTCGTATGTGGGCCGCGGATCCGAGGCGGCCCTGGCCAGGACGGCCGTAGCCCTCTAAAACAGCGCCGCAGAAGCACGAATAGCCCCCAAAGGGGGCGCAGGATGGGAGAGGGTGCCGGGATGAGTGGGACGGGTCAGATCAAGTCAGTGACGCTGCCGGAGATTGCCGGCCGCAAAGGCGGGGAACCGATCGTCTGCCTGACCGCCTATACGACCTCGATCGCCCAGCTCGTCGACCGCCACTGCGATGTCGTGCTGGTGGGCGACAGCGTCGGCATGGTGCTGCACGGCCTGCCGTCGACCCTCGGCGTCACCCTGGAGATGATGATCCTGCACGGCCAGGCGGTGCGCCGGGGCCTGGAGCGGGCCCTGATGGTCGTTGACCTGCCGTTCGGGACCTACGAGGAGAGCCCGGCGCAGGCCTTCCGGACCGCCGCGCGGGTCATGGCGGAAACCGGCTGCGAGGCGGTGAAGCTGGAAGGCGGCGTGGTGATGGCCGAGACGATCCGCTTCCTGGTCGAGCGCGGCATCCCGGTCATGGCTCACGTCGGCCTGACGCCCCAGGCGGTGAATACCTTGGGTGGTTACAAGGTCCAGGGCCGCGGCGCGGATGCCGAGCGCATCCTGGCCGACGCGAAGGCCGTGGCCGAGGCCGGCGCGTTCTCGGTGGTGCTGGAAAAGGTGACGGCGCCCTTGGCCGACCGCATCACCGAAGCCGTCGCGATCCCGACCATCGGCATCGGCGCCTCGGTGAACTGCGACGGCCAGGTGCTGGTCATCGAGGACATGCTCGGCATGTTCCAGGAGTTCCAGCCGAAGTTCGTGAAGCGCTACGCCGAGCTGGGCCGCGACGCGGAGGCGGCCATCGCGGCCTTCGCCGAGGACGTGCGCCGGCGGCGCTTTCCGGGCCCGGAGCACGTCTTCGGGGACAAGACGCAGCGCTAGGGGGCGCTGAGGGCCCGAAACCGCAGCAGACCGCCGTTTTGAATCATACTGTATTTTCCATAATATAAATTATGCGAATAACGGATAAGGCAGCTACGCCTTATGCGCGTGGCGCCGCGTTGCGCTTCCCTCATCCTCTGCGTTACTCTCGCGCCCAGGCATAAGCCTGGGGGTTGTGTACGCAGGGAACGGTCGATGCGGGTATTCTTCCTCGTCATTTCATTGTTTTCCGTGGTGGTGCTGGCGCAACCAGCCGAGGCCGGAACGCTTTCGGCGCCCGGGCCCAGCCCGAGCTGGACCCGGATGCAGAAGTTCGAGTGGTATCTCGGCTACATGGCGCGGGCCGCGCAGGTCTGCGGCAACTACGACGCGGCCAGCACGCTGCTTACCCTCGCCCGCATGACTCCCTATGGCGGCGCGGGACTGGCAACGGTCATGGGCGACGGCTTCGCCGGGCCGGTCTGCGGGCGGATCAACCGGGAAGCCGCCGAAATGGCGGCCGATGAGCAGCGCATCCGCGCCCACATAGAGGCGACCTACGACTGCAAGGGCGATGGCTGTCATGGCCAGGACCTTAGCGACTGGCAGTTCCACGCCTGCGGCAACTCGCTGAAGAGCGACTTCGCGATCCTGGGGCTGGAGGAAGATGACATCCGCGCCGTCACCATGCTCAATCCGAAGAAGACCGGCTCCGACGCTGCCTACCAGGCGCGGATTCAGTTCCATTCCTGTCAGGGCTCGCTCTACATCGACCTGACCGAGGATTGCGTCATGGAGAAGCAGCAGACGCGCGGCGACTGCTCTTTCGACGGCATAGAGCGCTACTGAGTAGGCAGAAAAAATCAGTTAAATCAGATTATTCTCCGAGCTTTTTCACTTCGAAAGCGAAGTGTCTGACGAGGCTGTCGTCGATATAGACGTCTATGGAATGTGCCCCAACGGGGTCGCCTTCCGCGATGCACCAGTGGCTTGAGATCCAGCCGTCCTTGTCCGGCGCCGCGAATTCCTCGGTGGTCGCCGTTGTGCGGTCGGCCGAATACTTGTGCGGGCTGTAGCTGTCGTCTTCGCCGGTCCAGAAGGCCGGCGCCTCCGGTAGAGTCAGCACCTCGCGGTAGCGCACCAGGGTCGGCGCCCCGGCCAGGCGCAGGCGCCAGCCGAAGCAGGCCCGGTCCGGCAGATAGGGCACCACGTCGGCCTGGATGCTGCGCTGGTTGCCCTCCCCGTCGGAGACCGACACCAGGAACTCCACCTCGGCCACCTCGGCGCCGAGCGCCGCGCCCGTCAGCCAGGCGCCGGCGGTGAAGACCAGCGCCGCCACGGTTGCCTGGCGGAAAAGACCGCGCCACCCGGCGCAGATGCCTGCGTTCATACGGCAACTCCCTGAATACCAACCCCCGGCCGGCCAAGTATAGCCCGCTTGCCCCCTGGGCCCTAGGGCCCTGGCGGCCCCGGCCCTTGCGCATTCTCCAATGAACCTTTCCCCCGGCGGCCGCGACTACCGGGAGAAGAACGACAACCTTGCCGCATTAACTGATTGATATATTGGAGAAAGTAGTATGAAGACCCAGATGAAGCGCAGCATCGCCGGTTTCGCCGCGGTCAGCGTCCTTTCCGTCTCCCTCGCGGCCCTGGCCGGCAGCGCGGTTGCCCAGGTGCAGCAGCGCGGCGCCGACGGGCTCACGCCGGGCCTGCCCGACATCACCACCTCCGGCGGCTACATCGGTAACAAGAAGTGGACCGACGGCGGCGTCGTGGTGCTGGACGACATGGGCCCGGTCATCGCGACCAAGGTCGGTCCGAAGAAGGACATGTGCCGCTTCGTGCAGATGGACTACCAGCCGGGCAATACCGGCCTGACGGACGCCGGCGCCTCGGTGGCCAAGGTCTATCGCGGCGGCACCCTGGTGAATACCGCCAATTTCGCCGCCGGCTATCTGGCGGCGGGCCAGTGGCGCCCCTTCGAGACCTGGCAGATGGACCTGAAGGAAGGCATGAACACCGTGCGCCTGGTCATGGATGCCAACAAGCAGGTGGCCGAGAGCAACGAAAGCAACACCTTCGGTTCCAAAATCAACGTGAAGCTGGACTGCGACGGCGACGGCTTCATTGCCGGCAAGCCGGTCGCCGGCAGTCTCAAGGTCAAGCCGGGTCAGCCCGATCCGGATCCGAAACCGCGCAAGCTGCGCCTGCAGCCGCGTGGCTAAGCGACAGATCTCCTCCCTGCCCGCTCAGTCCGGGACTCCGCCGGTAGCCCAAAGCGGCTACCGGCGGCTCCGCCGATACCCCACAACGCGCACTTGAAATTTATTGCGGTAGGCGATTCTCGAGCGCTGAAATGAATGCATCGATGCAGTTATCGGCTTCACTGTGAAGAATGCTCTTTGGATTGTCTGCCGCAAAGGTTGCTAACCAGTCCTTTGCGCGTTGCTTGATGTCACCATTCCATTGTTTGCCGTGCTTTCTGAAGATGGTTCCAGTTCTGTCGCTCCATTTTTTCTTGTTTCCTGGGGCTTTGAGAGCGATGTCCACTCCAAACTCAGAAAGGAAAGCTTCGCGATATACCTTCTTGTCATAAAGGTCTTCAAGTTCTAATTCTTGACTACCCCCAAGTGAAGCGAATGTCACATCACGCATTTGCAGGAGATTCAGAGATTCCGCTTTTTCAAATGCGGCTTGCGCCTCTGCATCGTTATCCATAAACGCATAAACTTGGCAGGCTCCATTTATATACATTGATGCTTTATGACTGAGGCCACTAGCTCCGCTTAGTTCGTCAAACTGGACAATCCCTTCTGCAATTGCTTTTGAAAGAACACTACTGCGTTGCCTCACGATTGACTCTAGCGCAACAAGATCATCGTATCCTTCTACAAGCACTACAAGAGAAGCGTTCTGTAGGTTGTCTGAGAAACGGACGCCGAGTGTCTCTCTTAGCTCTTTCAGACTCTTCGATGGTCTAGCAGTATTTTTGTTTACGATGACGTTGCACGACACTTTTTCCCTATTCACAAAAAGGGGTGAATGACTGGTGATGACGACTTGACTGTTATTGGACAACTCGTTCACCACGAACCTGAGTTCGTGAATAGCATCAGGATGTAAATGCGATTCAGGTTCTTCAATCGCAACGATTGAGTTTCCTGTTGAATCAGACCGCTCTGAAGCATGCCGCATCAATGCCAGCGCAACCAGGCTCTGCACACCGTCTCCTTTTCGGGCGAGTGGAGTGAGTACACCATCGTTGACCAAAATTTCGACGTTGCTACGGAGGGCCTCGTATCGTGAACCAGTTTTTGGCTGGAGAGTTACGTCGACAACGTTCGGGAGGAAACCGCGAACGGTTTCTTTGATGGAAGCCCCAAGCTCATCGAGTATTGGTGCCTGCAATGCCTCAATTTGCTCAAGCGCCTTATGATAAGCAGGATGGCTTTCCAAGCTGCTCAATTCTTTCTCCACCAACCGGCGGATTACTCGTTCAGCTGATGAAGCAGTCCGAATTGCCGGGATATACTCAAACCGGATTCTCTGAGACACGAATCGAGCAATCCTACTTGCCTTGCGGTTCAGAGTTGCTTGACCACGTCCCTGCTTCTGAATGGACACTTCCGCTTCGCGATCGCCAAATGAGAGCCGGATGGGTAGTGAACCGTTAAGGCTACTACCAATCTCTTCTCGAAACTCCGAGATTTCATCGGGAGTGAGTTCAAATTCCAGCGTTACATTCGATAGACCGTTGGGCTGCTTTTTCTGTAGGCGAATGGGATAGTCCCTTGTCCATTCATACCCACGGCTAAAGTATCTGCGCGGAGGTGTACTGCTTGCGGTTGGAAGAGCGCTAGGTTTTCCTGTCGGATTTGCGCGTGGAGGCCTAAAGAGTCGAGGTCGTTGCCATTCCAATAGTGCGTCCATGGCCAAAGACAATGCATGTAGAATATTGGATTTGCCTTCATTATTAGGACCAACAAGCAACGTATAGTCTTGGACGGGAACTTTCCGCGTCGTTTGAATGCTTCTGTATTTTTCGACAGAGAAGGAAATGAGCTTCATTGCTTTGACGGAATATGGATTTTTCTAAGTCCGGTTGTATCTTGAGTTGATTTGTGCCGTTTAGCAATGAGTTTTGCGGTAGATCTTCCAACTGAGATCACCGCGCTAAGTTACTCAGTTTCTAGGTTTAATTTTTCCTGTATCAGCCCCGGCAGTTCGGCGAAGTCGCTGAGCGCCGCGTGGTGAGCGATCTCGGCCACCGGGGTCTTGCGGTAGCCCTCGGTGAACAGCACGAAGGGCACGCCGGCCGCCGCCGCGGTGGCGGCGTCCACCTCGCTGTCGCCCACATAGATCACGGCATTGAGTTCGGCCTGCAGCAGGCCGGCGGTATGGCGCAGGGGCGCCGGGTCGGGCTTGCGCGCGGCCAGGCTGTCCCCGCCGGTCAGCGCCGCGATGAAGCCGGCGATTCCCATTTCCTCGATGATCCGGCGGGCCGGGCCTTCCGGCTTGTTGGTGCAGACGCCCAGCGCATGGCCGGCGGCGTCCAGCGCCTCCAGCGCCTCGGCGACCCCCGGATAGAGCTTCGACAGGGCCGCGGGCGCGGCCCCGTAAATCTCGTTGAAGCGCGGCAGGGCGGCCTGCAGGCTCTCGGCGTCGGCCGCCTCCCCTACGGCGCGCAGCACCCGCTCCAGCAGCACCGGCACGCCATTGCCCACGAAGCCGATGACGGTCGCCAGATCCAGCGGCGCGTGGCCGCGCTCCGCCAGGAAGGCTGCGGTGGCAGCGTGTAGGTCCGGGACGCTGTCGACCAGCGTGCCGTCCAGATCGAAAACGATGGCGCGGGGACCGGCGCCGGACGGCGCCGGTGAAGGGGAAACTAGGGACATAGACCTAATCAATCAGTTTGGATGAACCGCTTAACCATGTGGCGCGACTGACAGGGTAACGCAACACGCTCCGAGGCTTATCGGAGTTCGCCGAAAGGATCAAACCCATGCGCAAGAGCCCTGTCATCACAATCGCCCTCGCGGCTTTTGCCGCCACCACCATCAGCAGCGCCATCGGCCTCGGCTGTGTCGCCCAGGAGCGCAACGACCACTCGCACCGCCTGCCGGCGCAGGTGGAGGAAACCCAGGTCGAGCCCCTGCGCTTCAAGCCCGTGAAGCCGTCGCGCCCGACCCGCGAGCACCGCCTGCAGCCCCGGCGGATCGGCGACCCGGCCAAGAAGATCGCCGCCGGCCCCGCCCAGGGCGGCCCGGACACCCCGAGCCAGCTGGCGAACCTGGTGGTCATCCCCTACTACAACAACGCCGTCGGCCTGCCCGAGGGTTTCCCCGAGCACAGCTACTGTGTGAAGAAGCCGACCGGCGGCACGCCGAACCAGATCAAGTTCTGGATCCGCAATGCCGGCGGCAGCGACAGCGGCAGCTTCCAGTGGACGCCGAGCTTCCCCACCGCCGGCGCCGCGCCCGCAACCATTATGCCCAACGTGCCGGCCTACGGTCAGGTGCTGGTGACGCAGAACCTGCCCAGCGGCTGCTATGACGGAAATTTCTCGGCGATGTGCCAGTTCTCGATCCACCTCGACGATCACGACGAGGTCGAGGAGTGGAGCGAAGCCAACACCTACAACAGCTACTGCGTCAGCCCGGCCGGCTGAGACGAAGACAGCACCTTGGAATGGAGCGGCGGCCCCGGGCCGCCGCTTCGCTGTGCGCCGCCTCAGAATGCCATGCGGGGCAGCACGTCGTTTTCGATGTGCAGCACCTGCTTGTCCTTCACCGCGCTCGGGTTGCCGCCGCTCGAGCCGTTCTCGATGCGTGACAGGCAGCCGACCACCAGGCGACAGTCTCCCTCGCCCTTGCACAGCGGCAGGCGGACGATCTCGACCCGCAGGTAGCTGCGGTCGCTGTAAGTCAGACCCTCGATGGAGCGCACGCAGACCCCCTGGGTCAGCACCTGGTCGAACATCTCGCTGACCGCCTGCAGGTCATCCCCCTGCAGCAGCTCGTCGAGGTAATGGTTGGTGTTCTCCGTGCCCATGATCTCGCGGATGCCGGTGCCTGACAGCCGGAAGAAGAAGCGGCCGGTATCCCCGATCTTCTCGACGATGAAGATATGGGGCAGCAGGGCGGGAATGGCGGCGGGATCGAAGTCCTCGCGCAGCGGGATGGCGCCCCGGCGCGCCGCCAGGCTTTGCCAGTAGGTATAGAAGTTGCGGGAAACGCCGCTGAAAAAGAAATCGTCTCTTGCCGATTCGGCTAGCACTTGCTCTCCCCCCATCCCCTTAGCTATAGGGCAGAAACTATTTACTTTTTGTTAATCCCCCGGCGTTGTGGACGCCGCGGCCGCGTGGGGCTTTTCCCGGAGGCGTTCTGCGCTACTCTGCGAACATGACCGAAGACGATTCCTTCCCCCCAAAAGCGTGCCCGCCCCGCCCCATCGACCGCCTGCTCGCCGTCATGGCGCGCTTGCGCGATCCCGTGGGCGGCTGCCCCTGGGACCTGGAGCAGAACTTCGCGACCATCGCCCCCTACACCATCGAGGAGGCCTACGAGGTCGCCGACGCCATCGAGCAGAACGACATGGCGGCCCTGCGGGACGAGCTGGGCGACCTGCTGCTGCAGGTGGTCTTTCACGCCCGCATGGCCGAGGAGGCCGGGCACTTCGCCTTCGATGACGTGGCCGAGGCGATCAGCGACAAGATGGTCAGCCGTCATCCCCACGTCTTCGGCGACCACGACGCCGACACGCCCGACGACGTGAAGGTGACCTGGGAAGCCCAGAAGGAGGCCGAGCGGCGGGCCAAGGCCGGTGCCGAGGGAGGGCCCTTGAGCGCCCTGCACGGCGTGACCGCCGCCCTGCCCGCCCTGCTGCGCGCCGAGAAGCTGCAGAAGCGCGCCGCCCGGGTGCGCTTCGACTGGCCGGAGGTCGGCCAGGTCTTCGACAAGCTGGACGAGGAAGTCGGCGAGATCCGCGAGGAGATCGCCGCCGGCGGCGACCCGGACCGCCTGGAGGACGAGGTCGGCGACCTGCTGTTCGTCGCGGTCAACCTCGCCCGCCACCTGAAGGTCGATCCGGAATCGGCGCTGCGCCGGACCAACGCCAAGTTCGAGCGCCGCTTCCGCGCCATTGAGGCCGAACTGGCCGGGCGCGGCGAGAAGGCCGAGGACCAGAGCCTCGAGGCCCTGGAAGAGCTGTGGCAGGCCGCCAAGCAGGGCGAACGCGCGGGCTGATCCGAGACGCCGCGAAACCGCCGCATTGCGCCTGCAATGAGGCCTCAATTGGCACTGATAACCCCCCCCAACACGCTGCTGGAAATCGAGAGTAGGGCTATGTGGGGGGTGTCGATACGAGCTTTTTTGCCCATAGTTCTTGGGCTGGCGCTTGCCGGCTGTGAAGTTGAAGTCGCAGAGATCGAGCGAGTCACCTCTCCCGACGGTAAGGTCGAGAAGGTGATCACCACCACTGACGGCGGTGCGACGACCAGTGTCGGTTACCACGTCAATTTGGTGGCTCCGGGAGAAGAGGCAGATCTCGGTGCCAGTGTCTTAGTGGCTGACAAGGTTTGGAATTTCTCAGCCTCATGGGCGTCGCCAAACAGAGTCGTGATTCAGTGCGGCGCTGCGCGGGTATTCCGCTTCCAGAACTTTTGGCAGTCCCGCGAGGTCGACAATTTTGAGCACATCGTGCAGATCGGACTGAGCGGCTGCGCCAGCTGAAGGCAATTCCCTTCGCTAGTTAGCTGCCGCCAGCCAGGTCCCGATGAAGAGCGCCACACCGTAGATCACGTGCGAGACGAAGGCGTTGAGGATCGGCACCGCCGGATTGGGCGCGCAGCGCCCCATGACGCCGATGCCGAGGCCCGGCTGCAGGATGAACCAGGGGATCACCACCGAAGCGGCGCCGAAGACCGCGCCGTTCACCAGCGACGGCGGGCGGTCGAGGCCGTAGACCATCAGGCCGACATAGACGAAGCCGTAAATCAGGCCGACCAGGTAGTGCGTCGTCCAGCCGAGGGCGAGTTCGCCGGGCACCGCCGCGCTGTCGGCGATCGGGCGATGAATGAAGCGCCCGCGCGGGAGGTGTGCGAACCAGCGGCCGATGAGCGCCCAGTTGGCCGGCGGAATCCCGGTCACCGCGAAGAGCAGGCGCTGCCAGAGGTCCAGCACCAGCGTCGCGAAGAGGCCCGCGGCGCAGGCCTGAAGGATGAAAGACTGCGCCGCCATGGGCCTGCTACCACTTCTTTTTCTTAGCCGCTCAGTCGTTGACCAGCAGGTGCATGAGGCTGGAGGTGTCCCAGCGCTTGCCGCCGCGGGCCTGCACCTGGGCATAGAGCTGGTCGACCAGCGCGGTCACCGGCAGGCGCGCGCCGTTGTTGTTGGCCTCGGCCAGGCAGATGCCCAGGTCCTTGCGCATCCAGTCCACGGCGAAGCCGAAGTCGAACTCGCCCTCGCACATGGTGGCGGCGCGGTTGTCCATCTGCCAGGACTGGGCGGCACCCTTGCCGATGACGTCGATGACCTTGTCCATGTCGAGGCCGGCCTTGAGGCCGAAGTTCATGCCTTCGGAAAGGCCCTGCAGCAGCCCGGCGATGCAGATCTGGTTGACCATCTTGGTCAGCTGGCCGGCCCCGGCCGGGCCCATCAGGGTGACCGCCCGGGCGAAGGCGTCGATGGCCGGCTTTGCCCGCTCGAAAGCGGCCGCCTCGCCGCCGCACATGACGGTCAGCTGGCCGTTCTCGGCCCCCGCCTGGCCGCCGGAGACCGGGGCGTCGATGAAGGCGATGCCCTGCCCCAGTCCGGCTTCGGCCAGCTCGCGGGCCACTTCCGCCGACGCCGTGGTGTTGTCGACCAGGATGGTGCCCGAGGCCATGCCGGCAAAGGCTCCCTCCGGGCCCAGGATGACGCTGCGCAGGTCGTCGTCATTGCCGACGCAGGAGAAGACGATCTCCGCCCCCTCGGCGGCCTGGCGCGGTGTCGCGGCCGCGGCCCCGCCGTGCTTGGCCACCCAGGCCTCCGCCTTGGCGGCGGTGCGGTTGTAAACGGTCACGTCATGGCCGGCCGCGGCCAGGTGTCCGGCCATGGGGAAGCCCATGACGCCAAGCCCGAGGAAGGCAACCTTGGTCATCTCGATCGATCTCGCCTGCTTGCTGGTTTCTAGGGACTCCGGCGCGGCCGCGTCGGCCACTCCGGTGAAGTGCGGGCGGGAGCCTACTTGAGAGCGGCAAAGGCCTGCAAGCGGTACGGCCGGGAAACCGCTTCCGGCTCGCGTGTTTCTCGGTGGACAATTGGTATGACCACTTATGCGGGCTTGGTATATCAGGGTTGCAAAAAATATATTGCGCCGCAGCATTTTCTGCTTGTTCTGGTATACCACGGATTATATATATTATTCAGCTAGTTCATTGAGCGTACACCTACGCCATCAGATTGAGAGAAGACAGATGTTTGCACTCGCAACAAAGCCGTCGCCCTTCCAGGCCTTCGACAACCTGGGTCAGTGGTTTGCCCGTATTACCACGGCGCTGGCCGGTGCCATGGATGCCTATCACGTCTACACCCGGCTTTCCGGGCTCTCTACCAGCCAGCTCGCGGCCCGCGGCATGACCCGGGAAGACATCCCCCGCGCCACTCTTCAGGCGCTGAACGGCCGCCGGTTCTGATCTTCTGGCGGGACGTTCCGGGGAAGCCGCCGCAGGCGCGCTACCCCTCTCCCTTTGCACTGCGGCGCGGGCTGGTCCCGCGCCGTTTTGCGTTCATCCCCTTTTGACGTTCCCGCCATTTGAAATCACGGGAGCCTATGCAACCATAGCGCCCTACGCTGAGGACGGGGGAAACGCGGTATGTTCAGGCTGGCCTACGTGCCGGGAAAGGGCCGCGGCCTGCTAGCGACTCGGCCCATCGCCGCCGGCAGCCGCCTGGAGCGCGCGCCGGCGGTGCGCCTGGGGCCCAAAGACCGGGCCCTCCTCGACCAGACCGCCTTCTTCGCCTACTACTTCTCCGATCCCCAGCATTTCGGCGCGCCGGGCGGCCACGATGCCCTCGTGGCCTTCGGGCAGCTCACATTCTGCAACCATTCCGAGAGCCCCAATGCCGTCGTGCACTGGGAGGAAGATGAGGCCGGACTGTGGGCCGTGCTTGAAGCGATTGCGGATATTGCCGAGGGCGACGAAATCACCTTGTTCTATACAAACATCTCCGAGTATTCCGCGGCCGATTTATTCATCTGAAAGCTAAAACTTTAGCCAAATTCTTTGGGCCCTCCAGATACCCACCGTTTTGATCCCCCTATCAGCCTGTTTTCGATGCAGAATTGCCATTTAGAAAGGAAACATAAACGCCCGCCTGCTTGAATAGCGGGTCTCGAGAAGCGGATTGTGCCGGTGTTTTTTCCGGCGCTTGGGGATCAACGTATGGTTTCATCGTCAGCTCAGGCCGCGGCGGCGCCAGGCTGACTGTCGTCGGCGGCCGCCACGGCCTGAGCTGACGATGAAACCATACGTTGATCCC
>MRWG01001425.1_pt1 | contig 15404 bp, 9 predicted proteins | sample 1013341 | NCBI WGS metagenome assembly MRWG01 (sample SAMN06117577, study PRJNA244670) | biofilm metagenome | biome: Water; feature: Cathode Biofilm; material: Biofilm; isolation source: microbial consortium enriched at the cathode of a solar microbial fuel cell | place: USA: District of Columbia ... | reverse complement strand
GGCAGCGGCGTCGGGTAGAGCTCGATGCGCTTGCCGGCGGTCAGCGGCCAGCCGACGCGGATGTCGGTGAGGGCCGGCTGTTCCAGCCTGGCCAGCAGCTTGTCCATGCGGTCCTTCACCTCGGTGAGATCGCCGATATGGGTGAAGCTGCCGCGGCCCAGCTCGGCCGCCTTGCGCATGAAGTAGCTGTTGGGGGCCGAGCCGATGCCGACGGTGAACAGGCGGTGCTGGCCCAGGTTCGCGTTCAACTCGCCGAACAGTTCCTCCTCGTAGCCGATGGCGCCGTCGGTCAGGAAGACCACCTGTTGCAGGTAGCCCTGCGCCGGGCCGCCGTCGAGGGCGAGCTGCAGGGCCGGGCGCATCTCGGTGCCGCCTTCGGCCTCCAGCGCGCTGACGTAGTGCCAGGCCTTGGCGACGTTGGCGACGTTGGCGATGACCGGCCGCGGGAAGAGCGCGAAGGTCTCGCTGTTGAACTGGATGACGTTGAAGCGGTCCTCGGGGCGCAGGCGCTTCAGGGCGGCGACGACGGCGGCCTTGGCCTGGTCCAGGGAGTCGCCGTGCATGGAGCCGGAGGTGTCGATGACGAAGACCAGCTCGCGCGGCAGCGGCTCCGGCCGCGGTTCCGGCCGCACGACATCGTCGCTGCGGCGCGCCGGCGGCACCATCATGACCAGCAGGTGGGCGTCGCCGCCGACCTGCTCGGCGAAGACGGCGGCCTGCGGCGCCTGGCTCGCCTTGGGTGCCCATTCCAGCACGAAGTCCCGGTCCGCCGGCACCTCCCCCGCGCTGAGGGTGATGGTCTGGCGCCCGTTCCCGTCGCTTTCGATCACCACCGGGTGATAGAGGCTCTTCAGCCCGGCCAGCGGCAGGCCGGCATCGAGGTGAACCGTGAGAGCCAGCAGATTGTGCTTCTTCCCGTCCGTATGGACCGGCCCGAAGAGGTCGCGGTCCTGGCCGTCCTCCGGGATGACGGAGACCGGGGCGGCCCTTGGTGTCGGGCCGGCGGGGGCCTCCACCGTCTCCGGCGCCGGGGCGGGCAGGTAGCGCGGTGCGACCACCATGGGAAAGCGCAGCGCGAAGGCGCCGTTCTCGTAGGCGACGGCGTCCTGGAAGCCGATCTCGACGGTGATCTCCTCGCCGGGGCCGATGTTGGCGACCGAGGTGACGAAGACGTTGGGCCGCTCGCCGCTCACCAGGCTGGCGCGCTGGCCGTTGTCGGCGGCCTCTCGGTAGGTCCGCTCGGCCTCCGCCTTTTCCAGGATGCGGCCCTCGATGCGGCGCGCGCCGACCGTCATGGTGAGGCGGTCGACGGCGGAGCGCTCGGGCAGCGGGAAGACGTAGATGCCTTCCAGCCAGCGGTCGCTGGGATTGTGGAAAACCTGGGTGACCCTGGCCCGGGCCACCATGCCGTTCACCTGGATGTCGACGTCGGTCTTCAGCACCGGCGCCTCCAGCACGCTGTCCGCCTCGCCGCTGCGGAAGAACAGGCCGGCCGGCGGCGCTTCCCCGGCGGTCTGGGCCCTTGCCGGAACGCCGTTGACCACCAGGGCGCCGAGCAGCAGCGCCGCCGCCAGCAGCAGGGTGCCGCCGATCACCAGGACGTTGTGATAGAGGGCGCGCCCCAGGCGCGGCGGAATGACTCCGCAGGAGTGGTCTGGGTAGCTTTCCAGTGGCAGCAGGATCTGTCGCATCGGTGTCCCCCGGGTTGTCGCTGGCCGTCGGTTGCATCGCCGGCGGCCCTTTGCCGGGCCGCCTTTCCCTGGGCTCCATGAGGCCCGGAGATCCGGGCGGCAGGGGTTCGGGAATGCGGCGATTCCAAGATGCTTTGGGATGCTTTTGGGGCAGGTTGCCGCGGCGCCGGCCGCCAAGGGGCTGCCATGCGCGCTGGGCGGTTCCAATTGCCGCCCTAAGGTTCTAAGTTGCAGCCGATCCGCCTCCAGGGGCGGCGCCGAACACACAACTCGCAAGCAAATCCGGGAGTTTCTCCGATGTCCGTGATCGCGGAACGTCTGTCGCGCATCAAGCCCTCGCCCACCATCGCCGTCACCACCAAGGCGGCCGAGCTGAAAGCCGCCGGCCGCGACGTCATCGGCCTCGGCGCCGGCGAGCCGGACTTCGATACCCCGGACAACATCAAGAAGGCCGCCATCAAGGCGATCGAGGAAGGCCAGACCAAGTACACCGCGGTCGACGGCACGCCGGCGCTGAAGAAGGCGATCTGCGCCAAGTTCAAGCGCGAGAACGGCCTCGACTACAGCCCCGCCGAGGTCACCGTCGGCACCGGCGGCAAGCAGGTGCTCTACAACGCGCTGATGGCGACGCTGAACCCAGGCGACGAGGTCATCATCCCGGCGCCTTACTGGGTGTCTTATCCGGACATGGTGCTGCTCGCCGAGGGCGAGCCGGTCTCGGTGCCCTGCGGCGCCAACCACAATTTCAAGCTGACGCCCGAGGCGCTGGAGCAGGCGATCACGCCGAAGACCCGCTGGATCATCCTCAACAGCCCGTCGAACCCGACCGGTGCGGCCTATACCCGCGCGGAGATGAAGGCGCTGACCGACGTGCTGATGAAGCATCCCCAGGTCTGGGTGATGACCGACGACATGTACGAGCACCTGGTCTACGACGGTTTCGAGTTCACCACCCCGGCCCAGGTCGAGCCCGGCCTGAAGGACCGCACCCTCACGGTGAACGGGGTCTCCAAGGCCTATGCCATGACCGGCTGGCGCATCGGCTACGCCGCCGGGCCGCAGGCGCTTATCAAGGCGATGGCGAAGATCCAGTCGCAGTCGACCTCCAACCCTTCGTCGATCAGCCAGGCGGCGGCGGTGGAGGCCCTGAACGGCACCCAGGACTTCATCGCGGAGCGCGCCGCGGCCTTCAAGAAGCGCCGCGACATGGTGGTCGAGATGCTGAACGACTGCCCGGGCATCCACTGCCACAAGCCGGAGGGCGCCTTCTACGTCTATCCCTCCTGCGCCGGCTGCATCGGCAAGAAGACGCCGGACGGCAAGACCCTCGAGACCGACGAGGACTTCGTCACCTACCTGCTGGAGTCGGTGGGCGTCGCCGCGGTGCATGGCGAGGCCTTCGGCCTCTCGCCGCATTTCCGGGTGTCCTACGCCACCTCGACCGAGGCCCTTCAGGAAGCCTGCAAGCGCATCAAGAAGGCCTGCGAGGCCCTCACTGACTGATTTGGGGTCGGACTGACCTGAAGGGCGGCCGGCGGGAAACAGCCATGTCCCTGGACGCCCTGCTCGACGACTACGACGGCCTCGGCCTGGCGGACCTCATCCGCCGGGGCGAGGTCGCCGCCGCCGAGGTGCTGGAGGCCTCGATCGCCCGCATCGAGGCGCGCGACCCGGCGGTGAACGCCGTGGTCCACCGCTTCTTCGATGACGCGCGTGCCGAACTGGCGGGGTCAGCCCCCGCCGGCCCCTTCGCCGGCCTGCCCTTCCTGCTGAAGGATCTCTATACCTTCCAGAAGGGCCGGCCCTGTGGCAACGGCAGCCGCTGGATGGCCGACTACGTCGCGCCCTTCGACGACCCCCTGGCGGCGCTGTGGCGCCAGGCGGGGCTGACCGTCGCCGGCAAGTCGGCGACGGCGGAGTTCGGCCTCAGTGTCTCGACGGACACCCGCCAGCACGGGGCGACGCGCAACCCCTGGAGCCCGGAGCACAGCGCCGGCGGCTCCAGCGGCGGCGCGGCGGCGGCGGTGGCCGCCGGCATGGTGCCGCTGGCCCACGCCAGCGACGGCGGCGGCTCGATCCGCATCCCGGCCTCCTGCTGCGGCCTCTTCGGGCTGAAGCCGAGCCGCGGGCGCAACCTCACCAGCGATGCCTGGGGCGGGCTTGGCGTGTTCCACGCGATCACCCGCAGCGTGCGCGACTCAGCCGCCCTGCTGGACGCCACCTGCGGCCCGCCGGCCCACCTGCCCTTCAGCCTGCCGCGCCCGCAAGTGCCCTTTCTCGCTTCGGTCGGTGCCGATCCCATAGGTCAAAACGGGGGCCGCCTGCGCATCGCCTGGACGGCGGTGACGCCGGAGGACGTCGACCTGCATCCGGAGTGCCGGGCGGCGGTCGAGCGTGCCGCCGCTTTGGCGGCCGGCTTCGGGCACGAGGTCACCGAGGCGGCGCCGCGGATCGACTACGGCCTGCTGCGCCGGTCGATGATCGTCATCGTCGCGGCGAGCATCTGCGAGGCGCTTTCCCCCGGCAACGCGCTGGTGCCGGAAGGCGCCGCCAAGGACGACGTGGAGATCATCTCCTGGCGCTTCGCCGAGCGGGGCGCCGTAACCTCCGCGCCGCAATACCTGAGGGCGTTGCGGGCCATACGCGGCATCGGGGAGCGTCTGGCGGCTTTTTTCGCCGACTTCGACGTGCTGCTGACCCCGACCATGGCACAGCCGCCGCCCAGACTGGGTGTCGTGAGCACCCAGCGCGACGACTTCGAGGGCTTCAACCGCTCGGTGCAGCCCTATGTGACCTTCACCCAGATGTTCAACATGTCGGGCCAGCCGGCCGCCTCCTTGCCGCTGCACTGGACGCCCGAGGGCCTGCCGGTCGGCGTGCAGATCGCCGCGCCGCTCGGGGAAGAAGCCAGGCTCTTTGCCCTGGCCACCCAGTTCGAGGCGGCTTGTCCCTGGTTTGGCAGGAGGCCGCCGCTGTAGGCTCTCCCGCGAAGCCAGACAGGAGACGGGATGTACAAGCTATACTGGGCACCGAATACTGGTGCTTTCGCGCCTGATGTCGTGATGAACCTGGCCGGGGTGCCATTCGAGCGGATCGCCGTCGACGTCGATGCCGGCGAGCAGCACGGCGAAGCTTTCCGCCGCCTCAATCCCATGGGGCAGGTGCCCTACCTGCAGCTGCCCGACGGCCGGGGCATCAGCGAGTCCGCCGCCATGGTGCTGCACCTGGTCGACGCCTTTCCCGCGGCCGGCCTCGCCCCGGCGCCGGGAACCCAGGACCGCGCGGTCTTCGACCGCTGGCTCCTGTTCATGGCGGTGAACGTCTATACCGCCGACCTGCGCTACTACTACCCGGAGCGCTACTCGACCCAGGACGGGAGTGCCGAGGGGGTGAAGGCGGCCGCAGCGCGCGACCTCGACCGTCAGTTCGACATCCTCGCGGCGGCGTTGGAGACCTGCGGCGGGCCCTTCCTACTTGGCGGTGATTACGGGGCGGCCGATCTCTACCTGCTGATGCTGGCCGACTGGTACCCGCCGGCACGGCGCCTGCCGGCCCTGCAGCGGCTTTGTGACGGGCTCCTGACGATTCCGAAAATTAGCTCTATTTACGCATCTTATATAAAAAAATAGAATTATTCTAATAACGACCTTGCCCGTGCTGCAAAAGCAGGAAGCGCCCGGAGGCGCGCAAGGTCCTTCGTCTAGCAATCAGAGTTTACGGTTTCCTAAGGCGATACCCCGAATATCTCCCGCAAAGGCCGCCAAATTGTCTCAGAGCGGCGGAAATCATTTGCGAGAGAGACCAATGAACCCCTTTGCTGCCGTCAAGAGCATCAAGCTGACGACGAAGACGATGGTGCTGACCATCGCGCTGATCATCGTCTCCGCGGCGGCTTGCGCGACCGCTGCGGTCTTCGCCATCCAGGGCGAAATCCGCGAGCAGGTTGTCGAAAGCCAGTCCGCCAGCCTGCGCATCGCCGCCGACATCTTCGCCGAGAACTTTCCCCAGCTGCAGGTCACGCAGAAGGGACTGGATGTCGAGCGCCTGGTCATCGACGGCATCCCGGAGTTTCCCGACCACGCGATGATCGACCGCGTCGGCAATCTCACCGGCGAGACCGCCACGGTCTTCGTCTGGGACGAGGAGTCGAAGGACTTCTGGCGGCGCACCACCAACATCAAGAAGGACGACGGCAGCCGTGCCATCGGCACGCCGCTGGGCCAGAAGGGTGCCGTCTATCCGGTGGTGACCAAAGGGCAGACCTTCCGCGGCGAAGCGGTGATCCTCGGCAAGGCCTACTACACCATCTACGCACCGATCTTCTCGCCGCAGGGCAAGGTGATCGGCATTCTCTATGCCGGCGTGTTGAAGTCGAACATCAACGCGGTGCTGGATGAACTGACCAGCAAGCTGGCGATCACATCGGCCGTCACCATCCTGGTCACCGCGCTGATCGCGTTCTTCGCCTACCGGATGCTGCTGCGTCCGCTGCCGCGCCTCGCCGACGTCATGAACCGTCTGGTGCGCGACGACACCGATGTTGAAGTCGCCTACCAGAATCAGGGCGATGAGATCGGCGACATGGCGCGTGCCGTCCAGGTGTTCAAGGAGAACGCCCTGGAAAAGCGCCGCCTGGAGCAGGAGCGTGTGCAGCAGGAGGCGCGCGCCGCCGAGGAAAAGCGCGCGACGATGAAAACCATGGCCGACGAGTTCGAACAGTCGGTCGCCAGCAAGGTGACCTCGGTGCTCGATGCGGCTTCCCATATCGATGCCTCCACGAAGGAGGTTCGCCAGTTGGCGAGCCAGACCAGCGAGAAGAGCAACCAGGTCAGTGGTGCCGCCGAAGGCGCCAGCAGCAACGTGGACAGCGTCGCTGCAGCGGCCGACGAGATGTCGGCCTCGATCAGCGAGATCGCGCGCCGTTCCAGCGAGTCCGCGAAAATCGCCGCCGAAGCCGTGCAGCAGGCGGAAACGACCAACCAGACCGTGCAGTCGCTCGACACCGCCGCGCAGAAGATCGGCGATGTGGTGAAGCTGATCAACGAGATCGCCGAGCAGACCAATCTGCTGGCGCTGAACGCCACCATCGAGGCGGCGCGGGCCGGCGAGGCCGGCAAGGGCTTCGCCGTAGTGGCCAACGAGGTGAAGACCCTCGCCTCGCAGACCACCAAGGCGACCGAGGAGATCTCCGACCAGATCAACGCCATGCAGCAGGCGACCACGGAGGCCGTCTCGGCCATCTCCACCATTCGCGGCGTGATCGGCCAGGTGAACGAGTCGACCACGGCTATCGCGTCGGCGGTGGAGGAGCAGAATGCGGCGACCCAGGAGATCGGGCGCAACGTGCAGTCGGCGGCGAACGACACCTCGAAGGTGTCCTCGACCATCGCCGAAGTCCGCTCCGCTTCCGATCAGACGATGACTGCGCTGCAGCAGGCCGTGGCCGCCATCGAGGGCCTCAACAGCGATGCGACCGACCTCAAGGCGCAGGTCGGCGCCTTCCTCGACAAGGTGCGCCAAAGCGCCTAGCGGGGGCACTTAGCAGCTAAAGTCCTGGCGTGACGGAAAAGGGGCGGCCCGCTGGGCCGCCCCTTTTCAATTTCGCTGTCGGGGAGCCCGCTCAGGCCGCGAGGCGGTCGGCCAGCCCGGCTTGCGGATCGAGACCCAGCATGAGGTTCATGTTCTGCACCGCGGCGCCCGAAGCGCCCTTGCCGAGGTTGTCGAGCACGGCGGCCAGCACCGCCTGATCGCCGGCCGCGTTGCCGAAGACATAGAGCCGCATGTCGTTGCTGCCGTTCAGGCCCTCGGGATCCAGTCCTTCGAGCGACGCCGCTTCCTCAGCCGTGGCGACGCTGACGAAGTCCTGGCCGGCGAAGTGATCGCTCAGCACCTGGCGCAGGTCGTCGGGTGTCGGCTTGCCCGGCAGGGCCCAGAGTTGCAGCGGCACCTGCACCAGCATGCCCTTGTAGTAGCTGCCGACGGCTGGCACGAAGAGCGGCGCGCGATCGAGCCCGCCGTGCACCCGCATTTCCGGCAGATGCTTGTGGGCGAGGCTCAGCGCGTAGGCACGATACGCGGCCTTCAGCCCGTCGGCGGCATCGGCTTCCTGGTAGCGCCGGATCAGGCTCTTGCCGCCGCCGGAGTAACCGGAGATGGCGTTCACCGTGACCGGAAAATCCCGCGGCAGCAGGCCGGCCTGCACCAGCGGGCGGATCAGCGCGATGGCCCCGGTCGGATAGCAGCCGGGGTTGCTGACGCGCTTGGCGGCGCTGATCTCGGCAGCCTGCTCCGGATCCATCTCCGGAAAGCCGTAGGTCCAGTCCGGGTCGGTGCGGTAGGCCGTGCTGGCGTCGATCACGCGGGTTTCCGGGTTTTCGATCAGAGCCACCGCCTCACGCGCCGCATCGTCGGGCAGGCAGAGGATGGCGAGGTCGGCCTCGTTCAGGGCGCGGGCCCGCGCGGCGCTGTCCTTGCGCTCGGCGTCGGCGAGACGGATCAGGCTGACATCCGCGCGCGTCTCCAGGCGCGCCCGGATCTGGAGTCCCGTGGTGCCTGCCTCGCCGTCGATGAAAACCTTTGCCGACATGTCCTCTGCTTTCCTGTTTTTCGCCACAGAGCGTTTTGCCGCAACAAAGCAGCCCCGGCGCCCACTGCGGGAGGCTGCGTGTCTCTGCGGTCTAACGACGAGAAAGTATCCGGTTTTTGCCGCGTGAAGTCACTGAAATTCCATCGAAGCCTGGCCGGCACCGAGGGCCGCCCGGTTTTTCGGTTGCCAGCCCGGCGCGTTGTTTGAAACCATAGGCCTACAAAAGGCTGGCTGGGACCCGTTCGGGGGCTCGGCGGCCGCACAACACGAGGACAGTTCGCCCCAGGTGCTCAGGCCATGGGGGAGGTCTCATGGTCCGGCTCCCGCAGGGCGACGGGAGGAAACCATGACGTCCAGATCGGTATCGGCGGCGCGCTGCGCCGCACTCGTGGGACCCTATACCAGCGGTAAGACGACGCTGCTGGAAGCACTGTTGCTGCAGGCCGGCGCCCTTCACCGCAAGGGCTCGGTCACCGAAGGCTCCAGCCTCGGCGATTCCGCGCCGGAGGCGCGCGCGCGTCAGATGACGACGGAGCCCAACTTCGCGCACTGCAGCTATCTCGACGAAACCTGGTCGTTCATCGACTGCCCCGGCTCTATCGAACTGCTGCAGGACGTTCACACCGCCCTCATGGGTGTCGACGTGGCGGTCATCGTCGCGCCGCCGGAGCCCGAGCGCTGCCTGACGCTGGCACCGGTGTTCAAGTTTCTCGACGACTACCAGATCCCGCATATCCTCTTCGTGAACCGCATGGACAAGGCGGCGGCGCGGGTGCGCGATCTGATGGAAGCGCTGCAGTCGGTTTCGGACCGCCCGCTGGTGCTGCGCCAGGTGCCGATCCGCGAGGGCGAGGAAATCACCGGTTTCGTCGACCTGGTGAGCGAGCGCGCTTGGAAATACAACCTCGACAAGCAGTCCGATCTCATCGAAATGCCCGAGAAGATCAAGGACCGTGAGTCCGAGGCGCGCCGCGAGCTGCTCGAATCTCTCGCCGACTTCGACGATGCCCTGCTCGAGCAGCTGCTCGAGGACAAGGTGCCGGCCTCGGAGGAGATCTACGAGCAGCTCAGCAAGGACCTCGCCGACGATCTCATCGTGCCGGTGCTTTTCGGCTCCGCCGAACAGGGCCACGGCATCACCCGCCTGTGGAAGGCGCTGCGCCACGATGCGCCCGGCCCCGACGTCACCGCGGCGCGGCTCGGCGTGCCGGAGGGCAGCGAGTTGGCGGGCAGCGTTATCCGCACCTACCACGCCCCGCACACCGGCAAGATGTCGATCGTGCGGCTGTGGCGCGGCCAGGTGAAAGACGGTGACACCCTGGGCGACGAGAGAATCTCCGGTCTCTATCGGCTGATGGGCGCGGAGTCCCAGAAGGCGGCTTCCCTGGGTGCCGGCGAACTGGCCGCCCTGGGCCGCATGGACTCGGTGCAGACCGGAGACCTGCTGACCGAGAACGGTCGCCAGACCGCTGCCGGTCTGCTGTGGCCGGAGACGCCGAAGCCGGTGTTCAGCCTCGCGGTGCGGCCGCACAACCGCCAGGACGAGGTGAAGCTGACCGCCAGTCTCGCGAAAATCATCGAGGAAGACCCCTCGCTAGTGCTGGAGCACAACGACGACACCAACGAAATGGTGTTGCGCGGCCAGGGCGACATCCACCTGAAGCTGGCCGTCGATCGCCTCAAGAACCGCTTCAACGTGGAGGTCGACACGGCGCGCCCGCAGACCGGCTACAAGGAGACCATCCGCAAGGGGACCAAGCAGCACTCCCGCTTCAAGCGGCAAACCGGCGGCCACGGCCAGTTCGGCGATGTCCACGTCGAGATCCGTCCGCTGCCGCGTGGCGAGGGCTTCGAGTTCGTCGACAAGGTGGTCGGCGGCTCGGTGCCGCGCCAGTACATCGGCGCGGTCGAGCACGGCGCCAAGGAGTATCTCTCGCGCGGTCCGCTCGGCTTCCCGGTGGTCGACGTTTCGGTAACGCTCTATGACGGCCAGCACCACTCCGTCGATTCCTCGGACATGGCCTTCAAGACGGTGGCCCGCATGGCCATGGCCGAGGGTATGCCGAACTGCGAGCCGGTGCTGCTGGAGCCGATCTACGAGGTCACCATCTCGGTGCCCAACGAGTTCACCAACAAGGTGCACTCGCTGGTCTCCGGGCGGCGCGGCCAGATCCTCGGCTTTGAGATGCGGGCGGGCTGGAAGGGGTGGGACGACCTGAAGTGCCACCTGCCCGAGGCCGAACTGCAGGACCTCATCATCGAACTGCGCTCGCTCACCGTCGGTGTCGGCAGCTTCGACTGGCGCTTCGATCATCTGCAGGAACTGACCGGCCGGCTGGCCGATCAGGTCATCGCCCAACGCAACGGCGACGACTGATCGCGAAGGTTTGGGAAGGGCCCGCCAACAGGGATGGCGGGCCCTTTCTTAGTCGGCGATCTCATATTAGAATTACTAAAAAGAACCTTGTAGGGCACTGTATAGCGACTATATATCGTCTACAGCACGGAAGAAACGCGCCGCGGCGGGACGCCCGGCGCCCGCGAAAGATGAGGTCGCTATGCAGATCAACACCGGGATCGCGGCGGAAGACCGCGCCACCATTGCCGAGGGCCTGTCACGGCTCCTGGCCGACACCTACACCCTCTATCTGAAAACCCACAGCTTCCACTGGAACGTCACCGGACCGATGTTTCAGACGCTGCACATCATGTTCGAGCAGCAGTACACCGAGCTGTGGGGCGCGCTGGATGAGGTGGCCGAGCGGATCCGCTCGCTGGGTCAGCCGGCGCCGGGCAGCTACAAGGCCTTCGCCAAGCTCACCTCGATCGAGGAAGAGGAGGGCGTTCCGGAAGCCAAGGAGATGATCCGCCAGCTGGTGGCCGGACACGAAGCCGTCGCCAAGACCGCGCGCTCGATCTTTCCGGCGGCGGAGCAAGGTCAGGACGAGGTCACCGCCGACCTCTTGACCCAGCGTATGAACGTGCACGAGAAGACGGCCTGGATGCTGCGCTCGCTGCTCGACTGAGCGGCGCGCCGGCGCGGGACCTAGGCCGGGATCGCCAGCGGCACGGCAGGTGTCGCGGCGCCCTCCGGCGGCAGCGTGAAGCTGACCTTGGTGCCTTCGCCCAGGGTGCTCTCCAGGGTGAAGCTGCCGCCATGCATCTCCACCAGGGAGCGGGCGATGGGCAGGCCGAGGCCGGTGCCGCCGAAGCGGCGCGCGTAGGTGGTCTCGACCTGGCCGAAAGGCGTCAGCACCTTCGCGATGTCGTTCGGGGCGATGCCGATGCCGTTGTCGCTGACGGTGAACTGCAGCATCCCGCCGCGGTCGCAGCCAAGCCAAAGGCTGACACGCCCGCCGGCCGGCGTGAACTTCACGGCGTTGGACAGCAGGTTGATCAGCGCCTGCTTGATGCGGCGCTCATCTCCAAAGGCCGCCGGCAGCGCGTCCGCCACGTGCGAGACCAGCTCCACGCCCTGTTTCTCCGCCTGTTTTTCAACCAACCTCAGGCAGCTCTCCAGCAACGCCACCGGGTCGAAGAGCTCGCGCTCCAGAATCAGCTCGCCGGCCTCCACTTTCGACATGTCGAGCACGTCATCGACGATGTTCAGCAGGTGGCGGCCCGACATCCAGATGCTGTCGGCGTATTCCTTGCGCGTCTCCTCGCTGCCGGCCTGCGGCAGATGCGACTTGAGAATCTCCGAGAAGCCGAGGATGGCGTTCAGCGGCGTGCGCAGCTCGTGGCTCATGGTGGCCAGGAATTCCGATTTCAGGCGGTTCGCCTCCTCGGCGCGCGCCGCGGTGCGGGCGAGGTCCAGGTTCTTGTAATAGTGGCGCCGGGTTTGGCGTTCGCTGTGCCAGACCCCGAAGATCAGCAGCAGGTAGAGCAGCAGAAAGGTGCCGCCGACTACGGTCTGCAACAGCACCTGGCGATGCCGGATCTCGGCCAGCAGATGGGTGACGTCGTAGTAGACCTCGAAGACGCCCTCGATGGCGCCGGAGGCCGAGGTGATCGGCACATAGCTTCCCAGCACGTCGCGGTCCTCGACGGTCTGCTCGAAGGTGCTGAAAGTGTCGCGGTGGGTCAGCTCGCTGGCCCGGTGGCCGGTGCGCGCGGCGAGGAATCCGGCATTTGTGCTCTTGTCCTCTCCGATCTGTGCCGGTTCGGTCGAGAACACCGTCAGGCCGTTCAGGTCGTAGATCTTCACCTTGAGGATCGAGAGGTCGCGCAGGCGGGATACCAGGCTCTCGCGGATGGCGCGGGTTTCCGGGTGCCGGCGGATCTGCTCCGGCGTCAGAAAATGCGCGGTGGTCAGGAAGCCGGCGTGTGAGTCCCAGACCACGTTGGAGAACACCTGGGCAAGGGCGACATTGCTGCGCTCGGCCATGGCGGTGAGGTCGTCGCCAGCAATCTGCTTGTACATGCTGATGAGCAGCATGCTGGCGGCGATAATGACGAGCCCGGCGAAGAGCGCGAATCGCTTGGTCAGGGAGAGGGACAGGTCCGCCATGGCGGTGCTCGGCCGAGACTCCAGATTTTTCAGGTGTCGACAATTCTCCGACACTGCTGGATAGCAAACGGCTCTTTCCAATTGATTAACCTTGCTGGGAAAAGTTCACCGTCTGGTTGCGTCACCCGGCCCTTTCCGGGCCCCGCCTCACATTCCCTCGCGCAATGTTGACTTGTCGCCCAGGATGCCCCGGGCTACCTCCTGTCATAGGAAAGCGGCGACCCGGAGCTCGATGCGGGGCGCTTTACGCAGAATCCAGGAGCAGATCAGGGAGTGGTGATCGCATGTTGATCCGGAGCCGGCGCGGCTGGGAGATCCCCGAATCCCAGGCGACGCCAGAGAATATCTTCCTCAATCGCCGCCGCCTCCTGAAGACGGCGGCGGCCGGCTCGCTGCTGATCGGCGGGGCCGGCCTTCTGGCGGCCTGCGACGACATGCCCGCCGCCCAGGCGGCCGAGAGCGACGATCCTTCGGCCAAGCTCTATCCGGTCGACCGCAACGAGCGCTACACCCTTGATCGGCCGCTGACCGACGAGGGCCTGGCGACGACCTACAACAACTACTACGAATTCGGCTCTTCCAAGAACGTCTGGCAGAAGGCCCAGGAACTGCCGCTCAGGCCCTGGACCGTCACCATCGACGGCATGGTGGAAAAGCCCATGGAGATCGGCATCGGCGACCTGCTGGCAAAGATGCCGCTGGAAGAGCGGCTCTACCGCCACCGCTGCGTCGAGGCCTGGTCCATGGCGGTGCCCTACAGCGGCTTTCCGCTGAAGGCCCTGGTCGACATGGCGCGCCCGCTGTCCTCGGCGAAGTACGTGCAGATGACCACCTTCCAGGACCCGGAAGTGGCCAGCGGTCAGCGCGCGGCCTGGTACCCCTGGCCCTACGTCGAGGGTCTCACCATGGCCGAGGCGACCCACGAGCTCGCCTTCATCGCCACCGGCCTCTACGGCAAGCCCATCGTTAAGCAGAACGGTGCGCCGCTGCGTCTGGCCGTGCCGTGGAAGTACGGCTTCAAGCACGTGAAGGCGATCGTGCGCTTCGAGTTCACCGACCAGCGCCCGAAGTCGTTCTGGGAAGTGATCCAGGGCAGCGAATACGGCTTCTGGGCCAACGTGAACCCGGAGGTGCCGCATCCCCGCTGGAGCCAGGCTTCCGAGCGCGTTCTCGGCCTCAACGAGCAGGTGCCGACCCTGCTCTACAACGGCTACGCGGAGTTCGTGGCCGACCTCTACAAGGGCATGGAGACCTCGGAACGCCTCTTCATGTAGGCGCGGAGAAGGCTGCCTGAGATTCGAGACGGCCCGCCGCCAGCCCTGGCGCGGGCCGTTTGCTTTGTGCGGTATCCCGAAAAGAAAAATGCCGGGCCTCAAGGGCCCGGCAAGTTGAACAGGGAGGCTTCACGTCTGGGAGACGTAGGACCTAGGTGCAAAGCGGGAACTCTGCGGTAAGGCCCTTCTCCGAGCGGGGGGCGCTCGGAACTGCAAAGTCGGTGCGGGGGGAAGCACCGAATAATCCGGGGATGCTGCGTCGCAACATCCGATGGTTTGAAGATAGGGATTTGAGTTTCTTTTACTACATACATTCGGGCAGTGGTGATATGCGGGTAGCGCATGGCTTTCTAAATAATTGATATTATTGAAATAATGCCGTCATCCGGGGGGCGATTCCGGGCCCTCTTAAGGGGTATCAGACGAAAGTCCGACACCTATCAGAGGTTGGATTCTGCAACCTTGCGTAGCAGGAAATCCCGGAACACCGAGATCCGCTTGGAGCGGCGCATTTCCTCGGCATAGACGAAATAGGCGTCCAGTTGCGGGCCGTTCAGCTCGGGCAGCACCTGGACCAGGTCCTGGTTGCTGGCCGCCATGAACTCCGGCAGGGCGCCGATGCCGGCGCCCGACTGCACCGCCTTCATGACGCCGTAGACGTTGTTCACGGTCATCGCCGGGCGGCGCAGCTGGCCGTCCTTATAGCCGACGCGCAGCAGCCAGTTCACGTCCGGTACCGGCGGGCGCACGTCCTCGCCGTAGACCACGATGCGGTGCTTGTCGAGGTCCTTGGCGGTCTGCGGCACGCCGTGCTTCTTGATGTAGCCGGCGGCGGCGTAGATGTGCATGTTCACCGTCATCAGGTGACGCTGGATGAGATCGGCCTGGCGCGGCGGCGAGAAGCGGATCGCGAGGTCGGCCTCGCGCATGGAGAGATCCACCTCGCGGTCGAGCAGCAGCAGGTGGCACTCGATCTCCGGGTAGACGTCGATGAACTCGTTCATCCGCGCGGCCAGCCAGTGCGAGCCGAAGGCCACCGTGGTGGTGATCTTCAGGGGGCCCTTGGGCCGGTCCTTGCTCTCGGTCAGCTGGGCCTCGGTCATGGCCAGCTTGCCGAAGACCTCGTGCGCCGTGCGGTAGAGCAGTTCGCCCTGCTCGGTGAGAATCAGGCCGCGGGCATGGCGGTGGAACAGCGGCACCTTGAGGCTGTCTTCCAGGGCCGAGATCTGGCGGCTCACCGCCGACTGGCTGAGGTTCAGCAGTTCGCCGGCATGGGTGAAGCTGCCCGCCTCCGCCACCGCGTGGAAGATGCGCAGCTTGTCCCAATCCATAATGGTGGCCCC
>MRWG01001424.1_pt1 | contig 15425 bp, 13 predicted proteins | sample 1013341 | NCBI WGS metagenome assembly MRWG01 (sample SAMN06117577, study PRJNA244670) | biofilm metagenome | biome: Water; feature: Cathode Biofilm; material: Biofilm; isolation source: microbial consortium enriched at the cathode of a solar microbial fuel cell | place: USA: District of Columbia ... | reverse complement strand
ATACGGCCTGGGGCTGATCGGCAACCCGGACGGCACAGCGGCGGCAGGACCGTGAAATCTCCCGCCGCTGTGCCGTCCGGGTTGCCGATCAGCCCCAGGCCGTATTCCGGGCCCGGCAGGTATTCCTGCCACAGGATGTCGCGGCCGGGCAGCTCGCGGTCCAGGAAGGCCAGGTAGGCGTGCGCTTCCGTTTCGTTGCGCACCACCGCGTCCTTGGTGATGCCGACACTGCCGTCGGCGGCGTTGGGCTTCAGCAGCGCCGGGTAGAAGACCGGCAGCTTGTCGCGGGGCGCGCCGGCGGCCAGGAAGCGCTCGCCCGGCACCTCGATGCCCAGCGCCTCGGCGGTCAGGCGCACGATCTGCTTGTCGAAGCAGATCACCATGGCCTGCGGCGTGGCGCCGGTATAGGGGATGTCGTGCAGCTCCAGCCAGGCCGGCAGGTTCAGCTCGCGGGTCGGGCGGTTGTTGACGCCGGTGTCGCAGAAGTTCACCACCAGGTCCGGGCGGTCGGCCGCCAGGCGCTCGAAGAGTCGGCTGTGGTCGTTGTAGACCGTGATGTCGAAGCGCCCCAGGCACTCGAAGGCCGCCACCATGGCGTCGTGCGCCTTCAGATCTTCCGGGCCGTAAGCGGCGCCCTTCTTGGTCGGGTCATGGGCCTTGTGGTCGCCGGTGATGATGGCGAGGCGCTTGATGGGTCGCTTGGGCATGGGTGCCGATCAGTCGTCCGCGAAGCCGGCGGTCTTGTCCTTGAGGGTCTGGATCAGCGCCTCGATGCCCAGCTTCCTGATGATGCCGCTGTATTCGCCGCGCCGTGCCGCCAGCTCCGAGGCGGTGCCGCCCAGGATGGTGTCGACAATGCGCCAGCTGCCGTCGTCCTGGGGCTGCGTTAGGTAATTGATCTCCACCGCCTCGCCGTCGCTCTTGACGATCTGGTTGCGCACCAGGACCGCGCCGCGCCGGGCTTCCTGTTCGCCCAGGATCTCGAAGCGCTCGCCGCTGAAGCCGTCGAAGCGGTCGGCGAAGACGGCGACGCTGTAGTCGGCGAAGGCCTGGGTGAAGGCCGCCCGCTGGGCCTCGCTGATGCTGGACCAGTGGCCGCCCAGGGTGACCCGCGCCATGGCCGGGAAATCGAAGATCTCGGTGAGCGTCGGCTCCAGTCTGGCATAGCGCCCCTCGAAACCCATTTCCTCGGCCTGCTGCATGACTTCCAGCAGAGCGGCGTTCAGCCGTTCCACCGTGGCGCTGGGGGGTTCGGCGGCGCTTGCGGCCGGTGCGGGGACAAGCAGCACCGCCAGGGCGAAAACCTTAAGTAGCAGCGATCGCATTCGCTTTTTCCATCTGTATGCTTCTTCACATGTACGGCCCCCGCGGCCCGGTGCAAGAAATTTGTGGTTTGTGATCATGCGGGATAAGGCGCAAGCTTGCCCGCATGACCATTCTCGTTACCGGAGGCACGGGGTTCGTCGGCTCCGCCGTGGTGCGGGCCTTGGTCGCCTGCGGCGAGAGACCGCGCTGTCTCGTACGGCGCGACAGCGACCGCCGGAACCTCGATGGCCTGGCTCTCGATGCCGTGGAGGGCGACCTGACGGACGGCGAGTCCCTGGAGGCGGCCGTCAAGGGCGCCAAGGCGCTGTTCCACGTCGCCGCCGACTACCGCATCTGGGTGCGCCAACCCGACGCCATGCTCCACACCAACGTCGAGGGCACCCGCCGGCTGATGGAGCTGGCGCTGCGCCACGGGGTGGAGAAGATCGTCTACACTTCCTCGGTGGCGGTGCTGGGCAAGGCGGCCGCCGGGGGGCCGGCCGACGAGGAGACGCCGGTCGGCCTGGACGACATGATCGGCGTCTACAAGCGCTCCAAGTACCTGGCCGAGGAAGAGGTCCGCCGCCTGCAGCGCGAGGCCGGGCTGCCGGTAGTGATCGTCAATCCTTCGACGCCCATCGGCCCGCGCGATGTGAAGCCGACCCCGACGGGGCACATGGTGCTGGCGGCGGCGCGGGGCCGGATCCCCGCCTTCGTCGATACCGGCCTCAACGTCGTGCACGTCGACGACGTCGCGGCGGGCCACCTGGCGGCCTATGAGAGGGGCGAGGTCGGCCAGCGCTACGTGCTGGGCGGCGAGGACCTGGGGCTGGGGGAAATCCTGGGCGAGGTGGCGGCCCTGCGCGGGGTCCGCGCGCCGCGCCTGCGCCTGCCGCGCCGGCCGCTGTTCCCCCTGGCCTATGCCGCCGAAACCTGGGCGCGGGTGGCCGGCGGGCAGGAGCCGTTGCTGACCGTCGACGGCCTGAAAATGGCCGCCAAACCAATGTATTTCTCCAGCGCCAAGGCGCGCCGCTGCCTCGGCTACCGCCCGCGCCCGGCCAGGGAGGCCCTGCGCGACGCGGTCGGCTGGTTCGAGCAGGCGGGCTATCTGGCTTAAGGCCCCGGGGCCGAGGCGACCGCTTCGGCGGGCAAAGTGCCTCTAAATCCCCACAGTCTGTGGGGTGGTGTTGCGGCGCAAAAGCGTTAGACTGGGGCCTGAAAAAACGGTATTTGCCTGCGATTCCCCTCATTTCCCCGGAGTGACGCCTTGGCGGTTCCCCTTATTCAGCAGTTGCGCGTCGGCGCCTACATCATGAAGCAGCGCCTGAAGGGCAACGACCGCTATCCGCTGGTGCTGATGCTGGAGCCGCTGTTCCGCTGCAACCTCGCCTGCCCGGGCTGCGGCAAGATCGACTACCCCGAGGATATCCTCAACCGCCGCCTCACGGTGGAAGAGTGCATCGAGGCGGCGGAGGAGAGCGGCGCGCCGGTGGTCTCCATTCCCGGCGGCGAGCCGCTGATCCACAAGGAGATGCCGCAGATCGTCGAGGAGCTGGTGAAGCGCAAGCGCTTCGTCTACCTCTGCACCAACGCGCTTTTGCTGGCCAAGAAGATCGACGAGTACAAGCCCAGCAAATACCTGACCTTCTCCATCCACCTGGACGGCCTGGAGGAGGAGCACGACCGCGCGGTCGATCAGAAGGGCGTCTTCAAGCGCGCGGTGAAGGCCATCGAGATGGCGCGCGACCGCGGCTTCCGCGTGAACGTGAACTGCACCCTGTTCAACAACGCCAAGCCCGACGAAGTGGCCGAGTATCTCGACTTCGCCCGCGATCTGGGTGTCGAGGGCGTGACCATCTCTCCGGGCTACGCCTACGAGCGCGCGCCCGACCAGGAGCATTTCCTCAGCCGGCGCGGCACCAAGGAGCTGTTCCGCGAGGTCTTCCGCCGCGGCAAGGGGCGCAAGTGGCGCTTCTCACAATCCAGCCTGTTCCTCGATTTCCTGGCCGGCAACCAGGCCTACGAGTGCACGCCCTGGAGCAACCCGACGCGCAACGTCTTCGGCTGGCAGCGGCCCTGCTACCTGCTGAACGAGGGCTACGCGCCGACCTTCAAGGCGCTGATGGAAGAGACCGAGTGGGAAGGCTACGGCACCGGCCACTACGAGAAGTGCGCCAACTGCATGGTCCACTGCGGCTATGAGGGCACGGCGGTGGCCGACACCGTGGCGCACCCGCTGAAGGCGCTGAAGGTGGCGCTCAGCGGCGTCACCACCGAGGGCGAGATGGCCCCGGAGATCGATCTCTCGAAGCAGCGTCCCGCGGAGTACACCTTCGAGGAATTCGTCGCCGAGGCCCAGAAGCAGCCGGTGCAGCAGAAGCCCGAGAAGCCGGGCTCCTCCTCAGAAGCGGCCGAATAGCACCTCTTTCACATCTTTCAGCATGCGCAGGCGGGCGAGTGCCAGTTCGCTCTGGCGCGCCAGCCTGAGGGTTGCCGGAATCTCGGAGGGATGCCGGGCCAAGTGCGCAATGGCGCGTCCGACGGCCGGGCGGCCATCCCTATGCACGGCACTTTCCACCAGCGACGGCAGGGTGTCCCGCGCCCTGTCGGCGATGGCGCGCACGGCCAGGAAGGGGAGGCCGGCTTCCGCCGCGACCGTCCCCACGGCGCCGGATTCCATGTCGATGGCCAGGCACTCGGTAATCTCGAAGATGGCGTCCTTTTCCTTCGCTTCCCGCCACAGGCGATGGCTGCCGATGAGCACGCCGCGACGGTACGGCAGCTGAGCCTCGTCCAGGGCGAGGTAAAGCGCTTCCTGCCAGTTCGGATCACAGTCGTAGACTTCGCTGACTCCGATAGCGTCGACAAGGACTTCGTCGGCGACGATCAGGTCGCCGCAGTCCAGGTCCGGCGCCAGAGCTCCGGCGATGCCGAAGCTCAAGAGGGCTTCGCAGCCCCCGGCGACGAGCTCTTCCGCGAGGGCTGCCGCCCGTTCGGCGCTGGCGCCGGCGCAGACGATCTCGGCTTCCAAGGCTGCCTCGGCCAGCAATGTGGACGCGACCTGGCTCTCGGAAGCCAGGCCGGTGACGACACCGATCTTGCGGGAAGTTGCAGCCTGTGGGGCAGGGTCCACCGCGCTGGCCTGGGCTACATGCCGTAGCTGACGCGCTGCTTGTTGCTTCGCATCAGGTTGCGGTAGCGCGCCAGGGCCCAGAGCGGGAAGTAGGCGCTGTAGCCGTGGTACTTCAGGTAGAAGACCCGCGGGAAGCCGTTGCCGGTCCAGTAGTCCTCGGCCCAGCGCGCGCTCTCGCGCGGCAGGCGCTGCAGATAGGCGATACCGCGCTTGACGGCGTCGCTCTCCACCTCGCCGGCCGCCATGAGGCCGAGCAGCGCCCAGGCGGTCTGGGAAGCAGTGGAGGACTTCACCTCGTCGCGCCGTTCCAGCCAGTAGGTCGCGCAGTCCTCGCCCCAGCCGCCGTCGGCCTGCTGGCGGTCCTTCAGCCAGTTGACGGCCTTGCGCACGTAGGGCGCCTGCATGTCCTCGCCGCAAGCGTTGAGGGCGCAGAGCACCGACCAGGTGCCGTAGACGTAGTTGACGCCCCAGCGGCCGTACCAGGAGCCTTCTTCCTCCTGCTCCTGGCGCAGGTAATCGAGGCCGCGGCGCACCACGGTGTTGTCGCGCCCGTAGCCGAGCTGCGCCAGCATGGAAAGGCAGCGCGCCGAGACGTCCGCCGTCGGCGGGTCGAGCAGCGCGCCGTGGTCGGCGAAGGGGATGTGGTTCAGATATTCGAAGGCGTTGTCGGCGTCGAAGGCGCCCCAGCCGCCGTTCTTGCTCTGCATGGCGATGACCCACTTGGCGGCGCGCTCCATCGCCCCCTTGCTGGCCTCGGAGCCGGCACGGTCCATCGCCAGGACCACCACCGCGGTGTCGTCCACGTCCGGGTAGTGGGCGTTGTTGTACTGGAAGGGCCAGCCGCCGATCGGCGCTTCGGCGCGCCGCCAGGCCCAGTCGCCGCGCACCTCGGTGATCTCGCGCTCCAGCATCCAGTCGAAGGCGCGGGTGAAGGTGTCGCTGTCGCCCGGCTCGCCGGCCTCCAGCATGGCGTGGGCGGCCAGGCTGGTGTCCCAGATCGGCGACAGGCAGGGCTGGCAGGTGACGCTGCCGTCCTTGCGGTAGAACAGCAGGCGGTCGATGGCCTCGCGGGTCAGGCGGTAGTCCGAATCGTCCCAGTCATAGCCCAGCGCGTGAAAGGCCATGGCGGCGTTGGCCATGGCCGGGAAGATGCCGCCCAGGCCGTCCTCGCCGTTCAGGCGTTCCTTGACGAACTCCATGGCCGCGTGGATCGCCTTCTGGCGCTTGGCGCGCGGGCGCAGGGGGTCGCTGAGGCGCAGCACCCGGTCGATGCCGGCGAAGATGGCGCCCAGGGGGCTGCCCGTCGCGTTCATCTGGTAGTGCGCGTGTTCGGGGTCGTCGATGAAGAGCTCGCGGATGGAGACGCCGCGCGGGTTGGCCGCCTCCGGCTTCTTGTCCATGACGATGAGCAGCGGCGCGATCACCGTGCGCGACCAGTAGGACACCTTCGACAGGTGGAAGGGGAACCAGCGCGGCAGCAGCATGATCTCGACCGGCATCTCCGGCACCGCGCGCCAGGGCACCTGGGCGAAGAGGGCCAGCGCGATGCGGGTGAAGACGTTGGTCTGCGCGGCGCCGCCAACGGCGAGGATGGCCTCGCGGGCGCGCACCATGTGCGGCGCCTCGGGGTCGTCGCCGGCCAGCTTCAGGGCGTAATAGGCCTTCACGCTGGCGGAGATGTCCATATCGCCGTCGTGGAACAGCGGCCAGCCGCCGTTCGCGCCCTGGATGGCGCGCAGGTGCATGGCCAACTTCGGCTCGATCTCGCGGAACTGCGGGGTATCGACCTGCCCCAGGAAGTGCTGCAGGAAGATGTACTCGGCCGGGATGGTGGCGTCGGCCTCCAGCTCGAAGAGCCAGTGGCCGTCCGGGCGCTGCTCGGCCTGCAGGGCGGCCCGCATCTCGCCCACCAGGGCGTCGACGGCGTCGATGTCGGGCAACGGCGCCGGCTGACAGGGGGTACAAGGGCGCGCGGCGGCAGCGCCGGGATCTCTGGCTACGGTACTGCTGGTCATTTCTTGTTCAGCCGCAAGGCCTCATGCAATGGATCCGGATTCCCCTGTCGACTTCCCTTGAGCGTCTTTTGTTCCTCCCCCCACGCCGCCTGCGAATCAGCGGTTCGTGAATGGGAATTCTGACCAAGGGGAGGGGCTGTGGCAAGCCCCTGACGCGGCAGGGGCCGGGCGCTACGCGGCGGAGATCAAGGCTTTCGGAGCACCTCGGCGGCGGCGGCGCCGGAGCGCACGGCCGATTCGATGGTTGCCGGGTAGCCGGTATCGGTCCAGTCGCCGGCCAGCGCCAGGTTGGTCCAGCGGGTGCGCGGGCCCGGACGCAGCTTCAGGGCCGCCGGGGTTTGGGCCAGGGTGGCGCGCTTTTCCTTGATGATGCGGATCATAGGCTCGGCCTGGGGGTCCAGCCCCAGGGCCTTGGCGGTGTCGCGCCACAGCAGCGCTGCGACCTCGTCCGCGGGGCGCTCGGCCAGGTCTTCGGCGGCGCTGACCGTCAGGCTCACCACGTCGCCGCGCAGGAACAGCCAGTCGGTGGCCCCGCCGACCAGGCCCAGGATCGGCAGCTCCGGCGCCAGCCGGCGGCGCGGCGTCGCGCGGCGCCTGCAGGCCGGGCAGCAGGTCGGCGGCGCCCGCCGGTGGCAGCGCCAGCACCACGGCCTCCCCCGGGGCGATCGGCACCTGCTGCTCGCCGAAGTCCAGCGCCGTGACGCGGTCTGCCTCGAAGCTCAGGGCGCGCAGGCGCCGGCCGAAGGCGACCGCGCCGCCCTGGGCGCGGAGGGCCGCCAGGGCCGGGTCGACGAAGGTTTCGCTCAGCCCTTCTTTGGCGATGAAGGGGCGGCAGGCGGCCGCGCCCTTGGCGAAGGACTCCCGCACCACCAGCCACAGCAGCCGGGCCGAGGCCTCGCGCGGGTGGGTGTTGAGGGCCGCGACGGTGAGCGGCACCCAGAAGCGCTCCCACAAAGGGCCGCTGTCCTTCAGGCAGTCGGCGACGGTGTCGTCCGCGCCGGCGAAGGCCAGCTTCCAGGCGGCCAGGTAGTCGGCAGCGGCGGTGCCGGGGATGCGCCTGGCGGCGCTGAAGATCCACCAGGGGATCGGGCCCTCGCTGGGCTCCACCGTCCAGCTCTCGCCGCTGGCCAGGTCGAGGAAGGGAAAGGCGGCGCGCGCCGGCCGGGTCAGGGTGTCACGGGCGCCGATCTCCGCAACGAAGTCCAGGGCGGCGGTGTTGGCCGCCAGCAGCATGTGGTTGCCGTTGTCGATGCTGCGCTCCAGCTTGGCGTCGACGTAGGAGCGGCAGCGCCCGCCGGCCTGGGATGCTGCCTCGTAGAGCGCCACCGGGCGGCCCTGTTTGGCCAGCCGCAGCGCCGCCGACAGCCCTGAGAGGCCGGCGCCGACGATGTGCACGCGCCCCGGGGAAGGACGATCACGGGAGGCGGACCCGTCCATGGCTCAGAAACAGCTCCGGAGCGCGATCCAGAGCTTCTCCGCCTTGGGCAGGCTGACCCGCAGGGTGATGTTCTGCCAGTCGTTCTGCTCCAGGCGGGTCAGCAGGCGGCGGTACATGGCCAGCATGATGCGCGCCGGGCGCATGGGGCCGCGCGCGCAGCGGGCCATGAGGCGCTCCGCCTCGGCGAAACGCTCCTCGGCCAGGGCGGCCAGGTCGCGGCAGACCGCCGGCAGGCGCGGGTCGGCCAGCACCGTCATCGGGTCGGTGGCCTCGATGCCGTGGCGCTGCAGCAGCTCGCGCGGCAGGTAGAGGCGGCCGCGCTCGGCGTCCTCGGCCACGTCGCGCAGGATGTTGGTGAACTGCAGGGCGTCGCCCTCGGCCAGCGCCAGCTCGCGCGCCTCCGGCTCCGTCGCGCCGAAGGCGTGCACCGACAGCACCCCCACGGCGCCGGCGACGCGGCGGCAGTAGAGGCGGAAGTCGGCCAGGCTGGGCGCGCGGATGTCCTCGCGGGCGTCCATCTCCATGCCGTCGATGACGGCCAGGAACTCCTCCTTGGGCAGGCCATAGTCGCGCAGCGGCCCCAGCAGCGCCTCGGCGGTCGGCCGGCTGGGCGCGCCGGCGTAGAGCCGCTCGATCTCCTCGCGCCAGGCGGCGAGCGCCTGCTGCTTCTCCGCCGGCGTGCCGCCCTCGTCGGCGATGTCGTCGACCTCGCGGCAGAAGGCGTAGATGGCGTACATGGCCTCGCGGCGCGCGCGCGGCAGCAGGCGCATGCCCCACAGGAAGGAGGAGCCGGAGCGGGTCGCCACCTCGCGCACGTGGGCCTGTGCGGTTTCGATCGTCGCCGCGGTGGTCATGCCTGCTCCATCATCCCCGCTGGTCTGCCGGCTGGTGGCGTCCGAAGAGGCGCCCGAGCTGCACGCCCAGCACGCCCTTGAGGCCGCAGAGAACGAAATCGCCGCGGGCGAGGGCGACGCGCCCGGCCAGGGGGTCGCCTTTGCGCAGCAGGACCGTCAGCCGCTTGGCGAGCTGCACGATGACCGCCGATTCCATGGCCAGGCGCGCGGAGCGCAGCCGGCCCGGCAGGGTCTCGGCCTCCTCCAGCAGGGTGTCGACCCCGTCCAGGCAGCGGTCCAGCAGGCGGCGGAAGCCGGCCGGGCTCGCCGTCAGGTCCAGCACCGTCACGTCCAGGCCCTCGGCGGCCAGCCAGTCGCCTGGCAGGTAGACCCGGTCGAGCTCGTGGTAGTCGTCCTGGCAGTCCTGCAGGTGGTTGAGGATCTGCAGGGCGGTGCAGAGCGCGTCGGAGGCGCCGTAGCCCGCCGGGTCCTCGCCGTGCAGGTCCAGGAGGTAGCGGCCCACCGGATTGGCCGAGAGCCGGCAGTAGCCGATCAGCTCGCCCCAGTCGGCGTAGCGCAGCTTCACCGCATCCTGCTTGAAGGCGGCGATGAGGTCCGTGCCGCGCGCCGCCGTCACCTTGGTGGCGGCCAGGCTCTTGCGCAGGCGCGAAGCCTTCTCCAGGCCGGGCCGCGGTTTGGTGGTGGGGCCGGCGGCGGGGTCGGTGAGTTCCGCCTCGAAGGCCGAGAGGCGGGCGATCTTGTCCTCGGGCGCGAGGTCCGGGTTGTCGGCGATGTCGTCGATGGCGCGGGCGAAGGCGTAGTAGGTCGCGACGTGCGGGCGCAGCGCCGCCGGCAGCAGCCAGGAGCCGACGGGGAAGTTCTCGTCCGCCGCGCCCTTGCCGGACGGCGTCTCGACGCCGGGGGCGCTGTTGCCGGTGGAACTGTCGCGGGTCTCAGTCATCAGCCTCAATTATAGACGGGCAGGGACGGGTGAGCCAAAGGCGCGGAAGTTTAGGGCCCCCAACCTAGATGTTTGCAGGCCCTAGCCCGCGTGGCGGCCCTGGACGCGGCCCTTCCACTGGCCGCCGACGCCGCGCCAGTGACGCCAGGCCGAATCGAAAGTCATGGCGCTGTATAGGCCAGCGGCCAGCGGCAGCAAAGGCGCAATCCACCAGGGCTGGCGGTAGAGCCGGAGCGTCGGCAGCAGGGAGAGGCTCATCAGCAGCCAGGTGAGCCCGGCGAAGAGCGCCGTCCAGGGCTGCTGGTGCCAGGGCGCGGTGAGCAGCAGCAGCGGCGGCGCCAGGTAGGTGAGCGCCATGCCGACCAGGGTGCCGGCGAGCAGCAGGGGGGAGTGGTGAAGCTGGGTGTAGGCGGTGCGCGCCACCATGTTCCAGATCGCCCCCAGCCCGCTGTAGGGCCGGATCGAGCGGGCGCCCTCGGCCAGGCCCAGCCAGATGCCGCCGCTTTCGGCCGGCCGGCTGGCCTTCACCGCCGCGGCCAGGGAGCAGTCGTCGATCAGGGCGTCGCGGATCGCCGCCACGCCGCCGATCCGCTGCAACGCCGCGCGGCGCAGCAGGATGCAGCCGCCGGCCGCCGCCGCGGTTTTGGCCTTGGGATCCTTCACCCAGGCAAAGGGATAGAGCTTCTGGAAGAAGTAGATGAAGGGCGGGATCAGCAGGCGCTCCCAGAAGCTGACGCAGGTCAGCGCGACCATGAGGGAGACCAGGTCGCGGCGCTCGGCCTCGGCCTTGGCGACCAGGCGGCGCAGCATATCGGGCGGCTGGTGGATGTCGGCGTCGCTGAACCACAGGAAGTCGCCCGCCGCCCCGGCGGCCTGCGATCCCTGCTGCAGGGCCCAGAGCTTGCCCGTCCAGCCCGGCGGCAGGGCCTCGGCGCGCAGCAGCTCGAAACGCTCGGGATGGCGGCTGCGCTGCGCCGCCGCGCGGGCCTGGGCGACGGTGTCGTCGTCGCTGTGGTCGTCGACCAGCAGCACCGTGAGCCTGCCGGGATAGTCCTGCTCCAGCAGCGAGGTCAGGCTCTCGGCGATGACCTCGGCCTCGTTGCGTGCCGGCACCACGGCGGTGACGGCGGGCCAGGAATCGCCCAGCCGGGAATCGCGCGGCGCCGGGCTGCCGGTCAGCCGCTCGGCCGAGCGCCAGAAGCCGCCGCGCAGGGTCAGCAGGTAGACCCAGATCAACAGTGAAAGCAGGGCGATTCCCAGGAGCATCGAGGGCTCCGGAAGTGACGAAAACAAGGTTTGGCGCGTCCCCTTCGCAGCCGGCCGTTCGGTCGTCCGATGGTGACACTCCCTGCCGGGGCAGGGGGCCGCGCGACGCGGAGCCGGAGGCTACTTCTTGATATCCCGGCGCGAGTTTACATTGAGAGACATGAGGCGATCCAGCGACCTTCCGTCGCTGGACAGCGGCAGGCAGAGGGCCTCGACATCGACGAAGGTGCGCCCTTTGGCCCCTGATTCAGGCCAGTAGGCATAGGTCGGCGTCGCGTGGGTCACGCAGAAGTCGAAGAGCAGCTTGGAGCGCTGCCGCACCAGCTCCGGCACGTTGGCTTCCGAGGAGCGGCGCCCCGTCTGCTCGCCATAGGCGTTGACGAGGTTCTGGCCGAAGAGGCGCAGGAAGTAGTCCGCTCCGCCGTCGATGACGTCGATCATGAGGACATAGGGCCACAACGAGACAAACTTCTCGGGCACGAGATCGGCGCGCTGCGGAAAAGGCGCATCGCGCTTGATCTCCAGCCAGTAGCTCAATGCCTGCTTCAGTACCGGCGAGCAAAACTCGAAGCCCTCGGTGACTTCAAGGGGCCCTATGGCCTTGTTCCCCGCCCTTCTTGTTTCCACCCGATGCATATCGCCCTTAGTACCCACTATCAGGATTAGGAGCGTCATGAGACGGCCGGGGGCGTCCCGCGACGACGCCCACGGTCCGCCCCCGGCCGCCCGAAGGGTCGCTTTTCGCTCCGCACCCGCCGCGTCGCCACGCTTGCCCGATGCACCACATCGCGCGGCGCGCGGCTCCTCGCGGATGCGGTCGAAAAGTCGATCTCATGATGCTCCTAATCCCGATAGGGGGTACTCGGAATTCCCGGCTCCCACACCTGCGGGTATCCCCCGCGGGTCATCCCATAAAGCCCTATTCAACCCTAATATCTCGTTGAAGCTCGATGATATTCCTCTCTCCCGCGCAATGTATAGGCCGGCCTTCGGGAGCGGCCCCCGGCGCCGCCTGCCGCGGCGAAGCCGACGCAGGAAACCAGCCTGATTTGTCCTGAAATGGCGGGTCATGAAGTGGGCTTCAGGGAGTGTGAAGTGCTGTGCTGCTGAATTGTTCGTGCGAATGCAGAATTGTCTTCCGGTCGTTGGGATTGCTGTGGAAGAAGATCACGCCGGCAAGCATAAGGTTTACCGTCTGCCCATCTTCGCTCAGAGGCAGCATCAGTCGCTTGACGTGCAGGGGGTCGGCGTCGTCGGAACCGAAGAGAACCTCGGTGTAGACCGGCGCTTTTTCGGTTCTGACCCGCTCGTGGAGGTCCATGGCGAAGTCGACGAAGGGCCCCGCCACCAGCTCGTCGAGATAGCGGTTGGTGAGGGGACAGCCGAAATGCGATTCGATCTCCGTGCCGGCTAGGCGGTAGCGGATGCGGAAACCCCTGGCGGTCTCTGCCGGAACCATCTCGGTCAGGGTCAGGTGCGGCAGAAGCTGCGGAATGTCTACAGGATCAATATCGGCGCGGGCGGGCACCTTGCGTTCCCGGCGTCGCGCCGACCAATAGGAATACAGCTCGGCGAGCAGGGGCTCGTCCAGCTTTTCTGCGAATGACATACGTGCTGCCCCCCGCGCCCATAGCCTCCCATGCGGAGGCCCACCGGGCCGGATTTCTCCAAGTTGCGACTCATAATGGAAGAGTCCCCAACCTCTTCCGCGCGCAGGTTAGCACTTCGATGAATTGATTATAAGCCTTTTGCGAGGGTCCCGCAGCGATCCAGAAAAAGCCGCTTTGCCTTGCCCGGCGGCCAGGGCTTCAGCGTGATGTCGTCGAATTGCTTGTAGTGGCCGAAGAGGCGGCGCGCCTCGCTGGGGGAGAACCCGGCCAGCTGGGTCGCCTCCAGGTAGGCGGCGATCCGGTCCGCGCGCTTGATCAGCTTCTTCAGCTCCTCCGGCTCCTGCGCGGGCAGCCCGAAACGCAGGCGCACCGCCGTCATCAGCCGGGCTTCCAGGGCCTTGTAGTCGACCCCGACGGCGGCCTTGAAGGGGGTAATGAGGTCGCCAATGACGTACTCGGCGGCGTCGTGCAGCACCGCCGAGAGGTGCCCGGCGGCGTCCAGTTTCGGGCGCAGCCGCCCGGCGATGTCGTCCACCAGCAGGCTGTGCTGCGCCACCGAGAAGGCCGAATCGCCGCTGGTCTGGCCGTTCCAACGCGCCACGCGGGCCAGGCCGTGGGCGATGTCCTCAATCTCGATGTCGAGGGGCGAAGGGTCCAGCAAGTCGAGCCGCCGTCCGGAGAGCATGCGCTGCCAAGCCCGGTTCACGTCCTTCATGCCAGCCTTCGTCCTTTCGCTGCGGGATGTCCTCAGTGACCCTTCGCGCTTGTCGCCAGCGACCCTTCGCGCTTGTCGCCAGCGACCCTTCGCGCTTGTCGCCAGCGACTAGGCATAGGCAGACGCGCCGCCCGAGGCAAGCCGTCAGGCGGCGCGTTGCAGAAGTGTTGAGCCGGAAAGCCCCGTGAAAGGGCCGGGTCAGCTGCCGTTGGCGCGCAGGCCGTTCAGCAGCTCGGAGAGGTTCTCGTCCAGCTCGGCGGTGTGGCGGCTGACCAGGGTCGAGGCCTCCATCACCTTGTTCACCGACTGGCTGGTCGTCTGCGAGTTCTCCCGCACCGAGGCCATGGCCCCGTTCATCTCGCGGCTGCCGCCGGCGGCGTCCTGGATGTTGCGGGAGATGTCGCGGGTCGTCGCGTCCTGTTCCTCGACCGCGCCGGCAATCTTCACGGCGTGCTCGTTGAGCTGGTTGATGATGCCGCGGATCTCGCCGATGGCGTCGACAGTTGTCTTGGTCGAGCCCTGGACCTTCTCGATGCGCCCGCTGATGTCCTCGGTCGCCTTGGCGGTCTGGGTGGCCAGGCCCTTGACCTCGCTGGCCACCACGGCGAAGCCCTTGCCGGCTTCCCCGGCGCGCGCCGCTTCGATGGTGGCGTTGAGGGCCAGCAGGTTGGTCTGCTCGGCGATCTCGGCGATCAGCTCGACGACCTCCGAGATGCCGGCCACCGCGTCGGCCAGTTCGGCGACCTGTTCGGTGGTGAGGTCGGTCTTGCCTTCGGCCTGGGAGGCGATGTCGGCGGTCTCGCGCACCCGCGCGGTGATCTCGCTGACCGAGGCGGAGAGCTCGGTGACCGCCCCGGCGATGGTGTCCATCTTCTCGGCGGTGGTGTCGGCGGTGCCGGCCACCTGGGTCGCCGTGCCCTCGGTCTCCTCGGCGCGCTGGAGCATGACCTTGGTCTCGCTCTGCATGTCGTCCAGGGAAGCGCGGATCTGCGTTACCGCGCCCTTCACGTTGGCCTCGAACTTGTCGGCCAGGGACTTCAGCAGTTCCTGGCGCTCCTCGGCCGTGCGGGCCTGCAGCGCCTGCTGCTCGCGCCCCAGCTTCTCGGTCTCGGCGGCGGCGGCCTCCGCCTTGGACACGGCGGCGGCGGCCCCGTCGAAGAGGCTGACCAGCTTGTGGCTGAGCAGGATCAGCACCACGACCTCCAGCACCACGATGACCGCGTGGAAGACCACACGGGCGAAGTTGGCGCCGTCGGGGAAGACCGCCCAGGGCATCAGGAAGTTGAGGCTCAGGTGATGGATCGCGGTCGCCGCGGCGGCCACCAGGATGGTGCGCCAGTCGCAGAAGGCGACCAGCATGGCCAGGGCGGCGAAGTAGATCATGTGGAAGTCGATCTGCCAGGGACCGGCGGCGGCGAGGACCATCAGGGAGACCTGCACCACGGTGGCCACGGCGATGACGTAACGGGTCGTGGCGGCGTCGCCGCCGACGGCCTTCCAGACGCCCATCGCGAAGATGGCGACGACCAGAGCCGCCAGCGTCGGCGCCAGCCAGGCGTTGCCGTTCAGCCAGGCGGTGGCGGCCACGGCTGGCACCACGGCGAAGATCAACAGGCTGGACCACTTGGCCGCGGTGCGGCGGATGGCGGTAATGCCTTCAGCGTTGTCGCTGGGGGCGGCAGTTGCGGCGTTAATCGTCGCCGAGGCAATCGTCTTGAGCATCTCTCGACCTATCGGTGGCTCTTGTTGCTAACTCTTCGTCTGCTGTATGCCGGCGATCAGGCAGCCCGCGGCGCTGCGGGGGTCGACCACCAGCCAGGCGCCGGCGCGGCGCAGCCGCGCGGCGAAGCCGGCTTGCTCGCTGCGGGCGATCAGGACCGATCCCCAGCCTCCTGCGCGCACGACCAGGCCATCCGCCTCGGCGACCGCGGCCAGGGCCGCCGCCCGATCGGTCCCCGGCGCGAAGACCGCTGCCAAGGTGCCGCTGGCCGCGCCGGGCAGGTCGGCCGCGGCGAAGACCGGCAGAGTGCTGGCCGCCAGCAGCAGGCCGAGGGCCAGAACGGCGCTGCCGGCGCGCAGCGGGGCCCGGGCCGGCTGTCTTCCCGGCTGTTTGAGGGATTTGCGGGATGCCATGCGCATGCTTTCCTTC
>MRWG01001423.1_pt1 | contig 15445 bp, 15 predicted proteins | sample 1013341 | NCBI WGS metagenome assembly MRWG01 (sample SAMN06117577, study PRJNA244670) | biofilm metagenome | biome: Water; feature: Cathode Biofilm; material: Biofilm; isolation source: microbial consortium enriched at the cathode of a solar microbial fuel cell | place: USA: District of Columbia ... | reverse complement strand
TTGTAGGCGGCGTCGCTGGCGGTGCGGTCGATTTCCGACTGGAGCGCGGTGAACTCCGTGTTGATCATCGACCGCTCGGTCGACGAGATCTGGTCGCTCGCGGCCTGCACGGCGAGCGTGCGCATGCGAATGACGACGTCTGAGATCGCGGCGGCCGCGCCGTCGGCGATCTGCAGCAGGGACGTCGCCTGGTTGACGTTCTGCTGGGCCTGCCGGTAGGCCGCAACTTCCGTCTTCATGCGGCTGCCGATGGCCAGCGACGCTGCGTCGTCCTGGGCGCTCAACACGCGTTCGCCGGCCGAAAGCTTGGCGAGCGAACGGGTCGCGGCGGCGTCCGACGCGACGAGCGTGCGGTGCGCGACCGCAGCGCTATGCTGATATCCAATGGAGAGCGACATCCTGTCTGCCCTCGACGCAGTGCTGGCCCCTATTGGCCATCACGAACGGTTATACGGCGGAAATTCAAACGAACCGGTAAAGCCCCTGAAAACGCGTCCAATTCCGGCGTTTACTCTTTGCTGACCATAGCGTGCGGCCAGCGGCCCGTTTCCGGACGGCCATCCTGGCCCAGCGTCAGCCAAGACCAGCGACCATATCGGCGGGCGCGACCGGCCAACGCGTTCACCTCATCCAGCGACGCAGCCCGGACCGCCAACGCCCGTTCGCCCGTCTCCAGTCGGGCGGCCCAAATCGCCGGCCCCGCGCCTTCCGGCGCCGCGTCGAGCCGGGCGGCAAGCGCCTCGCCGCCGCCGACCAGCACAGGGAAGCCGTCGGACGCCACGGCGCCCAGCGGACGGAGCGCCGCCGCAATCTCTTCCTCCGAGCCGGGGGCCCCGTCGACGAGCCTGAGCGCGAGCGCTTCCGCCGAGATCGCAAGCCGCAAGGTCGGAAGCTGTTCGGCTTTGGCGAGGCGGCGGAAGGTCCGGAAGTCGGAGTCCGCCGGATCGGGCGGCGCCGCGCCCGGCTCGTCGAGCCAACGCTGGAAGAACGGCGCGAGGTCTTCGGACGTTTCGGCCTGGAAGGCGGCCTGGACATCCGACCAATCCGCCCGGCTCCATTTGTTGTCCGACCAGAAGCGCCGGACGCCCGCGTCGAACGCCGCTTCGCCGATCCGGTCGCGCAACATGATCAGCAGCATGGCCGGCTTGCCATAGCCGACCGCCTGCGCCTGACCGTGGGTCTTGGTGACGAACCGACCGAGCGGAATGTCGGCCCTGACCGGCAGCGCGTCGAACTCGAGCAGCCAGTCGTAGCGCATCTCCCGGGCCGCCTCGGGGCTCTCGCGCTCCGCCAGGGCATAGTCGGCGAAGAAGGTCGCGAAGCCTTCCGCCCAATTGCCCTTCTCATAGTCGACGAAGACGCCGTTGCCCCACCAGACATGGGCGATCTCATGCCAGAGCGAGCGGCCGCGCATGAACGGCAGCGGCAGGATGCGTCCCGATACCAGGGTGAAACCCGGATAGCCCAGGCCGACCGGCAGCGGACTTTCGACGACGGAAAAGGCTTCGTAGGGATAGGCCCCGATCCGCGCCGCCAGAGACGCGACCGCCTCCCCCGCCGCATCGAGGTAGACGTCCGAGAGGCCGGCATTGCGGTCCGTAAAGAAAGTGCGGATCAGCACGTCGCCGACATTCCGCTCAGCCGTTCTGAACGCGCCGACCAAAAGCGGGGCGCGCGCAGCGCGCTCCGGCAGCACGAAGGTCGTCAGGCCGTCGGGCGCAACGTCGCCTCCGGGATACGGAACAGCGACGAAGCCATCCGAGGTCCTGACTTCGATGCGCCAGGCGTCGGCGCCGGGCGGCAGGTCCGGAAGCCAGCCAGAATCCGCGGGGAGCAGCGCGCCGTCCGGGCCGATATATCCGTCGAAGGGATTGGACGCATCGGCGAGCGTCGGGCGCTGGATGCGGATATCGCGCGTACGTCCGTCGGGATCGGTCGCCGTTCCCGTCGCCACGCCGCCCGCGACGTCGACGACGAGGCGGACGTCGACAACCTCCGAGGCGGCGGCCGGCGCGGCCCAAAGGCAGACCAGCGCCAGCAGCGCCGCCGCGGCGCGCGTCACGACGGGGCTCGCGGCAGCTTCGCGACGAGGTCCAGGGTCTGGTCGCCGCGCTTCACCTTGAACGGCAGCCAGGCGCCCCAGGAGTGCTTGCGCACCTCCGCGCCGAGATCGGCGGCGGAGGTCACCGGCCGTCCCGCCGCCTCGACGACGATATCGTCGGCCGCGAAGCCGGCGGCTTCCGCCGGCGAGCCGTCGACGACCCGGCTGACCTTCGCGCCGCCGTCATCGCCCGCATCCTCGATAAAGACGCCGATTCGAGGCCGCGCCGGCGGCCCGGGTTCCTGCTGAAAGGCCGGGATGCCGTAGACGAGGTCGGCGAGCGGCCGGCCGTCGACATCCGCTTCGATGGCGCAGGCTTCGTCCTGGAAGACCGGCACCGCCGTCAGCACGTTCGCGACGCCCATATCGGCAAGCTGATGAACGACCCCATAGGCGTATTCGACATGAAAGCGGCCCATGAAGGCGATCACCGGAAGCTCGGGCTCCCGGTCGAGGCCAGACTTGATCGCGTCGGCAAAGGCCCGGTCCCAGACGAGCTGCCCGGCCACCATGCGGTCGAGCGCCATCACCGGCGGCGCGGCGGCGTGGGGCGCCCCGCCGTCGTCGTCCTTCTTCTCGCGCGCGGCCGCCGCCAGTCGGGCTTTTTCGTCAACGACGCCTTGCAGGCGCGCCCGATAGGCCGGCAGCGCGTCGGCCGGCCGCGTCACCCCTTCCCGCTCGGCTTCGGGCGTCGCCTCCCAGCCGTCGCCGCCGAGGCGGCGACGCGTATCGGGATCGACATTCAGCGCGATCGCCGGGGCGCCTCGCAAGCGGGGCAGGCGCAGGATCGGATCGTAGGCTTCGGCCGGAAAGCCCCAGACCGACGCCCAGCCGGCGTCATCCAGGAAGGTCGGGAGGTCACTTTCCCCGGACGCCCAGGCGTCGAGCGCCTTCTGGCTGGAACGCGGCAGCATTTCATAGGCGTATTGCGCGCCGCCGCGCCGGTCGGCCACGGCCGCCGCCGTCGTCGCTTCCCAAAGCTGCACGTCGCGCACGCCATGGCTTTCGCCAAGCACGACGACGTCGGCTTCCGACAGCCTGTCGATCGCTTCGATTGCGGTGAGAGTTTGCCCGGTTCTCGGGTCCAGCCAGACGCCGACGGGAGGACATGCCAGCCCTTCGGCGAACGCCGGCAGAGCGAGCGTGGAGAGCGCGCCGACAAGCGCGAGGCTGAGCTTTCTCATGCGGCGCAAAATTGGCGCGTCGACGCCCAAAGACAACCGGCCCGCCCCGATTTCCGGGGCGGGCCGGTCAGCCGTCACATTCTTGTCCGAAGCGACGCCGTCAGACGACGCCGAAGGCCAGCATCGCGTCCGCCACCTTGCGGAAGCCGGCGATGTTGGCGCCCTTCATGTAATCGACATATCCATCCGATTCCTTGCCGTACTCGACGCAGGCGGCATGGATGTTCTGCATGATGTCGCGCAGAAGCTTCGAGAGCTCCTCCTCCTTCCAGGAGATGTGCGCCGCGTTCTGGCTCATCTCGAGGCCGGACGTCGCCACGCCGCCGGCGTTCGCCGCCTTCGACGGCGCGTAGAGGATGCGCGCCTCCAGGTACTTGTTGATGCCGTCGATCTCGGTCGGCATGTTCGCGCCTTCCGAAACGGCGATGCAGCCGTTCTTGATCAGCATCTCCGCTTCGGCGGCGTTGATCTCGTTCTGGGTGGCGCAGGGCAGTACGACGTCGCCGGGCACTGACCAGGGCCGCTTGCCCTCGTGGAACTCGGCGCCGAATTCGTCGGCATACTCCGAAATTCGGCCGCGCCGCTTCTCCTTCAACTCCTTGATCCACTGGAGGCGCTCCAGCGTGATGCCGTCCTTGTCGTAGATGAACCCGCCGGAATCGGAGAGCGTCAGCACCTTGCCGCCGCGATGGATGACCTTTTCGGCCGCGTGGGTCGCGACGTTGCCCGACCCTGAGATCACGGCGTTCTTGCCCTCGATCGCGTCGCCCTTGGTGTGGAGCATGTCCTCCAGCATGTAGACCGCGCCGTAGCCGGTCGCTTCCGGCCGCATCAGCGACCCGCCATATTCCCGGCCCTTGCCGGTCAGCACGCCGTTGAAGCGGTTGGTCAGGCGCTTGTACTGACCAAACATGTAGCCGATCTCGCGCCCGCCGACGCCGATATCCCCGGCCGGCACGTCGACGTCGGGCCCGACGTGACGATAAAGCTCCGTCATAAATGACTGGCAGAACCGCATGATTTCGGCGTTCGACTTGCCCTTCGGGTTGAAGTCGGCGCCGCCCTTGCCGCCGCCCATCGGCAGCTGCGTCAGGGAGTTCTTGAAGGTCTGCTCGAAGCCGAGGAATTTCAGAACCGACTGCGTCACCGAGGGATGGAAGCGAATGCCGCCCTTGTATGGGCCGATCGAGTTGTTGAACTGCACGCGGTAGCCGCGGTTGCAGCGCACATTGCCGGCGTCGTCCTGCCAGGTGACACGGAACGAAACGATCCGGTCGGGCTCCGTCATCCGCTCAAGAATCAGGGCCTCCTTGTAGATCGGCTTGTCTGCGATGTAAGGCAGGATAGTCGCCGCTACTTCTTGAACAGCCTGGTGAAACTCGGATTCGCCCGGGCTCCGCCGCTTGACGCCGTTCATGAAATCCTCAAGGTCTTCGCTATTGCTCGCCATCGGGCGTCCCCCTCGAAAGTCGTTGTTCTTAGCCCCGAAGATCAGGGGCGCGTCGAACGGTCGAATCCGGCCTGCGACGTTCCGCGCAGTCTCCGCCTTCGACCGATCCCAGTCAATCTAACTTCCCCTAAAGACGGCGTTTATTCGTCGGCCCAGCGACGCTCGAAATCCCAGACCGGCTCGAAGCCCATCTGGCGGCTGAAGGTCATGAAATCGGCGAGCGGGGCGTCCGCGCCGATGCTCGACCCGGTCTCGCGAATGCGGGCATAGACGGTCTGAAGGGCCGCTCCCATCGCGAGGAAGCCCGCGGCCGGATAGATCGCGATGGCGTAGCCCATTTTCTTGTATTCCTCCGCCGCGAGCACCGGCGTGCTGCCGCCCTCCACGACGTTGACCAGCTTGGGCGCGTCGATCGACCGGCAAATCGTCGCCATTTCCTCCTCCGATTCCGGGCTCTCGACGAAGACGACGTCCGCGCCGGCCTCCGCGAACGCCTGGCCGCGCCGGATCGCCTCGTCGAGGCCGAGACCGGTCCGCGCATCGGTCCGCGCGACGATCAGGAACTCTGACGAATCACGGGCTTCGACGGCGACGCGGATCTTCTTCAGCATGTCGTCGAGGGGAATGACGCGGCGCATCGGCGTGTGGCCGCACTTCTTCGGAAACTCCTGATCCTCGATCTGAATGCCGGCCGCCCCCGCCTGCTCGTAGCCGCGTACGGTGTGCTCGACGTTGAGGAGACCGCCATATCCCGTGTCGCCGTCCGCGATGATCGGGGTCTTCGCCACACCGCTGAAGACGCGCACACGTTCGACCATGTCCCGGTAGCTTGCGAGGCCGGCGTCGGGCAGGCCGAGCGACGAGGCGACGACGCCGTACCCGGTCATGTAGAGCGCGTCGAAACCCATCGCATCCGCGAGACGGACGGAAATGCCGTCGAACACGCCGGGCGCGGCAATGAACGCGCCTGACGTCAGCTTTTGTTTCAAACCGGACACTTACACGTGCTCCCTATGACAAATTTCTGGAGTTCGCGCGGAACTATGCCATGCCACGCGCAGGCGGGCGACCATACGGCTTGCGCATCGCCGAGGGTCGGTTAATCTGTCGATCGGTCATGGTTGGAGGACACAATGTCCGACGCGATCACGGTCTTTTGGCAGCCGCATTGAACGAGCTGTCTTAGGGTCAAGGAATTCCTCTCGGTCCGTGGGATCGAGTTCAGATCGATCAATGTGCTGGATGACGCAGGCGGCCTGGACGAACTCCGGGCGCTGGGCGCACGCTCCGTGCCTGTGGTGGCGCGGGGCGGCAAATTCGTTTTCGCCCAGCTGATCAAGGACGTCGTCGAATTCCTCGATCTCAAGGAAGACGTCGGGCCGAAGCTGTCGCCGCAGGCGCTCGTCGCGCGCGGAGACGAGGTCTGGACCGCGGCGGCGCGTTATTGCCGCCAGATGCCGGAAAGCGCGCTCGCCAAGGAACTGCCGAATCGGCCGCGCAGCTATCGCGTGCTGATGCACCACCTCTTCCAGATTCCGAACGCGTTTGTCGAAGCGCATCGCGCCGGGGCGGAGATGACCCATCAGGCGCTCGTTGCGCCGCCGCCTGACGATCTTCAGACGGCGGACGAGATCGCGGCTTTCGGCGACAGCGTGCGGCAGGAGTTCGCCGCTTGGGCCGCCGACCAGGGCGCCGGCCTCGGCCAGGGTCGGATGGCGACCTATTACGGCGACCAGCCGACGCATGAAGTGCTGGAACGCACGGTCTGGCATTCAACCCAGCATGTCCGCCAGATCATGTCGCTGCTGGAGCGGGAAGGCGTACAGCCCGACCGCCCGCTCGGACCGGAGGCGTTCGCCGACCTGCCATTGCCGAAGTCGGTCTGGGACGACTAACTCCGTTTCAGATGCAGCTCGAAGCGCTGCTCCGAAACCGTAGCGCCCCAGGTGGAATCTTCCGCCTCCGCGACCAGTACGAAGCCATGGCGCTCATACAGCCGGCGCGCGGTATCAAGGCCGCGAAACGTGGTGAGATAGCAGCTCGAAAACCCTGATTCTGCGAGAAATTTCATCGCCTCGGCCATCAGCCGGGCCCCAATCCCCTGCCCGCGCGCCGCATCGGTCATGACGAACCATCGCAAGTGCGCCTGGCCGGCGGGATTGTCCGGATCCGACCCGTCCATGACGAGTGATCCCAGGAACGTCTCGCCGGACCACGCGGAAAAGAGCCGGTCGCGGTCGGGTTGAAAGCGTCGGACGAACGCCGACAGGTCGGTTGCGACCTTTGCTTCAAAAAACGCGCCGAAATTCCAGTGTATTGCATAGTAGAGCGAATGCGCGCGCGCAATTTCACCGATCAGCCCCGGACGCCACGCTGTAAAAATTTCGACAGCCATCGCAATCCGCCCATGTTCATGACGAGTATGCGCCGTTATGGTTAAGCACCAAGCGCGGGCGTGCGCCGGCAGAAGCGCAAGCTCCCGTGCGAGATGATCGGACAAGGGAGCACACGATGTCCATGCGCAAAGGATTGCTGGGGCTGGCCGCGGTCGCCGTCCTGGCGGCGGGACCGGCAAGCGCCGAGACCGTTTTTAAGTTCGCCTTCCAGGGCTCGCTGAAGTCCCTCGACCCCTATTCGCTGAACGAGACGTTCACGCTCGGCACGCTCGGCAATGTCTATGAAGGGCTGATCCGCCGCGGACCCGAACTCGACATCCAGCCGGCGCTCGCGACGTCCTGGGAGATCGTCGAGCCGACGCGCTGGCGCTTCAAGCTGCGCGAAGGCGTCACGTTCCACAATGGCAATGCGTTCAACGCGGACGACGTCATCTTCTCCGCCGACCGCGTGCGCTCGGAAGGCTCCGACCTCAAGACGCGCATTCCGGCGGACGCGAAGTTCGTCAAGGTCGATGACTACACCGTCGACGTCGTTCTGACGTCGCCCAACCCGATCCTCCACTACGAGTGGGCGACCTGGAGCATCATCGACAAGGAGTGGGCGGAAGCGAACGACTCCGTCCGCGTGACGTCGGCGTCCGACCAGAACGCGACGACGATCTCGCTCCGCGCCAACGGCACCGGGCCGTTCAAGATCATGGCGCACCAGGCGGGCGTGAAGACGACGTTCGAGGCGAACGCGGATTGGTGGGACGCGGCGAACAAGAAGCACAATCTCGACAAGGTCGAATTCTCGACGGTGGCGTCGGACGCGACCCGCGTCGCGGCCCTCCTCTCCGGCGAAATGGACCTCGTCTACCCGATCCCGGTGCAGGACATTAAGCGCGTCGAATCCAATGCGGGGACGAGCGCCCTGCTGGGTCCGGAGCTTCGGACCATTTTCCTCGGCTTCGACAGCCGGCGGGACGAACTTCTCTACTCCAACATCAAGGGCAAGAACCCGTTCAAGGACGTGCGCGTCCGCAAAGCCTTCTACAAGGCGATCGACATCGAGGCGATCAAGGCGAAGGTCATGCGGAACCTCTCGACGCCGTCCGCGCTGATGATTTCGCCCTTCCTCTTCGCCCGGTCCGACGAGTTCAAGCGCGAGCCGCTCGACGTCGAAGGGGCCAAGCAGCTGATGGCTGACGCCGGCTATGCCGACGGCTTCGAGGTCGGCATGGACTGCCCGAACGATCGCTACGTCAACGACGAGGCGATCTGTCAGGCCGTCGTGGCGATGCTCGCCCGCATCGGCGTCAAGGTGAACCTGAACGCTCAGCCGAAGGCGCAGTATTTCGCCAAGGTGCTGGCGTCCGGCGGCTACGACACGTCGTTCTACCTCTTGGGATGGACGCCCGGCTCGCTCGACAGCTGGAACGTGCTGACCAACCTGCAGGGCTGCCGCGACGACAAAGGCAATGGCGGCATGTTCAACCTCGGCGGCTACTGCAACCCGAAGGTCGACGAACTTGCAGCCAAGATCCTGGTCGAGAGCGACGCCCAGAAGCGGACCGACATGATCGCCGAAGCGTTCCAGATGGCGATCGACGACGTGTCGCACATTCCGTTGCACCAGCAGGGCTTGGCCTGGGGCGTTTCGAGCAAGGTCGAAGTGGCGCAGCGCGCCGATAATATCCTGATGCTGTATTACGTGAAGAAGCAGTCCTAGGCGGCTGACCCGACGTGAGATGGCCCGGCGCCGCGCCGACACCGCGCGCTCGCCGGGCCATCTGCGTTCCAGCTTCGCCTGACACGGCTCGACGCCGCCGATGATCGCATTCACCATCCGCCGCATCCTGCAGTCGATCGTGGTCATGCTGGTGGTCAGTCTGATCGCCTTTGTCATGTTCACCTATGTCGGCGATCCGGTGGACCAGATGGTCGGCCTCGAGACCACCGTCGAGGAACGGGCGCGGCTGCGCGAGCAACTGGGCCTGAACGACCCTGCGCCGGTGCAGTTCCTGCGCTTCGTCGGCAAGGCGGCGCAGGGCGATTTCGGCATCTCCTACCAATTCAAGCGCCCGGTCGCGACGATCCTCGGCGAACGCATGCCGGCGACTTTGGAGCTTTCGATCGTGTCCGCGCTGATGGCGCTCCTGCTCGGCGTGCCGATGGGCGTCTACACCGCGCTCCGGCGGGACAGCTGGCTTGCCAAGGTGTTCCTGACCGTATCGCTGATCGGCGTTTCGTTGCCGACCTTCCTGATCGGCATCCTCCTCATCTTCATTTTCGCCGTCATGCTTCAGGTGCTGCCGAGCTTCGGCCGCGGCGAAGTGGTCGAGCTCGGCTTCTGGAAGACAGGCCTTCTGACGTCGTCCGGCCTGAAGGCGCTGATCCTGCCGGCGTTCACGCTCGCTCTTTTCCAGATGACGCTGATCATGCGCCTCGTCCGGGCCGAGATGCTGGAGGTGCTCAGGACCGACTACATCAAGTTCGCCCGCGCACGCGGCCTCAGACAGCGCGCGATCAATTTCGGCCACGCGCTGAAGAACACGCTGGTGCCGGTGATTACGATCGCCGGCCTCCAGCTCGGCTCGATCATCGCCTTCGCCATCATTACGGAGACCGTCTTCCAGTGGCCGGGCATGGGCCTGCTCTTCCTGCAGGCGGTACAGGACGTCGATATCCCGATCATGGCGGCCTATCTGCTGCTGATCGCCTTTCTGTTCGTCGCGATCAATTTCATCGTCGACCTGCTCTACGTCATGGTCGACCCCCGCATCCGCATCACCGGGGGCGAAGCATGACGGGGGGCGAAGCATGACCGACGACGCCGCCCCCCTCGGCGGACGCGCGAGCCTTGTGGCGCGGGCGCTCGACAGCGACGTTTGGCACTCTTTCAAGCGCTCCCGTATCGTCATGGGCGCGGCGGTCGTCACGCTGCTGATCTTCCTGGGCGCCCTGTTCGCGCCCTGGGTCGCGCCCCACGATCCCTCCGATCTCGCCAGCCTGTCGCTGCTCGACTCGCTGCTGCCGCCGGCCTGGCTCGAAGGCGGCGACGCCCGTTTCCTGCTCGGCACCGACGACCAGGGGCGCGACGTGCTCTCGGCCATCCTCCACGGCTCCCGCATTTCGCTCGCCGTCGGGTTCGCCTCCGTCGCCTTCGCCGCCGTGCTCGGCATCACGCTCGGCCTCGCGGCCGGCTATCTGGGCGGTCGGACCGACGCGATCATCATGCGGATCGCGGACGTACAGCTGACCTTCCCGAGCATCCTGATCGCGCTTTTGATCGACGGCACGGTGCGGGGCGTGCTGCCGGGCGTCACCCGTGAGGATTCGGCCTTCTACGTGCTCGTCTTCTCGATCGGCCTGTCGTTCTGGGTGCAGTACGCCCGGACCGTCCGCTCCTCGACGCTGGTCGAGAAGAACAAGGAATATGTCCAGGCGGCCCGCCTGATCGGCCTGCATCCCGCGAAGATCATGGCGCGGCACGTGCTGCCGAACGTCATGGGCCCGGTGCTGGTCATCGCGACGATCAATCTGGCGCTTGCGATCATCACGGAGGCGACGCTCTCCTTCCTCGGCGTCGGCATCCCGCCGACGGAGCCGTCGCTCGGCACGCTGATCCGCATCGGCAACGACTTCCTGTTTTCGGGCGAATGGTGGATCACCATGTTCCCGGGCCTGACGCTCGCTGTCCTCGCGCTCGCCGTAAACCTGCTCGGCGACTGGCTGCGCGACGTGCTGAACCCGCGGCTGAGATAACGCGATGGCCGAGCCCCTCCTCTCCGTCCGCGACCTCGTCGTCCAGTTCCCGACGCGCCGCGGCGTGCTGACGGCGGTCGACGGCGTCTCCTTCGACATCGCGCGCGGCGAGGTGCTGGGCGTCGTCGGCGAATCGGGCGCCGGGAAGTCGATGACCGGCGCCGCGATCATCGGCCTGATCGAGCCGCCCGGCCGCATCGCCGGCGGATCGATCCACCTGGACGGCGAGCGGATCGACAACCTCTCCCCCACAGCCATGCGCCGGGTGCGCGGCAAGCGGATCGGCATGGTCTTCCAGGACCCGCTCACGTCGCTCAACCCGCTCTACACCGTGGCGGAACAACTGGTCGAGACGATCCGGACCCACCTCGCCCTGTCGGAACGGCAGGCGCGCGACCGGGCGGCGGACCTGCTCGACGCAGTCGGCATTCCGGCGGCCCGGCGGCGCATGGACGACTATCCGCACCAGTTTTCCGGCGGCATGCGCCAGCGGGTCGTGATCGCGCTGGCGCTCGCGGCGGAGCCTGAATTCGTCATCGCCGACGAGCCGACGACCGCGCTCGACGTCTCGGTTCAGGCGCAGATCATCGACGTGCTGAAGCGGCTCTGCTCCGAACGCGGCGCGGCCATCATGCTGATCACGCACGACATGGGCGTGATCGCGGAGACGGCCGACCGGGTCGCCGTAATGTATGCCGGGCGCGTCGCCGAAATCGGCCCCGTCCGGGATGTCGTGAAGTCGGCCTTGCACCCCTACACCAAGGGCCTGATGGGCGCGATCCCGACACTGGCCCAATCCGAAGACCGACTGCTGCAGATCCCCGGCGCCATGCCGCGGCTGACCGAAATCCCCGACGGCTGCGCGTTCAATCCGCGCTGCGGCGAGGCGTTCGACCGGTGCCGCCGCGAACGCCCGTCGCCGATGCCGAGCGGCAGCCGCGACGTCGCCTGCTGGCTCTACGACCGGGAGACGGCGGAATGAGCGGCTTCGTCACCGTCGAGGGGTTGACCCGCGTCTTCGATGTCTCGAAGCCCTGGCTCAACCGGGTGATCGAGGGCGAGCCGCAGAAGCTGCTGACTGCGGTCAACGACGTCAGCTTCTCGATCGACAAGGGCGAGACGTTCGCGCTTGTCGGCGAATCCGGCTCCGGCAAGTCGACCATCGCCAAGCTGATTGTCGGCCTGCTGCGGCCGACGGCCGGGCGCATCATCTTCGACGGCCACGACATGGGCGAGTCGCGCGGCGCGGAGATGCGTCGCCTGCGCAGCCGCTTCCAGATGATTTTCCAGGACCCGTTCGCCAGCCTGAACCCGCGCTGGCGCGTCGGCGACATTATCGCCGAGCCCCTGAAGGCCTTCGGCATGGCCGAAGACGCTCAGCGCCGCGTCGACGAACTGCTGCGTACGGTCGGATTGTCGCCCGCCGATTCGGCCAAGTTCCCGCACGAGTTCTCCGGCGGTCAGCGCCAGCGCATCGCCATCGCCCGCGCGCTTTCCGCCCGGCCGGAGTTCATCGTCTGCGACGAGCCGACGTCCGCGCTCGACGTATCGGTCCAGGCGCAAATTCTGAACCTGATGCGCGACCTGCAGGACGAGTTCGGGCTGACCTACCTCTTTATCAGCCACGACCTCTCGGTCGTCCGGCACATGGCGAACCGCATCGGCGTGCTCTATCTCGGCCGCCTCGCCGAAGTCGCGGAGGCGAAGGCGCTGTTCACCTCGCCCGAGCATCCCTATACCGCCATGCTGCTCGACGCCGTCCCGGACCTGGAGATGAGCGGCCGCGAGCGGAAGCCGGTCGAAGGCGAGATCCCGAACCCGATCGATCCGCCCGCCGGCTGCGCCTTCAACCCGCGATGCCCGCGGGCCTTCGACCGTTGCCGCGCCGAACGGCCGACGCTGGAGCCGACGGCGTCGGGCAGAGTCGCCTGCTTCGCGCCGATGTCGTCAACCCGCGAGATTGCCTGACGGCGTCACCGGCCCGACATCCATCGCCCGCACCTCCTCCATGACCCAGTCGCGGAACGCCCGGACCGTCGAACGGGCATCGGCCGCTTCCGGATAGACCAGCGAATAGACCCGCTTGCCATCGAGCGGCAGGTCGAACGGGGCGATCAGACGCCCGGACTTCATATCGTCATACGCGAGAATCGTCTGGGCGAGCAGGACGCCCGCCCCCTCGACCGCCGCGTCGAGCGCGTGGTCCGGGCTGCTGAAGCCGAGGCCGCCCGCATGGGCCGCTTCCGGCGCGCCGACGGCCTGGAACCAGTCCTGCCAGCGCGGCAGGTTGGCCCGGTCCGGTAATGACACGTCCTCGATCAGCGGGACGGCCGCCAGATCGCGCGGCGACTCGAGCGGGCCGAAGCGCTCCAGCAGCCGCGGCGCACAGACCGGCAGCAGGGTCACGCCCGCCAGCAGCTCCACCTTTAGGCCCTCGGACATGCCATTGTTGGCCGGCATGCTGCGGATGGCGATATCGACGCCGTCCGTCATGAAATCCGCCATGCGCACCGACGAAGAAACCCGCACCTCGACGTCCGGCATCGCGGACGAGAAGCGATAGAGGCGCGGCGCCAGCCACTTTGCGGTCAGGCCGGGCGGCGTGCTCAAGACCAGAAGATTGGGATCCACGGAGCGCCGCAAGGCCCCGACCGCCTCGCGAACCTGTTGGAAACCCGCCTGCAGGCCCGGATAGAGCACCTCGCCCGCACCGGTCAGTTTGATCGATCGCGGCAGTCGCTCGAACAAGCGGACGTCGAGGAACTCTTCCAAGCCCCGGATCTGATGGCTGAGCGCGCCGGGAGTGACGTTCAACTCCTCGGCCGCCTTCGACATGCTGCCGAGCCGGGCGGCGGTTTCGAACGCCCGCAACGCATTCAACGGCGGTAAAGCGTTTCGCATATGTGAATTCCAAGGGTGAGTATTTCTCACTGCATAGCTGAGAAAACGTCCCGTGTGAAGTTGCGGCGCACAATATATATTGCAATGCAACAATCCGAATTCGTTGGAGCGTTCGATGCAGACCCCCTTCTATTCCGCGGACCAGCTCACGCCGCAAGCCATCGAAGAGGCTGTCGCCCGGGCCCATACCATGCGGTCGGAGGCGATCCGCCACTTCGCCGCGACGTTGTTCCGGCGAAGCAAGCCCGAGACCGCGCCCGCCACGTCTCTCCCGCAAAACGCGTCTTACGCAAAATAGGCGGCCCGCCCGCTGGCGCAGCTCGCCCTAACGGCGACCGACGTCGGGCCGCGCGAAGCGCCAGCCGTCTCGTCACTGCGCCACGCCGGCATCAGCAGCTACACCTAGCCATGAGTTTTTTGCAATCCGGCGATGAGAATATGTCCGCTGACGCCGCAGCAATAGCGGCATATATCTCGCCCATGCAACGAGACACCGCGAGGAAAATTCAAATGTCTGACAACCGCGCACTCACCGAACTTCCGACCCAGGCCGAGATCGACGCCGCCATGCGCCGCGGCCGGCGCCTGCAGGCGCATGCCTTCCGCCACCTGCTGCGCAGCGCCGCCGGTGGCGTGCGGAACCTGTTCCGTTCCGGCGCGCCGGCCCCGGCCGCCCCCCGAGCGTCCGTCGCCCGCTAAGACATCAAGGAGCAATCGCCATGCAACACGTCGCCAGTGAAATCGCCGTCGAGCCCCTCAAGGTTGCGGGCCTCGACGTCGCCAAAGGCCAAAACCTGATCTCCATCGAAGGCTATGTCTGGGTCACGGTCAGCGACCGTGGCAGCGACATCATCCTCGGCCCGGGGGACAGCATCAAATTCGATAAACGTGGCCGCGCGGTCGTGGGCGGGCTTCGGAGCAAGGGCGTACGTGTGCGCCTCGACGATGCTCATGTGAATTAAGCTCGCCCTGAGCCGTACCCGGCAAGCGCCCCGCCGACTCTCCCGGCGGGGCGCTTTCTGTTTCAGCGGGGCGCTTCGCCCTGGAGCATCAACCGGTAGAGATAGCGGCGCTCGGCCATGTCGTAGTCGGGATTCGCCTTGTGCAGCAGGTTCCGGTTGTCCCACATGACGAAGTCGCCTGGCCGCCAGGCGTGCCGGTACTCATGCGCCGGCTGAACCGCGTGCGTCAGAAGCCGATCGAGCAGCGGCAGGGCGTCGGCATTGTCCATGCCGACAAGGCGCTCGATCCGGATCGGGTTGATGTAGATCGCCCGCCGGCCGGTTTCGCCGTGGGTGCGGACGAGCGGGTGAACGACGCTCTGCTCGACTTCCTTCTTTCGCTGTTCCGTCAGGCCCGTCAGCTTCCGCGCGCTATGGCTCGACTGGTAGACGTGCTCCGCCTTGAGGGCGTCGATCTCGGCCCGCGTCGCCGCATCCAGCCGCTCGTAGGCGAGACCCATGTTGACGAACTGCGTGTCCCCGCCCCGGCTCGGCAGTTCCTTGGCGTGCAGCAGCGTCGCCTTGGGCGGCTTGCGCGCGTTCGAATGGTCGGTCTGGTCCCCGGACCCTGGAATGTAGCGCGTGCCGTCGTCATGCTTGTCCTGGTTGGAGATGTAATGGATCTCCGGGCAGTCCGGCAGTTGGAAGCGCGTGTTGTGCTGCGG